>Ga0194121_10000124_pt1 | contig 123337 bp, 146 predicted proteins | sample TA2MahCa50mmetaG_FD_148609 | JGI IMG/M metagenome (GOLD analysis project Ga0194121, IMG submission 148609) | Freshwater microbial communities from Lake Tanganyika, Tanzania - TA2015020 Mahale Deep Cast 50m | ecosystem: Environmental > Aquatic > Freshwater > Lake | place: Tanzania: Lake... | reverse complement strand
AGCGCCGTCGCACTCCCAAAATTTCCTTTCCATATTTCCCGCCTTGCGGCGGAGGGGTGGGGGGAGGAGCCGCGAAAAAATGTAAGGAAATTTTTGGGAGGTGTGCCGCGCGAGCTTGCGAGCGCGGGCTGGGGCGCAGTCAGCGCGATCGGGGCGCACGATTTGGGTCAAAGCCACCACGCGCTCGGCGCGTGCGAAGTCAATCGCTCCGCGATTGGAAATAGGTGCGAGCTTCGTTGTATAATGCCACCAGAATAGAACTCGTTGGTTGAAACCCAACTGCGGAATGGGCGGCGCGAAGCGTCGCCCATGCTGTTTGCATTGATTTTTGGGGGGAATTCAGAAATGTGGGCGCGCTTGCGCGCACCTTTTTGTTTTGGAGGAGGAGGTGCGAAATCAGAAGCGATTTTGATACATAGTATTTGCTTTGGATACAAAAAGAATTTTGCTACAATAGTATTGCAATCAATCTGGGTGGTTTTTCATGTTCGGGCTCAAAAAGCCGTCTTGGACAGTTTAGGTTCGCCTAGATTGATTGCGCCAAGGCGGCTTTTTGAGTTGCTATTAGCAAACTAACTTTTATATGCCTATGCCACCGCAAAAATTCTTTTTGTATGCTCGCAAGAGCACCGATGTTGAGGACAAGCAGGTCTTGAGCATTGAGGCGCAACTGTCGGAATTGCGCGCGTTCGCCAAAAATGAGGGTTTGCATATCGCCGCCGAGTTCGTGGAGAAGCAGACGGCGAAAGTGCCAGGCCGCCCCATTTTTGGCGAAATGATGCGGCGTATAGAGCGCGGCGAAGCAAGCGGGATTGTGTCGTGGCACCCCGATCGCCTCGCGCGCAATTCCGTGGACGGCGGGCAAGTCGTATATTTCTTGGACATCGGCGCTCTTGCGACCCTCAAATTTCCCACATTTTGGTTTGAAAACACGCCGCAGGGCAAATTCACGCTTTCAATGGCATTTGTGCAAAGCAAATACTATGTTGATTCTCTTTCCGAAAATACGAAACGCGGACTTCGCCAAAAAGTGCGTATGGGTATCTTTCCGAGCCAAGCGCCAGTTGGCTATCTGAACGACAGCCGCACCAAAACGATTATCGTGGACAAAAAGCGTTCAGCTATCGTGCGCTTGGCTTTTGAGAAATATGTGCGCGGTGATATGCGGCTGGAAGATGTGTCTCTCTTTTTGGCGAAGTCCGGCGTTACCACCAGAACCGGAAAGAGAATCTCCAAGACCAAAGCGTCTTTTATCCTCGCCAATCCGTTCTATATCGGTTTGTTCAAGTATGGCGGCGAGTTGCACGAGGGAAAGCACGAGCCAATCATTTCAAAGAAACTTTTTGATGAAGCGCAGGAAGTGTTGCGGCGGCGCGGACAGCCGGAGCGCAAGCCGAAAAATGAGCCGCAACCTTTCTGCGGACTTATGTCCTGCGCTTCTTGCGGAATGATGATAACTGCCGAAGCGAAAACGAAGCGACAGAAAAACGGCAATGTTCACCATTACACTTACTATCGCTGTACCAAGAAATCCAAAGCGGTGAAGTGCGCCGAAATGTCGCTTCGTTCCGAAGAAATGGACAAGCAGGTATCATCACTCATTCAAAAAGTTTCTTTGCCCAAAGAGTGGGCGGAGGAACTCAATCGGCTTGCTACGCAAGACCATAAAAACTCCGCCCACTCTTTGACTGCTTGCGTGAAAGAGCGCAAGGAGCGTATCGCCGCAATTTCGCAGAAACTTGAGCGGCTTTTGAACGGCTATCTTGACCAAGTGATTGACCAGAACGAATATCGTCCGCAAAAGGCGAAATTACTCGGCGAGAAAAAGACGCTGGAGGGCGAAATCGCGTCTTTCACACGCAAGCAGAATGATTGGCTCGCACCTTTCCAAGATTGGCTAAAAGACGCTGTTGGCTTGGACAAAATCGCTTCTGATTGCGACCTTTTTGCGAAAAAGGTCGCCGCCAAAGAAATCTTTGGCTCGCACCTCCTCCTCCAAAACAAAAAGGTGCGCGCAAGCGCGCCCACATTTCTGAATTCCCCCCAAAAATCAATGCAAACAGCATGGGCGACGCTTCGCGCCGCCCATTCCGCAGTTGGGTTTCAACCAACGAGTTCTATTCTGGTGCCCGAGGTGGGAGTCGAACCCACATGAGTTTCCTCACACGATTTTGAGTCGTGCGCGTCTGCCATTCCGCCACTCGGGCTTATTGCGGTTTGATTATGCCGAAAAATGCCGTAAAATCAAATGCAAATGGCCCGAGTTATCGCAATCTGTAACCAAAAAGGAGGAGTGGGGAAGACCACGACGGCGGTGAACCTCGCTGCCTATCTCGCAATCATGGGGCGGAAGGTGCTTTTGGTGGATTTTGATCCGCAGGGGAATGCGAGTTCGGCCTTAGGAGCAGAACCTTTGAAGATTCAGAAAAGCGTATATCACGGAATTTTGGGAGCGGCGGAGCCCGAGACAGTCACTCGGAATACGGTACTCTCGGATCTACATCTTATGCCGGCGGCGCCACATCTCGCGGGGGCGCTCGTAGAGCTGGTAAGTGTGCCGGCCCGGGAAGCGTATTTGCGCAAGTTAGTGCATCGAGTGCGGCACAAGTATCACTATATCCTTATTGATTTGCCGCCGAGCTTGAGTTTACTCACGGTAAACGGCCTCGTGGCAGCGGACGAAGTGCTTATGCCGGTGCAGGCTGAATATTACAGTTTAGAAGGGATCGGGCAGCTTCTTCAAACAATGAAACTGATCCGAGACAATTTGAAGCACCCGCTTACGATTGCGGGAGCGCTTATTACAATGTTCGATAAGCGCGAAAAGCTAAGTCGAGAAGTGGCGTGGAATCTGCGAAAAAATTTTCCTCATAAGGTGTTTGAAACAGAAATTCCTCGGAGCGTAGCGCTCGCAGAAGCGCCGAGTTTTTCGAAGCCAGTCGCACTTTATCGTCCAGATTCCTTGGGGGCTTTGGCATACAGCCGGTTGGCGAATGAGGTGATTTTAGAAGAGCGGGAGAAGCATGTCGCGATGCCCGTGCTCGCGAGCCCGAATTTTGGAAATTTTCACGCTCCTGCATAATACTTCCATGCTTGGCAAAGGCCTTGAATCACTAATTCCCCCTTCCGATGAATCTTCCTCTTCCGCTAAAGCTATGGAGGATGCATCGAAGGATGTATCGCAGGGGCCAAATAATAAAGAGAAGACGATTCCTCCTGTAATTACTCCTGCCCCTTCTCAAACTTCTGCGCCCGCTTCGGAGCCGATTTATCCCGAGGTTGCGCCTAACCTTCCGGTTTCAAACCCTGTTCCCGAAGCTGTTTCTCCGGTGGCCCCGCCTTCCGTGAGTGTGCCAACTTCTATTTTTTCTACTCCTTCTCCGGAGCGGGAAGCGCAAGCGCGCGCAGAACGCGGAGGGCAACTTTCAATATTCCAGATTGAAACGGAGAAGATTGCACCTAATCCGCACCAGCCTCGGAAAGACTTCGACGAAGAGAATCTCAAGGAGCTTGCGCAATCCATTCGAGAGTTTGGAATTCTCCAGCCGCTCGTGGTTACCAAAGTGGAAAGGGAGACTCCCAATGGTATTCAAGTGTCCTACGAGTTGATTGCGGGAGAGCGACGGCTGAAGGCGGCGAAATCGTTGGGATTGCCGCGCGTACCTGCGATTATCCGTACGGTAGATACAGAGCGAGATCGGCTCGAGATGGCGGTGATCGAGAACATCCAACGAGAGAATTTGAATCCAATAGAGATGGCGCGGGCGTTCGCTCGCCTTCAGGATGAATTTCGACTTACGCAGCGGGAGATCGCTTCACGGCTTGGAAAAAGCCGAGAGGTGGTGGCGAACACCCTTCGATTACTTGATCTACCTTCTTATATACAAGAAGCAGTTTCCAAAGGAGAGGTGAGCGAGAGTCATGCGCGGTTGCTTCTCGCCGTCACTGATCCGGAGGCGCAGGAAAAACTTTTCCGTGATCTTTTGGATCGTCATTTCACCACCCGAGAACTTCGCGTGCGGATCGCTGCCCGCAAACCTGTAGAGCCTGCGCCGCCCTCGCTTCAGCAGCAGACGCTTTCTCCGGAATTTTTGGCGCTCGAGGAGAAACTTTCCGTGGAGTTGGGTACGCCGGTCAAGATCGCGCAGAGCGAGAACGGCGGAAAAATTACGATTCTCTTTTATTCGCCGGAGGAGCTTAAGGGGATTTTGAATAGATTAGGGGCGAAGGAGGAATAGATCACGAACGCGAAGCTTGCGTGCTATCACTCGCCCTCCCGGCGAGAGTGCTCGTTGGAGTTTCGGCTTCACTCTTCCTCCTCTCTCTGTTCGGAATCCTTGCCCGTTCAGCCTCAGATCCGCGCACGCAAGCTTCGCGTTCGTTATGAAGTTGGTTGAGTTTCAGAATTCTTCGATTCAGATTTCTTGGCTCGAGATTTTCGTTCTTTCTTGGCGGGAGTAGCGGGTTTGTTTTTCCACGTTTCAAGGCCGGCGTCCACTTCGGCTTGAGTAACAGGCAATTTATTCATCACGAACGTGCAATCGGGAAACCTGGTGCAGGCGTAGAAGGGGACGCGGCGGCCGCGGCCTTTCTTTTCTACAATATCGCCTGGCTTCTCTTTTCGATCCGCCGATTCTAAGCAGGCCGGACATTTGAAGCCGGTTTTGTTCCAAATCTTTGCTACCCCCTTACACTTCGGGTAATCAGCGCAGCCTAAGAAGAAGCCAAAACGGCCACGTTTTACCTGCATGGTTTTGCCGCAGAGAGGACAGCGTTCGTCTTTGGTTTTCTCCTCAAGCTCTTTGATCTTCGCCGCTTCTTCGGGCATCGGGAGCGTTACTTTCGATTCCGGATCGGGACAGGCGAGGAATTTGCCCATGCGACCGAATTTGATGAGCATAGGTTTCCCGCAGTGGGGACAGGGGGTATCCGAAATTTCCACTTGCTTCAATACGGTTTCTTCTTTTTCCACGAGGCGTTTTTTGAAAGGGGTATAAAATCCTTCGCAGACTTTGGTCCAGTCAATTTTTCCTTCCGCAATCTCATCAAGCTCTTCTTCGACGTGGGAGGTAAATTGGAAATCAATAATTTCGGGGAAGTGCTCTACTAGAAGGTCATTTACGAGGGTGCCGATCTCGGTAGGGCGATAGGCCTTTTCTTGTTTTTCTACGTAGCCGCGGTCCTGGATGGTAGAGAGCGTGGGGGCGTAGGTCGAGGGGCGGCCGATACCCTGTGCTTCAAGGGCTTTTACGAGCGTCGCGTCCGTGTAGCGGGCGGGGGGTTCTGTGAAGTGCTGCTTGGGATCGAGGGAGGTGAGTTTCAACACTTCGCCTTCTTTGAGTTCGGGGAGCATGCCTTCGATCGCCTCTTCTTCCGGTTCATCGCGGCCTTCGGTGTAGGCGCGGATGAATCCGTCGAATTTTATGACTTGACCGTTTGCGCGGAAAACGTGGTGGTCCGCTTTACCGATGTCTACCGCAGTTTGTTCAAATTCCGCATTGGGCATCTGCGAGGCAATCGTGCGTTTCCAGATGAGTTCATACAAACGCTGCGCGCCACGGTCACCCACGCTTTTTTCCGCGCGACGGGAAAGATCGGTGGGGCGGATCGCTTCATGTGCTTCTTGAGCTCCTTTACTTTTCGTCGCATAGCGGCGAGGAGAGGGAAGCGCGTATGAAGCTCCAAATTCTTCGGTAATTACTTTTTTGGCTTGGACGAGGGCGCTCTCGGCGAGATTCACGCTGTCGGTGCGCATGTAGGTGATGGCACCTTCTTCGTAGAGTTTCTGAGCGACTACCATAGTTTGTTTGGCGGAGAAGCCGAGTTTTCGCGACGCTTCTTGTTGGAGCGTGGAGGTAGTAAATGGGGCGGCGGGACTGCGGGAGGCGTCTTTTTTGGAGATCGAAAGAATTTCATGCGGACCTTCTTTTGCTGCGGCAGTGATTCGCTTGGCATCGGTTTCGGAGCGGATGCCCATTTTCCCCAAAGTTTTGTTTTCGAATGAAACAAGGCGCGCAGGGAAAGGTTTGGACTCTTTTTTCGTAAACTCCGCTTCGATAGACCAATATTCTTCCCGGATAAACTTTTCGATCTCTCGTTCGCGTTCCACGATGAGACGGACCGCGACCGATTGCACGCGACCGGCGGAGAGGCCGTATCGTATTTTTCTCCAAAGGAAAGGAGAAAGTTCGTAACCTACGAGGCGGTCGAGCACCCGACGGGCCTGCTGGGCGTCTACGAGTTTGGTATCGAGTTTGCGAGGATGCTCCAGCGCTTCGAGGATGGCGGATTTAGTAATTTCATGGAACACGATTCGTTCAGTTTTATCTTTAGGGAGTTCCAGAGCCTCCGTAAGATGCCAGGCAATAGCTTCTCCTTCGCGGTCTTCATCAGTCGCGAGTACTACCCGATCGGCAGTGCGCGCTTCTTTTTTTAAGTCTGCTACGACCTCTTTGGCTTTCGGAGGGATTACATATGTAGGGGTAAACTGCTTTTTTACATCGATCCCTAATTTGCTTTTCGGCAAATCTCGAATGTGCCCAAAAGAAGAAGTGACGTGATAATCGCCACCCAAAAATTTAGAAATTGTTTTGGCTTTCGTGGGGGATTCCACGATTACAAGACTTTTCATGCGCGTAGAGTATATCCGTCTTCGGTCTCTTGTACCATGTTTTCTAAAAGGAGAAAACTCAATGCCCGGTTGACCGCCATTACTTCAGTGTCGGTTTTTTCCGCGAGAATGTCCACCGACAGCCCTTGTGGAGAAGACTTAAGTGCTTCGAGAAGTGCTTGTTCTACCTTACCTAGAGAAGCGGTGAATAAGGGATTAACTTTGGGAGCCGGGCTCATTTCCAGGTCTTCCAAAATATCGGCGGTAGAGCGGACGGGCCGAGCACCTTTTCGAAGGAGCGAATGAGAGCCTCGGAAGTTTGGATGTGTTACGGGACCGGGCACCACGAACACTTCTCTATTTTGATCGAGCGCGAAACGAGCGGTTGCAAGTGCGCCGGATTCTTCCGGGGCTTCTATCACTACAATTCCTTGAGAGAGGCCGCTCACCAGTCGATTGCGTTCGAGAAAGCGACGAGGTAGTGGAGTAATCCCCAGGGGATACTCCGAGAGTAGTGCTCCTCCTTTTTCCAAAATTTGGTTCGCGAGCGATTCGTTCGTGCGAGGATGCGGGGCTTCTACTCCACCTGCGAGCACGGCAAAGGTGAGGCCGTTGTTTTTTAAGCAGCCTGTGTGCGCGGCCGCATCAATTCCTAATGCCAGCCCACTTACGATCGTAAAGGTGCCGGCTAGTTCGCCGGCAAGAGTTTCGGCTAAGAGGCGGCCATTTTGGGTAGCCTTGCGAGTGCCCACTATAGCCAGGGCAGGTGGAGGAGCGGGTAGGTGACCTCTATAATAGAGGGCAAAAGGCGGAAAGGGGATTTCTTTAAGGAGAGGTGGAAATTCGCTATCAGAAGGAAGGAGGAGATGTGTGTTCGTTTTCTCTAATTTTTCCCAGGCGGCTTGAGGATTTATTTTGGGATATTTTGTCCGGATTGCTTCCCATGCAGTACTCCACGTGTGATGCTCCTCGTATAGCTTTTTGAGACGAGAATATTCTCCTTCGCACGCAGTGGCTACGGCATTCAAGAAAAGATGTTCCTCCGAGGGCATGATTTTTTATTGTACACTGTTCGATTTCTTGAAATGCTAAAATACAAAGGTGAATGATAATTTTAAGCGCGCATTTTGGACGCATGTAGGAATTGCCGCCGGTGGCATTATTTTGCTTGTGGGTATTATCGGATGGTTGGCGTCGGATATTGAGGCTCAGGCGAGTCGAGTGGCGCAAGATAGAACTCTCATTCGGGAACGCTCAACTTCCATTGCGGCGCTCGCGGAGCTCAAACACCGAGCTCCTCAAGCCACTCTCTATGAACAAAAACTTAATGCGTTTTTGCCGACCCAAGAACAACTCCTCGATTTTCCCCGTACGCTCGACAATTTAGCTCGGGTGCGAAAGGTGGCATTGAACTTCGCGTTTCAAGGCGGGCAAGCATTGCCACAAGGGAACACGCCGGGATCGGTGGGATTTTCTCTGGATGTTACGGGCGCTTACGCGGACATTATGGGATTCCTTAAAGATGTGGAGTTCGAGCCGCCTCGGTTTCTTGCAACGTTCGATTCTTTCGATCTTACTCGGGGCGGGGAAGAGTATCGATTTTTAGGACAAGGCAGGGTATTTTTTAAGTAAGATGAGGATCCGAGAGTTTCTGCGTTTACATCAAGAGTTCGTGCTTATTTTTTGCGCGTTGGGGTTTCTTATATTTCTTTTTATGTATACGGCGTGGGGGATCGCCGCCTTGACGGCAAATCTTACTCAAGCTATTACGGTAAAGAGCGGAGAGGAAAAGGGGGTTAATTTCCGTTTCGAAGAATTTCAGAAGTTGAAGCTTCCTGGGATACAATAAGTTCGTTTGCGTCCTTAGCTCAGTGGTAGAGCGTTTGCATGACACGCAAAAGGTCGGAGGTTCGATCCCTCCAGGACGCACCCCAACAATTACCATTAGGGGACAACGCCTTAAAGATTGATTTTTCGTTCTAAAATCGTATGATAGTGTGCGACACGCGGGTGTGTAGTTCAGTGGTAGAACGCTGTCCTGATATCAAAGTATTTTGATACAAATGGTTCGCTCGGAGAAAACGAAATTTTATACGGGTGTGTAGTTCAGTGGTAGAACGCTGTCCTGATAAGACAGAGGTCGAAGGTTCGATTCCTTCCACACCCACCTTAATGCTCGAACCCGAAATTATTTATGAGGATGAAAACTTGGTGGCCGTGAACAAGCCGGCAGGACTTTTGGTCCATAAAATTAAAAATTCCAAATTTGATAATAAAGAACTCACGCTCGCGGATTGGCTGACGCAAAAATATCCATCTGTAAAAACGGTGGGGGATGATCCGGAAAATAGGCCGGGTATTGTTCATCGATTGGACCGGGACACTTCGGGGGTGATGGTGGCGGCTAAAACCCAGGCATCCTTCGAATATCTTAAGTCGCTTTTTGCTACCCGCGTTATCAAGAAAACCTATTTAGCATGGGTGCGTGGAGAACCCCGAGAGAGGAAAGGGGTGATTCAAAAGCCCATCGGAGTGCTCAATGAAAGTACTCGCCGGAGCGTGCATTCCACGCGGATGCAGAAAGAAGCTATCACCCGGTATTCGGTGCGAAATACTATTAATAAAGAAGGGGAGCAGTTTTCTCTTCTCGAGCTTAGGCCGGAGACGGGACGCACCCATCAAATTCGGGTGCATTGTGCGAGCATCGGTCATTCAGTAGTCGGAGATGTTTTATATGGGAAAAAGCTTCCGTTTCAGAGTCGACTCATGCTTCATGCTTTAGTACTCGAGTTTCCCCTTATGGGGTCGGGGAGCGTGTTGCGATTAGAGGCGGAACCTCCCGAGGAATTTGCGCGATTCGGAGAGTTATCCACACCCTCCCAATAAGGGATTTAGTATAATGGACTCAAGCCGATCTAAATACTTAAAGGGGAAATTATGTCCAATTTACATCACTCTCGTGCCGCAAAGGGATTCACGCTTATCGAATTGCTCGTGGTAATTGCTATTGTGGCGGTATTGTCGGTAGTGCTTGTAATCACGCTGAACCCGGCTCAACTTTTGAGACAAGCCAGGGATTCAAATCGAATATCCGACCTTTCTACTTTGAAGAGTGCACTTAGTTTGTATATGGCTGACGTAGCAAGTCCCGATATTACGGGAACCAACAGCAAATGTTACGCGCACACGTCCTCTACGGCTACGGCGACTGCTTCCGGGTGTAACGGCCGATATAGCAGCGCGACCACGGTACAGACGAGCAGTGCCCGGACAGTGGACATGTCTGGTTGGCTCCCCGTAAACTTCAATGCTATTAGTTCCGGAGCTCCCTTAAGCGTACTACCTATCGATCCCATCAATAACGCCACTTACTTTTATAGTTATGCCGCGGAAGAAACCAACTATACTTTTGAGCTCAATGCGGAAATGGAGAGCACACGATACTCGAGCGGGGGATCTAACGATGTAGAATCAACCGACGGAGGGTCAAGTTCGACTCTTTATGAAGTAGGTACTGATCCAGGGCTCGATTTGTAATACGTATGTTTCTCACCGACAAGCTGGGCTTCGCCCTTCTCTCAGCTTGTTTTGTGTTGCAGTGTTTGCTCCCCCTTTCTTCTTTTCGAAGGACCGTGAAGGTATTTTGGATTGCTGGAGGTGTGATCATTGGGGGGGTGCTTATGTATTGGGCATCCGCTCTTTATTGGGCATGGCAGGGAAATGAAGTTACCCGCTTTTTTCTTCCCCCTTATCAGTCATCAGATTATTTTCTCCTTTATGTAAGACGGTTGTTTGCTCCTTGGATTTTTTCGTTGGTAGCGGGAGTGTCACTGGCTTTTGTGGCACATTGGCTCAATTGCTATTGCAGGGATCGTTTTTTTGAAAAGGGAGAAGCGGCCCTTTTAGGATTGTGTTTTTTCCTTGCGGGATTCCCTACTTTTTTATGGTATGGAGTGGCGGTATTGTTAATCGGGTTTTTACTTACGGGAGTGTACGCCGCGTTTCACTGGGGACGAGCTCCTCTTTATTATTGGTGGGTGCCTATCGCGATGTCTGTTATAATTTTGGAGCAATACTTCATTCCGGAGTCGGTGAGAAATCTCTTTGCGCTTTAGTTTTCTATTCCGTGATAACAAAGCTTTTAAAATTTCGATGAGACAATATTTGGTAAAGAACAATGTGGGTCGGTATAAGGGTCGTTTTGCTACGGCTCCTTCCTGGAGTCTGTTTCTAATGGGATGAAGCTTCCTATTCCTTCTTTTCAACTTAAACGACGATTGGTAGAGGAGAATCTCATCACTCCTGACCGCTTCGATGCTTTCTATGCGGAAGCAGATAGAAAAAATCAGAGTATTTTAGATGTGTTGGTTTCCGAGGGAGTGGTGGAATCAGAATATCTCGGGGATTTGGTAGCCAAAATGTTGGGGGTAGGAAGAGTTAATCTGCGGCTCCATCCCATCAACAAAGATTTAGTGCAGCTGCTTTCCGAAGAAATTGCCCGGCAACGGCAGGTCATTATCTTTGGGCGAGAGCAGGATGGTACTTATGATGTGGCGATGGCGGATCCATCGGACTTGGAGACGCTCGAATTCTTAGCGCAACATCTCAAGGCTCGCACCCGACCTTTTCTTGCAATGTCTGAGGACTTGAATCGCGGGTTCGCAATTTATGGGTATGAGCTCGGAAAAGATTTCAAGAAGCTTATCGAGGAGAATATCCATGCTTCTTTGCAATCCCAAACTAAAAGCGCCGAGGAGGCAGCGGCAGACTTACCCGTCGCGGCAATCGTCGACAATCTTCTTTCTTTTGCGGTGGCTTCGAGGGCATCGGATGTACATCTCGAAGTGCTTGAGGATCAGATGCTGATTCGCTATCGCGTAGACGGGATACTCCACGAAGTACTTTCAATTCCTAAGATTATTCATCCCGCGCTTCTTGCTCGATTAAAATTACTTTCGGGTCTTAAGATTGACGAGCATTTCAAACCTCAAGATGGGCGGTTTCGTCATCATATTGTGAATCAAATAGTTGATGTCCGGGTTTCCATCATGCCTACTTTCTATGGAGAGAAGATCGAAATGCGGTTGCTCGAATCTTCCCAGAAACCGCTTTCTTTGGAAGAGTTGGGGCTTTTACCTCAACCGGCTACTTTGATTCGCACTAATTTAAAGAAGACTTATGGCATGGTGTTATCCTGTGGCCCTACGGGTTCAGGGAAGACCACGACGCTTTATGCGCTCATCAATATTTTAAATAAGCCTCACGTGAATCTTGTGACCATTGAAGACCCTATTGAGTACAACATGCGATATGTGAATCAAACCCAAATCAATCCTCAGGCGGGAGTTACCTTTGCTTCAGGTCTTCGGGCATTTCTTCGGCAAGATCCAAACATTATCATGGTGGGGGAAATTCGAGATGCGGAAACTGCGAACATTGCTGTCCAAGCCGCTCTTACGGGGCACTTACTAATGTCCTCGCTTCACACGAATGATGCGCCCACTGCAGTGCCCCGGCTTTTCGATTTAGGTATTCCTCCATTCCTCGTCGCTTCGGTGTTGAATGTGATAGTAGCACAACGTCTTGTACGGCGAATTTGCCCTACTTGCATTTCTTCCGAGGAAATGAAGCCGGAATATAAGCAGGTGATCCAGTCTCAATTTAATGAGCTCGGACTTGAGAAAGAAGCTTATTTTCCTAAAACGGTATATCGGGGGAAAGGCTGTAACGCGTGCGAGGGGAGCGGATATAAGGGCAGACTTGGTATTTTCGAGGTGCTTGAAGTTTCTGAGGGTATCAAGAAAATTATTACCGATTCCCATTTCAGTTTGGACACGCTTCGGTCAGAAGCACGGAAGGCAGGCATGAAGACCATGTTCGAAGACGGTCTTGAGAAGGCCGAGCTTGCCCTTACTACGCTCGAAGAAGTGATGCGGGTAATACGCGAATAATCTTATGTTGTATCACTACATTGCATCGGATAAAACCGGAAAAGTTGTAGAGGGGGATACGGATGCCGTGAATTTACCCCAGGTACTTCAATTTCTTTCAGCGAAGGAATTGCGGCCGGTTACTATTACGCCGTTGGCACAAAAAGGCGGCGGAGTAAAAAGGATTTTCGGAGGGATCACTATTACCGATAAAGTGTTCCTTACAAAGTACCTCGCGCTCATGCTTCGGGTGGGGACTGATTTGCTTTCCGCAATCAATATTTTGATTGGAGATTTTGATAATCCTGCCATGCGTAACTTTCTCCTGGAAGTGCGGGAGAATCTCACTCGCGGGTTACCTTTCCATCAGGCTTTTGCAAAATATCCCACTATTTTCCCTGCGACTTTTGTGAATCTTATTAAGGCGGCCGAAGCTTCGGGAAGCTTGCAACAGACTTTTGAAGATCTTTCCATATCTATGAATCGAGAAGCCGAGCTTCGCATTCGAATTCGCTCGGCACTCATCTATCCCATCATTCTTCTTATCGCGGCCTTTGCGGTGCTTGTGTTTCTTGTGACTTTTGCGCTGCCTAAAATTGCTAAGGTTTTTACTGATTCTGGTATCAATCCGCCGTTCTTTTCCCGAGTGGTTTTTGGCGTGGGTCTTTTCATAGGAGAACATATTGTGGTTATCTCCATTCTCTTTATCGGGTTGCTGTTAGGAGGGGTATACTTCTTTACTCGAACTTCTGTGGGTCGTCGGATTGTGGACCAAGTTATGAGCCGGATCCCTGTTATTAAGAGTGTTTATCGCGAGGTGGCAATTCAGCGAATGGTTTCAACTATGGCGTTGCTTTTAAAAGCCGGACTTCCTATTATCCAGACCATTGAGATTACTGCGGATGCCGTAGGATCGGAGGAATATCGTTATGCGTTATTGCGGGTAGCTCGAGAAGGACTTGCCAAAGGGCTTACTATTGGGGAGGCATTCCGTCGAGAAGTGGTATTTCCTAAGGTGGTAGTAAATCTTATTGCAATTTCCGAAAAGGCCGGGCATCTCGAAGAAGTGCTCGAAACTTTGGGTGAATTTTATGCCACGAGTATTGATGCGAGTATTAAGTCGCTAGTGTCGGTGCTTGAGCCACTTCTCATTATGGGCATGGGAGGAATAGTGGTCCTTATTGCGCTTTCGATTATTGTGCCAATTTATCAGCTTACCACTCAGTTCTAGGCATTAGAAAATAAAAAAGAAAATAGAATGCGGGCACTACAAAAGCATATTACCGATAGAAGAGGATTTACTATATTGGAAATTACCCTCGTGCTTTTTATTGGAGCGATTCTTGCCGCATTTCTCTTCACTGGCCTTTTCGGATTCCAGAGTAGAACTGAATTTGAAGATACGATAAAACGAGTGACTGCTACCTTGCGGGAAGCGCAGAGCAGGTCTCTTAGTCGGGCTTCAAGTTCCGTATGGGGAGTACACTTTGAAAATAGCACTTCTACCACGCCTTTTTATGTGCTTTTTTACGGCACGTACACGACTTCTACCCGCGTGGGACATTATCCTTTGCCTAAAACTGTTTCATATACCACTTCGAGTTTAGGGTCCGGAGCTACTAAAGAAATAACGTTTGCTCAAATTACCGGATTGGCTTCTACGGCCACTTCCGTCATTATCCAGACCAAATCCGGGTCAGCTTCGACTACAATATCAATTAATGCCAGTGGGGCGGTGAGCTACTAAGACTAGAAAATAGAATTTAGAAAGCAGAAAATAGAATGGATGGCATGAATCAACATAAGAATTTATTTTCTACTTTCTATTTTCTACTTTCTGCCCGTGGAGGGCAGTCTCTTATCGAGGTTTTGATCGCCCTTCTCGTGGGAGTCATCATGATTGGAGCAGGAGCCACTATTATTGCCCCCGTCCTTCGAAGCAATACGCAGACACTTAAGTCGCAAGTAGGTACAAGCCTTGGGAAAGAACTTTTGGATAATGTGAGCGTATGGTCTCAAGGCGATTGGAATGGTCTTCTGGCCTTGAGTACCACTTCGGCAAATCGATATTACCTCACGACGAGCACCTCCCCTTTTTCTTCGGTGTCTGGCAGTGAAAATCTTCAGGTGGGAACTACGACCTATACGCGCTATTTTTATGTAGATGATGTTTTTCGGGATGCGGGGAATCTTATAGTAACAAGCGGAGGAAATAGCGATCCTTCTACGAAGAGGGTTACCGTCGTGTACCGCTGGCCGCAAAGCGCTACCAATACTCTTTCCACATATCTCACTCGATCTCGTACTAGTTATATCTACAGCCAAACAGATTGGTTTGGAGGCCCCGGCCAAGATACCCCCGTTACAAGCACTAATAGCAAGTTTTCTACTTCTACAAAAATTTATTACACGACGAGCACCGGCTCTATCCAAATTCAATTTCAATGAGATCGCCCTCTCCTCGAAATTCCAACCCCATATTGTGGATCGCATGCGGAGTAGCTTCTTTCCTGCTTGTCATTTCTGTGGCTCGCGCCGCCACGGATGTTGATTCTACGTATCGTTATGCGTGGAATGATCTTATAGGCTGGATGGACTTTTATATCAATGACACCGTGAAGGTGAACTCCCAGTTTCTCAAAGGATATGCAAGTTCTTCGGTAGAAGATATTTCCCTCGATTGCGCTACTACTTCTGGCGGTAATATTTGCAGTCAATCCAATTATCAGGTAACGAATGACGGCATCGGGAATTTAAGCGGCTATGCATGGAATGATCAATACGGTTGGATCAGCTTCGATTGCCATAATAATAATGGATGCGGTACTTCTAATTATCAGGTGCTTATTGATGCGGATAACGGGATGTTTTCCGGTTACGCTTGGAATGATGTTGCAGGATGGATTAGTTTTAATTGCGCAAACAATAGCGAGTATACCTCCAATAGTTGTCTTGTTTCGAATTACAGACTGCAGGCTTCTTGGGTGGCAACTTCAGCAATCGCGACATTAGATTCTTCCACATTTGATACGGGAGTTTCAGGCGGGGTGCAGATCAACTCGGTACTTTGGCAGGGTACCCAGCCGTCGGAGACTCAGGTGCGTTTCCAATTCGCTACTTCTAATTCCTCGAGCGGTCCTTGGACGTATGTGGGATCGGATGGGACATCGAATACGTACTATGCTACGAGTCCTGGGGTATCGAAACGGGTGGATTACACATTGCACAGTGGTAAGCGATATTTCCGCTATCGAGTGATTCTTGTATCAAATCGGATGCAAACTACTTCTCCTACCGTAAACGAAGTTATTATCAATTGGAGTCCCTAGGACAGAAAGTAGAATTTGGAAAGTAGAAAGTAGAAGGGCAGAAAAGGTATAATTTCAAAGTTGCATGTCTCTATTTTCTATTTTCTATTTTCTATTTTCTCGTAAGGGGCAGGCGGCACTTTCCTTCGTGTTTCTCGTGGGAAGCATTGTGATTCTCGTGGGTGTTACTCTTGGATTTCTTACTTCGAGCTTCGTAAATTCGAGTTTTGGGTACGTAGCCGCTCAACGAGCATTGGGATTGGCCAAGGCGGGGGCGAACGATGGATATTTTCAATTGCTTCGCAATAAAGATTTCTCGAATACCACAGGGTACAATGTGCCGTTAGGAAATGACAACGCGACGGTTACGGTGACCCAGAACTCTCCTGCTACAGGCCTTGTAAGCATTCTTTCCACTGCTACTATCTCGTTTCACACAAGAAAGGTGCAAGTGATTGCTTCCGTCGCATCTTCCACGGGGCAGGTAAGCCTTGTATTATGGAAAGAAGTCCAGTGATCATGACTTCCTCGCTTCAGAATTTTGGTTATTATCTCCAGCGCGCTGCGGCGCTTCTTCGGGCAAGAACTCCTATCGGCGGGTTGGAAATATCGGATACCGCTGTTCGCTTCGCGCTTTTTGAAGAGGGGAAGCCCAAGTTTGTGAGTATGCGGCTGCCTCCGGGACTCATGGAGTCAAATCACATCAAAAATCGGCCGGAATTTGTGGCGATTGTAAAGAAGCTGCGCGAACAGGTTTTGGGGCCGGATGCGGCAAAAAATAAAAAAGTGAATGTAGTGGTGTCTTTGAGCTCCATCAGTATTTATAGTCAGGTTTTCGGACTCCCGATTATTCAAGGAGAGAATTTAGAAAAGGCAGTCCAGCTTAATATTCAAATGGTTTCCCCCGTAGAGGTGAAGGAGGCATATTCAGGGTGGCAACTTGTGGGAGAGGATAAGGATACGTTTCGGCTGGAGGTACTTTCTGCTTTTATAGATCGGAAAGTCGTGGATGAAGTGACCAAGGCTTTGGAGGAGGGCGGATTTAGCGTCGTGGCTATCGAGTCTCGAGCATTAGCTTTAGCGCGTTTGGCGCGCGAACGGGGGGTACGTGTGGAGTCCACAAAACCTTATGTATTAATAAACCTCGACTCTTCGGGGTTGGATTTTCTTATTCTTAGGAAGGGGCATCTCTACTTTGAATATTTTCATGGTTGGAAAGATGTCCAAAATGATAAACAACAAGTGACACGGGAAGCTTTCGAAGCGCTTCTCAAGCGAAGTCTTTATCAGGTATTGAACTTTTATAGTGCACACTGGCCGGAACCGGTAAAGGAAGTGCTCATTTCGGCTTCCGCCTTAGGAGACGAAGTGGGGCGAGTGGTAAGTAGTAATTTTGGATTGACCGTGCAGCCCCTTGCGCTTCAAGGAAATTTGCAAGCTACTCCAGAGTGGTTCGTGGCATTGGGAAGCGCACTTCGAGGGCTTGTGCCTCGAGGGGAAGATCGAGATATTAGTCTTTTGGGAATCGGGGCGCAGGAGCGTTTTCGGCATGAGCAAGTTCTAGGATTTATAAGTTTTTGGAGAGTGGTGATACCCGCAGTACTTGGCATACTTCTTATTGCTTTTATAGTGGCGGATGTCTTTCTCATCAACATGCGACGAACACTCGAATCGCAGAGCGCATTCCAGCTCAAAAAGGCAGAGGTGGCTGAAATGGAGTCGCTTAGGGCCCATGCCGCCCGCTTTAATCGAACCCTCGAGCTTATTCAGGCGACGGAGAAGTTCCGAATTCCTAAGGGTCCGCTTATTGGGAAGCTCACGGCTTTACTTGCCACTCATCACATTCAGCTGCATCGGCTTTACTATCAGGACAGCAGTACTGCTACCGTGCTTTCCGGAGAGGCGCCTTCGGAGACGGATATATTGAATTTAAAGAAAGCCCTTGATACTGATCCCGCTTTCAAAAGTACTCAGTTGCCTCTTACGGAGATCAGAAAAGCGGCAGGCCGAGGGTTTACTTTTTCTTTGAGTTTTGCGGCTAAGCTTTAATCTGTGGGAGATTAAGGGAATCTCCTATTTTTTCGCAGGCTTGAGAGAGGAGTATTTTGTCCCCTTTGCTGATTTTCGAAAGAACAAATTCACTGGCTTTGCGCCGCAATTCTTCAGGCTTACGGATGCCTATTCTTATTCTCCAAAAATCATTTGTGCCGAGGGCTTGAGCGATTGAAGCTACTCCTTTATGTCCTGCGGGTCCTTTGCCGAATGCGAATTGAATGCGGCCTAAGGAAAGGTCGCTTTCATCATGGAGCACTACGAGTTCTTCCGGGTTGATATTAAAGAGCGCGCAGGCTTCTTCCGCGCTTATGCCCGATTCATTCATAAAAGTAAGCGATCGAATAAAGAGGAAAGTATTCCCCTTGGCGCGGGCGAAATGCTTGCGAGATACTTTTTGAAATTCTTTTACTCCATCGCGTGAGGCAAGGGTTTCTAGGGCTAAGAGTCCGGCGTTATGATAGGTATTTTCGAATTCTTCGCCTGGATTTCCTATTCCTAGGAAAAGGCGTACCTTAGAAGGAAGGGGCATTTGGAGTATTTGTTCTCCATTATTATACGTGTATTTTGCGGGGAGCCCATAGACAAGCATGAAGCCCGCCAGTATACTAGGCTTTACAGACTTCTTTTATGAGAAAATTCCTTGCTTCGCTCCTTGAAGTTTTTGAAATCGCATTAGTGGCGGTGGCTTCGGTATTTCTCGTCCGGACGTTTTTGGTCCAGCCATTTGTGGTGAGCGGATCGAGCATGGTTCCTAATTTTGAAAACGGGGATTATTTATTAGTGGACGAGCTCACGTATCGTTTCCGCACTCCTGAACGAGGAGAGGTGGTGGTATTTCGATATGATGGTAACCCTTTCACCTATTTAATTAAAAGAATTATCGGATTGCCGGGCGAGCGGGTGCGTATCAAAAACAACAAGATAGAAGTAGTCCCTCTTTCAGGAGAACCTTTTATGCTCGAGGAAAAATATTTGGCCCCAGGGGTGGTCACGGGAGGGGATGCTGAATATGTTCTGAGCGATTCGGAATATTTTGTGTTGGGGGACAATCGATCATTCAGTTTCGATTCTCGGAATTGGGGAGGGCTTCCTACTAAGAATGTAGTGGGTATTGCTCGAATAAGGTTATGGCCATTGCCTCAAATTAAGGCGTTCACTTCTCCGCAGTACAATCAATAGTATTTTATGACTACCTCTCCTAAAAAGGCCCCCAGTAAGGGGAAAAAGGAACAACTTTTCCAAGAACCCAAGGGTATGCATGATGTACTCCCTGTGGATGAGGCGCATTGGGGTCGGATCGAGATTGTAGCCAAGGAGCTCGTCGAAGAATACGGATTCCACCGGATTGAGACTCCCGTGCTCGAATTTGCCGATGTTTTTAAAAAGACGGTAGGAGAGACGAGCGATATTGTGACGAAGGAGATGTATACGCTTAAAACTCGGGGCGGCGATCTTCTCGCGCTTCGCCCTGAATATACCGCGCCTATCATGCGCGCCTACTTGGGACACAGTCTCGGAAGGTTGGGCCAGCCTCAAAAATTATACGCAATGGGACCAGTGTTTCGGCATGACAATCCTCAACTTGGACGATATCGCCAGTTTTCCCATTTGGATTTCGAGGTGGTTGGAGGGCAAAACGATTCCATTTATGACGCGCAGATCATTCTCATATTTTTACGCTTGCTTACGGGACTCAAAATCAAAGATGTGATTCTTAAATTGAATTCTATAGGATGCCGGATTTGTCAGCCCATTTATCGACGACAGCTTCAAAATTACTATCGTACTCATGAGAAGGAATTGTGTGCAGATTGTGTGCGGCGGTTTAAGGTGAATCCGCTTCGCCTTTTAGACTGTAAGGAGCCGGGATGTGCCGCGCTTCGAGAGCATGCTCCTAATATGCTTGATAAGCTTTGCACGACCTGCAGCGCGCATTTTAAAGGCGTGCTCGAATATTTAGACGAGCTCAAAATTTCATATGTACTCGACAATACGCTCGTGCGGGGACTCGATTATTACAGTCGTACCGTATTTGAATTTTTCACTGAAGCGGAAGGTAAGGAAGTGGGGGCAGTAGCAGGAGGGGGACGGTATGACTATCTCGCGGAATTCTTGGGTGGACACGCTACGCCGGCAATAGGAGGAGCGGCAGGAGTGGAGAGGCTTATCGCGGTCATGAAAGCCCAAAATACTCCCCTTTCTCCCCGGGGGAAGGCGGTGGTGTTTGTTGCGCATGCAGGAGATATGGCGAAGCGGAAATCCTTCCGCTTTGTGGAAGAACTTCGACAGGCGGGAATCCATATTAAAGAAGCGTTGGCTAAAGAATCTTTGAAGGCGCAGCTTAAATCTGCGGACAAAGAAGAGGCTAAGCTCGCGCTTATTTTCGGGCAAAAGGAGATTTATGAAGGGACGGTTATTGTGCGCGATTTGGGGTCGGGGCTCCAGGAGACGGTGCCTCTCGATAGAATCGTGGAAGAGATAAAGAAACGTTTGCGCTAAACTTATTTGTTTTCCTAATTCCTCCCTGCGGATTTACGGTCGGAAATAGGAAAACCTATAGCGTTATGGACTGTTTATTCTGTAAAATCGCTCATAAAGAAATTTTCTCTCATGTAGTGTATGAGGACGCGCATGTGTTTGCTTTTCTCGACATACATCCCAAAGCTCCTGGGCACACTATGGTGATTCCTAAGGTGCACGCTGGTACTTTAGGAGATTTGCCCCAAGAGGAAGTCGCACCTCTTTTCGAGGCGGTCCAAAAAATAAGTAAGGAGGTGAAGAAGCGGCTCAACGCGGACGCGCTTACCATTGGCGTGAATGATGGGCGCGCGAGCGGGCAAGCGGTAGGACATCTTCACGTGCATGTTCTTTCTCGGTTCGAAGAGGATGGAGGGGGGTCAATTCATAGTATTGTAGAGAACCCCTCCAAAGACCCTCTTGAAATAATGCAAAAGAAGTTATATATTACGTCCACATGATTGAAGCCAAGAAGAAAGAAGGGGAAAGCGCCGGCGCACTTTTTTTTCGGTTTTCCCGGAAAGTAAAGCGTAGCGGCGTTCTTAAAGAAGCCAAATCCCGGCGGTTCCATGATCGACCGGTGACTCGCCTAAAGCGGCGTATTTCGGCGTTACACCGGGAATCTAAAAAACAGGAAATCGAGCGCTTGAAGCGGGCGGGAATGATTTAAGACCAATGGCTCTTAGAGAGAAACTAGCTTCGGATTTGAAGGCTGCAATGAAGGCCGGAGAAGCGGAGCGAGTGGGGGTGTTAAGAATGGTTCAGGCGGCAGTGAATACGGTGGAGATCGAGAAGCGGGCCTCCGGGGTTTTGACGCTCACTGACGAGGAGGTGCTTAAAGTATTGGAACGGGAATCCAAAAAGCGCCGAGAGGCAGCCGAGCTTTATACCAAAGGCAACCGAGCGGATTTAGCAGAGAAAGAGCTCAAGGAGGCCGCTTTGATTGCTGCGTATCTTCCTCCACAAGCGACCGATGCAGAAATTGAAGCTGTAGTGCAGCGACTAAAAGAAAAAGGAGCCACTGAATTTTCTACTCTTATGAAGGGAGCTATGCAGGAGCTCAAAGGCAAAGCAGAGGGGCAGCGTGTGGGGGCGTGCGTCAAAAAAGCTTTGGGAGAATGAAAAAAAGAAAGGCAGAGCCTAGAACCCATCTCAAAATTCCTACCTTTGTCGCTTCGGGACTCGTCGTACCGCAGCGGGTACGTCTTCGCCTTCGCTTCGCGGTAGGGGATGAAATCGCCTCGTATCGCAGCCGGGATGGATTTTGAGATGGGTTCCAAGCTTCGCGAACGCATCCGGCGGGCTGTGGCTCGGGTTCTTAGGGAGCTCGGTCATCCTCCAGGGGCTGTGGAGGTTTTTTTTGTGACTGATGCGGAGATGCGCGCCCTTAAGTTCAAGACTACAGGGAAGAAAGTGCGCATAGTAGATGTTTTGGCATTTGAGGAGCCTCATAATTTTCCTCATCCGGACAGAGAGACTTCTTTGGGGGAGATCTACGTGAATGCGGAACGGTTCGAGAACGATCCAGATCGACTGCTTTTTTTAGTTATCCACGGTTTCGCTCATCTACTTGGCTTCCGTCATGCGCGGGAGCGTGATACGATCAAGATGCGTCGAGCAGAAAAGAAGCTTCTCATGCTCGCGCGCGAAGGTTTTTAATTCGATTTTTATGAGCTCCTCTTTTATTACGGCGCTCGATATAGGAACTACTTCTATTAAGGTAGCAGTGGCAGAGAATATCCGCGGCAGAGCGGTATTACGGTTTGTGCATCGAGAGGAATCCCGCGGAGTGCGAAAAGGCGCTATTGCGGATGTTACCGAGGCTTCCCATGTCATAAGCCGAGTGCTCGGAGAGGTGCGCAAGGTGGCAAAGCCGGCTCTGAAGAACGTTTATCTTTCCATAGGTACGCCCCATGCGAAGGTCCAAAATTCTCGAGGCATTGTCGCGGTGTCACGTGCGGATATGGAGATTTATCCCGATGACGTAGATCGTGCTATTAAAGCTTCTCAGGCCGTAAATCTTCTTCCTAATCGCACTATTATTCATAACGTTACCCGGGAGTTTATTGTTGATGGGGTGGGCGATATTCCAGATCCTTTGGGATTGTCCGGATCTCGCTTGGAAGTGGTGAGTTTCGTGATTGATGCGTTTACTCCTCATGTGAAAAATCTTATGCGGGTGGTAGAGCTCGCAGGAGGGAGGATTAGCGGGCTGGTGTGGGCCCCCCTCGTCGCTTCCCGCGCTTCCCTTTCGCGGGCTCAAAAGGAATTAGGGACTCTCCTTATTGATATTGGATCAGGGACCACGGGAATGACAGTGTATGAGGAGAATAAGCTTTTAAGTCTTGCTAAATTTCCTGTGGGTTCCTCGAATGTGTCGAATGATCTCGCCGTAGGTTTGCGGGTGCCGGTGGATGCGGCAGAGGAGCTTAAATTAGGTTATGGCTACGCATTGGCACGGGAGGTGTCAAGTAAGGACATTATTGAGCTTCGGAAATTTGCCCCAGAAGTGAAGGGTACCACTTCTCGCCGATATGTAAGCGAAATTATTGAATCCCGGATGGCGGAGATTTTGGAATTTGTGGGCGAAGAGTTAAAGGCAATCGGAAAAGCAGGAAAACTCCCAGGCGGAGTAGTTCTCGTTGGCGGTGGAGCCAAGTTGCCTGGGCTTACGGAATTGGTGAAGCAGGAACTAAGACTTAGTTCTAAAATTGGAGCTACGGTAGGGTTTACCCCTGGAAACGGCGAGTTTTCCGGTTATTTAGAAGACCCAGAATTTGCGACGGTACTAGGGTTGGTGCTTTGGGGAGCGGAAGAAGGGGAATGGGAGTCCGCACATCCCCTTCAGAATTTCAAGTTTGAATTAAAGACGGTAAAAGAACTCTTTAAGTACTTCTTGCCGTAATTAAATTGAGTGCTACTATAGGTCTATAAACGCGTAGACTTATTATGGCAAAAGTTCCTAAAGAAAAAACGTCTGTTCCCATCGCGAACGTCAAGGTGGTGGGGATCGGAGGAGGGGGAGGCAATGCAGTATCTCGCATTAGCAAAGACTTTGTGCGAGGGGTGCAGTTCCTGGCGATCAACACTGATCATCAAGATCTGGACCATGCAGAGGTGCGGACTAAAATTTATATAGGGAAGAATCTTACGCGCGGGTTAGGAACCGGGATGAACCCGGACCTGGGGAGGCAGGCCGCTGAAGAGAATCGCTCGGAGATCACCGAAGCGCTCCGAGGGTCAGATCTCGTATTTCTCACTGCCGGATTTGGCGGAGGAACGGGCAGCGGAGGCACGCCGGTCGTGGCGGAAATCGCGAAATCCTTAGGATCACTTGTAGTGGCAGTGGTGACGAAGCCTTTCGCATTTGAAGGGAGCCAGCGAGAGCGGATTGCCCAGGAAGCGGTGGTGAAGCTCAAAGATAAAGTAGATGCTTTGATTGTGGTGCAGAATGATAGAATATTCTCTGTTATCGGCAAAGATACGCCTGTGCTCAAATCTTTCGAGGCGATTGATGATGTATTGCGAAACGCCTTGAGGGGAATCGTGGAATTAGTGGTTACAAACGGTCTTATCAATCTCGATTTCGCGGATGTGCGAAGCATCCTCGAGGATGCGGGCTCGGCGATTGTGGGGGTAGGGACTGCGTCGGGGCCCGAACGTGCCATGAATGCAGTGCAGTCGGCGTTAAACTCTCCACTTCTCGAGACGAGTGCAGAAGGGGCCAAGCGGATCCTCTTGGGAATTTCCGGCGCTCGAGACCTTACGATGAACGAAATCAATGATGCAGCGAAGCTTGTGGCCCAAACCGCGGATCCTTCGGCGCGCATTATTTTCGGAGCCTATTACGATCGGCGGCTCAGACCCAAGCAAATCAAAGTCACGCTTATTGCGGCAGGTTTCAATGGAGCCTCTGCTTCCTCTTTGTTTGGAGCGGGGCAAGTGCCGACGGCGCGACCTGCAGCCGCGGCACACTCTTCATTTTTCGAAGGGTTCAATAAACCTGCTTCTTCCCTTAAGCCCCTCGGAGAAAGAACAGAGGAATTGGGGAAAAAACCTACGCCGGTGATGGAAAAGATAGAGAAAATCGAGAAGCCCGAAATGCATTCTAAAAAACCAGTGGAAAAACAAGAGAAAGAAGAAGTAGATATTTGGGACATTCCTACTTTTTTGCGCAGGCGCAAAAAATAAATCCTAATTCCTAATATCTAATTTCTAAACAAACTCCAATTTCTAAATCCGAACGGATACCTTTGGAATTTGGGATTTGAGTATTTTTTAGGAATTAGTAATTAGAAATTAAAGTAGTGCTTGGCTTTCTTCTTCGTCAAAACTCGGAGCTTCGAGCGTCATAGGTTCTACACCCATCGTTTCGCCGCTGATTTTTAACACGTCTTTGTCTATTTTCCGGAGCTCCTGATAGGCTTTAGAATAGGTTTTCGAAGCAGTGCCTAATTGCACGCCTAATTTTTTCATGTATTCTTCGAAGCTCATGAGGTGGCGACCCAAGTCCCCCACGCGTTTTCGGATTTCATCAGCAGATTTGTTAATTTCAGCTTGTTTCAAACCCATGAGAATTGTTTGGAGATAGGCGGCAAACGACGTAGGAGAGACGGGGACAACCTTCTTTTCCGCAATGGCGTACTCTAGGAGGTCGCGCGCGGCTACCGCTCCTACTTTATTGACCAGGAGGTCGTAGTAAATTCCTTCCGAGGGGATATACATAAAGGCGAACTCGATAGTGCCTTCGGTGGGTTTTATATATTTTGAAGTTTCATCGATACGGGTTTTTAGATCGCCGCGGAACGCTTCCTCAAATTTTTTCCGATCTGCATCGGTTTTCGAATCCAATATGCGCGTGTAGTTTTCGAGGGAGAATTTGGAATCAATGGGGATGATTTTTCCTTGGTGGAATATGACTGCGTCCACGATCGTCCCATCTTTAAAGGGATATTGCATTTGATAGCTTCCCGGAGGGAGGACGTTTCGGAGGGCGGTTTCCAGATAATATTCTCCCAGCACTCCTCGCTGTTTCGGGTTTTTCAAAATATCCTGGAGGTTTTTGAGTTGGTCGGTGATGGAGAGGACTTGTTTTTGACCTTCGCCCACGCGCACGAGTTCTTGGGTGATTTCGCGGATAAGTTTTGTGCTTTCTCCAAAATGCGTCTGGATTGCTTTCGCAGAATCCCCTAGTCGGTTATCAAGTACGCGGGAGAGTTCATTGATTTGGTTTTGAAGGAGAAGGAGGGATTGATCGGGTTTTGCCTCTTTTTCGCGATGCATTTCCCGCCATAAAAACCAAAAGCCACCGGCGAGCGCGGCAAGAATCAGGATGAGAATAAGAATGAGGGCCAAATCCATATGGGTAGTATAGTGTGCTTCTTCAGAAAAAGAAGAGGCTCCCGAAGGAGCTTTCTTTGTGAGTATTTTTCAATACTTGTTTTACGGAAAGAGTTTCAGAAGCACCAGGATTCCAATTACCACAGCAATCCATCCTCGAAATTCGAGCGTGTTATTCCCTCTTTTCCAGCCCACGGCGGTGGTGAGGAGGCCGCCCATGATGAGCACTGCACTTAGAATGACAAGAAGAGGGCGCATATTAAGAGGGATTGAATGCGTTGATAAGAAAGAGGATGAGCATGACTATTCCGAAGGGGAGCAGGTAGCGCCCAGGAATTCCGAGTCGTCGCTCTTCTTCCAGTACACTTCCGGATTTCTTGATCAGGAAGTACGCGCCGGTTATGGTTTGGAAGAGGATTACAATTCCGAGCAGGATTAGAGAGATAGAAGGAGATTGCATACGTTTTAGTTTTTGTTGGATTGTGATTTCGCCGCATTTACGGCGATGAGCACAATCGGTTGTTGCCTCGAGCATGCCAATCGGAGAGTCTTTTGTCAATTTATAGCGTTGGAGTATAATCCCAGCATTATGCAAATTTCTTCTACGGCGCTTAAGGCGCTTGGGGTAGCTGCAATTATTGTGGCGGGAGGGCTCGTATATTGGCTTACCCCTACTTCGGGATTGCCTCCGGAAAAGGTGATTCAAGGGACGTTCGATAACCTCCAGAATGCCCAGTCCTTTCGTACTTCTAGTGAGGCGCAACTTCTTTTGAATTACGACGCCATCGTAGCAAAGAATCCTCAGGCAGGAGGAATTGCGGCGCTTTTGCCCTTTTCTTCTTCTTCTCCTCTTACTTTTTCCATAGAGGGAGCATATGACTTGACGGAGACCGAGAATCCTGCGTTTGACCAGACAATGACGTTTCGCATGATTCAGGAAGATCAAAAAATAGAGGGAGCAATCCAGATGATTGCGAAAGATAATCTCCAATACGTCCAATTGGCAAAAGCCCCGCTTTGGGGATTTATCAATTTGCAACCATTTGCGCGAAAGTGGATTAAGATTGACCCTCAAGCCCTTCAAAAGCAGGCGGAACAGTTTGGGGCGGATTCCTTTTCCGCTTCTACTCCTTCTTTTGCCGAACAGATGGAGAAATTCAAAAAAGCATTTGGAGACGAGAAGCTCGTTAAAGTTTCCAAGGTGTTACGAGAAGAGGATGTGGAGGGGGTGCTTTCTTATCATTATGAGATACAACCCAATGCGGAAAATTTACTCCGAGCTCTCGAAGAGTACGTCCGAGAAACTGCCGAGGAGGAAATAGAAGAGCTTTGGAAACCGGAAGATAGGAAGAGATTGGTGGCCATATTAGGAAGCGTGAAGGCGGAATTATGGGTGGATAAGACGAAGCTTCTTCCCTCGAAAGCTATGGTCATGATTCCTTTCCAAGATGGGAAGGATAATTATGGGAAGATGACCATTACTACTCTTTGGAAGGATTTCAATGTGCCTGTTACTATCGAGGCTCCTGCTTCTTCCGTGTCCATCGAAGAATTTGTGCAGAGTATCTTCGGGCCTATGCCCACTTCGACCACGCCGCGCGTGAAACCGGGGAGAATCTAGAACGTAAGAAACACTGGAGTTACGCGACTTGGGTTTTGTTTGACACCTTTCTTATGGGTGGTTTAATAGTCGCGGCACTAGCAACAATTTAACCCGATGAGTTTATGAATGACGATACTATGCAGATAGCTGAGATGAATGTGACTAGCGTAGATACGAACGAGGGAGGAGAACTGGTAGAGATTTTAAAGAGAAAAGAAGGGGACATTCTTTTCAGCCCCCATTCCTTTTTATCCTTGCGCGGGAAAAACGGCCTTACTCTTCTCCATCTCGCGGTCGCCGCAGAGAATGAAGCGGTTGTCGTAGCCCTTCTGGGGGCGGGGATGGATATCGATGTGAAAAGCGAATATGGAACCACTCCGCTTATGGTGGCGGCCGCAATGCACAGCGAACTCATGCTTGCGCTGCTCGTCGAACGCGGAGCAGATGAGCGCGCGACGAATCATTTTGGGTTATCGGCGGAGCTCTACCACAAATTGGGAGGACTTCGGCCCGTCTCTGATCCTTCGGAGTAGATTGAAAAAAGTTGAGGTCTGCAGCAATGCGGACCTCCACGATTTCTTATATTTCATATGCACAACATTTTGCTTATAGACAAGCCTTCCGGGATCACGTCGTTTGATGTGATCCGAAGACTGCGGCGAAAGTTTAGAGAAAATGGCCATTCGGCGCCTTTTCCCAAGATGGGGCATGCGGGCACGCTCGACCCACTGGCCACGGGACTCATGATTGTGGCGGTGGGGGAGGGTACAAAAAAATTACAAGAATATCTGAAGTTGCCAAAAGTCTACGAGGCAGAGGTAATGCTTGGAATGCGCACAGACACGGGAGATAGGGAAGGGAAGGTCCTCGAGAAATTACTCATTACTAATTTCGAATTTCTAAAAGAAAGCTCGGAGGGAGTTTTAAAAAGCATGGTGGGAAAGATTATGTTGCCGGTACCAAAATATTCGGCGATTAAGGTGGGTGGGAAGCGTTTGTATGCAAAAGCACGACAAAGGGAGGAATTTACTCCTCCCGAAAAAGAAATGGAAGTGATTCGAATTACATTTCAAGGAATTTGCCAGGAAGGAGAGGGGGTAGTTCTGAAGTTTGAGACAGAAGTCGCAAGCGGAACGTATATCCGTTCTTTGGCGGAAGAGATTGGAAAGCGTGTAGGGGTGCCGGCGACGCTTTGGAGTTTGCGCCGGACGCAGATCGGAACCTTCCGGGTAGAAAACGCAGAGAAGATATAAATGAAAAGAGGCCCCTCCTTGGTAATCTTGGGCCTCATTTGATGAGCTTTCTCACTTTCTTCACGTGTTTCAGTATATTCGGATGGCCAGCAACGGGCGCTGCGACCAGTGTGTTGTCCGTTAAGGACCAAGGAGCGCCTTCGGCGTTCGTCACGACGAAGCCTCCTTCCATAAGGATAAGCGCGACGGGAGCATAGTCCCAAATCATCGCTTCGAATGAGACGAGCCAATTGGCTTGTCCCTGAATGAGCATGTCCGCATCCCACGCGACGCACTCGTTCCAGGTGGCGAATCTGAATCTTTTGATGAGTCTTTCCACCTGAGGCAGATTTTTGTCTCCCACACAACCGCCATTCTTACTTCTCCTTTCTTTCCCGTCGCAAAGAGGTACCCGATTTCCGTTAAGGAAAAGTCCTCTGCCTCGCTGCGCGAAGTAGAATTGGTTGGTGATAGGGAAAAATATCCCTGCTGCCTCGAGCTCATTGCTTTGCGCGAATGCCATCATCACTGCAAAGCGTGGGTCGTGTTGAGAAAAGTTCCACGTGCCGTCCAAGGGATCGTAGATCCATGTACCGTTTTTAGGATCTAATATCCATCGTCGTTTTCCTTCTTCCCCAATCCTTTTGTGGTCGGGGAATTCGGCTCGCAGATGTTTTTCGATAATCCGAGTGGAATCATAATCGCCCCTTGTTACCCTATCCGCTGGATTATCTGATTTAGAAAAGAGGGCTTCGGTTTTCCCTCTCTGATGTCGCCAGAACAATTTTGCTCCAGCTGCGTGCAACACTGTATCGAAGAACGGCCGTAACCCTTTGGCCATCATCGACTCCTTTCTTTAGGCTATCTTGCAGCCCGGTTTGGTTTCTTGTTAAGGGGGAGGACAGCATCCCGGCTGCCCCTGTTTAGAAGCCTAAGCTCGGAGAGTGAAGGGTATATGAAGGGGCTTCATTTTGAAATGTAAGAAGCCCGGAGCGCCCTGCGCCTCCGGGCTTCTTTTTGGTCTCGCTCAAAGTTCCGTGGAATTCGTTGTTATTTGGGTAGAGGCAGATTTTCGATATCTGCCATTTGTTTTGCAAAACAGTCTGGGCAGATAGAATGACTGAATCGAACCCCCACTTTGTCTGTGAAAAATCTTTCGAGTTGATACCATTGATTTGTGCCTTCTCGAATCTTTTTGCAATGACTACAAATGGGGAGATATTTTCCCAGGCGTTTTTTTGCGATTTCTAGGGCTCGCGTGATTGCCGGGATGAGCTCGGTGGAGAGTTGGTTTCCTACAATAAAATCGGTAGCTCCACGACGGAATGCTTCGATAATTGCAGAGTCGCCCGGCGAGTTTGTAACGAATAGAAATGGAATGGTGGGAGTTCTTTCTCTAGTAATGTCGAGAGCGGTGAGGCCCTCGAAAGCCGTTCCTTTCCATCCTGAGAGGATTATTTGAGAGGGAGCTGAATTTGACAGTTCTCCTGCAAAATCCTCATTGGTTTTTACCCATAGAATTGAATGATTCAACCCGGCGGTTTTAAGTGTGCTTTCCACCCTTCTCACATTTTCCACGTTATCCTCAAGCAGCAAGATGCAGATTCGGTTTGGTTCGGTAGTTGTTTCCATAATATAAAATTGTTTAAAAGGCCGGCAAAACTTTATAATATCTTCCCGTTCTTGTCAAAACTTTTGGCTTCGCTCAGGGCACAATAAAACACCCCGACCTAGGTCGGGGTGTTTTCCCGTTGCGAGGGGACTGGGTTACCAGTTTCCTCCACCACCGCTGCGGGGTGCACGGGCCTCCATGGGCCGTGCTTCGTTCACCGTCAATTTCCGTCCACCAAAGTCTTTTCCGTTCCACATCTCAATTGCCTTCTGCGCTTCCGCGTCAGTCGACATTTCGACGAAACCAAAACCTTTGGAGCGGCCGGACATTTTGTCGGTGATGATCGAGGCGGATTCCACAGTTCCCGCTTGCGCGAACGCGTCTTTCAACTCGTCCTGCGTGGTGGAATAGGGAAGTCCTCCTACGTACAATCTTTTAGCCATTTTTCTTCGTATAGGCTGTAAGGCGACCTGGAGTCTTATTAATTAAGAGCAAATTGCTCGAGACCCCCTCTCTCTTCTGGTTCCTCGCCTTACAACACTCAAGGTGTCTTGGGTTCAGAAAACCTCCGAGAACACTTACCGCGGAAGTATACCATAACTCTCTTCAATTGGCAAAAACTCCTGGCGAGGAGCTTCCTTGTCGTGTACTCTTATTTTCATATGAGTCGATGGTTTATGTGGATCGGAGGGGCGGTAGGGATTACGGTAATCCTTAGCGGACTTCTCGTGCATAAGGCGGTTATTGAGGAGGAAATTTCCGAGTCGCAGGTGGCGGCGTTGCTTCGGCTCGAAGTGAATGCCGCGCGGGAGTGGCGGGCTCGAGCTGGTTTTACTCGGGATTTGGGAAAGGGAATTCGAGGTGCAGATGTGACATTGCTGCAGCGGACACTTGCGCAGCAAAACTTTTTGAATGCAAAAGATGTTTCCGGTTTTTACGGCGACCGGACGCAGGCCGCAGTGCGTGCTTTGCAGAAAGAAGAAAATTTACCGGAGACGGGAACATTTGATGCCGAAACTCGAGAGCACATAAATAGACTGTATTTTGACGTAGTGTGTCCCAAACCTTCAGGAGCATATCCGGATTTTTCTTTGTATCGCGTAGACAAGGAGCATTCCTTGCCGTACGCGTATGCGCCTGCGGATCTTGTGGTGCTTGAAGCGAAGGGAATTTGGACAAATGGAATTATTTGTTTACGAGAGGAGACCGCAGGAGCTCTCAGGCGAATGCTCGAGGCAGCCAAAAAAGAAAATATTCAGTTGGGAGTGAGTTCCGGTTTCCGCTCGGCAGAGGTGCAAAAAGCTCTTTTTGAGTATTGGCTCGCAGTTGAGGGAGAGCGCGCACGCAACGCCGTGGCTCCTCCCGGGGCTTCTGAGCACCAGTTAGGAACTACGGTAGATCTCACAGGATTTACCGTAGGGTTTAGAGGGACGCCTTTGAATTTCCATAAAACCGAAGAGGGGCGTTGGTTGGAGAGGCATGCTGCAGAATTTGGATTTGTACAATCTTATCCGCCCGAGCGGGAAACCATCACGACCTATATGCATGAGCCTTGGCATTATCGATTTGTAGGGGAGGCAATTGCGAAAGGGATCAAAGAGGGCAACGTGGGAACCGCGGAATATCTTGCCTTGCATGGAGATGAGCGCTATCCCCGATTTCGTGGTCCAGCCAGCGGGTTAGAACTTTCCGCTCAAGGGGCACTCGCAGTGTATATACCATGGGAAGGCGAGCCCAAGATTCTTATGGAAAAGGAGTCTCGAGTGCCGCGCGCTATCGCGAGTATCACTAAACTTTTTACGGCTATTGTAGCGGAGAAACTTTTCCCGCCAGGAACACTCATCACCGTTTCTTTGTCGGCTGCTCGGGAAGCGGTGAAGGAGGGGCAGGCTCGGCTTGAAGCGGGAGAAGCTATTTCCATAGAAGAGATGCTTTCGTTGCTTCTTATAGAGTCATCGAATCCGGCGGCGCGGGCGCTTGCGGACGCTATAGGGAATGAAAAGTTTATCGAGCTTATGAAAGAAGAGGCTCAAAGGTTGGGGCTTAGCGCCGTAGCGATTTCTAATGTGACCGGACTTGATGGTGCAAAAGACAGTTCGCTGAATCGAGCTGCGCCCCGCGAGCTTGTCGCCCTCTTCCGCGAGGTGCTCGAGGTGCATCCCTCGCTTCGCACTATATTAGGAACACCTGACACGCGAGTACGGAGCACGCGTGGCAATACGTATCGCGTTCGTACTACCAACGCATTACTGAGTAATTCTTCGAATGCTCCTTTCGAAGTTTTTGCCGGCAAAACCGGAGAGACGCCGCGGGCAGGACAAGCTTTTATCTTCGCGGCAGAGAGTCCAAAGGGGCAGGGGTATATTATTGGAGTCCTTCTCGAGTCCGAAGATCGTTTTGGAGAGGCTAAGAAGCTCCTCGCGTGGCTTGATACTTCTTATGATTGGATGGGGCAAAATTAAATTTCATATGAGACACCATGAGGCGGTGGCCATCGGAATAGGCCTAGGCGCGATACTTATCGTTTTTGGATTTTGGCGACAAGGAGTTTTAAAAGAACTTGGGATTTATGAACCGGCGCTTTTGCCACAGGCATTTGCTCCTGCGCTTCTTCCTTTGCCGCCCGAACCTCAGCCTTTGCTTCCTACGCTCGAGTGGTATCGGGCGCCTCAATCTCCAATGTGGGAGGCGCGGGATTCGCATGCGTTTGTCGTATTCAAAGATGCTTTATGGGTGATGGGAGGACTCAACGGCAATGGGTTGGTTACTCGGGATGCCGCGGGTGAGCATGTGCGATATTGGGAAGCGCCGTATTTTGATGACGTATGGACTTCTAAGACGGGACTTACATGGGAAAAAGTTTTAGATCACGCTCCTTGGGGAAAACGGCGTTCGATTCAGGCAGTGGAATTCAGGGGAAAACTTTGGGTGATGGGTGGGTGGGGGCCTGAGGTAGGATATAAAAACGATATATGGGTTACCGAGGATGGGGGGCAATGGGAGCAGATGGTTTCTGCGGCGCCCTGGATCCCTCGCGAGGGACATACGCTCCTTGTATGGCGCGACAAAATTTGGCTTATCGGAGGAGTGCGGTACGGAGATCGCACTCTTAGCGATGTGTGGTCTTCGGCGGATGGGGTGTATTGGACGGAGGAAACTGGCAAAGCAGAATGGATTCCCCGCTGGGATCATGCAGTCGCTGTGTTTAATGATAGGCTATATCTTACTGGAGGTATGGACCTTGCGGGGCGCACGTTCCGCGATGTGTGGGTTTCCGAGAATGGAAGTGCGTGGAGATTACTCACGAATACTCCGCCTTGGGCTGAACGGCAGGGGCATGCACTTCTTTCTTTTGAGGGCGCGCTTTGGAGTTTGGGGCGTTTGAATGATCCGGAATCTCGCGGAGTGAATGATGTATGGTTTACGAAAGATGGGGTTACTTGGGAAAAAACCGATCGAGACCCCTCGTGGCTTGGAAGAGAAGACCATGGCGCGGTGGTGTTTCATGATCGGATGTGGATTTCCGGAGGAATGCGGAATGATTGGGGCTGGGATAACGAGGTGTGGTATTCGTCGTTTGCTAAGTAGTTCTGTTGCTTCCCATATGTCCTGCGGGGACGCGGTCCGCGCGGGGCTCTCGCGGCCGCTATACTCTCACGCCGTCGCGCTCCGAGAATCCCCGCCGGACATATCGAAGCGCGAACGAGACTACGCGCCCTTCATATTTTTATTGATAACGGAGATATCCACAATTGCAGGTGAGAGAGTTTGTTACAATGTAAAATACGTGAATAAGAAAGAAATAATTGTGGTGGGGGCCATACTCATTATCGCGGCAGCGGTCGCAGTGTGGTATGTGCTCTCTGCAGATGTTTCTCCTTCTCCTTCAACGGGGCAGGCTCCTGCAGCTCCTTCTGCTGCTCAGACTGAAGCGGTATCTACTTCTAGTTTAGGAGCTTCAATTTTGGAGAAGGCGCAGAATCCGCTTCAAGACAAAGTGCCGGAATTAGCGCCGGCGCCGAATCCTATAAAGGATGCATACAAGAATCCCTTTGAGTAAGGGATTCTCTTAATTTATCCAATGAATATCAAATTGCGCATTGGGCTTGGTCTGGTGGGGTTCGCGTTTGTATGGGCGGGATTTTTCGGGGCAGTGTATGCCCAAGAATCGAATGTGCCGGAAGGCCCCACGGACGCGCAGATTCAAGCGAGCGGTATTATTTTTCCCATCCCGGAATTGGGGAACTGCGGGGATAAACAGGCCTGCAAACAATACTGTGAAAATCCCGCGAATGTAGAAGCGTGCGTGGCGTTTGCGGAGAAGAGCGGATTGATGAATAAAGAAGAGGCTCAACGGGCAAAAAAATTCTCCCAGGCGGTGGCGAAGGGGGGACCGGGTGGGTGTAAAAGCCCCGGGGAATGTGAAGCGTACTGCAGCGATATCACTCATTTAGAAGAATGTGTGAGTTTTGCGAAGAAACAGGGGATTAAAAGCAGGGATTTGGAACAGGGGGAGAGGGTATTAAAGCATATCAAGGCGGGAGGTACTACGCCTGGAGGATGTAAATCCGAGCAGGAATGTAAAACATATTGCAGTGATTTTTCCCATGCGGAAGAGTGTTTTGAGTTTGCAAAGAAGGCGGGGATTATTCAGGCCAAAGGACAGGCGCGGCCGGGAGGGCCTGGGCCGCAGCACGGAGATGACGATCTTTCTCCTGAGCAGTTCCAGAAGGTGATGGAGCTTGCGAAAAAAGGGGAAACTCCTGGCGGCTGTAAATCCAAGGAAGCGTGTGAGGCATATTGCAATGGGCCGGCGCATGGAGAAGAATGCGTGGCGTTTGCAGAAAAAGCTGGGTTTATGTCCCGAGACGAAGCAGAACGGATTCGCAAAACTGGAGGCAAGGGGCCGGGAGGTTGTAGCTCTCCCCGGGCGTGTGAGGCGTACTGTAATGATCCGGCAAATCGAGAAGCCTGTTTTAAATTTGCGGAAGAACATGGATTTATCAGCAAAGAAGAAGTGCGGCGGGCCAAAGAGGGCTTTGTGCGGGTGCGTGCGGGCCTTGAGCATGCTCCTCCAGAAGTGGCAGCCTGTTTGAAATCGGTGGTGGGCCCAAATGTGATTGAAGATATTGAATCTGGGAAACTTACTCCTGGGCCGGAAATTGGAGAGCGCGTGGGGGGGTGTTTTGAGAAGTTCGGACATCGCAAAGGTCCGCAGGATATGTTCAAGGATGCCCCGAAGGGGGTGATCGCTTGTATTCAGGAAAAACTCGGGGATAAATTTGAGAAGATAAAGAAAGGAGAAGAAGCGCCTACGCCCGAGATCGCGGATACCTTCCGAGTGTGTTTCCAAAGTGTGCAATTTGAAAAAGGAGGATTTTTCGGAGAGCCCGGGGGACCGGGTGGTCCGGGAGGAGAATTCCGAGGGCAGCCAGGCGGCCCTGGACAGCCGGGACAAGGGGGTGCTGGTCGAGGATTCGGAAGGCCTCAACCACACGACTTTCAGCGGTTCCTTCGTACGGCTCCACCTCAAGTGGCGAGTTGTTTCAAGGAGAAGCTTGGTGCGAATTTCGAAAAGCTTCAAAATGGGGAACTTGTCGAAGGATTAGACCCTTCGGTTATGAGGGGTTGTTTCGAGCAGTTCCGGCCTCAAGAACACTTCGGTCCTCCCGCAGGAGGAGAGGGCGGGCCCGCTTCGCCTGCTAGGTATGAGCGAGGCGAGCAAGGAGGGTTTCCAAGTGGCCCCGGGTCGCAAGGATTTCCGTCTGGAGAAGGGCAGGCATTCGGGCGGGGAGGAATTCCTCATGAGGTGCTCTCGTGCGTAAAAGAAAAAACAGGTAGTGAGGTTACTGAGGAAAAGCTGCGCGGTGCGGAATCGGACCGGGGGTCTCTGGGACAGGCCATTCGGGAGTGTTTCGGGAAAATGCAGAGACCTGGGCAAGGAAGTTTCGCGGGAGAGCAGGGAACTAAAGGGGGGCCTCAGCATGGGATACCTCCTGAAGTGCTTTCCTGCGTGAAAGGAAAAATAGGAGGGGAAGTAGGTGGGGAAGCATTGCGTGCGGGAGGTGGCCGGGGAGGAGCTATAGGAAAAGCCATGCAGGAGTGTTTTGAGAGTTTGCCAGGTTCCCGAGGGGGACAAGGGAATTTTCCTGGAGGCAAACCTGACCAGCGGTTCGGACCTCCGGGGAATCCGCAAGGACAAGGTGCTGTGCAGGGCAGGGGTCCTGCACCAGAGCCAGTACTCCAGTGCGTGAAGACTATGCTGGGGGAGGCCGCGGATTTGGAAAAACTGCGCCGAGGAAGTGAGCCTTCTCCCGAAGTCGCTAAAGCTATTGGAGAGTGTTACGGCAAGATGGAGCAAGGAAAAAATCAACACGGCGGTGCTCCTGGACAGGAAGGCGGCCGCATAGAGCCGGGGAGAGTTCCTCCGCGCCCGATCGGGCCTCCGGTGGAGAGTGGGCAACGGCCGGAGCAATTTAACGAGCAGCATAGGCAGCAGTTCAATCAGCAATTTAATCAGCAGTACAACGCGGAGTTTCAGAAACAGTATCAAGAGCGGTTTCAGGGAGAAGTGAACCGACAGATGCAGGGGCAGTTCCCGACGGGAGCTCCAGGCATGCCTCCACAGGGGGGATTTCCGGGTCAACCAGGGACTCCAGGACAGCCGGGGCAATATCCTATGAATCCTCCGGCGGGTTTCCAGCCGGGAATGGATGGTCAGTATCCTAAGCCGCCGGGAGGAATGCAGTACCCTCCGCAAGGAATGTATCCTCAGCCTCCGCAGGGCACGTACCCTCAGCCGAGTCAGGGAACACCTCCACCTCCTCCCCCTCCTAGTGGAGAGTCGCAACCTCCTCCGCCACCTCCGCAGTCTTCGAGAAATCAGCCCTCACTTTTAGGAACAATCATTGCGCCGTTCGTGAATCTTTTGGGAGGGAGATAGGCAAAATCAAAACGTCCCGCAGTCGCCAGAATTGGCAATTGCGGGACGTTTCTTTTCTTTAATTCTATTTTCTTTTCTGTAATTTCTTTCTTCCAACTATTTATTTTTTTGCGACAGGAGCATATAGCCGATAAGCTTGTAAAGCACTCGGGCCCCTACGTTCGCATCCCATTCATCGCCGTGGGTTGGGCCAGGTGTAACTTCCACCAGGTCGCAGCCCACGATTCGTTTGCCATTTTCGACGAGAGCCTGGAGAATTTGTTCCATCTCGTCCCAGGTGAGCCCTCCGGGAACCGGCGTGCCTGTGTGCGGGCACATGGATTGATCAAGGCCGTCGATGTCGAAGGACACATACACTTCGTCTGGAAGCGCCTGTGCAATTTTCCAGAATATGTTCGAAACGAAGCTTGGACTACAAGCGCCTCGTTTCACTTCGTGTGCGAAGAAGGCTTTGATTTTCATAGTTCGCTCGGTTTGAATGCACTCGTGTTCTTCGGGTCCTATGTCCCGCAGTCCCACTTGCACAAGTCTCTCGATACTTCCCGGGAGGAGTCGCCTGTAGAGGACATTGTGCATGACTGAAGCGTGGGAGTACTCGAATCCTTCGAAGCCGTCTCGCAGATCGGCATGTGCATCAATTTGAAGCACTCCAAGTTTGGGGAATTTTTCCGCGTAAGCTTCGATTGCACCTTGCGCAACTGAGTGGTCTCCTCCAAGCACAATGGGAATCTTATCTCGCTCGAGTTGGATTTTCACATGCTCATAGATCTTCCGATGGACCCTGTTGCATATTTCATTTACCTCTGCGGCATCCCGTTCGTGCCGTTTGTTTCCCGGTGCCACTCCGCCTGCTTGGATGATGGGCTGAGCAAGTGCGCGAGCCTTTTTATTGAGCGCGATGATTTCCCGGGACTCGAGAAGCATCGAGATGCCCGCTTCGTAGGGATTTCCCGTGATCGGATCGAAGAGGTCCACTTGTTTGCTCGCGTGAAAAATCGCTTGCGGGCCATTCGCGGTACCTCCGCCGTAGGAAGTGGTTGCCTCGAACGGAACGGGCAGAATAATCACTTTATCTTTCTTGGGATCACATGGTAGGCCGAAAATTCCGGAATCCGGGAGTGCAGCGGCGTTTGGGTTGAATGCTTGTTCTTCTTTCGGTTTATTATTGGTCGGTTTCAATCAGTTTTTCCTTTGTTAAGGTGTATAGCGTAAGAATGGTTTTTAAAGCAACTTCTCTAATTTTCTCTGACCTGATACTATGCGGGGGAAGCGCCCGTAGCTCAATTGGATAGAGTACTTGGCTTCGAACCAAGGGGTTGGGGGTTCGAGTCCCTCCGGGCGCACCATTTTATGGACAACGTTTCACTTTTTATATTTGAATTGCTGGTGTTCGTGTTCTCCGTAGTGATTCATGAAGTCTCGCATGGGGCGATGGCGGAGAAGCTGGGAGATCCTACCGCGCGGATGCTCGGGCGGATTACCTTGAATCCCATTCCGCACATCGATCCCATCGGGTCAATTCTCTTGCCCGTGATGCTTTGGTTCGTATCCGGCGGGACATTCATCGTGGGGTGGGCGAAACCCGTACCTTACAACCCGTGGCATCTCAAGAACCCGGTGACGGCGGCGGCGAAAATAGCACTCGCGGGACCGGCGTCTAATCTCGCGCTTGCGGTGGCTTTCAGTATTTTGCTTCGTTTTGTTGTCGCGATGGAAGGGAATCCAATGCTCGTGGTGTTCTTTGCGATGATTGTGCAGATCAATATTCTGCTCACTATTTTCAATTTAGTGCCTTTGCCTCCTTTAGATGGATCGAAGGTGCTCTATGCACTTTTGCCGCGTACGGATAAAGGAGCTGCAGTCATTACTTTTCTCGAACACAACGGGCTGATTCTTCTCCTTCTCTTTATATTCTTCGGGTTTGATCTCATTGTACCGCTCATGCATTCTCTTTTTTCTTTGCTTACGGGGTTGTAGAAATTTACAACCAGTGCATGCTATTATCCGCGCAGACGGGCAAGCTTTTTGCTTGCGAAACTTACCAACCAAGTTATGTCTAGAAGAGTATGAACGCTACTATTGAATCGGTTTCAGCAAATCCCCCAGCAATCAAATCTCCTAAACCAACCCATATCCCCGAACATAATTTTCTGGCACGCGTGCTCGATATTTCGGACGGTACTTTGCAGATCCCAAGAGTTTCACCTACGCGGGAAGTACAGACGGGGGAAAAGGTGATGGGTATTTTGGGAGAAGGAACAGGCCAAAGACTTTTCGATTGGCGCGAACATTGCAGAGCGCAAGAACAGAGTGCGGCCAAACGCTGGTTGCCGGACGTTCCGGCAGCAAGGGTTATCGCTTTCGATCTTGGCGATGAGGAAGTTGCCTTGCTCGGAGAGGATGGAGACTACGCTAAATTTTGGGCGGAGATGAAGCGACTCACACGACAGCGTGTTTTGGCTGAGCTTCACTTTACCAATATGCTTCACGAGTGTTTTCCAGGCGCGGAACAAGAAGGATTCTCTCGTTTGGAGCCCTGTGTGGGCTGGCGAATTGTCGCTTTGCTCTGATCTGAAGGTTTTTTCTTTTACTATGTGGGCGGGTCTTTCATGGCTCGCCCGCGTGCTTTTATTGACAGTAGTAAGGAGTTATATAGAATAAGGGACGCATGCCCCAGTTGCGCGGGGGCATTTTATAATGTATTGTTTGTTTCATTCTAGATTCTACTTTACTAGCTTCTAGATTCCGTGTGTTATGCCTACCATTAACCAATTAGTAAAGCGTGGACGTCATCCTTTGAAGGCGAAGACCAAATCGCCGGCGTTGTCATACTATTTCAATACTATTCAGAACCGGCCGGTGGATTCCCCATCGCCCTTTAAGCGGGGGGTGTGTGTAAAAGTGTTCACGACGACTCCGAAGAAACCGAACTCGGCCCTTCGGAAAGTGGCTCGGGTACGCCTTACGAACGGCATGGAAGTGACCGCCTATATTCCGGGAGAAGGGCACAATCTGCAGGAGCACTCGATCGTCGTGATCCGCGGAGGGCGTGTAAAAGACTTGCCTGGAGTGCGATATCACATTGTGCGTGGGGTTTTGGATACCACGGGAGTAGATGCGAGAAAGCAACAGCGGTCGAAGTATGGAGCGAAGCGTCCCAAAGGAGCATAGAATTTAGAGCATGCGAAAAAAGCGAGTATATAAGAAGTACCATAAGCCTGACCTTCTCCACAGTCGGGTCGATATCGGCCGGTTTGTGAATTACGTGATGAAAGACGGGAAAAAGACGACCGCGGAGCGAATCGTGTACGGGGCTTTTGAAGCGGTGAAGAAAACTACGGGAGAGGATCCGGTGAAAATTTTTGAAAAAGCGTTGGAACAAGCTTCGCCCATGCTTGAGGTGCGCTCGCGACGCGTGGGAGGAGCGAACTATCAGGTGCCGCAGGAGGTGCGACCGGAGCGCCGCTTCATGCTCGCGGTGCGTTGGATCGTGGAATCCGCTCGATCGAAGAAGGGCAAGCCTATGGCGGAGAAGCTCGCGGAAGAGCTCATTGCGGCTTCGAAGAATGAGGGAGCTGCGATCAAGAAGAAACAGGATATGCATCGTATGGCCGAGGCCAACCGCGCATTCGCGCACTTTGCACGGTAATCAACTATATGCCACGTCAGTATCCGATTGAGAAAATTAGAAATATTGGGATTGTTGCACATATTTCCGGTCGCGACGCTTCGCGCCACTCCTTGAAACCCCTCGGTTTCAATTGCACTTCCGCCACGGAAAAACTCCCGTTTTTCCGACCCTTTTCCCGCGTCAATTTCTAATTAAATTTTATGGCAAGGTTATACCCTATCGAGAAGATTCGTAATATAGGAATTGTGGCGCATATTGACGCCGGAAAAACTACCGTTTCCGAGCGGATTCTTTTTTATACGGGAGTGTCGCACAAGATCGGAGAGGTGCACACGGGGGACACCGTGATGGACTGGATGGAACAGGAACGGGAGCGTGGTATCACGATTACCGCTGCGGCTACTACCGCGTTTTGGGTGCCCACCTATCGCGGGAACGATAAGAATTTTTCGCATCGCATCAACCTTATCGATACGCCAGGCCACATCGACTTTACCGTGGAGGTGAAGCGGTCGCTCCGTGTGCTCGATGGCGCAGTCGTCGTATTCGACGGCGTGAGCGGTGTGGAACCGCAGACCGAAACCAACTGGCATTATGCGGACGAATATCATGTGCCGCGGCTTTGCTTTATCAACAAAATGGACCGGATGGGTGCAAGCTTCTGGGGAAGTTTCGAGGCGATCCGGGAGCGGCTCACGCCGAACGCTTACCCCATTCAGCTGCCTATCGGACTCGAATCGGAGCACCGAGGTATCGTCGATCTTATGCGCATGAAGGCGTATGCCTTTGAAGGAGAGCACGGGGAGAACATCAAAGAAATCCCTATTCCGGACACTATGAAAGAAGAAGTGGAGAAATGGCGGCACCAGCTTGTCGAGAAGATTGTGGAGGGAGACGACGCCTTAATGGCGAGCTACCTCGAAGGGAAAGAAATCGGTCTCGAAGACCTGCGCCGGACGCTTCGAAAGATGGTGATTGGCTACAAAATCGTACCCGTACTTTGCGGATCAGCACTCAAAAACAAGGGCGTGCAGTTCGTACTCGATGCGGTGGTGGATTATCTCCCCTCGCCACTGGACTTACCGCCGGTCAAAGGGACTGATGAAAAAGGAGGAGAGCTTACCCGCACGGCGGATGATGCCGAACCTTTCACGGCGCTCGCGTTCAAAATCGCGGCGGACCCATTCGTCGGATCGCTTACCTTCTTCCGCAACTATGCGGGAGTGTTGAAGCGGGGATCGTATGTATTTAACTCCACGAAAGGAGTGCAGGAACGTATCGGCCGCGTCGTGCGCTTGCACGCAAACCAGCGGGAAGAAGTGGAAGAAGTATATGCGGGAGAAATTGCCGCAATCGTGGGGCTCAAAGGCACTACCACCGGAGACACGCTTTGTGATACGGAGAAGCTTATTGTGCTTGAGAAGATCACCTTCCCCGAGCCCGTGATCGGAATCCGCATCGAACCCAAAACCAAAGCTGACCAGGAAAAAATGGGTACCGCCCTTCGCCGGTTGGCGGAAGAAGATCCTACATTCCGAGTGGCGGGAGACCCCGAGACGGGAGAGACTATCATTTCGGGTATGGGCGAATTGCATTTGGAAATCATCGTGGACCGCATGAAGCGGGAATTCGGGGTGGAAGCATCCGTGGGACGTCCGCAGGTGGCATACAAAGAAACCATCACCGGGTCTGCCGAAGCGGAAGGCAAGTATATCAAGCAATCCGGTGGACGCGGACAATACGGACATGTGCGGCTCAAAGTTAAATCGCTTGAGCGCGGGACAGGCTTTGTGTTTGTGGATGCGATCAAGGGAGGAGTGATTCCCCGCGAATTCATTCCGGCAGTAGAAAAGGGAGTCAAAGAAGCGCTCGATCGCGGGGTACTCGCGCATTATCCGATGATCGATGTCGAGGTGGAGCTCTATGACGGGTCCTTCCACGAAGTGGACTCTTCGGAAGCGGCGTTCAAGATTGCAGGTTCGATGGCCTTCCAGGAAGCAGTGAAGCGCGCCAATCCTGTGATTTTGGAACCGGTCATGAAGCTTCAAGTGATCGTGCCGCCGGATTTCCTTGGGGAAGTTACTGGAAACGTGAATTCGAAGCGAGGCAAGATCGAAAACCTGGGTGATCGTGTGAACATCAAAGTGATCGATGCGAAGGTGCCGCTTTCTGAAATGTTCGGGTATGCGACGGAACTTCGATCTATGACGCAGGGGAGAGGATCATTTACGATGGAGTTCGACCACTATGAACCCACGCCGCAGAACGTGGCGCAGCTCATCATCGAGGGAAAAAAGAAATAAAACCACGAGCTGTGTATTTGACTTTTGACCGGTTATTCATAGAATAAACAAGTCGTATAAGGCTCTTCGAACGTCGAGAGCCGTACATACTAAAATAAATTAACCCATGGCAGAGAAGGAAAAGTTTAGCCGAACAAAGCCGCACGTGAACGTGGGGACTATCGGCCACGTGGACCACGGGAAGACGACCCTTACGGCCGCCATTACCCACGTCCTCTTTATGAAAGGTTGGGCGAAGAAGGAAGAGAAAGTCGATCAAATTGACAACGCCCCCGAAGAGAAGGCGCGTGGAATCACCATCGCCCTTCACCACTCGGAGTATGAGTCGGAGAAGCGCCACTATGCGCACATCGATGCTCCGGGACACGCAGACTATATCAAGAACATGATTACCGGTGCCGCCCAAATGGACGGAGCGGTGCTTGTGGTGTCTGCCGCAGACGGACCGATGCCTCAGACTCGGGAGCATATCTTGCTTGCCCGCCAAGTAGGCGTGCCGGCGATCGTAGTGTTCTTGAACAAAATGGATCAAGTGGATGACCCAGAGCTTGTGGACCTCGTGGAATCCGAAGTACGCGAACTTTTGAAGAAATATGAATTCCCCGGAGACACGACTCCTATCATCCGTGGTTCAGCTTTGAAAGCATTGAACTCGAAGTCTGCCGATGAAGCAGATGCGAAGCCGATCCTGGATCTTATGGCCGCTTTGGACAGCTTCGTGCCGGACCCGGTGCGAGACTTGGACAAGCCGTTCCTTATGCCTATCGAAGACATCTTCTCGATCGAAGGCCGCGGAACCGTGGTAACGGGCCGCGCGGAACGCGGAAAGATCAAAGTGAACGACGAAGTGGAAGCTATCGGACTTCGGCCGACGCAAAAGACCGTCGTGACCGGAATCGAAATGTTTAACAAGCTCTTGGATGATGCCATGGCCGGCGACAACGTCGGAATCCTTCTCCGAGGTTTGAAGAAAGAAGACGTGGAGCGTGGACAGGTTATCGCGAAGCCCGGCAGCGTGACTCCTCATACTGATTTTGACTGTGAAGTGTATGTACTTTCCAAAGAGGAAGGTGGCCGGCACTCGCCGTTCTTCAAAGGCTACAAGCCGCAATTCTATATCCGCACGACCGATGTAACGGGAGAAATCACGCTTCCTGAGGGAATGGAAATGGTGATGCCCGGCGATACGGTAAAGCTCGCAGTGAAACTTATCTCCCCTGTCGCACTCGAAGAGAAACAGCGCTTTGCCATCCGCGAAGGAGGAAAGACCGTAGGTGCAGGAGTCGTAACTAAGATCAATAAATAAGCATTTAGGTACGCAGCTCCTTTCTCATGGCTAAGAAACAGGAAAACGATTTTCATCAGAAGCTCCGCTTGCGGATTCGTTCCTACGACCACAAGCTGATCGATTCTTCTGCGCGCCAGATCATCGATGCCGCAGAGCGGCACGATGCGAAGGTGGTGGGGCCAATTCCGTTGCCCACCGAGACGCGGAAGTATACCGTGAACCGTTCTACCTTCGTACACAAGGATTCGCGGGAGCAGTTCGAGCTTCGGATGCACAAGCGGCTCATCGATATCATGAATCCGAATCAGAAGATCATTGAATCTCTTGGGAACCTGAACCTGCCGGCTGGGGTCGACGTCGAAATTAAAATGGTATAAGAGGCGCTCATCCTGTCACTTGTGGGGACGCTATCTGCGAGGGGCTCTCGCAGCGCTATGTCTCGCGCCGCCGCGCTCCGACAATCCCCACAAGCGGCAGGATTTCGCTTTGTTAGCTGTAAGAGAATATGCCCCCGTTCCTTTTATTGGGTTCGAGAATCCCCATCTGGAACAGGACTTCGCTTATTGGATTAGTAACAAAACGCACTCGAAAGGGTGCGTTTGTGTTTTCAAGGCTAATCCTTTAATCCTTGCGTTTTTTATTGAGAAATGGTATGATTTACCCAATCTTTTGAGAGGTTTTTTGCCCCAGCATTCATGTCGCGGATTGATGTAGAAGAAGCAGACAGTCGCGGAATGAGTGCTGCGGCAAAATCAATAAGTGATGCAACGCCCTCGCATAGAGCGAGTGTGCGTCCAAGTCCCCGTGGCAAAAAAAAGTATGAACACCTTCCATTTTCCCGACCATCGCGTACTCCGCACGGCGACGAAGCGGCGGATGTTCAAGAATGTGGCGAATAATGGAAAATCGGCAACGCTCGAATCGTATCGAGGGCTCTTGAAACATGGGAATACGCGTACGCTTCAGACCAAGCTTCATTGACTTTCCATTTTTAGGAGGTAGAGTGAAAGCATGGCTCGCATTACTATTGAAGAAAAAAAAATCGAAGCAGTGGTGGAGCGGGCGGTGCAGCGTGCATTGCGCGAATTGCTTATCGATTCTGACAAAGGACTTGAGATTCGCTCCGCGTTTGTAAAGAGACTCAAGAAATCTGCTGCGGAAAAAAAGCAAGGCAGGATCCGTACTTTTGAGGAGGTAGTGAGTTCGCTCTAGTTTATAGAATGTCCTCGGGCTGGAAATTTACTTTCACTCTCACCGGAGAGGAAGATTTACGCTCTTTGGACGCGCCAGTACAGAGAAGGATTTTAGGCAAATTGGAGTGGTTTCGCGAGAATTTTCCTTCGGTTGTTCATGAGGCGCTTGGCCACGAGTGGCACGGATATTTTAAGCTGCGTGTAGGAGATTGGCGAGTGGTTTACGAGATGGAACACGAATCACATATTGTTACGATTCATCGCATTGCGTTGCGGGATAAGGTATACAAGAAACCCAAAAAGTAGTGTTTGACACTTTTTGCCATTTGGCTTATCATGTTCCAGTCTCTTTAATGGCCCAGCCCTTTAGGCAACAACACATTGTCCCGTATAACTTCTCGATGTGAGAATTTTCTAGGGATGTTGTGCTGGATTCCTAAAGCGTAAAGAGCTGGGTTGCACAAGGACGTCCCTGCCTAAAGGTACGTGCCTTGGGCAGTTTTTATTTAGGAGTAATCGCGAATAATTCGAATGGAGGCAAATAATGCGAATTGGATGTCATTCATTTTGGGGAAAAAATTTAAAATGAGCCAAATTTGGCAAGATAAAAAAGTGATTCCGGTCACGGTTATTAAGGCCGAACCGAATACTATTTCCCTTGTGCGGGTTCCCGAGAAGGATGGGTACAGTGCAGTACAGGTCCAGCTGGGGAAGGCGCGCAAGGAATTCAAAGGAACCGGAGAACTCAAAAAAGGAGACACGATAGACGTGTCGGCGTTCAAAGAAGGCGACGTTGTGCGTGTGAGTGCGTTTACCAAAGGACGCGGATTCCAGGGGGTAGTAAAGCGGCACGGGTTCGGCGGAGGGCCGAAGACCCACGGACAAAAGAACCGCTATCGGATGCCTGGTTCTATTGGCAACACAACTCCGCAGCGCGTTATTCCCGGCCGACGGATGGCGGGACACATGGGAGTGGAACGGGTGACGATCAAAAATTTGAAAATTGTGGGAGTAGATAAGGAGAGAAGTCTTTTAATGGTCAAAGGAGCGGTGCCCGGCATGCGCGGGAGTCTTCTCGAAATTGAGACGCGATAATAATTTCCATGAAGGTAGACGTATATAACATCGAGAATAAAATAGTGGAATCGATCGAAATCCCCGATTCGCTTTTTGGCGAACGGTGGCGGCCTGCGCTTGTGGCGCAAGTTGTGACTGCGCATCGTGCGAACAGCCGACGGCCGTGGGCACACGCCAAAGGCCGCGGCGAGGTGCGCGGAGGAGGAAAGAAACCCTGGAGACAAAAGGGTACCGGCCGCGCGCGGCACGGTTCGATCCGATCTCCGTTGTGGGTGGGAGGAGGAAAATCTCATGGGCCGAACAAGGAGCGGGATTACACTCAGAAGATCAATAAGAAAATGAACCGCACGGCGATCTTTTCTATTCTCGCGAAGAAATTCCACAGCGGGGAAGTGAAAATCGTGGATGGATTGGCACCGAAGGAATCGAAGACTAAGATGCTCGCTTCCGCGCTCCGGACACTCACGAGCGTATCGTCAAAGGTGAAGCGGTTTGACGCCTTGCTTATTCCGGCAGTGGAAGAGAAAAACACGTTCCGGGCGGCGCAGAATTTACCCAAGGTAAAAGCCATTCACCCTTCAAGCTTGAACGTGTATGACATTTTGAATCACAAGCGAGTATTTATCGCGAAAGAGGCGGTGCCATTTTTGACTCGACATTATCACCTTTCATGAGCGCTCGATTTGTATTGCAAAAACCCTGGCAGACGGAAAAAGCCCTTACCTTCACAGGGGCGGGTAAGTATGTTTTCATAGTGCGACCCGAAGCTACCAAACCCGAAGTGCGAAAAGCGGTGGAGAAACTTTATGGTGTGCACGTCACGAACGTGAATATTGTGAACCGCCCCCCTAAAGCCAAGCGGATGGGAGCGATGTGGAGCATGAAAGGCAGCTACAAAAAAGCGGTAGTGACCCTTCGTAAAGGGGAGACCATTGATATTGCTAAGTAACACATCTACTAAATTTACGAATATGTACGAAAGTACGAATTTACTATCATGAAATCTTATAGACCATATACGCCTTCGAGGCGGTCCGCGACGACGGTAGACTACCGGGGACTCAGCAAGGAAAAGCCGGTAAAGAGCCTCCTTGTCACTTTGAAGTCTCACGCGGGACGGAACTCGCAGGGACGGATCACGATGCGACACCAGGGAGGAGGGGTGAAGCGACGCTATCGATTGGTGGATTTCAAGCAAGCACGGCTCGAACCCGCGAAAGTGTTGGGAATCGAATATGATCCCTACCGAACTGCTTTTATCGCGCGCGTTCAATATCCCGACGGCACTCTTTCTTATATTTTGGCTCCGCACGGACTCCACGCGGGCAATGAGGTTGTGGTTGGAGAATCTGTTCCTTTGAAGACCGGGAATCGCATGAAGCTCAAGAATATTCCGGTAGGGTATCAGGTGCACAACGTAGAAATTCGCCCGGGCCGCGGAGGCGTACTTGCGCGTTCCGCCGGTTCCTACGGCGAAGTGCTTGCGAATGCAGATGGATACACCGACATCAAGCTTTCTTCGGGAGCGGTGCGCCGAGTATCTTGGGAAGGGTTTGCTTCCTTGGGGCAGATGTCCAATCCGGAGCACAACTTGATGGTAATTGGAAAAGCCGGCCGGGCTCGCTGGATGGGTATTCGACCCACCGTGCGCGGAATGGTGATGAACCCGGTGGATCACCCGTATGGAGGTGGAGAAGGCCGTCAGCCTCGAGGAACCCGGAAACCCAAGACGCTTTGGGGGAAAATCACGGGCGGAAGAAAAACTCGCAACAAAAAGAAATGGTCCAATGTATTTGTGGTGTCTCGTCGACCAAGTCGCAAATAATCAATACTCACTTCTATGGCACGATCATCTAAAAAGGGGCCTTACGTAGACCCGCGATTACTTAAAAAGATTTCCGGTCTCAGGCCGGGCGCTCCTGCTATTAAAACATGGGCGCGGGCTTCGGAAATTGCTCCGGAAATGGTGGGGTTTGCCTTTGCGGTTCACAACGGAAAAGATTTCATTGAAGTGCGTGTCACCGAGGAAATGGTGGGACACCGACTGGGAGAGTTTTCTCCGACCCGGAAATTCACGAAACATGGAGGGAAAATGCAGCGTGATATTGAAGCAGGCGCGGCTGCAGCGGTTCCGGCGGCCCCGGCTAAAAAATAGTCAATATTATTGATCATCTATCGCAATGCCCAAAGCTTCCGCACAACTCAAGTTTCTTCATATGGCTCCTCGCAAGGTGCGGGTAGTCGCGGATTTGCTTCGCGGACGAAGCGTGAACGAGGCCGAAGCGGAGTTAATGCTCCACCCGCGGCGTGCGGCGAAGCCTCTTTTGAAGTTGCTTCGCTCGGCCATGGCGAATGCCAAGCAGCAGAAAATGGAACACGCGAATCTCATTATTTCCGAAATCCGAGTGGATCAGGGACCTATGCTCAAGCGGTTCTTGCCTCGAGCCCGCGGTATGGCTACTCCGATCCAAAAGAAAATGAGCAATATCACCTTAATATTGGGAGAAGGCGCTAAGAAAGCCCCCCGCTTCACTATCGTTACCGAACGGAAACCAAAGGCGGCTCCGCATGTGCACCGACCTAAGAAAGAAAAGGAGAAGCCTGGCACTCCGGCCGAAGAAGGGGGAAAGAACCCGCGGCAGGAAAAAGGTTTTTGGAAAAAAATGTTTCGGAGAAAGTCGGTCTAATCATTCACAAGAGCCTTAATTAATGTTTTAATAGGGGTTCGATCAATACTATGGGACAGAAAATAAATCCAATTTCACTCCGGATGGGAGTGGTCAAGAACTGGCCGGCGAGGTGGCTCCTCAAGGGCAACTACGGGCAATTCCTCGAAGAAGATGAGGCGATTCGCCGCGTGATCAAGGAAAAGATCAGTCAAGCGGGAGTATCTGCGTTGGAGATCGAGCGCACTTCGAATAATCTTCGCATTTCGATTCAAGCAGCGCGTCCTGGATTTATCATCGGTCGTGGAGGAAAGGGAATCGAAGATCTTACTAAGGCAATTGAAAAAGCGCTTCGCGCCGTGCGCGCTCGCCGAAAGAATACCGGTAAAGCCCCCCAGCTTAGTGTGAATGTAGAGGAATTGAAGCGTTCGCAGATCGCGGCTCCTTATGTGGCGCAGCAGATCGCGTGGGATTTGGAGAAACGATTTCCATTCCGCCGCACGATGAAAAAGTATTTGGAACAGATTATGCAGAACCGTGAGGTGAAGGGCGCCAAGATATTCCTCTCCGGCCGGTTGGATGGAAACGAAATTGCCCGGCGGGAATGGTTGGCGAAAGGTTCTTTGCCTTTGCAGACGCTTCGTGCGGATATTGATTTCGGGCAGGCTACGGCTTTCACGAGTTATGGCACTGTCGGAATCAAAGTCTGGATTTATAAAGGCGAAATTTTTGAAGAAAAGCCGAAAGAAGAAATGCCGGCCAAGCGAGAACACCGGGGCGGACGACGCGAACACTAATTCTTTTATATTTCCATGTTAATCCCTAAAAAAGTAAAACACCGGAAATGGCACAAGGGACGCTCTCGCGGCCGGACCGTGGAGACTCGCGGTCTTTCTGTTTCATACGGCCAATATGGGCTTAAGGCGCTTGAGCCGGCGTGGCTTAATTCTCGCCAGATCGAAGCAGCTCGGAAGGCGATCACCGGACACATGCAACGACGCGGACGGCTTTGGATCCGGGTATTCCCCGACAAGCCAATCACGGTGCGGCCTCCGGAAACCACAATGGGAGGAGGAAAGGGAAGCGTCGATCACTATGTGGCGAAAGTTTTGCCGGGACGAGTGGTGTTTGAAATTGACGGAGTGGAAGAGAAAGTGGCTCAGGAAGCGCTTAAATTCGCGGGATATAAGTTGCCGTTTAAATACCGAATTATTACCAAAAAGTAATGAAAAAGCGCGAAATTGAACAATTAAAGACGAAGCCTGTTGCCGAGCTCTCGAAGCTTATCAAGGAGTCCGAAGAGAAGCTCCGAAAGCTTCGGTTTGACTTGGAGGCTGGAAAAGTGAAGAATGTGGCGGAGCTTCGAATGATCCGCAAGGCGATTGCGCGCATGAAAACTTTCTCGAAGATTCAGTCGACGCAATCGAAGTAGGCAATCATTTTTATGAACCAGCACGAATCTAAAAAACGAGTTCGAGAAGGTGTAGTAGCTTCCGACAAAATGCAGAAGACGCGCGTTGTCGTGATTTCGCGTTCCCGCAAACATCCGAAATATTTGAAGTACTACACGATTACTACCCGAGTGAAGGCGCATGACGAGAACAACGAATATAAAGTTGGAGACCGTGTAATTCTCGAAGAGACTCGGCCCTTATCTCGCGAAAAGCGCTGGAAAATTATAGGAAAAGTCAGCGAATAATCCCATGATACAAGAGCGATCCATATTAAAAGTAGCAGACAACAGCGGCGCCAAAACAGTGCGTTGTTTCCGTATTTTGGGAGGTACTCGCCGGCACTATGCGCGCGTGGGAGACATCGTCGTGGCATCGGTGCAGGTGGCAGAGCCCCGGAAGACGGTTAAGAAGAAAGATGTGGTCAAGGTGCTCATTGTGCGTTCGCAAGCCGCGCTTCGGCGGTCCGATGGCTCCTATATCCGATTCGATGAAAATGCGGTAGTGCTTATCGATGCTAAAAAAGAACCGGTGGCTACTCGGGTGTTCGGACCCATGCCTCGGGAGCTTAAGGATCGAGGGTTCGAAAAGCTCATGACAATGGCGGAAGAAATTGTATAAACCCATGCGTATCAAAAAAGGCGATCAAGTGAAAATGTTAGTCGGTAAGGACCATGGTAAGAGCGGAGCGGTACTCCGCGTACTCTCGGACGAGGGCCGCGTAGTGATAGAAGGTCTTAATCTTTATAAAAAGCGCGTTCGGCCGAAGAAAGCCGGAGCAAAAGGAGAAATGGTTTCTTTGCCTCGCGCGATTTCTATGAGCAATGTGATGGTGGTGTGTCCCAATTGCAAGCGACCTACACGAGTGGGGCATGCTATGTCCGAAGGTCGGTCTATGCGGCTTTGTAAAAAGTGTAAGGCTTCTTTCTAGTGCGATGAAAAAAGACACCATGCATAAAGGCGCGGGAGCGCGCGCAATAATCGAAAAAATTGTTATCGATGCGGGAATCGGGAAATTGAGTGCGCAACCGAACTTTGAAGATAAGGTGTTGCCGCAAATCATGAAGGATATCGCGCTTATTTCCGGCCAGAAGCCCGAAATTCGGCAAGCACGCCGCTCGATTGCGGGCTTTAAGGTGCGGGAGGGCCAGACCGTGGGGCTTCGGGTGACGCTCCGGCGCGCGAGAATGATTGATTTTTTCACGAAGTTAATTACCATAGTATTGCCTCGTGTCCGCGATTTTCATGGTATTAATCCGCACGCGATTGACGGAAAAGGAGTATTGAATATCGGTATCCGGGAGCAGGTGGTATTTCCGGAAATCAACCCGGAGGTTTCCCCTTTTTCTTTTTCTCTAGGGATGAGCATTGTGCCTAAGAAACGGGATCGCGTGGCAGCCGAAGAGGCGTTCCGCGCGTTGGGTATTCCTTTTATGAAGGAGGTAAAACACGCCGGTAAGAAAAAATAATCATGCCAAAGACTTCAGTCATAGCGAGGAGTAGAAAAACTCCTAAATATGCAACCCGAATGGTGCGGCGGTGTTTTCGCTGTGGCAGAAAGCGCGGCTATATGAGGGAGTTCCAGCTTTGCAGAATTTGTTTCCGCGAAATGGCGACCCGCGGCGAAATCCCGGGAGTGCGAAAAGCTTCTTGGTAATCACTACTATACTATGTATTACGACGCAATAATAAAAGTTAAGAATGCACAAATGGCCGGCAAGGAGGCCGTGCTAGTGCCTTATTCGCAGATGGATCAAGCGGTACTTAAGGTCCTTGCGGATCGCCGATTGATTAAGGAAGTGCAGCGGAAGACCATCGGCCGCCGGAACATGCTAGAGGTGAAATTGAAATATGAGGCAGGAAAGCCTCGCATTGAAGGCGTAAAAATCATGAGCAAACCCAGTCGACGGCTTTATAAACCGTATGCAGAGTTGAAGCCGGTGCGACAGGGATTTGGCGTGGCGATTCTTTCGACTTCTAAGGGAATCATGACGAATGGAGAGGCTCGAAAGCAAAAAGTCGGAGGCGAATATCTTTTTGAAATTTGGTAACCATGTCCCGACTTACTAAAAAACCTGTAGTTCTTCCTGAGGGCGTTACGCTTCGACAGGAAGGCAATACTCTTACGCTCCAAGGGCCCAAAGGAACCTTGTCCTTGTCGCTTCTTGCCGGAGTCACTTTGAAGCAAGAAGAAAATAAAGCATTTTTTTCCGGAGAATCTGCGAAGACCGGAACGATGTGGTCTCATACCCGTAATGCTGCCGAGGGAGTGTCTCAAGGCTTCACTAAAGTTTTAGAAATTGAAGGAGTAGGATTTAAAGCGGCGCTTGAAGGGAAGACGCTCGTGTTGAACCTGGGGTTTGTGAATCCGATTCGGTTTCCCATACCCGAGGGGATTACGATCACGGTGGAGAAAGGAAGCATGAAAGTAAGCGGAGTAAACAAAGAATTAGTGGGAGGCGTAGCTTCAAGGATTCGTGGGCTTAAACCACCGGAGCCGTACAAAGGCAAGGGAATCCATTATCAAGGAGAAGTAATTCGTCGAAAAGCGGGTAAAAAGGCGGCGGCTGCGTCCGGAGCGGCGTAAAACACTACCATGGCAAGTATTCGTAAACATCACAATCAAGTTCGTATGCGCCGGGCTCACCGCACACATGAGCGGATTATCGGCAATGCTCTTCGGCCGAGGCTTTCCGTGTTTCGCAGTAACCGGGGAATTTATGTCCAGCTTATTGACGATGCAAAAGGAGTAACGCTTACGCAGGCTTCCAATCGGGAAATAAAAGAAGGTAGGGGAAAGAGTCACATTGCAGAAAAAGTGGGAGCTTTGATCGCAAAGCGGGCAACAGAGATGGGTATCAAGAAGGCCGTATTTGATCGCGGCGGATATCGATATCATGGACGAGTGAAGGCTTTGGCCGAGGCCGCACGAGCAGGAGGATTAACGTTCTAATACCCTATACCTACTATGAGAAATATGCCGCAAATAAAAAGAGAGGAATTATACAAGGAGAAAATGCTCGATCTTCGGCGTGTCACCCGTGTGGTGGCTGGAGGAAAGAGATTTCGCTTTCGGGCAACCTTGGCGCTTGGCGATATGAAGGGACAAGTGGGGATTGGGATTGCTAAGGGCGTGGATGTCGCGCAGGCGGTAGCTAAGGCCAAAGTGGTAGCGAGGAAGGCTCTTTTTACCGTGCCTCTTCGAGACGGACGAACTCTTCCTCATGAAGTTTTCGCCAAATACAGCGCGGCGAAAGTGCTTATAAAACCGGCGCCTCCAGGACATGGAATTCGTGCGGGAGGAGCAGTACGTGCGGTACTTACTCTGGTCGGAATCAAAGACGCCACTTCTAAGGTATTAGGTCGTACGCCTAATAAACTTACGAATGCATTAGCAACCCTTAGTGCGCTTCGGAAGCTCAAGCCGTCTCAAGTGAAGAAGCAGTAACATTACCTTCATGCAATTACACGAATTACAAAAAAATCCGGCTAAAAAGCGAGCGCAGCGCATTGGGCGCAGCGGTAAGCGAGGCAGTTATTCCGGACGCGGAGTAAAGGGGCAGAAATCCCGATCCGGGCGGCGTATCCGGCCGGCGGTGCGCGATCTCATTATTCGACTTCCTAAGCGTCGAGGGTTTCGCAATAAGCCGATTGAGGCTAAGCCGATACCGATTCAAGTAGGAATTCTCGGAAAGAAGTTAGCGCCGCTTCATGACAGCAAGGCACCTTTGGTGGTGAACCGCGAGGTACTTCAGAAGGCAGGTATTATTCCACCGGGGTTTCGCGGCGCAGTGAAAATTTTGGGAGGGGGAGAGCTTTCGGCCTCTCTCGAGCTTCACGGTTTGCCGACATCTAAGTCTGCCAAGGCTCAGATTGAGAAGGCAGGAGGAAAAGTGCAATAATATGAGTATGCTCCGGCGCGGCTTCGTATGGCAAAGGGACGCGGTCCGCGATGGGCTTTCGCAGCCGCTATGCTCTCGCGCCGCCGCGCTCCGAGAATCCCTTTTCCACCCGAAGCCGACGTCTCTTTTTACTACTTAACGTTATGAATCGAATCCTCCAAATTTTTAGAATCCCTGAAATCCGCAACAAAATCCTTATCGTATTAGGGGTACTTGTGGCATACCGTTTCTTTGCCGCTATTCCTATTCCCGGGGTGGATGCGGACAGACTCCAGCAATATTTCAACTCCAACCAGCTCTTGGGTTTTTTGAACTTTTTTTCAGGAGGAGGATTAGAAAGTTTGTCGGTCATGATGTTGGGGGTAGGACCGTACATCACGGCGACAATTATCATGCAGCTTTTGACGCTCATTTTCCCGAAGTTCAAGCAACTTTATTACGAGGAAGGAGCCCAAGGACGTGCGAAATTTAATCAATATTCCCGAATGCTCACCGTGCCGCTTGCAGTGCTTCAGGCGTACGGATTCCTTGCACTCCTTATGAGTTCGGGAGTTCTCGATCGACCGGATGCTTGGCTTTTGCTTACGACTGTGGTGGTGATCACCGCGGGAGCAATGATCGCAGTGTGGCTCGGAGAACTTATCACTGAGCAAAAAGTGGGGAATGGCATTTCGCTTATCATCCTTGCAGGAATTGTGGCGGGCTTGCCGGCGAATGTGCGTTTGCTGCTCCTTTCCTACACGCCCGCGAAATTGGCTACCTACATCGGATTCCTTTTAGTGTTGCTTCTTGTGATCTTTGGAGTCGTGTATTTGAACGAGGGGGAGCGGAAAGTGCCTGTGGCGTACGCTCGACGTGTGCGGGGCATGAAGATGTTCGGCGGAGTATCGAGCTACCTGCCGCTTAAAGTAAACCAAGCAGGAATGATTCCTTTGATCTTCGCAATCTCAGTATTCCTTTTCCCGCAATTCATCGCGCAGGTGATGACGGCCATTTCTCCCGGGGTGGGAGTCAAACTTAATGAGATCGTGACGAGTGTGCTTAATAACCGAATGTTCTACGGGATCATCTACTTCTCGCTTGTGTTCGCATTCACCTATTTCTACACTTCGATCACATTCAATCCATCGGAGGTAGCCAAGAATTTACAGCGAGGAGGAGGGTTTATTCCGGGAATCCGACCGGGAGAAATGACTGAAGAATTCTTCAAAAAAACCGTGAATCGTGTGACTTTCTTCGGGGCCGTGTTTTTGGGGCTCATTGCGATTTTGCCTATCATTGTGCAGGCGATCACGGGGGTAGCGGTGCTTACCGTAAGCGGTACGGCGTTGCTTATTGTAGTGGCGGTGGCTTTGGAGACCATGAGGCAGATTGATTCGCAGCTTACGGTGCGTGAATACGAAGGGATCCAATAAAATCTGTACGTTCTTTCGATTTTTTGGTACCTTATTCCCATGAATCGGGGATACGATGCTATTTTTGTCCTTGGCCCGCAAGGGTCTGGGAAGGGCACTCAGGCTAAATTACTCGCAGAGAAACTGGGTTTTTTCTTCTGGGACACCGGAGCAGTGCTTCGTCGAAATTCGGAGATGATTACGGTGAGCGGCGCGCGCGCGGGAGATATATTAAAAAGTGGTAGGCTTTTTACCGACGAGGAGCTTTTAAGTGTCGTGCGGACTGAGCTTGAATCCCTACCTCGGGAACAAGGGATCGTGTTCGATGGGATTCCTCGCCGCGTGGGACAGGCTGACTTTCTTTTTGGATTGCTGCAGTCGTTTGGGAAAAAGCGATTTGCTTCGGTATTCCTCGATATTCCTATTGAAGAATCTCGAAAGCGATTGTTGCTTCGCGCTGAAAAAGAAGGCCGGAGCGATGACACTTTGGCGGCAATCGAGCGTAGGCTCGCGGATTATCAGGCGAATACCGTGCCCATGCTTCCTTTTATGCGGCAGCGCACCGAATTTTTCGAGGTGGATGGGCGGCCATCGATCGAAGCGGTGCAAAAGAGCGTGAATATCGTACTTGAACTCGCATGAAAAAAAAGATTATTACAATCACCGGCGTGCCGGGAAGCGGAAAATCGAGCACTGCGAAAGGAGTAGCACTTGTTTTGAGCTATGAGCATTTTTCTTCGGGGGACCTTTTTAGAAAAATGGCGGCGGATCGCGGGCTTTCGATTGAGGGGATTAATATCGCCGCCGAAACCCAAAAAGAAATTGACTTCGAAGTCGATAAATGGATCGAAAAGTTAGGTCAGGAAAAAGAGGGGTTCGTGATCGATTCGCGGATGGCGTTTCATTGGATTCCCGAGGCGTTTAAGGTTTTTTTGAATCTGGATATTCGGAAAGCTGCTGAGCGCACCTTCGCGCAGATCCAGCGGGAAGGGAGAGCGAGTCAGGCCGGATCTTCCGTCGAGGAGATTTATCACAATACGATGAAGCGGTTGGAAAGTGAGAAGAAGCGCTACTGGGATCTTTATAAAATTGACTACACGAACCCATCCCAGTTCGATTTAGTGGTGGATACTGGCAAAAATAACTTGGAGCAGGTGATTGGCATTGTTAAAGACGCATATACTTCATGGCAATCACAATAAAAACTCCGGCAGAAATTGAAATGATGGCCGAAGCGGGAAAGCGTTTGGCCCACGTGCTTGAGGTATTAGTGAGTGCAGTGCGTGTGGGAATGCGGACAGAGGAGCTTGATTTGCTTGCCCGAAAACTCATTCAAGAAGCGGAAGCCATACCGGTTTTTTTGGGATATCACGCTCCCGGGAGCGATGAGCGATATCCTGCGGCGCTTTGTGTTTCTATAAATGAGACCGTGGTGCACGGAATTCCTTCGGGGTATGAAATTAGAGAGAGGGATGTGGTCAAAATCGATGCCGGGCTTACGTGGAAAGATTGGAATGTGGATTCGGCGCGTACAGTCATCGCAGGAAAAGGCACCGAGGAAGCGAAGCGATTGCTTAAGACGACTCACGCGGCGCTTATGGGGGGAATCAGACAGGCACGACCCGGAAATACTTTAGGGGACATAGGAGCGGCGATTCAGAAGCGAGTGGAAGAGGACGGATTTTCTATAGTAGAAAAATTATGCGGACATGGAATTGGAAAAGAACTTCATGAGGAGCCCTCGGTTTTAAATACGGGAGTACCCGGACGGGGACTCAAACTTTTGCCTGGCATGGTGCTGGCGATTGAACCCATGGTTGCTGCAGGGCGTGGCAAAGTGAAGCAGTTTCCTGATGATAGTTTTGCGGCGGCAGATGGAAGTATTACTGCTCATTTCGAGCATACGGTGGCGATCACGGAGTCAGGACCGAGAATACTCACGAGTAAGTAGTATGTAGAAAGTAGTAAGTAGTAGAATACGCAATCAATTCTTCACCTCGTTTACATTCTTCTCGCTACATACTACCTACTACTTACCACTTGCTATGCAGCCATTTCTTTCCGTCATCATTCCCGCGTATAACGAAGCGAAGCGCTTGCCGCCCACGCTTCAAGATGTGCATCGGATTTTGAGCGGAAAAAACTTTTCATATGAGATTCTGGTCGTGAATGATGGATCGCAAGATGCCACTGCGGAGCTTGTGAGTGAGATGGCCAAAGGCATCCCTTTTCTTTCTCTCCTTGAAAATAAAAAAAATCGCGGGAAAGGGGCGGTGGTGAGACAAGGAATGCTTGCGGCCCGAGGGGAGATCCGTCTATTTATGGATGCAGATAATTCTACTTCTCTTGAGCATCTCGAGCTCGCCCTTCCTTATCTTCAAAATGAACATGAGCAATACGATATAGTGGTGGCTTCGAGAGCAGTGCGTGGAGCGCAGTTAGATCCGCCACAACCCCTTTTTCGACGGGTGGCCGGAAAAGTGCTGAATCTTTTTGCGCAAGCGCTTCTTCTTCCCGGTGTGTGGGACACCCAATGCGGATTCAAGGTATTTACGGGTGGCGCAGCGGAAGAAATATTTTCTCGAGCGGAGATGAATGGGTGGGCCTTCGATGTGGAGGCCTTGGCGTTGGCGCGTGCTTTAGAGTTGCGCATCAAAGAGATTCCGGCGCATTGGAGAAACGACCGAGCTTCCACAGTGCCGCTTTCGGCAGGCTTGCGTTTTGCTATCGAAACCCTTACAATTCGCTTCAGACTTTGGGCGGATACCTATCATATCCGAACTAAAAATTCTGCCGCGACGAAACCACTGCCGGGCAGAGAAGAGCAAGAAGCAAAGAACGAAATTTAATTAACGCTTTGCATATTGCTAAGCCTTTAGGCGCTACCATGCCGAACCAATATCACCTTTCGAAAGAGCGGCACGAGGAGTTGAAGAAGGAACTCGAAACTCTTAAAGGGGAAGGTCGTGCGGATATTGCCGATAAATTAAAGCGGGCTAAGGAATACGGAGATCTTTCCGAGAACGCTGAATATGCTGAAGCTCGTGAAGAGCAGAATCTTATCGAAAACCGCATTTTCGAACTCGAGGAACTTTTGAAAAAGGCAGTCATTATTGAAGAGGAAGCGGGAGGAACGGGAGGAGTGGTGCGCGTTGGGTGTGCGGTGACGGTGAAGAAGAACGGCAAAGAAACTAAATATACTATTGTAGGACCTTATGACGCGAAGCCGGAAGAGGGCAAAATTTCCGACGAATCTCCCCTTGGACGTGCGTTTATGGGACACGAGAAGGGAGATGAGGTGACCGTGCTTACTCCTTCAGGAAAATCTACGTTTGAGATTATAAAAATCGAATAAAAAGGGGCTTGTCCTATTTCTTGCGGGGACGCGGTTCGCGAAGGGCTTTCGCGACCGCTATGCTCTCGTGCCGACGCACTCCGAGAATCTCTGCACGAAACAGGACTTCGCATATTGGACCACGTTCGAGAAAAGCAGGATTTCACTTAGTTGGGAAAGTGGTTCGAGAATCCTTGCAGAAACAGGACTTCATTTATGTTGGAAGAAGAGACGGTTCCATTTTGTAAGGGCCTAAAAAGCTGGTAGTATGGATAACAATGTTGGAGGATCTTATTGCCGAGCGGCGAAAAAAATTAGAGGCGCTCAAGGCCCATGGGGTAGAGCCTTATCCTGTGAAGGTGCCGCGTACGCACTCTGTTGCAGAAGCGAAGGAAAAATTTGCTTCCCTCTCGAAGGCTAAAAAGAAAGTTTCTCTTGTGGGGCGCGTAATGAGCATCCGCGATCAAGGGAAAATTGTGTTTTTGGATTTGCGGAATGAATCCGGTTCGATCCAAGCGGTACTTAAAGAGGAGAGTTTAAAAGACTTCGAATTTTGGCGGACGGTACTCGATCGGGGGGATTTTCTCTCTGTGACTGGACCGCTTTTTGTGACGAAGAGGGGGGAGCAGAGCGTAGAAGCGAAGGCGCTTACCTTGGCTTCGAAGTCGCTTCGTCCCATGCCTTCCACGTGGTATGGAGTGGAAGATGTAGAGACTCGGTTGCGGGAGCGGTATTTGGATATTTTTTTTTCCGAGGAGGCTCGAGAACTATTCCGCAAAAAAGCAGGGTTTTGGGATACTATTCGTAACTTCCTTAAAAAGGAAGGATTTCTGGAGGTAGAGACGCCGGTGTTCGAGATAGTGCCGGGCGGAGCGGAGGCAGAGCCTTTTATCACTCATCACAATGCACTCGATGCCGATTTCTATCTTCGGATTTCGCTGGAGCTGCCTTTGAAGAAGCTTATGGCGAGTGGGTATGAGAAAGTATTCGAAATCGGGCGTATCTTCCGAAACGAGGGTATCGATCGGGAGCATCTCCAGGACTACACGCAACTCGAATTTTATTGGGCGTATCGGGACTACCATGATTTGATGAAGATCACCGAAGCTTTATTTAAAGAGACGATCAAGAAGGTTACTGGAGGACTTACTACCATGCATCAAGGGAAAAAAATTGAATGGGGAAAGAAGTGGAAGAAAATAGAGTACTGTGAAGTTTTCCAAGAGGCGAACGGGCTTGATCCGCGCACTGCAAATGTTGAAGAGCTTAGGGCAAAAGCGCAGGCTTTGAAGATCGCGCTCGAACCAGGCCTTGGAAGAGGAAGGCTCATCGATCTTATTTATAAAAAAACTGTGAGACCCAATCTTATTCAGCCGGGCTTTTTGGTGAATCCCCCGGTAGCAATTGAGCCCCTTGCGAAGCGGATGGCGGAAGATCCGGAACGCGTGGAGCGATTTCAAGTAGTGGCCGGAGCAACGGAATTGGCAAAAGGGTTTTCGGAGTTGAACGATCCTTTGGATCAGCGGGCACGATTTGAGGAGCAGATGAAATTGCGAGAAGCAGGAGATACGGAGGCGCAGATGATTGATGAGGAATTCTTGCGAGCAATGGAATATGGATTTCCGCCCATCGCAGGATTCGGACTTTCGGAGAGGCTTTTTGCGTTTCTTATGGATAAACCTTTGCGCGAGACAGTGATCTATCCTTTGATGCGGCATCGCAAAAACGAATCATGAATCATGAATAACGAATTGCGCATAATGCATAATTCGTAATTTTTCTTCACTATGCGAAAAGTTTTAGTGTTCGGAGTTTTTGATGGTTTGCACGAGGGACACAAACAGTTTTTGAAGCAGGCTCGGGCGCAGGGGGATTATCTTGTGGCGCTTGTCGCGCGAGATACGGTGGCGGAAGGGCTTAAAGGAATTTATCCTCGGCTTCCTATACTCGTGCGTATGGAGCATTTGAAGTCTTCCGAATATGTAGACGAGGTAGTGATGGGAGACAGGCTTGGAGAAAATTATGTGATGTTCCGAAAGCAGCGGCCGGCAGTGGTGGCGCTGGGGTATGATCAGCAGCCGCTTAAGGAGGATTTAGAAAAGCGGCAACAAGGGAAAGAATTCGACTGGGAGTTTGAAATCAAGGTGATGGAACCGCATGAACCCGAGAAGTTTCATTCCTCGATTCTTTAACATCGGATTCTTAAACTCGACGGTCGTCGGGTTTAAGAATTTAGGCTTCTAATTTTTTCGCGTCGTCGCAGATGATCTTTGGCTCTCCGTTTCTCCAGGACATGCGGCCCTGGAGGATGACTACGTTGTTTTCCTGCCACGCAGCTTCGGTTTTGGCGAGCGTTTTGGTAAATACTATTACTTCCAAGGGTTGCGGGGAGAAATCTTCCAAAGTGGCGAAGAGCATCGGCTCTCCGTTTTTTGTGAGTATTTTTTTAATAGTAGAGACTAGGCCCGCGGCGCGGAAGGTTTTGGTTTCGTCTTTGATGGCGCGAACTTCATGGAGCGGCTTCGCTTTGAGCCAGTTTATTTTTTCTTTATAAGAGTTCAACGGATGATCCGAGAGATAGAAGCCCAGGAGTTCCTTTTCCCAGCCCAGTTTTTCTTCCCGAGTAGCGGGAGGCGCGGGTTTTAGCTTTATGGAAAGCGAGGCGGTAGAAGAGCCGAAGAGGGAATTTGATTGGCCGGCGGTTTTCCGCGCGGCGCCCGCAAAACGCACGATGTCATCCAAATTTTGGATTACCTGATTGCGTTCCACGCCTAAGGATTCCAAAGCACCTCCCTTTGCCAAGCTTTCCAAAGATTTTTTATTCAAATCTTTGTGTTGAATGCGGGCGAGGAAGTCCGTGAAAGTTTGGAAAGCTCCGCCTTTTATCCGTTCCTCAATAATGGCGTGCGCGATTTGAGAACCGACATTTTTGATTCCTAAAAGGCCGAAGCGGATTTTCCCTTCCTCCGGAGCAAATTTTACGAAGCTTTTGTTAACATCGGGAGCGAGCACTGGAATGTTGTTTTGTTTGGCTTCATTTACCAGGAAGGAAATGCGATCCAAATCGTTCAGATCGGCATTGAGGAGTGCCGCCATGTATTCGATGGGATAATGGGCTTTCAAGTAGGCAGTTTGATAGCCGATCAAGGCATAGCAGGCGGCGTGACTCTTGTTGAATCCGTATCGGGCGAAGGGCGGGAAGAGTTCCCAAATTGCTTCCGCAATCTTTGGGGGAATGCCGTTCTTTACCATTCCGTTCACCAGCTTGGATTTTTGTTCATCCAAAAGCGATTTAATCTTTTTCCCGATAGCTTTCCGCAACGTGTCTGCTTCGGGCAAGGTGTACCCCGCAACGTCCCGGGCGATTTGCATCATTTGCTCTTGATACACACCGATGCCGTAGGTGGTTTTCAAAATTGGTTCGAGGTGGGGGTGAAGATAGGTGATTTTCTCCAGGCCGTGTTTGCGTTTAATAAAAGTGGGAATAAGTTCCATAGGACCCGGGCGGAACAGCGCTACTAAGGCGATTAAATCTTCGAGTTCGGTTGGGTGGATTTCTTTCATGTAGCGGCGCATGCCCGATGACTCAAATTGAAATACGCCCGTGGTATTTCCGGCTTGGAGCAGCGTGAAGGTGGCTTTGTCGTCGAGTGGCAGATTCGAGATTTGGATTTCCTCTCCCCGCAGATCTTTTACGAGCCGAATAGTTTCTTCGATTATAGTGAGGTTTTTCAAACCCAGAAGATCCATTTTAAGGAGCCCAAGGTCTTCCACGGAATGCATTTCAAATTGAGTAATAATCGCGTTTTTGTCTTGCGGCGCGTATTGGAGTGGGAGGTATTCGGTAAGAGATTTTTTGGAAATCACAGTACCGCAGGCGTGTACCGACGCATGCCGTGCCACCCCTTCGAGGTGCTTCGCTGTATCCATCACGCGTTTTGCATCCGGAGTTTTTTTGTAAAGTTCGAGAAGTTCAGGAACTTGTTCCAACGATTCCTCGATCGTGGCATTGAAAGGAATGAGTTTCGCGATTTGATCGCAAAAGCCATATTGAAGGCCCATGGCGCGGCCGGCGTCGCGTACTGCGGCACGGGCAGCCATTGTTCCAAACGTGATGATCTGGGCTACGCGATCTTCGCCGTATTTTTGACGTGCATAGGCTAACACTTCATCCCGGCGAGTGTCGGCGAAATCGATGTCGATGTCGGGCATTTGAATACGTTCCGGATTTAAAAAACGCTCAAAGAGGAGCCCGTACCGCAATGGGTTAATGTCCGTAATTCCGAGGACGTAGGACATAAGGCTCCCGGCCGCAGAGCCTCTTCCTGGGCCCACCGCAATACCGTGCGCACGAGCCCAGCCGGTAAGATCTTGCACGATAAGGAAGTAGTCGGCGAAGCCGGTTTTCTCTATAACTCCTAACTCATACTCCAGCCGGTCGAGCACTTCCTGTGTTTGCGCTTCTTTCGAAAAACGGTTGGGGAGACGTTCATACGCCAGTTCGCGGAGATATTGATTGGCAGTTTTGCCTTCCGGTTTCGGAAAATCAGGGAGCTGGGTTTTCCCAAGTTCGAGTTCTACGTTGCAGCGCTCGGCGATTTTTACCGTGTTCGTTACCGCTTCCGGAATATTTTTAAAATTCTTTTCCATTTCCTCAGGAGAGGTCATGGAAAAATTGTCAGCTTTGAGCGTTAATCGATCTCCATCCGACAGGTTGCTTCCTGTTTGCACCGCAAGAAGTACATCATGATATTCGCGATCATCGGGGTGTGCATAATGGATATCCTGCGTGGCAGCAAGGGGAATTCCCGACCGTTTGGAGAGGGCGATCAATCCATTCCACACCTTTTCGTGTTGTTTGGGGCTTACATGAGGGTGATAGCCGATTTCCAAGAAGAAGTTTTCTTTGCCGAAAATGTCCACGTATTCCTTTAATACTGCGTCCGTATCTTTATCTTCGTTGATGGCGCGTTGAATTTCTCCCGTGAAGCAGGCGGAAAGCGCAATAATTCCTTCGTGGTATTCACGAAGAAGGTCCTTATCCATCCGCGGTTTGTAATAAAAACCTTCGAGATTCGCTTTCGTTACGAGTTTAATAAGATTTTTCCAACCGGTGATATTTTCGGAGAGTAGAATGAGGTGATAGTATTTTTCTCCTGCATCGCGAGACCTCCTATCTTTCGGGGCAATATAGGCTTCCACTCCTAGGATGGGTTTGATCCCGGCAGCTTTGGCTTTTTTATAAAACTCGATTGCGCCGTAAAGCACGCCGTGATCAGTGAGTGCCAAGGCATCCATTTCGAGTTCTTTTGCGCGACCTACAAGATCCTCAATTTTCGCAAGGCCATCAAGGAGAGAGTAGTGAGAGTGAGTGTGAAGATGAACAAATTTTCCCATGAGACATTCCCATTCTAGGAGATTTTTCTCAAGGGGTGAAGGAGTTGCACGAAGCTCAAAAGTACGTAGAATAATGCTGTTCATGCCGATGTAGCTCAATGGCAGAGCAATCCCTTCGTAAGGGAAAGGTTGGAGGTTCAAGTCCTCTCATCGGCTCCAACTATTTTTCTCATTGACTGGTTTTCTGCTTGCGTGGTACACCGTAATTAAGCCGTTTGCGCGGCTGAAGAAAGGGTCCCTCGGACCTTAACAAATCAACACGTTGAGAGAAGGATGGTTATGTCAGACAAGAAATTATTGGTTCAAGCGTTACAGTTATTGCCGCCGCATTTAGGCCCCAAGGCGGAAGGGGTGGCAGTTGTGTCAGTGCAAATCACGCTTGTGACTTTGGGATTGTTGGATCCGGACTTTTTAACTGGCGAGGAGGCTGGATGTTGGGGAGAGAAAACCATTGAAGCGGTGAAAAGGCTGCAGCGGGCGCTCGGATTCCAGGATGAGGAGGTAAACGGATGTTTTGATGAAAAAACCCGCGAGCGATTGGCTGCACGACTCTTTTTCGTCTCGGATAATCCTGATGGAGAGGAGTTTCATTTGGACTTGCGACGACTAGGTTCGGCGCAGTCCGGACGTACCACCTGGTTTGAGCTCGGGAAGCCGGATGAGCCGAAACAATGGCCGGTACAAATGGATGCACTGAATTCGTCCAAGTCCTTAGGGTCTAAGCCTAAGGTCGTGCCAAAGGCAGATACTCCTCGAAAGTTTATTCCCAAACCGCATTAATCGGACTCCGTAAATTAACTCATGTATGCCGAAGGCCTCCCTTCGGCATAGCTTTTTCTTGTGAGCAATACCGGAGCGTGCTATTCTTGCCTCCAGCAAACTGTTTCTGGTTTGCTTTCACAATCAAGGGAAATCCTCTATGAATGAATCAAATGTTTCAGAAGAGCCGCAAGATTTTCTTCGAGTTTCTCAACAAGCCGGGGCACATTTATTAAAAGTTATAGGGTTTGGGATGTGCTTGTTTTTTCTCGAAAACGTCTCTATTGGGATCGGGCCAGTGCCCGAAGAGGATATCGATTAAATGCCAAATAAGGGATGCCGGTCGAAGGAGCCAAGGAGCTTTCGACCGGTGTTTTTTTCTAAAACGTGCTATTCTTTTTTTATGGATTCGCGAGAGAATTTGGAAGAACTTGCGACTGAGGCCCGCCGGTTAGGCGGGCGGCTTTGACCTCGCGGTAAAGGAAAAAGAACTAAAAGAATTGGAGGCGGATATGGCCGTGCCTGGTTTTTGGCAGGATAAGGCGGCAGCCGAAGAGAAGCTGAAACGCGGGGGGATTCTTCGGGATTTGCTTTCCCGGTACAAAGAAATTGAGGATGGACTTGCGACTCTCCAGAGTAACTTTGAGGAGAATTTATTTTACGAAATACGCCGGAAATTTCGGACGCTGGAACTCGAGGAGCTTTTTAAGGGTAAATATGACGGGCAAGCGGCGGTGCTCTCGGTATATCCCGGAGCAGGAGGGGAAGATGCGGAAGACTGGGCACGAATGCTTGGAGAAATGTATATTCGCTATGCTGAGCGGAATGGATGGAAAACCCGGATTCTGGATGATAATCCTCGGGGGCGCATGATCGAGATGAAGGGACAATATGCCTACGGCTATCTGAAAAAAGAATCGGGAGTGCACCGCTTGGTGCGGATGTCTCCCTTTTCCGCAAAGCAGCTGCGGCATACGGCTTTTGCGCTTGTGGAAGTCGTGCCGGATTTGCCTTCCGTCGAGGAGTCAAAAATTCAAATCCCGGAAGCTGATTTGAAGTGGGAATTTTCCCGGGCGGGGGGTCCGGGAGGACAAAATGTGAACAAGGTGGAAACGGCAGTACGCGTGGTGCATTTGCCTACTGGGCTCGCCGTGAGCGCGCGGGTAGAGCGAAGTCAGCAGCAGAATCGGGAATATGCGCTCCGGCTCTTGAAGGCCAAGATTTTTCAGCTTATGGAGCAGCATCATGTGGAAGAACTTTCTGCGTTGCGGGTAAAAGTAAAGCCAGAGTGGGGCAATCAGCTCCGTTCGTATGTTTTGAATCCGTATCAATTAGTGAAAGATCACCGCACTGAAGTGGAAACTTCGCAGGTGGATAAGGTTTTAAATGGAGAACTTGATTTATTTATTGAAGCGGAAATAGAAAAAGGAGTTTAAATTCACGAGAAGTGGACAACTTCGTCAAAGGTAGGGTAGAATGGGGGGGCCGGAATGGCTTTTTTTCTTGCCTATGATTTTTTTTCAAGGGGTAGCTAAAATTTATGATCACTTAAGTCCAGCGCTTGAGGATGTTACGTTAGAGATAAAACAGGGAGAGTTCGTTTCGCTTGCGGGGAGATCGGGAGCCGGAAAGTCTACGCTTATTAAGCTTTTAATTGGAGAAGAGAAACCCAGCCGCGGCCGGGTGTTTTTTGGTCAATATGAAGTCAATAAATTGGGTTCCAGCGAATTACCCCAATTTCGTCGCCATATCGGAGTGGTGTTCCAGGATTTCCGATTGCTTCCCACTAAAACTGCATTTGAGAACGTCGCATTTGCGCTCGAGGTAGAGGGGCGGGCTCAGCGGGAGATTAATGAGTTGGTACCGCAGGTTTTGGATATGGTAGGGCTGGCCGAGAAGAGCAAGAATTTTCCGCATGAGCTTTCAGGAGGGGAGAAGCAGCGGGTGGCAATCGCGCGGGCGATGATCCACCGGCCGGAAGTCATTATTGCGGATGAGCCGACGGGGAATCTTGATCCATTTCATACTGCGGAAATCATTAAATTATTGGAGAAAATCAATCAATTAGGGACGACGGTAATACTTGCCACCCACGACAAGGAAATCATCAATAATCTCGAAAAGCGTGTGATTACGCTCGATCGAGGGCGGGTGTTCCGGGACGAGGTTAAAGGCAAATATATCCTTGTGTAATTTCTAATTCAGAATTTCTAATTCCTAAATAAATCCCAACTCCCAATGAATAAGGCGCAACAATTTTCTTTAGAAATTAGGTCAATTAGAAATTAGAAATTTTATTTATGTTTACTATTGTCTTTCGCATCGTACAGTTCGGATTCAAAGGTTTTCGCCGAAATGGCTGGCTCTCGACGGCCACGGTGGCTATTACTATTTTGGCGCTTATGGTATTCGTAGGTCTTATTCTTTTCCGCGTTACGACTCAGCATGCGGTGGTTTCCATCCAGGACAAGATCGATATCAGTGTGTATTTCAAAAACAATACTTCCGAAGATCAGATCTTGAATATCAAACAATCCCTGGAGAATCTTTCGGAGGTGAAAGACGTGAATTACGTTTCGAGCGACAAGGCGCTCGAGCTTTTTAAAACTGCGCATAAAAATGAGCAGGTTATCAGCCAGGCTGTCAACGAGTTGAATACCAATCCTTTTCAGGCCTCTTTAAGTATCAAGGCTCAGAAGCCGGAACAGTATGCGACTATTGCCCGATATCTTTCCGCGCCGAATCTTTCGAATTACATCGATAACGTGAGTTATGCCAAAAATCAGGTGGTGATCGACCGACTCGCGCGAATTATCGATAACGTCAATAAAGCAGGGTTTACGCTTACCCTCCTTCTTTCTCTTATCGCAGGCCTCGTGGTGTTCAATACTATTCGGCTCGCAATCTACTCGAACCGCGAAGAAATCGGGATTATGCGAGTAGTAGGGGCTTCGAATGCGTTAGTGCGCGGCCCTTATATGGTTGAAGGCATTATTTCCGGAGCAATTGCTGCGGTCGCCAGTCTTATCTTCATTGCTCCTGCAATTTACTTTGCTTCCCCATATCTCGCGGTATTTATTCCTGGATTGAACCTTTTCCAATACTTTATCGCGAACTTCATTACTCTTTTGGGGTATCAATTACTTTTCGGGATCGGTATCGGGGCTCTCTCCAGTTTTATCGCAGTGCGGCGTTACCTTAAGAGCTAGAGTAGAATTGCATGGTTTCCTAACCCCGCATGGATGGGGTTTGTTTTTTAGGGGAGAATACTATAATTGGAATATGAGCCGGAAAGCAGGAGCTGTATTTCTTATATTAGCTTTCGTATCCATCGCGGTGCTGGGGGCTTTCGGTATGAATCATGGAGCGAATCACGGAGGAGGATGTTTGGCCGCGAGTGCACATGGGGGTGTGGCGTGTCCTCCAGGGGATGCGGTTTCCACTTCCGGTTTTTATCTCGAGGCCTTGAAAGGTTTTTCGCTCGCCACGATGAGTGCATGGGGAGTGTTCGCCGCGCTTCTCCTGCTTTTTGCGGGTTGGATGGCGCTGCAGCACATTGCTTCTCATATTTTCGAGGGAGCGCTTTCTCTCTATTTGAAGACTTTACAAGGAAATTTTTTGAAGCTTCCTGAGCGTTTCGCTCGTTGGCTTAAACTGCACGAACGAAGGGATCCTGCCTTAGCGCTTTAATTTCGGGCGAATCAGTGCGCATGTCGGCGCGCACTTCGTCGAAATTTTGGGAGGCAGGTTTTTGTTTACACGGGGTCTACTTACATGGACAATTCTAAAAATGTACTTATTGGAATCGGGTTTGTGGTAGTGGTAATAGGAGCGCTTTTTATTTGGGGAAAACAATCTTCTCCGGGTGTCGCCCCTATAGTTTCGGGGACGTCGGCGTTGAGCGCCGTGGAAACGAGTTTCGATTTCGGATCTATATCAATGGCGGCGGGGAAAGTTAAGCATGTATTCAGTATTCGAAACGGTAGTTCCACCCCCGTGAGACTCACGAAACTTTATACGTCATGCATGTGTACTACGGCGCAGCTCATGACTTTGGCCAAAAAAGTAGGGCCATATGGGATGCCGGGCCACGGCTTTATTCCGGGAATCGATATTACTTTGGCTCCTCAGGAAGAAGCTGTGGTGGAGGCAGTATTTGATCCGGCGGCGCATGGGCCGGCAGGGGTAGGAAAAATCGAACGGGCAGTGTTTGTAGAAACGGAGACTGGGCTTCCATTCGAGCTTCGCTTTACCGCGCAGGTAACTCCCTAATATGACCAAGAAATTCTGGATTCTCGTAGGATTAGCGGTCGCAGTATTAGGAACTGTGATCGTAATCAAGACAGGGAATATTGGAACCGAGGCGCTCTGGAATCTTTCGGGCGAAGGAAAATGGCTTTTGCCTCTCGTGTTGGTAGCTGCTCTTTTAGATAGCATCAATCCGTGTGCGTTTTCGGTGCTTATTCTTACGATAGCGTTTCTCGTGAGTTTGGGGTCGGCACGAGGAAAAATTCTCACCGTAGGGGCGTTCTATATCGCGGGGATTTTTGCCGCGTACTTCCTTATTGGAATAGGGCTTCTCCAGGCGCTCCATCTCTTCAACACGCCCCATTTCATGGCGAAGATTGCGGCGTCGCTTATGATCGCGGCGGGATTCCTGAGTCTCGTGAATCATTTTTTTCCTTCGTTTCCCATCAAGCTTAAAATCCCATCTATTTCCCATCGGCCAATGGCTGCGCTTATGGAGAGATCGACGCTACCAGCGGCATTTCTCTTGGGGGCATTAGTGGGAGTGTGCGAGTTTCCCTGTACGGGAGGGCCATACCTCTTGGTGTTGGGGCTCTTGCATGATCAAGGAACATATCTCATGGGGCTCGGCTATCTCGCGCTCTATAACCTCATTTTCGTAGCGCCGCTCGTCGTGATGCTTGCCTTGGGGAGTGACAAAGGCGTGCTCGCTAAAATTGAGGATTGGAAGAAGCGGGAAACAGGTCGATTGCGCTTGTGGGGAGGGCTCTTGGCGATCCTTCTTGGAATATTCGTGTTTATCTTCTAATGGACTGTTCGAACACATATTGCAGGGACGCTGTCTGCGGCTGCAGCCGCAGCAGCTCTGCTCTTCCCGCCTTGGCGGGACTGCGAGAAGCCCTGCAGCTATGTGTTCTTTACAGTCATTCAAATTCATGACTAACCCAACATTCGATTTCGGAGAAATCATAAAAAAGGTAGAAAAACTCAAAGCTTCCGGTACGGTGGATTTATCTACCGAGGAGGATTTGAGCATTGCGGCGATGAACTTAGTAAGTTTGGAGGAGCATTTATTCTTCACCAACGTGAAAACTGGCAAGGAGGAATATTTAGGGCTTCTTACGCAAATTCGAGAATTGCGGAAAAGCGTGATGGAGCGGATGGTGCCGAAGCACGAAGGCGAAACCTGGTGCATTACGAAGCACCTCTTGGCAGCCACCATGCGGCTCATGGAAGTGGGGACGAAACTCAATGCAGACGGTAAAAAAGAAGAGGCGAAAGAGCTTTTCAAAAAAGCGCATGAAACCTATTCGATGTTTTGGGTTTTGCGGCTTAAACTGATTAATGCCGGGGAGTTCAAAGAAATTGCCGGAGCCGAGAAGGCGTGGACGTATAAAGACATCGTTAATAAATTAGTAAATTGCTGCGATGAATAATAAAAAACAGCATATTCTTAGTGCGTTGCTGGTTGTGGGAATTGCGGCAGGATTGTGGTGGTTGCTCTATTCTCCCGTACCTGCGTCAGGGGAGTATGATGGGTTTGCGCAGTGTCTCGCGGATAAGGGGTTTGCTATGTACGGAGCAGACTGGTGTCCCCATTGCCAAAATGAGAAGCGCGCGTTGGGAGATTCTTTCCGACTCATTCCTTATATAGAATGTCCGAAGGATCCGCAGGCCTGTGTAGCGCAGCGAGTGAAGGGATATCCTACTTGGATTGTGAAGGATGGAAGGAGATTTAAGGGAGAAATGGGTCTTGCCAGGTTGAGCGAGGCAAGCGGGTGTTCGCTCCGGCCAAGCGTTACTTCCACGCAGCTTTAATCGCTATGGATTGTTGTCATCACAAAATCGAAGAGGAACTCAATAAGAGGAAAGGAGAACAGGACGAAAATAAACCCGGCGATCGCCCGAACGATATCACGGTGCCGTGCGTCGCGACGTTTTACATATAACTGCCTTTGTGGCGATTCAAGACAAGTTGCTTGAAGCGTACGGGATTCCCCAAATCCAGCGTGGGTGGGCGTACCAGAAGATGGATTTTTTCTGGATTGCTCAAGTCGTGCATCGGATCCTGCGATCCATTTTATGGAAGCGGGAAAAGCGGATTGATCATCAGATCGAGCAGCTTAAGGGGAAAATCTCAAGTGTAAAAATCAACCGATTGAAGCGCAAAGAAATTCGGTAGTTGGTTCGCAAATTTGTGCCCGGACGGGAGAAATCCTTTCCGGGCACGAACCTTTTTAAAAAGTATTATTCGGTTGAACATTCCAACATTCTATAGAATGTTGGAATGTTATTCGTTTACTCAATTATAAAATTATTTTATTCCACGCAGACTTTTCGCTGGAGCGTGAGTGATTCATTGCCGGAAGCGATTTGAAAGGTGTTTACGTAACTGCCGGCTTTTTCGTATTGATGGGTAGCGGTGGTTCTTGTGTCGGCGGCGCGAAGAGAACCTTGAGAAGTCTTTCCATTTCCCCAATCGATTCGGAAGGAGAAATCTTTAGGAGGGGAGAAAGGGTTTTCGATTACATAGCTTACACTCCGGCTTTTTAGAGTGGAGCAAATACTCAAATTCAGCGCATTCCCTTCCGAATTTCCCGAACCTGCAGGAGTAATTCCCAACGCTTCCGCGAGTTTATTTTTTGCGCTTTGCGTTACAGTGTTTACTACTCCGTTTACTCCTTCTTCTACTTTTTCTTCGATTGCTTTGGAGGCGGTGTCTAATGCGGATTGTGCGGTGTTAGTTACCGCTTCCTGCGCATCGGAGAGTTTTTGCTGAACTGCGGCAGAAGTAGAAGAAGAATTAAAATTCAAAAGCGATAACGGATTCCAAAATTGCCCGGTTTCTTTAAAGGATGGGTAGGTGAAGTAAATATAACCGCCGATGAGGAGAATGAGGATGGAAATAATAATGAGAAGGCGTTTCATATTAAGAATATGGTAGCGCTAAAAAGGGAAACGTTCCAACCATTACTGGTGGAGCGTCTCTTGTTAAAAACTTTGCGGACCGAGAGGCGGACTAGCGGGTGGCGTCGAAGGCGAGACGAACACTTTGTTGCCGGTTTTTAAACCGAGAGTAGCCTGCCCAGTTCAACGTCCAAAATTTCATGTTGAACGGATCGAGCAGGACGTACTCAAAAGTGCAGCCTCGGCAGACTACCACGAGTCCCGGAAAATCGAGGAAGCCTCTTCCCATGAAATCCAAGGTTTTCAATTCCCAGAAATCATTTTGATTTTCGGCAAGCCACCGCGCCTGCTGGAATCCGAGGGGAACCAGCAAATCTTTTTCAACCCGTCGCACCCGAGTGCGAAAGTCACCGTGGCTACATTATAGCATATTTTTGTGTTTTTGTCTATATATGCAGAGAGCGCTTGTCCTATATAATCAAACCCAACATGCCCAGCCGGATTGAGGTTCGAAGCATTCTTGCGGACGCGCGCGCTGCGTCGAAGAAAAATTATTTCGAAGGGTTGGGTTTCAAGGGAAAAGTGAAAGAGGTGCATGTGGTGGATGCGTATGTGATCGATGCACCGCTCAATAAAAAAGAATTGCAGCAAGCCGGAAAGCTTCTCACGAATCCCTTGTTGGAAGAATTCTCGGTGAATAAGCCATTGATGCCGATATGGTTTGCTCCCGTAAAAGATGTAAAGCGCTCACGCGCCACGTCTCACGGGACAGGTTGGGTAATCGAGATCGGGCCCCGGCCGGGAGTGACTGACAATGTGGGAACGACCGCGCGAGAGGTTTTGGAGGATGGTTTGAAGAAAAAATTTGAGACCGGAGAGAAAGTATATTTCTCCCAGGTCTTTTTTGTTTCCGGGAAGCTTTCGAAGGAGGAGGCCGAAACATTAGCTGAGTCGATCCATAACCCGCTGATTCAGCGGGCGGTGATAAAAGACAAAAAAGAATTCGCGCGAGATAAGGGAATGGGAAAACTTATGCCTAAGGTGAAGCTTGCCCCGCCACCCGAACCACTTTCCGTAAATTTGGAATTGCCCGACGAGGAGCTCACGAGGATCGGAAAAGCGGGAGTTGCGGACCCTCGAGGATTCCGGCGCGGGCCGCTCGCGCTCGACCTCGATTCTATGAAAGCCATTCAAGTCTACTTCCGCGCGAAGCGCCGGGCGCCGACGGACATCGAACTCGAATCTCTTGCACAGACGTGGTCGGAGCATTGCAAACACACCATTTTTGCCTGTCCCGTGGATGAAGTGAAGGAAGGATTTTATCGGAGGTATATCAAGGCCGCGACGAATAAAATTCGTAAAGCGAAAGGCAAAAAAGATTTTTGCGTGTCGGTGTTTACTGATAACTCGGGAGCGATTGAATTCGATGAAGAGTATCTTGTGACGCATAAGGTGGAGACGCATAACAGTCCATCGGCACTCGATCCCTTTGGCGGAGCGATCACGGGAATCGTGGGAGTGAATCGGGATACGATGGGATTTGGATTGGGGGCGAAGCCCACGATTAATACGTATGGATTTTGTTTCGCCGATCCGCGCGACAAATCCGAATTTTACAGAGATCAGGCGCGGATGCAGAAGCTTTTGCCCGCGCGGCGGATTATGGAAGGAGTGATCGCGGGGGTGAATGCCGGAGGAAACTGTTCCGGAATTCCCACGCCGCAGGGGTTTGTATGGTTTGATCCGCGATTCCGCGGGAAGCCGCTCGTGTTTGTGGGCACGGTGGGAATTATTCCCCGTAAAAGCCCTGCGGGCTCACGGGGCCCTGCCCGGAAACTGTATGAGAAAAAAGCTAATCCGGGGGATTTGATCGTGATGGCGGGCAACCGCGTGGGGCAGGATGGTATTCACGGGGCGACATTCTCGTCGGTCGCGCTCGATGCGGGGAGTCCGGCCACCGCAGTGCAGATCGGAGATCCCATCACGCAGAAAAAGCTTTCGGATGTGCTTGTCAAAGAAGCGCGAGACATGGAACTTTACTCGAGCATTACGGACAATGGGGCGGGAGGAATTTCGTGTTCGGTGGCGGAGATGGCTAAAGAAGCAGGGGGATGCGAAGTAGAGCTCGACAAGGTGCCGCTCAAGTATCCGGGGCTTGAGCCGTGGCAGATTTGGATCTCGGAATCCCAGGAGCGGATGACCTTGGCGGTGCCTCCTAAAAAGTGGAAAGCGTTTTCGGAGCTTCTCGCGCGGCGAGGAGTAGAGGCTACGGTGATCGGGACGTTTACGGATTCCGGCCGATGCGTGGTGCGGTATGGCGGAGAAAAAATCATGGATATGGAAATGGAGTTTCTCCATGAGGGCTGGGTACGGAAAGAGCTTCACTCGAGGTCCCGTGCGGTGCAGTTCGGGGAACCCATGCAGACCAAAGCCAAAGATTTATCTGCGGCATTGCTTGCACTCCTCGCACGGCCGAATCTCGCGAGTTTTGAATTTATCTCCAAGCAATATGATCACGAAGTGCAGGCGGGGTCGGTGACGAAGCCGCTCGCAGGGAAAGGCAGAGTAAATGTGGAAGCGACCGTTACGCGGCCGCGGTTAGACTCGCCGCAGGGAGTGGTGCTCTCGCAGGGCCTTTATCCCACATATTCCGAAATCAATGCATATAATATGGCGGCTTCGGCAATCGACACTGCTATTCGCGCGGCGGTGGTTGCAGGAGCTGATCCCGAGCGCATTGCGCTCCTCGATAATTTCTGCTGGTGCAGTTCGTATGACCCGGAGCGACTGGCGCAGCTTAAGGAGGCGCTCCGCGCGTGCTATGACACCGCAGTCGCGTTTGAGGCGCCATTCATTTCGGGAAAGGACAGCATGTTCAATGATTTTAAAGGCTTCGATGCGAAAGGGAATTCCGTAGCGATTTCTATTCCGCCGACGCTCCTTATTTCCGCAATCGGCATTGCAAAAGAGGCCACTAATGTGCCCTCCATCGATTTCAAATTCGCGGGAGATTTGGTGTATGTGTTGGGAGAGACGCATGAGGAATTGGGAGGCTCGGAGTACGCGATGTGGCAGTCTGAGGCGCATAAGAAGGTGCTTTGGGGGAATAAGGTGCCTAAAGTAAACGCCGCAACAAATAAAAAGCTTTACGCGGCTTTTGCGAACGCGGCGGAGCAGGGACTTATCGCCTCGGCAATAAGTGTGGGGCGGGGCGGATTAGGCATTGCAATCATGAAGAGTGCCATGGCGGGGAATTTAGGGGCGGAACTCGATCTCGCTATAATTCCGGGAGAAGTGAGAAGCGAATATGCCGCGCTTTTTTCGGAGAGTCAGGGACGGATACTCGTGAGCGTGAATCCTAAGCAGCAAAAAGAATTCGAACATACGCTCAAAGGCAATGCGTTTGCGTGTCTCGGGAAAGTTGTGGAAAAAGAAATCCGATTGCGGTCGGGGAATAAAAAGATTTCTCCTATAAAGGTTACTACAGCCCTCAAGGCGTACCGCTCGACATTTGTAGGGTACTAATGACTTATGACAAAAATTCGCAAACCTAAAGTTATAGTATTCTCCGGCTACGGCCTCAACTGTGAGGAGGAGACGAAATTCGCATTCGAACGAGCGGGGGCCACCGCGGACGTCGTGCATGTGAACGATCTTGTGGATGGATTTGTGTCGCTCCGGTCTTATGAGATTCTCGCAGTACCGGGAGGGTTTTCCTATGGAGACGATACGGGATCGGGAAAAGCATATGCGAACAAGTTGCGGAACCATCTTGCGGCGAGTATCGATACTTTTTTCGAAGGCGATAAATTGGGAATCGGGATTTGTAATGGGTTCCAAATTTTGACGAACGCAGGACTTTTGCCAGGCGCGCTCACGTATAATGACTCCGCGCGATACACGGATCGATGGGTGGATTTGGAAACGGTAGGGAAGAGCCCGTGGCTTCAAGGTATTACCCGTATTTCCGTTCCTATTGCCCATGGAGAGGGAAAATATATTGGTAGCGACGCACTTTTAAATTCTTTAGAGAAGAGTCAATCGGTGGCATTTAAATATGTGAAAGGAGAAATATGCGAGACGCAAGCCTTGCCCGCAAATCCCAATGGCGCGCTCCGGGATATTGCCGGGGTGTTGGGGAGGCATGGTAAGATTTTGGGGATGATGCCGCATCCCGAGCGAGCGATGTTTCCAACGCAGTTGCCTCACTGGGCATATCTACGCGAAGAGTCTTTGCGGACTAGGAAGCCGTTGCCGAAAGAAGGGCCTGGGTTACAGATATTTAAGAATGCTGTTAAATATTTCGCGTAGGGTAGCGATGCTAATATACGAATGAGTACTAATTATGCGAATATGAATCAGAAACTGATTCATCCAGAACTTTCTTATACAATCACGGGAATTTGTTTCGCTGCTCACAATGAATTGGGAAGGTTTGGAAGAGAAAAGCAGTACTGCGACTTTCTTGAGGCAAAATTTAAGGAAATTGGCTTGCCTTACAAGAGAGAATATTCAATAGGCGAGACGGGCAATATTGTAGATTTTTTAATTGATGACAAAATTGTTCTTGAGGCTAAGTCTAAGCGGTTATTGAACAAAGAAGATTTTTATCAGACACAACGATATTTGCAGAACCTAAATAAAAAGCTGGGATTGCTTGTTAATTTTAGAAATCGTTATTTGAAACCCGTGCGGATTGTTAAAATCGAATCTGATACACGGAAGAATTTAATTTGATTAGTATTATTAGTAGATTAGTATATTCGCATCGATACCATGAACGAAGTGAATGAAAAATGTGGGATTTTCGGGATTTTTGGAGAGGGTATGGATGTAAGCCGATTATCATTCTTCGGCCTTTTTTCGCTGCAGCATCGCGGACAGGAAAGTTCGGGAATTGCCGTGGGAGACGGGCAAAGTATTCGTTCTCACAAAGGATTGGGACTAGTGACCCAGGTATACACCGAAGAAGCGATTCAGAGCCTCAAGGGATTTTGTGCGATCGGGCATAATCGCTATTCGACTTCCGAAGGCACTGGCATGACGCATGCGCAACCGGTCGTCGTGCGAGATGGAGCACTCGCCCTCGCGCACAACGGGAATTTGCCCAGTGTGAAGCTTCTCGAAGAGTTTCTTTCAGCGCGAAATGTATCCATCGAAGGTAAAAATGACTCGGAGCTTATGGCGGAGGCGATCGGTTATTTCATGAAGGTGGGTAGTTCGCTTCCGGAAGCAGTGAGGCAAGCATTCCCCTTTTTCACAGGGGCTTTTTCTTTGGTCGTGATGACGAAGGAGGCGCTGGTGGCCGTGCGGGACGGATTTGGCGTGCGGCCGCTCGTGATGGGTACTTTGAATGGGGGCGTGGTATTCGCGTCGGAGACCTGCGCGTTTCACTCGATGGGGGCCGAGTTTTTGAGAGAAGTAGCGCCGGGAGAGATGGTCACGGTTACCAAAGAAGGCGTGCGAGCGCAACAGCTTGTGCCTGGGCGGCAGCGTTTCGATATTTTTGAGTTCGTCTACTTTGCACGGCCGGACAGCACTTTTATGGGCCGATCGGTCTATGAAGTGCGGAGGAACTTCGGGATGCAGCTCGCGAAGGAATATAAGCCCGAGGCGGATATTGTGGTACCAGTGCCGGAGACGGCAGTTCCCATGGCGGCAGGCTATGCGCATGCCTCGGGGATTCCCTTGGAACTCGCCTTTATTAAAGACCGATACATCCATCGGACGTTTATTGAGCCCGATCAGCACTCGCGGGATTTGGGAGTGAAGTTGAAGCTCGTGCCTGTGCCGGAGATTTTGCGCGGCAAGCGGGTGATTTTAATCGATGATTCGATCGTGCGCGGGACAACTTCGCGGAGAATTGTAAAATCGCTTTTTGAAGCGGGAGCAACTGAAGTGCATTTCCTCGTGAGCTCGCCGCCCATTCTTTTCCCGGATTTTTATGGAATCGACACGCCGGCGCAGAAAGATTTAATTGCCTCTACAAAATCCGTGGAAGAAGTGGGGAAGTTTTTGGGAGCGACCTCGCTTTATTATCTCTCGCTTCGAGGCCTTATCGAATCCACCCGTTTGCCCCGATCGGTGTTTAATACTTCCTGTTTTACCGGAGATTATCCGATCGATATTCATGAACGCATGCGCGAAGTGCGGGTGATGGAAGTGATGCACGAGCGGCAGGGGACTTTGTTTACTTCGTAGCCATGAAAATTGCTTTGCTTATCTCCGGCGGGGGGACTACTGCCGAAGCTATTATTCGGGCCACTCAATCGGGGAGACTCACGGGAGTGGAGATCGGGTGTGTGATTGCGAGCAAGTCGGAGGCGGGAGGGATTGAGAGATCGAAAAAAGCCGGAGTACCGGAGAAAGATGTGTTAGTGCTCTCGCCTAAAAGTTTTGCCTCGCGGGAAGAATTCGGGGAGGCGATTATAAAAGAGTGCCGTGCACGAGAGGTGGACTTTGTGGGGCAGTATGGGTGGCTCGTGAAAACTCCGGAGAATGTCATTAAAGCTTTTGAGGGGAGAATTGTGAATCAGCATCCGGGGCCGTTAGACCCTGGGCGGTTGGATTTCGGCGGACAGGGAATGTATGGAAAGCGGGTGAGTGCAGCGCGACTGTTTTTTGTGCGGGCAGTGAATCGGGATTTCTGGACGGAAGCTACCGCGCACAGGGTGGCGGCGGAGTATGACAAAGGGGCGGTCGTGGGAGTGCAACGCGTGCCGATTTTGCCCGAAGATACCCCCGAGGGATTGCAGGGGCGAGTGCTTCCCGCGGAATATGAAGTGCAAATTGAGACCGTGGCGAGTTTTGCGAGGAGAAGCGAAAGCCCCGCAGTGAATCGGGCAGTGCCCGAGGGGTGGAAGGCTGCCCGATCTACTGACGGGGTGATGGAACTCGTGCGGGAGACGTCGCTTGTTTGGCCTGGGGAAGAAAAAATCTTGGAAGAAGCGAAACAAAAAGCGATAGAATTATTTCCGCACGGATAATATCAGATGAGCGCAGAAAGTTTAAAGCTTCAGGCAGAATCTCTAAAGAGAATGGCAGAACGTCGGCCGTTTCTTAAGAAGAGTACGGGTATTAATTATTTTGTACTGCCGAAGGTCTATCAAGGGAGCACGGATACAGAGCTTCTTTGCAGCGTGCTCGATCTCAAGAAAGGAGAGGATTTGTGGGACATAGGTACGGGAACCGGATTCGTGGCTTTGTATGCAAAAAAGCACGGAGCTCATTATGTGCTCGCGACAGACAAAAATCCGGCGGCGGTAGCAAACGCGAAACGGAATAGCAGCTTTCTCAATTTGAATATAGAGGTGCGGCGAGAGGATGTGTTTGGAGGAATCAAGAAAAAATTCGATGTGATCGCGTTCAATCCGCCGTTCACCGATCATCAGGCGAAGCGAAGTCACGAAATCAGTTTTTGGGATGCAGGACATGTTTCCGTAAAGAAGTTTTTGAAACACTTGCCGGAGCATCTTAGGGAAGGAGGGAGAGGCTTTATTTGCTGGTCATCATTCGGGGATACGCGAAAAATTAAGCGGTTGGCGAGAGTATATGGTTTGACGCCGCTTGAAGTCGGAAAGAGAAAAGGTAAGAATGGGTTTACATATTACGTCTATAAATTAAATTCGAATGGCTAAAGTACTTGTGGTGGGAAATTATGCGCGGGAACATGCGCTTGCGTGGAAGCTCGCGCAGTCGCCACGCGTCACGAAGCTGTATATCGCGCCGGGAAACGGGGGCACGGGCAATGTGGCCCAAGACGTGCCAATTGCCCCAACGGATATTCCGAAACTTATTGAATTCGCCCTCGATGAGAAAATAGATATTACGGTGGTGGCGTCGGACGATCCGCTGGCGATGGGGATCGTGGACGCGTTTACCGCGAGAGGGTTAAAGATTTTCGGACCGACGAAGGCCGCGGCGCAAATCGAGGCTTCGAAGGGATTTGCTAAAAAAATTATGCAGGAGAATAGGATTCCCACCGCGAAATTTGAAACTTTCGATAATTATGAGAAGGCCTTGGAATACGTGAAGAATCAATCTTTGCCGATTGTGATTAAGGCTGATGGGTTGGCATTGGGGAAAGGCGTAACGATTGCGGCTACATTCGAAGAAGCAGAAGCTACGCTCAAAAAAATTATGGTGGAAAAAGTGTTTGGAGAGTCGGGGAGTCGGGTGGTGATCGAAGAATTCTTGAAAGGAGAGGAGTTTTCAGCACATGCGTTTACGGATGGGAAGACATTTGTGATGTTCCCGCCGTCGCAGGATCACAAGGCGATTTACGAGGGAGACAAGGGACCCAACACCGGCGGTATCGGTACTATCGCGCCGCTTACGTGGGTGGGAGCGCAGAATATGCAAATTGTGGCAGAGAGGGTAGTGGCTCCGGCACTCGAGGCTTTGCGAAAAGCCGGGACTCCTTTTCAGGGGCTTTTATATCCGGGGCTTATGATGACTGCGGAGGGGTCGAATCCCGTAAAATCCGCTGACGCGGATCACGGGATAAAGACGATTGAATTTAATTCTCGGTTTGGCGATCCGGAATGCGAGAGTTATATGCGCCTTTTGAAGACCGATTTGCTCGATGTTATCGAAGCGTGTATCGAGGGCACTTTGGAAAATGTTTCTATAGCATGGAATTCCGGATTTGCGTGTTGCGTCATCCTTTGCAGCGGAGGGTATCCGGGCAATTATGAAAAGGGAAAGGAAATCACGGGAATCGAAGAGGCGGAAAAAATGTCCGATGTTGTAGTGTTTCACGCAGGGACTAAGATGGAGAATGGAAAATTAGTTACTTCCGGGGGAAGGGTGTTGGGAGTAACGGCGATTGGAGCTACGCTCGAGGATGCGCTCAAAAAGGCCTACGAGGCAGCGGCGAAAATTCATTTTGAAGGCGTTTATTATAGAAAAGACATTGGGGTGAAATCTTTGAATCGAGTTTGACGAAGGCGCAAAAAGAGAGATAGGCTAGAAGCAGTTGTAGGGCCACTTTTTGAGAGTAGTGGCTTTCGCTATTTTGTAAAAACCAAACCAACGAGCGGGAGGATATGAAACTTATCACTATTTCCGGTTGCCGAGGAGCGGGGAAAACACAGATTTTGAAACGAATTCAGGAAGCCTTTCCCATAGTTCGCTGCGTGGAGAGGAACGGACATCCTTTTGGGATGGTGCAGGATTCACTTGCGGGTTCTGCGCAAGTAGCTATGGAGGTAAGTCCTCAAGAAGCCAGAACACTGGATTTGCTGACGGAGAAGGGAGACAAAACATTGCGGATATTTATTCGCGCTTCGCTTGCAGAGCGAGAACGAAGATTGCGGGAAATGTTTCCCGATTATAAACGTCGCGTGATCCAAGCTTGGTTGCGGGAAGATCCGGCGGCCCAATTTCCGCGCCTTTTACAGCACCCCATTTTTCATTTGGTCTATGCCAATGAAGAAGGGCAGTTGGAATTCACTGCCCAAAAGGTTATCCGCACTGTCGTGATATTTCTTCAAGAAGCTCCCACGATCAGTATTTAGCCATTCATGCCAAGAGGCTGAAGGGATTTCCTTTCAGCCTCTTTGCTTTTCCGGTATAGTCATAGGCAATGAACAGGAAGCGAATCGGGATCGTGGGCGGAGGACAATTGGGGCGGATGCTCACGATGGCGGCGCATGCATTGGGGTTTAGTGTCGTGGTACTCGATCCCACGCCGGGGAGTCCCGCGGCACAAGTTGCAGATGGGCAGATTGTCGCAGGTTTTAAAGACGCGAAGGCGATTCGAGAACTTGCCACGCAGAGTGACTTTATTACCTTTGAATTGGAGCACGTGAATCACGAAGTTTTGAAGGAGCTTATGACGGAGGGGAAGAGCGTGAATCCTTCGCCCGAGACTTTGGAGATTATCAAAGACAAATTGCGGCAGAAAGAATTTTTGCGTGCGGCGGGAATTCCTACCGCCGATTTTGTTTCGGTACATTCGGAAGAGGAAATACGGGAGGTAACAAAGAGTTTTGGGTACCCTTTCGTGCTCAAGGCGCGGGAGGGCGGGTATGACGGGCGTGGAAATTTTTGCGTAACTAAGGAGGAGGAAATTAAAAAGGGCTTTCAAAAGTTATCGAAGTCCCCGTGCTATGTAGAAAAGTGGGTGCCGTTCACGAAAGAACTTTCGGTAGTGGTCGCGAGAGGCACCACGGGCGAGATTGTTTCCTACATGCCCGTGGAGACCATGCACCGCAATAATATTTGCCATGTGGTGATCGCGCCGGCGCCTGTGGGCGAGGCGGCGCGCAAGGAGGCGCAGCGCGTCGCAAGCCGGGTCCTCCAAGAACTCAAGGGAGTAGGCGTATTCGGAATCGAAATGTTCTTGGTTCCAAAGGAATCAAGAATCCCGAGCGGAGGCGAGGGATATGAAATTTTGATAAACGAAATTGCGCCGAGGGTGCACAACAGCGGACATCTTACGATTGAGGCGTGCCTTACGTCGCAGTTCACGCAGCATATTCGGGCGATTACCGGAATGCCGCTTGAATCTGCGGAGATGAATGTGCCGGCGGCAGTGATGGTGAATATTTTAGGAGACCGGAGCGGCCCGGCGGAGCCAAAAGGAGTGGAGGAGGCCCATAAAGTGCCCGGTGTGCGCGTGCATCTCTATGGCAAACAAGAAACGAAGCCCGAGCGAAAAATGGGGCATGTGACCGCCATCGGAGAAACTATAGAAGAGGCGCGTCGGAGAGCAGAGGAAGCGAGGAGTAAAATTTCTATATAATCAAACTAATGGATCGGATTCAGACTATTATTGAATCGCGGAAGCTCACTGGAGATATTATGGCCGAAGCGCTCAAAGGCGTAGAGGGAATTTCCGAGGCGGGAATGCGGGATCGGATTCTCGCGAATATTTCGCAATATCCGCAGTTTTATCCGACCGGGTGGTATGACCCTCCCGCAGGGGGAATAGGAGTGCTTGCGGCAGAAGCTCCTTATGATCGGTTGAAATTCGAGACGCTTCGAAAGCCGGAGTCAGCTCCGCAAGAATCGGTGCCAATGACCGCGGAGTCGGTAAGTATTCTTTATGCTTCGACGGTGGACAAGGCTACAGGGATGATCGGAGATCTGGGATGCACCGTGTATCGGGGGACAGATGAGAAAGTTCGGGAGCATATTTCGAATACTTATAAGATGATATATGACGCAGCAGCACTCGCAGAGGTAGGAATGAGTTTCCGAGAATTATTTGCGGCGGCGATGCAACATTTTGCAAGTCAGTGGCGGGTGATCGGGTGGATGACGACGAATCACGATCCATTAAAAACCAATTTGGGACACACGGTACCCGGTTCGTATGGGGAGCCGATTTCATTCGGTAATTCTTTTGAAGAAGTGCGAGAAACTATTCGCTCGAAGCGGGTGTATATTAATGAGCTTGAAACTTTCAAAATTCCCGAATCGTGCGCATTTACATTCGAGGCGCGGCTGATGAATCCGGAAATGCCAGAACTACCCAATGTGTTTGTGCATCTTATGGTGACTTTTTCGAATGGAGAGAAAAAAATCCTCTCGAATTTCGATGGGATATTCAAAGCGGCGGGAATGGATTACATTAAGAGCAATTATGGATAAACCACTCGTAGGGATCATTATGGGTTCGGATTCGGATTTGCCGGTGATGCAAGAGGCGGCGAAAGTGCTCGAGGAATTCGGCGTGCCGCACGAAGTGACGGTGGTCTCGGCTCATCGAACTGTGGATCGAATGAATGAGTATGCGAAGTCCGCGGCGGAGCGGGGACTTAAAGTCATTATCGCGGGCGCGGGAGGGGCGGCGCATTTGCCGGGGATGACGGCGTCGATGACTTCGTTGCCGGTCGTCGGGGTGCCTATTAAAACTTCTACAATGAAAGGGATCGATTCACTTTTTTCGATTGTGCAAATGCCCGGTGGGATTCCCGTGGCGACGGTGGCGATCAACGGAGCTAAAAATGCGGGACTCCTCGCGGTGCGGATTCTTGCGACAGGGGATAAGAAGTTGCAAGAACAGCTTGATACTTATCGGGAGAATTTAGAGAAAGCGGTGTTAGAAAAAGCGCAGAAATTGGAAGAGGAGGGGTTTGAGAAATATCTTGCAGAAGAGAGTAGAAAATAGAGAGTAAAAAATAGAATGTTTTATAAATAGCCTCTTGACATTCAGAGGCTGAATTTGTATTCTTTCCACTGCTCTATGAAAACTAAATATGTTTTTTTATTGGTTTTGATTCCAATCTGCATCTCGATCGCCATCTTCTGGGTGTTCCCGGTGAAAATTCAGAATCCCATTCCTACGAGTGCGGATATCATCAAGCGTTACCACTACCTTATGGCGCATCGCTTGAAGGACCCTCTCCTGCCTGATCGTTTTCCCGTTCATATTTCCATGAATCCCAAAGGAGTTGATTCTAATGATATTGCGGGAACTTGGACTGCCTCGGGGACGGCGTTTATGGGCGCGAATGGTCCTGAACTGGTGGTTACATCCGCTCATGTTTTCTTGCGTTCGGGTTTCTACTACGTCACGATTGTCCTGCCGGAAAATTTTTCGGGGCGTGTATGGGCAATTCAAAGCGTGTCGCTTCCTTCTCCCAAGAATGATGCGGCGGTTGCGATGGTGGGTGAAGCACGGCTAATACCACAATTGTGGTTTGGAAAGACAGATGTAACGGGAAAAGCTGACTTTGCCAGAATCACAGAGTCGGTTATTGCACAATCTCAAATTACCGGAGAACGGTATAACGTGATTGGAACGTCTGTCGATTCCACTGATCCTACTGCAGAGAAGTTTCTCATTATGGATTACGATCCTACTCCAGCCGAAAGCGGTTCGAGCTTTGTGTGCCGCGATTCCACATTCATCATGAGTCGTCTCACCTTCATAGATGGAGAGATGCAGCGCAGATTAGGCATTACACCGCGCAGTGGTGGATTTGCGCTTATGACCTCGGTCAAAATCAAGTTGCATTGAAGTGCAATGTTAAACACGGGCGGCGCTTGGGTAACCTCGCGCCGCTTTCCGTTTTTCTTGGGACAGTGCTATTCTAGTTCTAATCATTCTACTTTCTATTTTCTAATTTTTACTTTCTATGCAGAGCGAATACGCAAAAGCGGGAGTGGACTATGTCCAGATGGAGCCCTTCAAGCAGCACATGGTGCGCGCGGGGCGGAAAACTTTAAAGTTCCCGGAAAAGCGGGGAGTGTTTATTACCGAAGAAGCGACGGGGGCGCACGGGGCGGTATTTGAATATCGAGGAAACCAATCGCACATCTGGTGCCAGACGCAGGAAGATTTAGGAAATAAAAACTGGATTGCGGAATGGATGCGGCAATTCTCCGGAGATAAACATAAAACTTACTACGATGCGATTGCGATCGATACCGCGATGATGACGGTAAACGATTGTTTGGCGCAGGGAGCGTTGCCGGTGGTTTTTACCGATCAGATCGAAGCCTCGAACAGTGCGTGGTACTCGGACGAGAACCGGGCGAGGGATTTAGCGGCCGGGTTTCTCAAAATTTGCGAAGAAGTTGGGATGGCGATGCCTGCGGGGGAGTCCGCCTCGGTTACTTATATTGTGAATCCGAAGCCCCCCGTCGAGATGGTCGCGACCCTTTCGGGGTGTACCACGGGAATCATCGCGCCCAAAGAAAATTTGATTACCGGGAAGAAACTTGTGCCCGGAGACCGGATCGTTGCGGTTACTTCTTCGGGGATTCATTCGAACGGGATTTCCCTCGCGATCAAAAAAGCGATGGAATTGCCGGAAAAGTTTTTGACGAAATTGCCGAACGGCAAAACGCTTGGAGAAGAAATTCTTATTCCCACGCGGTCGTATGTGGCGCTCGTCGAAGCCTTACTCGCGGAGAAGGTGGATATTCATGCCTTGCTTCCGGGGACGGGAGATGGCGTGGGGAAAATTGCGTTTGATAAGCGGCCGTATAACTATCGGATTCACTCGTGGGTGCCGGTGCATCCTTTGATGCAGTTTATGCGAGAGTTAGGAGTGGCGCTTAAAGATTGTTTGAAGACGTTCAATTGGGGAGCGGGGTACTATATCTTTCTACCTCCGCAGGAGGTACAACGGGTACTCACAATTGGAAAAAAGGCAGGATACGAACTCAAGGAAGTGGGAATGGTGGAAGAAGGCGATCGGAGAGTATTCTTTGAGCCGGAGAATATTACGCTCGGCGGGCCGGGGGAGGGGTAGAAACCTTACTAGAGAATTTTTTGATTAAGTAGTTTTGTAGAGGAGGCTTTCTCCTGCTCTAAAATATCTTTTCAGCAGAGGTGCCCCTGTTCCCAAGGAAATGGCAAAGATACATACCTTGCTTCCATTTATATTAATCGCTAAAAATGCTAACAAGGATAAGTATCTCGATTTTTTAGTGAAAGAGGCCTACATTCATATTCAGTATTAGAATCTAGCCAAGCCACGGTCTACAAGACTAAAAGGATAATATTGGTAGTGAGCAAGGCTCCCCTTGAGAAGATAAGACAGATAGTGGAAGCGCAGATTTTTTTTAGAGAATTCAAGTCACAATTACATTCTTATCTTAGAATACATAGAATGATATGGACTGAAATAGCTGACATAAAAGAAAAAAGCAAAATAAGAGGAAGAGATATTAAGAGATTCAGGGCGCAATTAGACTCTTATCAAAAGACAATAAAGCTGATAGAGAGCAGAATAAACCAGATGGCTTCCTATCTGAGGACAAGAGGAAAGATTGCAAATACGCAGAAAATTGATGAAACTCTTGACCAAATATTCTCATATAAATATGAGACTCTTGAAGATACTTTGTCTTATATCAAGGAACTCTGGAAGATGACTGACAATTATCTTGGTGCGACTCTTGCCAGATTTGGTGAGATGGGTGCTGAAAGCACTCGTAATTCTATCGGCTCTTTACGTTTGATAACTACTGTCGGAGTAATCGCAGGCATACTGGGTTATCTTGGAAGAGATAGCCTGCCTACGCTTACACCCATCGGAGGAGCATTCTTCGCACTGTTGCTGGCAGTGACTTGGGTAGTAAACGAGTTGGTATCTCTTTATTACTCGAGAAAGAACTATGCCTTGAAGAAAGATGAAAGTCTGAAATTATTGCCTTAGGTCAAAATTCTTGCTCCGTATAGTTCTTTAATAAGATATTCTTGATCTTTGTTGTTGGCAAGCATTATTTCCTTAGATCTTGGCAATTTCATCTCAATAGGGCCATATTTATCATTTCTTCTTTTCAATGCGTCATTTTGGTCTGCAATTGCTACAATTCTACTGTATATATCAAGGAGCAGTTTTGTTCCTTCAGAGAATTGTACGGGCTTTTCTGGCAACTCTAAAGGATACTTGTTTTTTTGGTAGCGATGATGGGTAAGGGCCAGCCATGAGAAATTTATGGACTAATTTTCACCATAGCTAAGGCTAGGCTAAAATATAAAAACCTTCTTATATTATGAAAGTTATGAAAACAGGGCATATCTCTTTGATTCTCTCTCTTCTTGCGTTGCTTGTTGCTGCCTTCAGTTTGTATTTAGTAGCTACTCCTAATGGACCCCTCACAGGACCGCAAGGACCTCGAGGAGAGACAGGTCTTGCAGGTATCTCGGGATATGAAGTTGTTACAAAGGAAAACGCGGATGTTTATGCTGTCAGTCTGGGAGGAGCAGTAAGAGTTTCAGGGGTAACTGCCGAATGCCCTGTAGGGAGGAAAGTTATCGGCGGCGGGTGTGATGGACCCAATGGTAAGTTCATGGAAGATAATAAACCTTGGATAAGTTTAGATAAAACAAAGTACGGATGGACGTGCTCCTTACATGTCCCTCCAGGAACTCCTGATAGTGATTATTCGGTTACTGCCTATGCTATCTGTGCCAACGTGAATTAGAAGCGTTATATCTGAGGACAAGAGGAAAGATTGCAAATACGCAGAAAATTGATGAAACTCTTGACCAAATATTCTCATATAAATATGAGACTCTTGAAGATACTTTGTCCTATATCAAGGAACTCTGGAAGATGACTGACAATTATCTTGGTGCGACTATTGCCAGATTTGGTGAGATGGGTGCTGAAAGCACTCGCAATTCTATCGGCTCTTTACGTTTGATAACTACTGTCGGAGTAATCGCAGGCATACTGAGTTATCTTGAAAGTGATAGCCTGCCTACGCTACACCCATCGGAGGAGCATTCTTCGCACTGTTGCTGGCAGTGACTTGGGTAGTAAACGAGTTGGTGTCTCTTTATTACTCGAGAAAGAACTATGCCTTGAAGAAAGATGAAAGTCTGAAATTATTGCCTTAGAATTTGTATACAAAGCATTAAAAAAGATGTTTGGGCTCTTTTTGTTGGGTCCATAGTTTAGTGGATAGAACGCAGCGCTTCGGAGTATAAGGAACCCGACTGTTCCTTTTTGTTCAACCTCCCTTTTGGAAAGGAGCGAAGGAACGCTGTAACGGGGGTTCGATTCCTCCTGGACCCGTATTTCTTTTTCTACTGAACATGGGTACTTTTTTTAGGAAGGGTTTTTAAAGGATTGTCCAATCAAATTTCTATGAGAATGATTGTTCAAGAGTTTCTGAAAGAATCTCAACAAAGAGCAACGTATATCAATTCTTCTCGTGGAAGGCTACTTCGCAATGCTGCATTTGTTTTAGGAAGTGCTGTTGGCGCTTATGTCGGGATGGAATTAAATAAAGCTGTAACTTACTTTCCACAAAACGCTTTTTCGTATACTGTTCTTCAGCATCCTAATTTGACTCTTATGGCTAGTACTGCTCTTGGAGGGGTTATAGCAAGAGGATTTGCTGGAGGGTTACAAGAACTTGTTGCCCGCCCTCAAGCTGTCCTGAAGACCATGCGTGATGAAATGTATGGTCGAAGGAATGGCCATTAACTCTAATATTCTTTGGAGTGAGTCTCAACGGTAGATTTTAATAGCTTATCATCATTAATTGAATATGAAGACTGAGAAGGCTGCCAAGGAAGTTGTGAAAGAAATAAAGGGAAAAATTGAAGATACTAAGGGTTTGACTGTAAAAAAGAATGAAGACTTTTCTGAATGGTATACTCAGGTCGTGCAGAAGGCAGAACTTGCCGATTTACGATACAATGTAAAGGGTTTTCTGGTATTTCAGCCTTGGTCAGTCATGGTTATGGAGAAAATGTACTCTTATCTTGAGAAAACCTTGCAACAAAAGCGGCATAAACCCTATTTTTTCCCTACTCTTATTCCTGAAAGTAACTTAAAACGGGAAAGTACTCACATTATTGGTTTTACACCTGAAGTGTTCTGGGTTACTGAAGGAGGAGATAAGAAATTTGAGGAACGTCTCGCTTTAAGACCCACTTCAGAGACTGCTTTCTATCAGATGTTTTCTTTATGGATTCGAAGTTACAAAGATCTGCCTTTTAAAACGTACCAGAGGGCAAATGTTTTTAGGTATGAGACTAAAGCAACACGACCATTCTTACGAAGTAGGGAATTTCATTGGATTGAAACTCACTGCGTACATGCAACAGAGAAAGATGCTGAAAAACAGGTACTAGAAGATATGCAGACTACAAAAGAAGTCCTTCATGATGTATTCGGATTGCCTTTTATCTTTTTTGAGCGTCCAGCATGGGATAAGTTTCCTGGGGCAGATCGAACATTTGCAGCAGATGTTTTGAATCCTGATGGGAGAGTTGTACAGCAGCCTTCAACACATTTACTTTCCCAGGCTTTCTCAAAAGGGTTTGGAGTTAAATATACTGGTGCAGATGGAAAAGAAAATTATGGATGGATTACTTGTTATGGTCCTGCAGTTTCACGAATTTTTGCAAGTGTAGTTATTGTTCATGGCGATGACAAAGGCCTTAGATTGCCTTGGAACCTTGCACCTATTCAAGTAGTAATAGTGCCGATTGTTGATGATCCTAAAGTTATGGAGAAAGCTGACAACTTATATCATAAGTTATCTTCATTTTCTAATGTAGAAATTGATATGACTAATAAAAGTGCAGGTGAAAAATTCAATCATTGGGAGATGAAGGGAGTTCCGGTACGTATTGATCTTGGCTTGAAAGACATTAAAGAAAAAAGCGTCACTATATTCCGAAGAGACACAGGTGAAAAGAAAGTAATTCGAGAGGAAAATGTTCTGGGCTATATCAAAAAACTCGCTGAAGAGTCTGGTAAAATCCTAATGCGGCAAGCAGACAAGGTATTTGATGATCTGATTATTAATGCGACTGATCTGAAGAAAGCGAAGCAGGTCATTGAATCTGGAGGTATTGTGCGATGCGGATTCTGTTCGATAGAAAAAGACGGTGCTTCATGCTCTGATAAAGTTGAAGAAAGCACAGGTGCCAAAGTTAGGGGAAGAAAGTTTGATGAGATTGGAAAAACAAAGACTTCCGGAGTTTGTATTGTGTGTGGAAAACCCGCAAAGGAAACGGTATATATTGCACGAGAGTATTAAGCCTGCACATAAATTCTTTTCATAGGCTTATTTCCGCTATAAATCCAGTTTTTTACTATACCTACTGGTGAATTCATTTATTAATCTAATTAATTATCTCTGCGAAACAAACACTTAAAAACATCTTCTTCTCTTGAGAAGTATGGCTGAACTTGGTTTCAATGCAGGAGATGAAGTTAGATTTAGATTGGCTCAAGAGGAAGTCGATGGAATTGTACTTGAAAACCCTGACAGTAGCGTAGTCTTAATAAAATTAAAATCTGGTTATAATGTAGGAATTCCTCGGGATAATATATTGGCTTCAAGAGTATTGAAGAAATATGAGAGAGTCGTTAAGGAAGAGAAAAAAAGTGAGGTAAAAAGAAAAAAAGGATTGCCTGTGCTGGGACTTGTTGTGACTGGTGGGACAATAGCGGCCAAGCTTGATGCAAAGAGAGGCGGGACATCTTGGCTTACAGATCCTGGAGAACTTATGAGATTCTACCCTGAACTTTTTGAGATGGTCGATGTTAAGACTATAGATGTTCCATTCATGACATCGTCTGAAGCCATGACTAGTGAGCATTGGATAAAGATAGCTGAAAGCGTGAAGAAGATGGTAGATGACCCTGAGATAAAGGGAGTCATTGTGACACACGGGACGGACTTCCTTCATTATACTGCAGCAGCACTTTCATTTTTCCTTCAAGATCTTACAAAGCCAGTAGTTTTGACATATTCTCAGAGAAGTATAGACAGAGCTAGCAGTGATGCCAATCTGAATCTAGTGTGCGCTGCGAGGGCAGCTTTATCAGATGTCGCCGAAGTGATGTTGGTCGGTCATGCAAACTTAAATGATGAATACTGCCATGCCATGAGAGGATCAAAAGTAAGAAAGATGCATAGCTCAAGAAGAGATGCTTTTCAGCCGATTAATTGCGAGCCCATCGCGAAAGTCTGGCCTGATAAGATAGAGTTTATCTCTGAGTATAGGAAAAGTCCTGGAGGGAAAACTGTTCTGGATACTTCTTTTACTGATAAAGTGGCATTAGTGAAATTTTATCCTGGGCAGGACCCTTCTATCCTTGATTTATATGCACTTAAATTTAAAGGTGTTGTTATAGAAGTTGGAGGATTGGGGCACCTGCCTCCTAGTGAGGCTAAACATAATTGGGTGCCTGCTCTGAAAAAACATATCAGACAAGGCCTTGTGATATGTGCTGCAGCACAAACTATCTATGGAAGACTTGATCCCTTTGTCTATTCAAATGGGAGAGAAATCGTTGATGCAGGAGTGATTTTCCTGGATGATATGCTTCCTGAGACTGCGATGGTTAAGTTGGGCTGGGTTCTCGGACACTTCGGTTGGAAAGGAAAGGTGAAGGAGAAGATGAAGGAGAATGTTTCTGGGGAATTGAATGAGCGAATCGCGGTATAAATTAATGTTATAACTATAAAGGAATTACAATTAAAAAGATTTAAATAGAGAATTTTTCTTATTTGCTTCATGGAAGACGGACATAAACCTCCCCGCAGGGTAAAATGTGAAGGAAGATTCTCAGAGTTACGAGGACATTTGTATGAGACGGTTCTGCCCTTAGTTTTAGAAGATCGTAAGGTTGTAACTCGGTCAGACCTAAAAAATGCATGGGGGTTCGTCCAAGAAGACATATATCAGTTCGATATAAGAGACCCTTACTATCATAATACCGCAGATAGCTTGCGCAGGACTCCTTCTCTAGATTATTTGTCTCTTGTACCTTTGATAGAATCTCCAGCAAACCACCTTGAAGAAGGGCTTTATCGTGAGTATACTTTATCTATGGGCAATGATATTAAAATCTCAGATTATTTACAATGCATGCAGAAAAATCCATCTGACTTTTTTGGAATATGCCTTAAGAGAACTCTAAAGAATATTGTTCTGCCTTCCGGGATTAATTTAACAGGATATGTTGTTTCAGGAAATTGCGGTTTGGGTACTACTAGTTTAGGCGGGGCAAAAGGAGGAGGTATACGTTCTGATTCTCCTTTCCTTTTAGAGATGTATACTCATCAGAACCATCAAGAGTCTAATCTTGTGGCAGTTGCAGGTTTTTGGGCTCAAGATAATGCATTGCTTGTATCTCAGATGCAGCCTTGTAGAAATGCTCATTTCCCTCCAAACGTATTGCTAGGAGTAGCTCTTCTCCATATTGCAGAAGTAGCTGCTGAGAGAATGGGTTTTGAAAGGATAATCTCCTATTCGGCACGTAACCACCCTATCTTCAAAGAACATCCTGATAGCCGATCCCAGTTAGAAGCAGAATTTGTTTGCTTGTGGGATAACTCTGCTTCCAAGCTTAATTTTGAAGGTTCTAGACATTCCAATCATTCAAAGATTTTAACAAAAACTAGGTGAAGATAATCTTTAATAACTCCTTTTATTCTGTGTTGTTATGGATTATACAAAGAGAGTCTCTCAACATACTGCAACTGCCTATTCTAAAATAGGGCTAAAAGCTGGATTGGAAATACATCAACAGTTGGATACGGGGAAGCTATTCTGTGCATGTCCTGGATATCTTAGGAGTGAGGAACCCCATTTCTCTGTGATTAGAAGATTGCATGCGGTGGCTGGAGAGACTGGAGAAGTAGATGCTGCTGTTGCGCATGAGGCAGTTTTAGGAAGGACATTTTTATATCAAGGCTATAATGATACGACTTGTTTGGTAGAGTTGGATGAGGAGCCCCCGCATTTTGTTAATGAAGCGGCACTTGATGAAGCATTGAAGATAGCACTTCTGCTCAATTGCGAAGTATATCCTGTGACTCAGGTGATGCGCAAGACTGTGATTGATGGAAGTAACACTTCTGGATTCCAGAGAACAGTATTATTGGCTCACGATGGATTTATTGAAACTTCTTTTGGCAAAGTAAAGGTAGATACTGTGTGTCTAGAAGAAGATGCGGCGCGCATTGTAAGTCGAGATGAGAAGGCGGCTGTTTATCGTCTTGATAGACTAGGAATACCTTTAGTTGAGATTGCCACTGCTGCTGTATTAGATACTCCTGACAAGATAAAAGAGACTGCACTTAAGCTTGGAGAAATATTAAGGGCTTGCAAAGTAAAGAGAGGGATTGGCACTATCAGGCAAGATGTGAATATCTCTATAAAAGGGCATGATCGCGTGGAAGTCAAGGGATTCCAGGATCCTGCTATGATGATAGAGACTGTTCGCAAAGAAGTGCTTCGTCAAGAGACGGAACTTAAGCAAGGAAAAAAAGAAGGCGCTGTGAGAAATGCATTGCCTTCAGGAGATACGGAGTTTTTGCGCCCCATGCCTGGAAAGGCGCGCATGTATCCTGAGACAGATTTGCCTTTGTTAACAATTGGAAGAGAAAGATTGAATATGCTTAAGAAGATACTTCCAAAATTGAGGACTGAAATCAGAGATGAGTTGAAGAAGAAAGGACTAAGCGAGGAGATGATAAGGCTTGTATTGGATGGACATCTTGATGAGTTTGAGACTCTTATCAAGATATATAGCAAAGATGCCGATCTTGTTGCCAAGATGGTAGTTTTATGGAGACAAGAATTTGCGAGCAAGTTGAAGAAGAGCTTTGAAGAAATTGAAGGTGTTTTGAATGAGAGAGTGTTGGAGCAAGTTCTTGAGGCGCTAGTTAAGGGAGAGATTGGCGAGGGAGATATTAAAGGGGTTTTGTGGAAAGTTACTAATGGGGCCAAGATTGAAGATGCTTTGAAGATAGAGAAAATAGATGATCACGTTATAGAAGAGAAGATAATCGCGATTGTTCGAGATAAACCTGGATTGAGGGCAGGAGCATATATGGGGATGGTTATTGCCAAGATGCCTGGAGTGGATAAGAGAAAAGCGATGGAAATATTGAATCGACTGGTTAAATAGATCCTTTAGTGATCCAAGGCTATGTCTTCGTCAAATTCTTTAAGCGCATAGCAGAGAAAACGTGCACTCGTTAATTTGGAATTTATTTGTGCCGGACCTGCATGACAGGCATCATTTATTTTCTGATATGTACCGATACTTGTTATAACAACGTCTTCTCCTGTGGAAAAGCAAGCGTAATCATCTTTTGTGAAAGTAGGTAAATTACATGGTTGATAGGGATCATTACCTATTGGAAATACGTCTAGGGGCTTATGAGGAAAGAGTATTCTTGCCAGACCTTTTATTGGGAAGTACATATTTACTCTGCTTAGAGGATTTGTTGCCATAGATTCAAGCTTTAATTACACTTTATAAATCTTTCTAAAAATGTCTCTATGTAGGGATAACAAATTTTATAAAGGTACCTTGATTACTTGTCCCATGCGTAAAAAAGCAAATTGGAGGCTTGTGTTAATTGTGCTGGCACTTGTAGTTCTGGCTTTCTTCGCAGGATTATTTGTACAAAAAGTGAGTGGGACTGGATTAGCAATTGATGAGAAAGATGATGAGCCTCTTCATTATACATGGACATTTGCATTATGCACGCTTAGTGGAAAATGTATGGATATTACTGTGGAATGCAATGGAACAAGAGTTATGAACACAGTTTCGGTGACGGAAATAAAGGGGAATGATTTTGGATGGGAAGATCCTAGGGGCGGAAATCCCAGAGTGTGTCCTTGGGAAAATTAATGTAGCATAAGGGTTAAAAATAAGATTTAGGAAACCTCATGGATATTAATCCTTGATGGCCATCAAAGTCCGATAGACTTTGAGATCTTAACAAAGTAAGGTTTTCTGAAAGAAAAGGGTTAAAAAGCGCGTTTATTTGGATTTGGCATGTTAAGAACACATACATGCGGAGAATTAAGCGGAAAAGATGTGGGAAAGAAAGTGCAATTATGTGGATGGGTGCAGACAGTAAGAGCGCATGGAGGTGTTGTTTTTTTGGATATGCGGGACAGATATGGAGTTGTGCAAGTTGTTTTGATTAAGAAAAGCAAGGGATTTGAGCAGGCAAAGAGCATTGCGCTGGAGTCGTGCGTGAAGATTGTTGGGGAAGTGGTGAAGAGGAAGGCAGGAACTGAGAATAAAGAGCTATCTACAGGGAGCATTGAAGTTTTTTGTGAGGCGTTTGAGGTATTGAATCCTTGTCCGCCTCTGCCGTTTATGCTCAATGATGCAGAGGTCAATGAGGATGTGAAGATGAAGTATCGCTATCTTGATTTGCGCAGCGAGCGCATGCAGCGCAATCTCCATTTGCGCGGCAGGATTATGCAGACCATTCGTAGTTTCTTTGCCAAGGAAGGATTTACGGAGTTTGAGACACCCTTACTTGCAAAATCAACGCCGGAAGGAGCGCGCGACTATCTTGTACCGAGCCGTGTTCATGCAGGCAAATTCTATGCTCTCCCGCAATCGCCGCAATTATTTAAGCAACTCTTGATGGTATCGGGAATGGATAGATATTTTCAAATCGCGCGCTGCTTACGCGATGAGGATTTGCGTGCAGATAGACAGCCGGAGTTTACGCAACTCGATGTTGAGATGTCGTTTGTTAATGAAGAAGATATTTATTCGAGTGTTGAGCAGCTCATGAAGGCGTTGTTTAAGGAGGTTCTTCATCAGGATCTGAAGACGCCGTTTCGGAGGATTCCGTATGCAGAGGCGATGAAGAAGTACAACTCTGACAAGCCCGATTTGCGCAAGGAGACCGGAGAGAAGTATGCCTTTTCCTGGATTGTGGACTTTCCGCTTTTTGAGTACTCTGAGGAAGAGAAGAAATATGTTGCTGCGCACCATCCGTTCTGCATGCCCTCTGATTTGACTTTGCTTGAGAAAGAGCCCTTGAAAGTGAAGGCGAAGACGTATGACCTGGTCTTGAATGGAACAGAATTGCTGAGTGGCAGCATTCGCATCCATAATCCAGAAATTCAAAAGAGAGTGTTTAAAGTTCTGGGCATTGACGAGAAAGAAGCAGAGGAAAAGTTTGGTTTCTTGCTGCATGCTTTGTCGTATGGAGCGCCGCCACACGGAGGGTATGCTATTGGCCTCGACAGGTTTATTCAGATTATTATCGGCGCAGACACTATCCGCGATGTGATTGCTTTCCCGAAGAATAAAGCTGCACAAGACGTCATGCTTGATACTCCGTCTTCAGTAAGCGAGAAGCAGCTCAAGGAAGTATTCATTAAATTGGATGTTCCTAAAAAGGAAGAGAAAAAGAAGAAGTGATTATGTTGAGAATCGACCAAAAACACACCTCATCAAGATTCTAAGATTCCTGACTGCCATTTAAGATTAACTTCTTCTATAATGAATCTGAAGTGGCGCATCGTTTTAGTGATAGTCTAAGAGAAGGATGGTTAAATGAAAATGCCTTTGAATTATTACTTCTTAATTTACCTATTTCCTCTAGTTGCTTTCCAATCTAAATTGGGAATTTATGTACTTGTTCAGCATCATGCATGAAACAAATCTCTTCTAAAAGAAATTGTGGTACTCAAAACTTAATATTTGGTAGCAAGGGATTGCTCTCGGGTTTTTTCATATAATATGGACACTCTGGGCAGTTTTGTTTTCTCCACGTTCTCCATTTAGAGCGATGATGAATTATCCAATCGATTAGGGCATGTTCAAAACCTATGTCATAACCTGCTTTCTCAGATTCTATCCACTTATGCCTTAGAACCTCTTCGCGTTCTGCTTGGAATTCTCGGTAGAGTGAAGACCTCTTTAGAAGATCAGAATCTTTCACCAATCTAATATCCATTAAAAATTTAACCTTGGTCTGTATTTATATTTTACTAGATATTTTTTTTAATAAGATTTTCTTGCATTGGTAATGAGACTACTTGTTTTAGGGGATTTTCAAGGAGTATCCTTACAAGATTAAAAAAATCATTACTAAAGAGAGGATCGATGCAGTATTTTTTTAAAAGAAAGTAAACTTCACTACATTAGCTTTATAAATTCAAGCTTTCTTTCACAAATATGAATGCAATTTCTGAGAAAGAAAAGGAAAAGATTAAAGTAGAAGTACAAGAAATATTGAAAAAGTTCAGCTCTGCGTTGTCCAAGATTAAGATTTCCAAAAAGAAAAATGAAGAAAGAGTTGGAGGATTCAGAGAAGAGGGGAAGGGAGCATCTGGAGATGAGGCGTTCAGAGATATGTTACTTGCTAACGCGCCAAATAAAGATGAGGATTGCATTATCGCGGAGAAGAAGAAATGGTAGCTAAAAAAACAAAAAAGAAAGAAGCAGGGAAAGTAAATGCGGATAAAAGTGATGATGAAGGGATGTCTTTGGATGATGCATTTGGTGATGATGAAGATGTAGAATATGCTCCTGCATCCAAGCCTGCGAAAGTGAAAAAGAAGACAGTAGATGAAGATGATATGGATGACATGGATGACATGGTTGAAGATGCAGTTAATGTTATAGAGAAGATGAACCATAATGGGCCGTCAGAACCTCCCAAGGTAAGTGCATCTAGACCAGTATCAAAGATCAAGAAAGGAGACAAGATAAAGATAGATGGTGTGGAATTAGAGGTAGATGCTCATTATGTCTTAATGGATCATGGGAGCACTAAAGAGATGACTATAGAAGTATTTGACAAAAATGATAAGGAATATCAGATAAGATATTTTGACGATCAAGTTGAAAGCACCATGGAAGTCTATGAATTGCAGGAGATTATGTATATTAAGAAGCCTGTGAAGAATATAAGCTGGTAAGCCTTTGTATAAACCTTAGACACGACTTTGTTTTTGTACAAAAGAAAGGTTCATAAACTTCTTATTTTCTTATAATAATATGGAAGAGGCAGATCCTGACAAAGCACGCGCCGGTTTGAATGAGCTGGAATTGAACTGTTACTCATTAGGAAACATGGAATGTGGTTTTGTGGCAAGAGGTAAAAATATTGATGAGACTGCCGAGAAAATGATTGAACATTTCAAGAAAGCACATTCTGATAAATATGGAAAGATGGATGCTTCTCAAAAGCAAGCATTAGAACAGAGAGCAAAGGAACTAGTACATTGATTGTAAAGGAAGATTAATAAAGTGCTAATTCTCAAAATCGGTATGAGTGTAGAAGATAAAGTAAAGAAGTTTCTGGAAAAGATAAAAAAAGAGGATGGCAAGATTAATGCGTTCTTACATCTTAACGATAAAGTTGTTGAGGAGGCAAGAGCTGTGGATGAAAAATTTAAAAAGACAGGCAAGAAAGGAAAGCTTTATGGTTTCGTAGTGGCTGTAAAGAGTAATATAAATGTAAAAGGGATTATATGTAATTGCGCTTCGCGTGTCTTAGAGAACTATGTCGCACCTTATGATGCTACTGTCATTTCTAAGATCAAGGGAGAAGATGGAGTTATAATAGGGATGACAAATATGGATGAATTTGCGGCAGGAGTAAGTGGGGAAAATAGCGCATTTGGACCAACACAGAACCCTGCTGCATTGGGAAAAATACCTGGAGGAAGCAGCAGCGGTAGTGCTGCGGCAGTAGCAGCAGGTTTTTGCGATGTTGCACTAGGAAGCGATACTGGAGGGAGCATAAGGGCCCCCGCCTCGCATTGCGGGATAGTTGGGATGAAGCCAAGTTATGGCGCAGTCTCCAGATATGGACTTGTAGACCTGTCGATGAGCCTTGATCAGATAGGGCCACTAGCAAAAAATGTTGAGGATGCTAAATTGTTGTTTGAAGTTATATCAGGTAGAGATGAGAGAGATACTATGAGTGAAGACATAAAGGAAGATGAAGGGAATACAATAAATATAGGAGTTTTAAAGATAAAAGGAATAGATTCAAGGATTCATAAAATTGTGGAACATAAACTAAGAGAGGTCGCAAAGATTAATAAATGGCTTATAAAAGAAATAGAACTTGAAAACATAGGGCTTGCTGTACAGACATATTATCCTCTCGTATATTCAGAGTTTTATTCTGGGACAAGGAGGTTTGATGGAAGGAGGTACGGATATCGGTTTGAAGATAAGTGCGGCAAGGAAGTGTTAAGGAGAGTACTTGGAGGGAGCGAGATCACTAAAGCAGAACACGCGGGAGCATATTATAGACGATCATTGGAAATTAAACAAATGATATCAGAAGAATTTTCAAAAGCTTTCGGCAAAGTAGACTGTATAATAATACCTGTGTGCCCAATATTGCCATGGAAGGTTGGGGAGGGGGACAAGATGAGCATTGAAGAAGTATATGCTGCTGATGCACTTACTTGCCCTGCGAATCTGGCCGGTATATGCTCTGTTGCTGTACCATCGGGAATTGTGGAAAATATACCTGTCGGCTTACAGGTAATGTGTGCCAAAGGAAATGATTTAAAGGCGTTGAAGATAGCAGGGAAATTTTCTTAATACCTCTTAATGTTGGTCAAAATAGTGCAATAAAAAACTATCAGTCTCATGCCTGCCAGTATGTATCGAATGAAATATCTGTAATATGGCCGTCAACTGCCCATTTTTCCTCATATTTAAATCTTTCATGTCAATCACCAGTAAGCTTATAAATTAAGTAAAGATTGATTGTTGATGAAGATAAAAGATGTCATCATTGAATTTTTAGGCCACGATGGCTTTTTGATAAGTAATAGTAATGGAAAAAGGATAGCGATAGATCCATATAATGTATCAGATGCTGCTGGAAAAGCAGACTACATACTTGTCACACACAGTCACTCTGACCACTGCAGCATAAAAGATATTGCTAAGATGTCAAAAAAAGGGACTACGATAATAACGTCCCCTGATGCACAAAGCAAGATAACGAGAATCGATGATGTCCAAATGCAGATAATGGAGATTGGTGATGAACTTGAGATGGATGGAGTCAAAATAGAAGCCGTACCTGCATATAATGTCGGGAATGATTTTCATCCAAAATCTGAGAGGTGGCTTGGCTTTGTGATCAAATTTAATGGGGTAATCATCTACCATGCAGGAGACACAGACAAGATACCTGACATGGAGAGGCTTACAGGATATGGGAAACATGGAAATGAGTTTGTGGCATTGTTGCCTGTTTCTGGGACTTATGTAATGACTGCAGAAGACGCTGCAGACGTGGCCAAGATGTTAGGTGCTGATCTGGCAATCCCCATGCATTATGGGTCTGGAGTAGTAGGCACGATTGATGATGCTAAAAGATTTGAATCTCTCTGCTTGCAAAATGGCATTAATTCTGTCATTTTAGAAAGAGTATAAGTATCAATCACCTGAGCATGGAAAAACCCAATTGGATTACTGGGAATGAGAAAAGGTTTGCTGAATATGTTGGTTCTTTAGATGATAAAGATGTGATTGCAGTAGTTAGTCACAAGTCTGACCTGGATGGCATAGTTTCTGCAAAAATAGTCAGTGAAGCCATTGATCCAAATATAGTTAGGCTCGTAGGATATGAGGAATTGAATGATGAACTTATAGAAGAACTAAGGAAAGAAGGTGTGACCAAGGTCGTCATGACTGACCTGAATTTTAAAACCAAAGACAAATTCATTAAATTGGAATCTTTTGCAAAAATATTGATAATAGATCATCATCAGATAATAGAAGATTTCAATTCTGAAAAGACAGTATATATGAACGCTCAAGGAATGTGCGCAGCCTATCTCTGTTATTTTTTATTTTCACAAATACAAGAACTGAAATCTTGGGATTGGGCGGTTGCTTGCGCATCCTTATCTGATTGGGCATGGAAGTCAAATGGAGGTTTCTTGTCAGAAGTATATAAAAAATATGGAGGAGAGTTCGTTCCTGGAGATGAAGAGGTAAAAGATAGCAAGATATGGGATTTTCAATACAAACTTTATCTTGCTTTAGTATATTATAAAGATACAATATATGATTTTTACGATAGATTTCCCAGGCAGTTCGGCGAACTTGGCATCTTGGGAGGACATATAGCTGAAGTGCAAGAAGAGGTCGATAAAGCATTAGAGTCTTTTGATTCTGAGAAGAAGGAGATAAATGGAAGATATGTATGGGAATTCAAAGGGATATTTCCAATAAGAGAGGTTGTAATTAACGATAGAAGCCATAAAATTCCAGATAAGACAATCGTCATTTACAGAAAGTCTAATAACCTTGTAAAATGCTCGTTTAGAAGGCAAGATAGAGGAGAAGATGTGTCTATACTCGCAAGAAAAATAGTCGAAGGGTTTGAGAATTCAGATGGAGGCGGGCATAAAGCCGCATCTGGGTGCTTATTTCCTTTAAAGTATATTGCAGAATTCATGGATAGACTGAAGAGAATATAAGTTCAATCTATTTGCGGACCTGCTTGAGATTGTACTTATCGAATAAGACATTAGTTTTTTCGTTAAGATTGGCACTGTAGCATGCAATTCCTACTACCCTCCCACCTAATTTTTCTATAATCTTTACTGCTGCAAGCACTTGTGTTCCTGTGTGGATCCATTCATCTACCAATAGAACCTGATCTCCTTTCTTAATAGAATCTTTTCTTATCTCTAACTTCCTGCTTGGATTATTATCTTTGTCCGTTTTTACACCTCTTGCATCAATCCTTAGTAACGCACTAGACGGGTAAGGCAATTTTCCTTTTTTTCTTATAAGTATCAAAGGCCTTCTCATTTTTAAGGCCATTCCACTCGCCAGGATAAATCCCAAGGCATCTAATCCTACTATCTTATCTATTTTCACTTTTCCGAATGGTTTCGTCATCTCATCTACAACTCCTTTGAAGGCTGATGGGTGCTCAAAGAGAGTCGTGATATCTGCTCTCTTCTTAGTTTTGAAATTTACAAACTTATCGAATGCAGAAGACTTTTTTATCATGTATATATATGTGGTTTTTTCCTTATAAAATTATCATTTTCACTCTTTTTATCTTCTCATTCTTATATAATCTGGTATCGTCAAGTATAAATAGTGAAGTGGCCTTTGAAAAAACATAAATATTAACTGAAAGGAGGTAAAAAACATGGTACTTGATTTTGCAAAAGAGGCGATCAAAAATGCGGAGACGCATAGCATCAATTTTGATGAATTGAGAGCTGGAAAAGCCAATATCAAAGTATTTGGTATTGGAGGAGCTGGAAGCAATATGGCGACATGGCTATTCAACAAAGGAATAAATGGAGCTTCTATTTATGCTATCAACACTGATGCATTACATTTGAGCATAACAAAGGCAGATGAGAAAATACTTATCGGAAAAGAGCTTACACGTGGTCTTGGATGCGGGGGATATCCTGCCAAGGGACGAGAAGCTGCAAAGGAATCTTTGTCTGAGCTTAAGAAGTCTGCATCTGGAGCTGATATGGTCTTCGTCCTCACAGGAATGGGGGGAGGAAGCGGAACAGGAGCATCACCCGTTGTTGCACAGCTTGCTAAAGAATCTGGAGCTGTAGTAATAGGAGTAGTCACAATGCCGTTTGAGTGTGAAAAAGCAAGACATGACAAAGCAGAGTTTGGATTGCAGGAACTTACAGAAGTTGTTGACACTGTTATCGTGATTGATAACAATAGACTGGTAGATATCGCTGGAAACTTGCCTATGGAGCAGGCATTCGCAGTAGCTAACGAGCTAGTCAGTACAATGATCAAAGGCATAGTGGAAACTATTACCTTGCCATCATTGATTAACTTAGACTATGCAGACGTTTCAGCTATTATGAAGAATGGCGACGTAGCAGTAATCGGCGTTGGAGAATCTGACACAACAGCAAGAGTAGATGAAGCAGTCAGGCAAGCTTTGACACATCCTTTGCTCGATGTAGACTATAAAGGAGCAACAGGAGCTTTGATCCACATCACTTGCGGCCCTGACTTCAAGCTTGAGGAATTCGCAGGAGTTGGTGAGCTTGTAACAGAGAACATCAGCCAGGATGCCCAAGTAATTATTGGAGCTCGCGTCAATAAGGAATTCGCTAATCGCGTCAGAGTTATTACTATCATGACGGGTGTCAGATCACCTTATGTCCTTGGTAAGAAAGCCTTCCGTGAAGAAGCCTCAATGAAGTCAGAGATGTCTGATTTAGGCATCGAAGTCTTCAGATAAAGACAAAGTTCTTATTAACTTCCCTTTTTTTTATTTTTCTCTTGAGGGGCCTCGAAAGAGGCTCCTTGATTTATATGTAACAATTTGAAAATTTTGGTTTTATTAACGCTCGTAGAAATCCTCTACCTTAGGTAGAGGTTAAAACTCGAAGAGTTTTGTTAAGGTATTAATTAAAAAATAAAAAGGTTTAATTATCTTCTTTTTCATTTTTACTTATGGTTACAACAACTGGAGTTCATCATATTACTTTGATTGTGCGGAATATTTCTAAATCACGTGATTTCTACAGAGATGTATGTGGGATGGAAGTAATGCATGATGAGGAAGATGTTTGTGGTTTGACCGATGGAATGTTTTCACTATGGCTCGCGAATTCTCAATTGGTAATTGGAAAAGACGAGACTTTTGATCCTGAGAAACTAGGACTAAATCACTGGGCTTTTAAGATTGATACCAGAGAAGACTTGGATGAAATAGAGGGAACCTTACGTAAAATGGGAATAGAAATGGAAGATAATGGAATAACTGATGATGGATACGGTGGAACTGCCATATTCACTAAGGATCCCGATGGGATGAAAGTTGAGTTTCATCTGCAGGAATAATATCATCCCATCAGTAATTTTTTTCAAAAACTCTGATGCGTCAAGAATTGGTTTAACGCAATTCTTGATCGTGCTCAAGAACAAAGTTCTTGACAGGATGAAAGTTGAGTTTCATCTGCAGGAGTGATCACGACTCTATCAAATCTGGGTCGGGAGCATCTTCGTTGAATAATGAGGGGCGCTTTGTGGAACCCCAGGATTCCCAATTGAGAGTGTTTTCCAAAGGTCTTTTCCTTCTTTTGTTGCTTTTTGTCTTTTCATAACCAATAGGGATGATTGCTTCTATTTCAATATGTCCTGGAATCTTGAGATGTTGCTTTATTAGATCGTCTGTGAATGCCCCTACCCAGCATGATGAGAGGCCTAGGTCTGTTAATTTTAGAATGAAGGTATTTATGGCTGCCCCAGATTGTTGCCTTGAATATCTCTTTCCACGCTGGCCGTGAAGGTGTTCAAGATGAGTATCATCTGAACAGACTATGACTAAAATACTTGATTCATTTATCCATAGTTGTCCTGATAGCTCCGAGACCTTGTCAATTGTAGACTGCTCTTCGATTATCAGAAACTTAAGCGGGTTTATGTTATCTGCAAATGGCCCTTGATTTGCAGCATCAATTGCATCTAATACGAGCTTCCAACTTGCTTTCTTATTTTTGAAAGCTCTTACAGAGTGCCTCTTGTCTATAACTGAATCAAAGTCCATAGTACTATTAATGTTTTGGTGTATAAAAATGTGGCGATTGCGACTACCGAGTATTTTTAAAGTCTTCTTACGATTTTATTGAATGGATAGATTCAAAGAATATGGAATCAAGATCTGGAGGTTTCTAAAAGAGGATTCCTGGAAATCTTGGATGGTTTCTTTTGTCTTGATAATAATTGTTATAAAATTTGTATTATTTCCTCTTCTTTCACTTGTTACAGGCACATCACTTCCTATAGTCATAATTGAGTCATGCTCTATGTATCATGAACAAGTGCTAGATGATTGGTGGGGAATCAATGGAGACCTTTATTCATTATATGGTGTTTCTAAGGAAGATTTCAAATCTTATAGATTTGTGAACGGGCTTAACAAAGGAGACATAATTTTTCTTGTTGGTGGGAAGAAATATAATAAGGGAGATGTCATAGTGTTCAATGCGCATCCAACCGCTTCAAGATATTACCCCATAATACATAGAGTCGTAGGTACAGATCCAATAGAGACAAAAGGAGACAATAACAATCTTCAGCTGGTCGCTAATCCAGAATTCTCTAACAACAGAGCAGGAGTTGATGAGATAAATATATCCATAAGCAGAATACAGGGAGTGGCTGTAGGAAGAATACCTTATCTTGGCTGGGTGAAATTGATATTCTTCGACTTCATGAAACCTGCTGATGAGAGAGGTTTCTGTAGAGGATCGACTCAACCAAAGCTTTAAAAGAAGTAAGTCTCTATTAATGCGATGGAATTTTGCGAAAAATGTGGCGGTATTATTGAGATAGTTAATGACCGTGCAGTATGTGCAGCATGTGGCCATAAAGGTAAAAAAAAGCCAAAAATAGAAGCATCTGAAAAGATAATGAAGAAAGAAACCGTGGCAGTCATAAATGAAGAGGCAGATAATACTTATCCGGTGATTGATATGGTCTGCCCAGAGTGTAAGAACAAGAAGGCTTATTTCTGGACCACACAGACAAGATCAAGTGATGAATCAGAGACTAAGTTCTATAAATGCACAAAATGCAAGCATACATGGAGAAAATATCGTTGATATTAATCTTAAAAATTACAAAGCTAAGATTTAAATAGATGACCTGGACGCTTTATTTGTGGAATGGGATATAGGAAGATATTGGATAGCACTTGAGGCGAGAGGCCTGACGTCACAGGAAAATTTAGAGATGCATCATGTTAGGACTCAGTTTGAAGAATTGGCTAGTGCAGATGAGGACAGGGTATTTGATAAAAATAGAAGAGATTTTGCCAGAGATCTGCAATTAAAATACCCTGATGTCGATAGCTTTTTATTATATCATATTCTTATTGGCAGTACTCCTTCAAAATTATGCAGTCATTTTGATTTTCCCTCTGAACACTCCGTAAGAGATTTTTTCAGAAATGCCATTAATAATTATAGAATAAAATTACTCTAGATACTTTTTTAAATCATCTCTTGCTTTGTGTTTTATGGCCTCGTAGCTCAGCCCGGTCAGAGTACTGGACTCTTAATAAGGGAACTACGTTACCCTTATGAACCCTCCTCGGGGACATAAGGCATTTTCTTGAGGGAAGTTGACCCACAAGACGTCAGGAATCAAAGATTCCTGAGCGTGCTCAAGGACTTCGTCCTTGACGAACCGTAGGTTTCTTAGGAAATCCAGGTGTCGGGGGTTCAAATCCCCTCGAGGCCATTTTATGTCAAGGAACTTGACTAAAACTCCAGCTTTTAAGCTGGAGTTGTTCCTTGAGCATCCAAACCTCAAGAATCTTCTATTCTTGATGGCATCCAAGAACAATGTTCTTGGTGAAACGAGCGCCTGCATCAAACTGCGGCTCATCAGGAATCTAAGATTCCTGACTGCCATCGAGGATTCACATCCTCGAGGTTTAAGCCGCAGTGGCGCATCGTTTTTTTGATTTTTAAGAATAGATGTTTAAAAAAGAGATATAACCAATTAATTTTAGAATTAATTAACCAACAAGGCGTTTCACATTCTCAATATTATCAGCGATTTCCTGGCCTTTTTTGGTGAGCTTGATAAGCTTGATGCGGCCTTTCTTCTCAAACATGACTAGACCTAGTTTTTCGAGAGATTGTAATATCTTGACGGCGTGGCTGTAGGTACAATCAACTTCTTTTGCAAGGACACTACCATATCTTGCTCTTGCAAGCCTCTTTAATGCTACTAGGAGCAAGGCTGGCTTTCTTCTAAAGAATATATCAAAATTATCTCGAATTTCTGCCATGGTATATTGTAATGGTTATATTGTATCCTATATATTACATCTGCGGTCTGCTTTTAAATCTTTCTGCAAGTTTGTCATCTAAGGCAGTAACAATTCTAAGATGACTTGTTAAAAGGGTAACTAGGTGATACTTCTTGAGAACGACAATTTATCTTACTTCTTTTAAAAATGGGTCTAGCTGTGAAATATGGGTCAATTTATCTATCTTATTTTCTTGATTCACCAAGACAGAAGGGGTTGAAGTAATGTTGTACCAGGTCTTAAGGTTGCCTACAATTCCCGACCCTATACTGGAGTCAAATGCATATATCATTATTCTCTCAGGACTCTCCTGTTTGAACGCGTTCAAGATGAAAGAAGCCTGCTCATTTGCATCGCTCTCTTCTTTGGCCTGAGTATAGAAATATAGTACCGTGATAAATTTTGCTCCACAATATTTGTTCAGTCTTTGGATTATGAGATAATGAGTATGCTGCAATTCTGCATATTGCTTCTTCTGAGTCACTACTCTTTGATCAGATTTTCCAAATCTTTTTTCAAGTAAGTCTATCCTGTTTCCCACATTATCTAGCTTTAATGAAGCATCAAAAATCAGTTGGTCACTGCAACTCTGCTCCTTAAAATATCCATTGAGGTCTGTTATGTACGATCTTATGACTTCACTTTCCCTGGCGTTTCTCTCATAACTTATATGTGTGAATGAGTCAGCTATCGCGAATACCAAGATGAAAAGAAATGTTGCTATAAAGAATGAATAGATGTATCTTCTAAGATAAATTGAATTATCCTGCTTCATGCTTCTCTTTCCTCCATATAACTTTCTTGTTAAATATAAGATAGGCTGTAGATACTATCCACCAGAACACAAAAAGAAAATAATACAGGAGGAAGAACAAGACAAAATTCAATTGCCATCTTTCCTTAAAACCTGTGATCCTCTTGGCGAATATAAGATATCCTGCAAGAAGTGCCAGAAAAAGAAGACTCATGAGGAACAAGGGATAGCTTAATGATGACAATATTATCTGTTCAAAGATATAACTGTTATATTCCCAAAGGTCCTTGAATCTGAAATCTATAGACTGCAAGAGTATGATGTTTCTCCTTATATCGTCAAGGTTCTTTATTACTTGATATATTACCAATATCATCGGCAGAACTATGGCTATCACTGCTGCCGGAAGGACCAATGTCCCAAGTGGACCTCTTGATGGACCGAATAAGCTCTTGTATCTCCAGAGATTTCTTGCAAGTCCAGTATACCATCTTCTTCTTTGTATCATCAACTCTCTAAAATATCTTGGGCCCCTGGTATATGCTACTGCATCTTCTGCATTTTCGATAACGTATCCTTTGCTTTGGATACGCAGGGCAATCTCAAGGTCCTCTGTAATATTATGCTCGTCGTAACCGCCATATTTGTCAAAAAATATTTTTCTATAGAGTGAAAATGCTCCCGGAGTGACATGGATTGCATTGAGAGTTGAGAATGATTTCCTGAGGAATACTCCCATTGCATACTCAATATGCTGTATTCTTCTCAGTATGCCTTTTGGCTCGATTATTCCTACGGATGGAGCTACTGACATGACGCTATCATTATAGAAAAGAGCAACCATTTTTTTAAGGGCGTCTTTTTGGACAAAACTATCTGCATCCATGGAAGCAATAAGTTCTCCTTTCGCGACTTTTATGCCTGCATTTAAGGCAGAGCCTTTGCCACCATTATCTTTCCTAATTACTCTGACAATATTAGATTCAAATCTTTTTGCTTGCGAGTATGTGCTATCTGTACTACCATCATCAACAACGATTATCTCCATTCTGTCTTTAGGATAGTCTAGTTCAAGCAAAGATTGGAGGGTCTTAGATATTGTTTTTTCTTCATTGAACGCAGGTACGATTATACTTACTGAGAATTTTTTATCAGTAGTCTTCCGAGGTTTTCTATAATAAGAGAAAAGACTTAGTAAATAAAATGAAGTAGCAAAAAGGCCCAAATAGACCAAGATATATGTAAGGATGTGGTAGAAATTCAAGATCTCACTCTCCCTGCCTTGGCAATTCTTCTCCTTGAGGAAGGTGGAAATACTCATAAAAACTGGAGCTTAATGATATTTCTGCAGTGTGACCCATTTTTTTCTTGTTGATTAGACCCATATCTGTGAATTTTCTTATGTGATCATAGCATTTGTTGCCTCTAATCTTGACAAGCACAGACTGCTTCATTGGCTGCTTATAAGCAATTATGGCGAGAGTCTCTTGCTCCGCCTTGCTGAATTCAGAACTTCCTGTGGCAAGTTTATTGACCATCCAAGTATATTCTTCTGAGACGTCCATCTTCCAAAGACTGTCTTGCTGGATAACGGATATACCCGAACTCTTATATTTGTCTACAAGATCCTCAAGTATTTTCTTAAGAAGAAGAGGGTTTACATCTGTTAAGGCCACAAGTTCTTGTAATGAAAGGAACCTGCCCGAGATGAACAATGCGGCCTCGACTTTTTTGGTATTCTCCATGTCTCGCTCTGCGTCAATCTCTTCAACGCTTTCTTTTGTAAGATCCATATAAGTTGGTTATTTCTTGATGTTTTAAATATTGTGAACTTGTAAGGAAACCTCAAGAACAGAGTTCTTAATGGCTGAGTTATGCGATGAATGCAATGAGCAGACCTTCAATTATTGCAGCTATGAAAAGCAAAGGGATTATTATAAATGTAAATGCCTTTATTGATCCAATCAGTCTCTTCTTCAAATCTTTTCCGGGATTCTTTGAGAAAATAAATGCTCCTAACCTTATGCCTAGACCCCATGCTATAAACAACGCAAGCAATTCAAATATTCCGTGTGGTAGAAGTTTCCATAAATGAGTAAATCCGGAATCAATCCACAGGGCGTTTATAACATACCCTATCAAGGTCCCATTGAGGGCTATGTTGAATATTGTGAATATGCCCATCAATATACCGAGGAAGAGAGAGAAAAATGCTGCGCGTATGTTTGATAAAAAAATTGCGCGAGTCAGGTCCTTTCCATCAAGACCTGAAACACTCTCTCTCATCTCTTTAATCACACTGTCCAAGATTGTTAGCTTATCAGCAAAGCAAAAACCAATAACAATGAATAAAATAAATAATGCTGCTGAAAGGTAAATGTATCTCCTGCTTTCTTTCAAATATTCTAATCCTTCACTTGCCCATGATTTGAGCCTTGACAATAGACTGCGCCTCTTCTTCATCTGAAAAACCTCTTGAGAAGCAGCATCTTTTGAGGGTACTTTAATCTTAGATAAGTCCCATATGCCAATCCAAATAGTAGGCCTCCCAAGTGGGCACTATTCCCGATAGGCAGGTCTATGGCAAAACTGATGACTATCAGAGGCACTATTGCAACAACAGGGGCAAACCACATAGGTAATGCTACTGGTATTGAAAATTTACGGAGATTCTTGGAAGGCATAAATAATGAGAATATCATGGCGAACAGGATTATGTTGAGTAAGATATTTATTATGAATATGGCCGGCGATTGTGGGAGTGTATCAATTATGGCAAGTAAGACAAATACTATGATTGGACCCACGATAAGATAGACTCTGTATCTTGGTACCAACATGGCCAAGAGCCCCAAAAGTCCAAATAGTGCACCTGATGCTCCTGCTGCCATCGCGTTGATGTCTCCAAAAACTCTTGGACCCCATGGAATACCTGATCCTATGATTGTGCCTAGTACAAAAAAGATTCCGGCAAAAAGGCCTGCAAGAAGGTATAACCATATGAATCTCTTCTTGCCAATCAGCTGTTCACAGAAATTCCCTAAGAAGAACAACGAGAACATGTTCACAAAAAGATGTAAGAGGCCTTGATGCATGAACATACTTGTGAGCAAAGTCCATAGGGCTTCACCTTGGATTATCTGTTTTCCTTGAAGAAGGATATATCTTGAAGATTCTGGTGCTAAGTAGAATAGGATGTAGAATATTAATACATTAGTAATTATCAACCAAGTTGTGGTCCTGAAATTGTACAAACTTTTTCTGGATCTATTTCTATGCTGATAACGAGGCATGGTTTAACTAGATCTCCGCTTTTTTGGCTTATTCTTCTTCTCCTTTAACTTTTTCGCTCCAATTCTTTGCTTCTTCCTCTCTTCTCTCTCCTTTTTCTTTTTCACTTCTTCTGCCTTGAGCTTTCTTGCCTTTGCCTTGTTTTGCTGAGTATTTATTATGTCCAACTCCTTATCTAAATCATTGAGTATCTTCTCCTGCTTAACAATCTCTTTCTCAAGAGCCATAATTTCCTTTGAGTTGTCCTTCAATTCAAAAGTCTTTCCGCATTCCTGACAGGTATATTGTATCGATAGTGCTTGCTCCTCTCCCATCTCTATCTGGCAGTTAGGGCAAAAGAAGAATTTCTCGGTTTTCTTTACTTGTATTTGTTGTCTCTCAGAATTTATCAGACTGTGCAAGTACTCCTTGAATTTTGCCAGGCCCCTTTCTATGTTGAGTGTCCAGAAATATGTGTACCAGCCTCCTTTTTTCGTGTCTTTTTTCCTGACAAAACTTACAAGCCCCTCGTCAGCAAGCTTGTAAAGGATGTTCCTAGTCTGATTTATAGTAAGCTTCAGCTTCTTGGCCACGAGAAATTCGTTCACATTCTTCTTCTGATGAAGGAGGTCGACTATAGATTTAGCCTTCTCTCCAGCGACAGAACCTACAATATCTTTAAGAAGATCTATTTGCATATCCATCCTTGAAAAAGTTTGATTAAAAATGTTTCGAAAAGGTGTTACTATTAAATAATTAATATAAAGCTATATAAATTAATTTTAAAACCTATTGGTATGTTTTGGGGTAAAAAAGACGATAAGCAGTTACCGGATCTACCTCCTATGAAGCCAGGTTTACAGGGAAAGACTCCTCTGCCTGCTTCGCCATCAGCCATGCCTGGAATGCCTGAAAATGAAGAGAGTGATGACACTTCTCCTACAGAGAAGCATGGGCTTCCTTCCTTTCCTGATTCTCCTATGACGAAAGGTTTCTCACAAGCAGCAATTAAGGATGCTATTGTAAATGATTCTGTTAAGGACGCAGAGATAGTTGGTGTCGCTCAAGAACCTAAGTCTTTCAAGGTAGTAGAAGTAGATGACGAGTCGCCCCTTGCCTCTTCTCCTATTCTTGCATCTAGAGCATCTGTAAAGAATACCTCATTATTGCCTCCACCTAGGGAAGAAACTTTGCCAGAACCTGTGCCAGAGCCTAGACCAATTATAGTTGAACCTGTATCTCAGCCAGCCCCTTATCCATCTTCGAGTCGCAGCTCTGATGTTTTTGTAAAAATAGATAAGTTCCACTCTGCAAGAAGAGCATTAAGCATGGTGCAAAACCAGCTTGAAAGTGTAGACAGTCTTTTGAAGAAGATAAGAGAGACAAAGATGAGAGAGGAGCAAGAGTTTTCTGCATGGGAGAAAGATATGGTGCAAGCAAAATCGAGGATAGATGAGATAAGCAAGGCACTTTTTGAGAAGGTTGATTAATATGGATACGGAATATATTAGGCTTGGCCCTCAAGAGTTAAAGTATGGAAAGAAAAGCCTCCTTGAATCACAGTTTTTTATCCTCAATGCTATGAAACATTATAATGAATATAGGAGACTGAGAAAAGAAGAATTTATGCTCAAAGTGGCGCTTAAGAAATCTGCTGATGATGTCATGTCATCATTGAACCATCTTGAATCTCTATTGCCTAAGGCAAGCATAAAAGTAGAAAAATCAAAACATATCAATACTTCTCATGTTAAAGAAGTTCATTCTAAGCAGCAAGACAAAGTCCTTGCTTTGGACCTAGAGATAAATAGGATAAAACAAAAGCTTTCTGCATTAAGGTAAGCATTCGGTCTCAATTTCCTAGAATTAGGATATCGAATTATTTGCTGTGTTTATCTGTTATCTATTTATTGTTGTGATTACTGAAATATGAATATCAAAAAATATGAGGGAGCGAAGGAGTTTTTTCTTTCGCGATTAATGAAATTTATATCTTCTATTTTTGTAAGTGGGGACGGAAGAGCGTGCTGTTTTTTTCAAAAATAAGATCGTTATTTTCCTTCAATTATAAATTTTTTAAAGTATATTTTCTCTTTCTTTTTCGTAGCCCAACTTGGTTCTCCACCACCAAAAAATAAACTAAACATTATCTGATTAATCCCATAGGTAGTCTTTTTTCTAAGATTTAATTTCTTATTTAAAACCATTTTTCCATTTACATAGGCCGTGATTGTATCTTTTCTTTTTGGGTTTTCTGATAGTTTTATGTTTGTTTTAAGTTTATACCATTTATTAGATTTTACGAATATCTTTCTGCCCTTATATCTATAAATTAAATCTTCACCGAATTTTTTTGATGGATGCCTATCTGGATAATACATATACTGAACCAAGTATGCCTTGTGAGAGTCTTTTATTAGGTGTTTATTATGGAAGTTTAATACTCTCCACATTAATCTTGCTGAAAAGCCGTTTTGATATTCATCTGGAGTTGCTCCGCATCCATTTGACAATCCACCACCGATTCCAGGGAGTTTACCGCCTCTAACAAAATCAAAATTTTTTCCAAATAGAACATCATATTCAAATGTTACATTTAGGAAATCTTTTGGAAAGAGTAATCTCCAAAAAGACCCTCCATCACTCAATGTTCCCCTTGGAATAGTTATTTCTAGGACTTTGTCTCCATTCTTTTTCACAATTCTGCTTCTCCCTTCAGCTACGCCTCTTCGTGGTTCAGAACCCCAATCTTTGATAAACGTTTTTACATCGTATAAACCAAGTTTATGATTTGAAAATTCAATATTTTTGAAATATCTATTTTTTGTTTTCATTATCATTCTTACTAATTTCTTAAAAGAATTAAAGTTTATAAGGTTACTCTTTTGCGCGCTTCTGTATGTGTGAGAGCAGTATTAAGCAGGTTCTCAAATTGCGTTGAACAAGTTCTGGACCAGAACTTTTGGCTTTTTCATGTTGGCCCAGCAAATTTGTTCTTTTAGCCTTTAAGTCAATTATAAATAGAAGCTATTCTCTGATTTAATATGGCTGTAGAAGCATTCTTGAGACCTGGAGATGTCAAAATGACTATTGAGAAACAAGTTAGGCAGAAACCTAGCCTGGCCGAGCTTACAACGATAGAGTCTCCTGGAAAGGACCTAAAGGGACTTGAGGACATACCAGATGTTAAGAAAAAGAGAAGGAAGAAGACTGAGAAAGCAGATCCTTCCGATATAAGTCTAAAGAAAGACATTCTCTTGATAATAACTGAGAAACCTCAAGCTGCACAGAAGATTGCAAATGCGCTTGGAAACTCAAAAAAAATAACTGAGAACGGAGTATCTTACTTTGAACTTGAGAGAAATGGCAGGAAAGTCGTGATTGCTTCTGCAGTTGGTCATCTTTTCAATCTGACCTACTCTGCTGGCCAGAAAGGATGGCCGATATTTAATGTGGAATGGCAACCATCTTATGCTACAAAGTCAGCGGCATTCACAAAAAGATACTATGATCTTCTAAAGAAACTTTCTTACAGGGCATCAGAGATTGTGATTGCAACTGACTTCGATGTAGAAGGAGAAGTAATAGGCTGGAATGTACTTAGGTTCATATGTAAGCAGAAAACCGCGAAAAGAATGAAATATTCTACGTTAACTGCTCCTGAGCTTGAGTCTTCATATGAAAACCTTCTTCCTGAGCCTCATTGGGGAAATGCATATGCTGGAGAGACAAGACATATACTTGACTGGTTGTATGGAATAAACTTATCTAGAGCACTCATGTCCGCGATAAAAACATCTGGATCTTTCAAGATATTATCTATAGGAAGAGTCCAAGGACCAGCATTAAAGTTGATAGTAGACAGAGAAAGAGAGATAAATGAATTTAAGCCTTTACCTTACTGGGAAGCATATGCGCATTCAAGTGGTCTTGTTTTCAAACATCCCTTAGATATTTTTGATAAAGCACATCTTAAATTTTTTGAGGGTATAAAAGAGGCAAACGCAGAGACTAAGAAGGGAGAGGAAAATACTCCTCCGCCTTTTCCATTTGATCTTACTACCTTGCAGAGAGAGGCTTATAGGTTCTATAAAATCTCTCCATCTGGGACTCTCCAAATAGCACAAAAGCTATATCTTGCAGGTCTTATATCTTATCCAAGGACATCTAGCCAGAAGATTCCAAAGGAGATACAGCCAAGAAAAATATTAAAATCTTTAGAAAGATATTTTCCTGAAGCAAAAAACGCATCTAGGCCTTATCCTGTTGAAGGGAAAAAATCAGATCCGGCACATCCTTCGATATATCCGACAGGAGAGCATGCTTCATTGTCAGGCAACGATGAAAAACTCTATTCATTGATAGTCAAGAGATTTATCTCAGCTTTCTTTCCAGACATGAAGACCGCCACTACTAGAATCACATTGACAGCTTTAGATTCCAAGGGAAAAACTATAATGTACACTCCTAAACCTGCACCCTCAAGAGTAGAAGATGAAGATGGGGATGAAAAGACAGAAGAAGATATCAAAGAAAGAGCCATAACTTTCACCGCCTCTGGAAGCATATTAATAGAGAGTGGATGGAGCAGAGTATATCCAACATCCTTTGAAGAGAAGTCTCTCCCCGAAATTAGTGGCAGAGTAAAAGTGGACAATGTGGAAATATCTGAGAAAGAGACACAACCTCCCAAAAGGTTTACTCCAACATCACTGATAACATTACTTGAAAAAAAGAATCTTGGAACCAAGGCTACTAGATCAGCTATAGTAGACACGCTATTTGACAGAGGATATTTAGACGGTAGAAGTATACAAGCCACACAATTAGGTATCAGGTTAATAGAGGCACTAGAGAAGTACTCCCCCATAATAATAGATGAGGGCCTGACTAGGCAGCTTGAAGAAGAACTTGAAAAAGTACAGGAAAGCAGAAGCAATTTTGAGTATCAAGAGAAAGAAGTTTTGGAGAAGGCCAAGAGATTAATAACTGATATATCCAAAGAATTCAAAGCTAAGGAAACTGAGATAGGGAAAGAGTTGCTCAAGGGCGTGGAAACCATGAGAGCAGACCAGCAAGCGGCAAATACATTGATGCCTTGCCCATTATGTAAGAAAGGAGAATTGAGGATAACTTATTCCAAGAAGACTCGTAGATATTTTATTGGATGCACAAAATATCCTGATTGTAGACAGACCTTTTCATTGCCCCCTAATTCACTTATAAAACGATCCGAAAAATTATGTCCTGCCGACCAGTTTCCTAGACTTCTTGCAATAAGGAAAGGCAAGAGACCGTGGGAATTCTGCTTCAATCCTGAATGCCCTATTGAGACGCAAAAGAGACAAGAAAGAGAAGTCAAGAAAAAAGAGGACGAATCTGAGTAATCAATCTCTAAACCAGGGAGTAAAAGGGTCCGACAAAACTTCATATTGACCATCATCTTTATGATTGGCATTATATCTTCTCATCCTTCCTTGTTCTATAATGGTAGGACCTTCGCCTACAGAAATCTTGCAACCTCTTGAATTAAGTTCATCTAGAGAGTAGATCCTTCTAGCCAGGCTTTTCTTAAATAAATAACCCTTGGCGATATCGTCCATAAAAGCGTCATATATTTCATCTACCTCCCTCAAAATAGCCAGTAAATATTTCATAGGCTTCAGAGACTTACTTAAGGTATTTAGATATTTCTATTACTGAAAGCAGAGACATTTGCTTCAATAAAGTGGAGGACTATCAGAATGATAATTACTTGCCTTTTCTTCCCCAGGCTCTCTGGCTTGGGCGCACTTTCATGTTTGGGCTCTTTGTCCTCAGGCCACGAGACTTCTTAGCTGCGCTGGTCAATCCTCTTTCTGCCCTTCTTCGATTAGACGGATTACATATCCAGTTGATTACATTATCATTCTTAATCTCAGGTCTAGAAGGATCTACAAGGATGACCTCGTAAAAGTAATATTTTCCATCCTTACCAAGAGGATATGAGTTTAGGACTTCCAATGTAGGATATTTTCTTGCTGCTCTAATCTCAGCGACCCATCTGTAATTCATCTTCAGAATCTTTCTTACATGCTGCTTTCTGCTTTTTCTTCCATGTTTGTGGCGAGGCCTTTGGCGTCCTCCTCTCTTAACACGAATCCTTACAACTACAAAACCTACTTTAGCTTTATAACCCAAGGCACGGGCTTTGTCAAGGCGCTCTGGTTTCTCTACTACAACAGCGGCTTCACCGGCCCTCCATTGAATCATTCTTCCATGAATCATCTCTCTGCTCGGCTTTTTCCATACCTGTCTTAATTGATGATATAATCCTGTTGCCATCCTTTTTTCAGCAAGAAATGCTTTTTAAACCTGTCGAAAACTTTGTTTATCTGAGTATATACTCAGCATTACCTCTTTTTGCATACAAGAGTACCGGCCCTCTTGAGAGATAATGTGGTTTTTGTACCATTACATGATTATGCGTAAAAAAGAAACGTCTGATAAAAGAATCATCAGGGTTACCAAGTAATTGGAGAATATTAATTTTACTTTTTTCTCTCGACGATAAAGATAGTTGCAAGTCTGATGTCAATATTAACCCTTCTGGATAGCACTCGTTATTAAGAATCAGAGCCTCGTGATTAGAAGTGATATCCGCATGATCAATAGGATAATGGCGTGCAAGGAGAAGGCTATTTCCCGAAGCAGCAAGGAAGTCCTGATTATGGACAGTGCTCACCATTATATTTTGATCATACAACCTAGGTTCAGGTTTAAACTGGACTATGCTTGTTCTTGGGAGATATTTCTTGTCTTTCAATCTCATCCAGACATTCCATGAATCAGAATCATTTTTATGTGTTAATTTCATAAAGATGTGTTTTCAGCAAGTTTTTTAAATCTTATGTCGGGAACCGATGAAAACCACACCTTTCAAGGTGTGGTGGTTCCCGAGCATCTCCAAAAACGAGCGCCTGCAACAAACCTCGGCTCATCAGGAATCTTAGATTCCTGACTGCCATCGAGGATTCACATCCTCGAGGTTTAAGCCGAGGTGGCGCATCGTTTTTGTGATTGTGGAGATTATTTTTTTGAAACCTTCCACAGCAATTCAAAGTACTTCCTATAGCCTTCACAAATCTCCTTGTTCTTTATTGTTATTGCCAAAGGTTTTTCTTTGTTCCATAGTATCAATGCTACTTTGTTGCCATAAATATTCACAGACAGAGGAGAAGAGTATTTTTGTGGCAGAAATCTTACCTCTGAGAAAGGAATCTTCTTTATACCTTGCTCATGGAATATAATCTTGGTTTTTATCTTCTTGGCAGCTCTTCTCTTATCAAACCAGAAGAAATAATCTCCTAACATATCATAAGCAAGAGGTGATGCGCCCAGAATCAGAATCTCTTTACCTATGGCTAACTGATCCTCAAAGACAGTTTTCAATCCATTCTTGCCTGTGAAAAAATTAGTCTCCTCCTTCTCTTTTGTCTTGGTGAAGAGATCTATCATGTATGGCATGACTTGCTCAACGTGCTGTTCTTTCTCTTGCAATATTTCAACTAATCTATGAGGATGGACGCACTGGAACAGCTTGACATTGTTCCTAAGTATGTAGCCAATAAGACCTTTCTGAATAAGCATCTCCAAAGTATCATATACAACTCTTCTATGAAGTCCGCTTTTCCTGGATATCAATCCTGCATGACTTGGTCCTAGCTCAAGAAGAGTGGTGTATACTTTTGCTTCATTCTCAGTCAATCCCGCTTCCTTAAGATTCTCTTTCATATCAAACAATCGTAACCATCCCTTATAATTATTGTGGTGATAAATATGGCCACATTATTTCATAAGCTGAGGCATGGTAATATCTATAATAATTGAAAGGAGAAAAATAAAAATGCAAAACGAATTCATAGAATTGATTGCGCGCGACAGGATAGAGATTCCTCTGTCAAGCATGTATCAGAAGATGAAGAAATCCAAACAAGCACTGGCCAGAGACTTGGCTAATCGAGTTAAGGATTTAGATGGGTCTGAGTTTGAAAGTGAAAGGATTTTCGCTTATGTTGATAGAGAAAACAAGGAAAAGGCGCGAGGCATGAAAGAAGCAATTGCAGAGTTTAGCGCAGAACACCCAGAGCATGGGGCAATTTTGCAGAGAAAAGTCGAAGAAAAAAGAAAAATTGCGGAAGAACACCTGTATTTTGGAGTCAATACTGGCTGCAGGCTCACTACTGACGACTACATCTCTGTGATGCGAGATCTTGGCCTGAGCGAGACAGTCGCACGCAACCTTTATCCTGACCTGATAAATGTAAGCAGAAAACTTGCTAAGGCGCGTGAAGAGGACCGCAGAGTCATTGTAGGCAAATATGCTGCCGATGGTCAAGCAGTCTCAGAAGAGGGAGAACTAGCAAATTAAGCAGAAATATTTTTTTTTACTTTTTACTTTTTTTAGGCAAAACTTAAATAGTTTGCTGATTATTTTCTCTTATGTCTAAAGGCACCGTTTTGATTACAGGTTCAAGTAAAGGCCTTGGGAGAGCTTTGGCCCTTAAATTTTCGAAGAATAATTATTCTCTCATCCTTCATGGCAGAAATAAAGGCGATTTAGAAAGCGTTAAAAAAGAGGTTTGCAAAAGTGGTGTTGAATGCATTGTCTTAGCTGGAGACCTAAAAGAAAACAAGACGATTGTACGATTAGCAGAGTTAGTAGAACAAAAAGAAATTGATATCTTGATAAACAATGCGGCCATTATGTCTAAGGCTCTTGTTGAGAAGATTGAAGATTCTGAAGTAGATGAAGTTATCAATTCAAATCTTATGTCTGTAATTAAACTTACAAAACGAATTTATTCATACTTTCTTACCAAAAAATCGGGAATGATTATCCAAATTAATTCTACAGGAGGCTTGGATACTTCTATCGAACATGGTGTTTATGCTGCTTCCAAATACGGGCTTAAGGGATTCACAGATGCACTCAGAATTGAGGCACGACCAAGAGGCATTCGTGTTCTAGGAGTTTATCCAGGAGGAATGCGAACCACATTTCACAATCGCGTAGGCGGTAAGAAAGATTCTGATAAAGCCATGGATGTAGAAGAAGTTGCAGAGATAATATTCAATCTAGTAGGATATGATTCGGTTCATGTGAAAGACATCGTTCTGGAAAGAATGTACCGCTAATCATCCCTTTGAGCTATAAACTGGTATTAATAAGTCTCTATCAATCACCATTTGAGTAAATGTCCGCTTAGTATACATTAAATATGAGAGAATACAGAATAAGTATAGATTTGTGCGTTAAGAAAGTGATTGAAGTTGTTTGAGAGTCTGAAACCCCGTCAAAGAAGGAATTTCCTATTTGGAAAGAATTTTACTTGTGCTCGCAGTGCAAGAAGAGAAGCAAGCGATAGGTCTCGCTCCGATAATATCTGCATAAGCATCTTTTTATACCAGCCTCTCCATTGATGAACATGACAAAGAATACTTACTATGTAACAACACCGATATACTATCCTACTGCAAAGCCACATCTTGGCTCTGCTTACACAACAATAGCGGCAGATATACTTGCGAGATGGAATAGGCTGGCAGACAAGGACGTATTTTTCCTGACTGGTACTGATGATCATGGGAAGAAGCTCCAAGAGGCAGCTGAGAAAGCAGGATTGAAGCCTGAAACATTTGTTGACCATATAGTTCCACAATTTCAAGAGGCATGGAAAAAGCTCAATTTACATTATGACCGATTCATAAGGACAACTGATTCAGATCATGAACAAGTTGTTCAGACTATCTTATCTGAAATGCATAAAAAAGGCGATATTTATGAAGGATACTATGAGGGTCTGTATTGCACTGCTTGTGAGGCATATTATACAGAAAAAGACCTTACTGAGGGGAATTGTCCTATACATAAGAAACCTGTTGAGAAGATAAAGGAAGAATCGTATTTCTTCAAATTGTCCAAATATCAGAAGAAGCTTCTTGCCCATTATAAGAAAAATCCTGATTTTATATCTCCCGAGGGCAGGAGACAAGAAGTTATAAATAGGGTAAAAGAGGGCCTTCAGGACCTGTCAATATCCAGGACTACGTTCTCTTGGGGCGTTCCTTTGCCGTTCGATAAAGGTCATGTGGCCTGGGTATGGTTTGACGCCTTGCTCAATTACATCTCTGGCATAGGGTATCTTGAGAAACAGGAGATGTTCAATAAATTCTGGCCTGCAGATGTGCATCTGATAGGAAAAGATATATTGTGGTTCCATGCAGTAATATGGCCTGCAATATTGATGTCTGCAGGAATAAAGCTCCCAAAAAAAATATTTGCACATGGATGGCTTACTATAAAAGGGGACAAGATAGGAAAATCTGCAGGAAACGCAGTTGATCTTGATACTCTTTCTGCAAAGATAGGAGTTGATTCATTGAGATATGTACTATTTAGGGAGACACCGTTTGGACAAGATGGGGAGTTCTCTCAAGATGTTTTTATTGAAAGACACAATAATGAACTTGCAAACAAGCTTGGAAATCTTGTTAGCAGGCTCTCAAACCTTGCCGAGAAATACGGGATGCAGAAGACTAAAACGGAGCTTGAATCAAGGAGCATGATAAACAAGGCGAGCAAGCATATCGATGGTTTGGAATTTGATAGAGCATTAAATGAGATATTCGGGTTTGTTGACAGGATTAACCATTTCCTGCAAGAAAAAAAGCCTTGGGAGACTGGAGACGCAAAGGTAATCTATCAAGCAGCCAACGCTTTGAAAGACGTGACTATATTACTTTATCCTTTCATGCCTGATACAGCTGAAAAGATTGCAAAAACATTCCATTTTGAGATTTCAAAAGAAAGCCTGAACAAGGATCTTGGAATAAATAAGATTAAAAAAGCACATATACTCTTCAAGAAGATAGAAATCACTCAAAATAAAATGGCATTTCCACCTTTTAAGAAACAAGATGAAAAGAAAATTGAAAAGGTAGATAGTAAACTAAATGAAAATGTTGGGAAGAGCGAAGAAAAATCTAGATCTACTATAAATTTTGATGATTTTGCAAAGCTGGACCTGAGGGTGGGTAAGATAACTGATGTAAAGGAACATCCTCAAGCAGACAAGCTCTTCGTACTGACTGTGAATATGGGAGAAGCGAGACCAAGAACTATTGTCGCGGGCCTTAGGAATAGGTACAAAAAAGAGGAGCTTGTTGGTAAGAAGGCAGTATTTGTAGCAAATCTAGCCCCAAGGATGCTTAAAGGCGTTGAAAGCAATGGGATGATACTTGCTGCAGCTGCAGAGGATGATGGCCAAGTAATAATATTATCGCCTGAGAGAGATATAAAAGAAGGAAGCAAGATTAGATAGTCAGGGCATCAAAGCATCAATATCATAAATTCTGACTGCGCTAAAAGTCACGATTCCATCCATACCTACTGTATGAGCAGCAGAAATAATTGGAGTGATTTCTGGATCAATAGAGTCCATTATTATGTCAAGGAACTTGACTAAAACTCCAGCTTTTAAGCTGGAGTTGTTCCTTGAGCATCCAAAAAACGAGCGCCTGCATCAAACTGCGGCTTTTAA
>Ga0194121_10000123_pt1 | contig 123345 bp, 97 predicted proteins | sample TA2MahCa50mmetaG_FD_148609 | JGI IMG/M metagenome (GOLD analysis project Ga0194121, IMG submission 148609) | Freshwater microbial communities from Lake Tanganyika, Tanzania - TA2015020 Mahale Deep Cast 50m | ecosystem: Environmental > Aquatic > Freshwater > Lake | place: Tanzania: Lake... | reverse complement strand
CGGAGCAGAATTTTACGCCTGATTAGGTCGTAGGAAATGGGTTCATCAATCGGTAACTGCACAGATCCTTTTCCCCGTTTGTAGCTCAATAATTTATCGAGAAATGCGCTATGGCCCGAGGTTGTTACGTAAAACCCAATATGCTTCTGAAAAGCGGTAAAATACACCATTGGTTTTCCACACAACTTATAGGCAGGTATCCCGTATGAAAAATGCTCCTCAGCATACGGCGCCTCAGTCATAATAATATGACGTATTGAGATAGGGATCAGTTTGGTTGGTTCGGGAAAATTATTGATGTACTGATCGGATGCGTTCATGATGCATCAAAGATCAATAAAATTTTGAACAGGTAGAATATTGCTGTACACCAAAAACACTTTTGAAAAAAGGTAAACCCCATTGCATCTGGGTAAAGCAGATGCTAGATTTACAACAACCCAAATTGTTCAATCTCAACCGTTGATTAGCATCAATAACTGGCATCCAAAGCAACCACCATGAACCCTGAAGAACTCCGAGAATTTTGTATGGCTCTTGAGAGCACCACTGAAGATTTTCCATTCGGAGCAGAGAATCTGGTGTTTCGCATTGGGGGCAAAATATATCTCATCATCGACCTCGAGCAGGCTGATTATTGCAATGTGAAATGCAATCCCGAAAAAGCCATTCAATTCAGGGATGAATTCCCGGAAGATGTGCTACCCGGTTATCACATGAATAAAAAACACTGGAACACAATCCGATTAAATGGTAAATTGCCGAAAACCCTTATCGAAACTATGATCCGGGAATCATTTGAATTGGTAGCGGCTTCAGGACCCGCACGGCCCAGCAAGAAACGCTCAGTCAAATAGCCCCAACTGACGGGGCACCCCTTGCCTGTTTCTGTCCCCGGAATCTTGTCCGGCCTCTGCCTCCGCCGCCCCATCCGTAGGATTATGAACCCCGGAGCGGGAACTGTCGTCAATGGACGCGGCTCCTGCTGGCAACTCCGCCTCATCCACGTCCCCCTCTTCAACCCCAGCTCCTGCTGGCGACTCCGCTTTATCCAAATCCCTCCGTCCAACACCAACCGACGCAAGTGAACCCCCATCCTCCAAATTAACTACATCACCATCACCCACAAGAGCCGATCCAGCCAAGGTCGACTCATCAGGCATGGAAAAAGAAACCAACCGAATCGACACAGGAAGATCCGAAGCCAGGCGATTCCCCACTGCCTTCCATCCCTTCACATCGATGAATTCAGATAAAGACACCATAGAACTCTGCGCTTTCTTACCTTTTCCAACAACAAACTCCACCACCAGACCGCTTCGCGAGTCGGCAAACAACAACTTCGACCCAGCAGACTCTGAAATAAAAGAAAACCGTTTGTCGAGCGTGGCCGTTTCAATCAAAAACCGCTTCACATAAGTAGCCTTCTGGGCGGCAACATAATGGACGGCCGATATGGGGCGGGTGGGCACCCACTTCTCAAGCAACAGCAACTGTTCTGGCACGAATCGATGGGTGAGATCCGAATTCGTCAATTCATACGTGCCCTCTTTATAGACCGCGAGAATGGAATCACCCGAGTCGAACGAACCCAGCAGACGGCCACGAGCATCCACATTCAGACGGCCGGTGCTTTCATCATACCAAACATGGCGGCCACCCAGGGTCGATGCACCCCGTTCACGAAAAAGAACCCGCTTCACCTGGTAGCGGGTTAAAATATTGCCCTGAGCCGAGCGAGCCCGAATCTCCAATTCAGCGAAATCAAAGTCGAAGACCTTCTTTTTCGCACGGGAGGCGGTACTCAAAAAAACCTGGACAACCTCCGACTCGGAGTTGGGATTGGCACTGAAATACAACACCTTGCTCCCTTTGGAGCCACGCGTGAGATCATATTCCTTATCGCGCGTGACCCCACCTGGTTGAAATCTCTTGGTATAGACTGTGCCATTTTCACCGTCCAAATACATCATGTGAAAGGTCAGACGGTCATCGCCCCTGCGAAATACATCCACATGCAACACGTCTTTGCCCACAAAACCCTTTTCACTCACGCGCGTCACCATCATCTTACCGTCGCGACGAACCACAATGATCTCATCGAGGGGCGAACAATCGGTCACATACTCGTCCTTCTTCAACCCATAGCCCACAAATCCATCCGCACGATTGACATACAACTTCTCGCTGGCCACCACAACCTGAACCGCCTGAATGGCATCAAAAACCCGGATTTCCGATTTCCTCCCGCGACCTCCGTCATACTTTTTCAATAGTTTCTCGTAGTAGGACACCGTATAGGTCACCATATGCTGCAAATCGTGGCCAATTTGCTCCATATTCTGCTCCACCCCACGGATGTGCTCGTCGGCCTTAAACGCATCAAACTTACTAATCCGCTTGATCTTGATTTCCGTTAACCGGGCAACATCTTCCGCCATCACAATACGGCGCAGCAGCGGAAGAAAAGGCTGCAGACCGTCAAAAATGGTCTGAATTACGGATTCCCAGGTCTCACACTCTTCAATATTGCGGTAGATCCTCTTTTCGATAAATATTTTCTCTAGGGATGAAAAATGCCAGTCGTTCTCCAACTCCTCCAGCCTGATTTCCAGTTCCCGCTTCAGCAGGTGCATTGTCTGCTGCACATTGCTCCGCAATAAGTCAGTGACACCCAGAAATTCTGGTTTATTATCTAATATAACACAGCAATTGGGGGCTATACTAACCTCGCAATCCGTAAAGGCATACAATGCATCTATAGTGATGTCGGGCGACACCCCGGGCGGAAGGTGTACTTCGATTTCCACATCTCGGGCGGTGTTGTCGACCACCTTCTTCACCTTAATTTTGTTGGCCTCGCTCGCCTTTACGATCGACTCCATAATCCCACCCGTGGTCGTTCCGAAAGGGATTTCCTTAATAATCAATGTCTTTTTATCGCGCTCCTCAATTCGTGCCCTACACCGGATGCGACCCCCGCGGCGCCCGTCCTGGTAGGCACTCACATCAACCAACCCACCTGTCGGGAAATCGGGACATAATTCCACCATCTGCTTGCGGAGGATCTTGATGCCCGCCTCAAGCAGCTCCACAAAATTATGGGGCAGAATCCGGGTCGATAATCCCACCGCGATGCCCTCTACACCCTGAGCCAGCAGTAAAGGGAATTTAATAGGAAGGGTTACGGGTTCCTTTTTTCGCCCGTCGTAACTCATCTGCCATTCCGTGGTGGGTGCATGAAAGGCCACCTCCTTGGCAAACTTGCTGAGCCTGGCCTCAATATACCGGGGAGCCGCGGCGCTGTCGCCCGTGCGCATATCTCCCCAATTGCCCTGCGTCTCAATCAGCAGGTCTTTTTGTCCCAACCCAACCAATGCCTCACCAATGGCGGCATCTCCATGGGGGTGGTACTGCATAGTCTGCCCAATGAGGTTCGCCACTTTGTTGAAACGCCCGTCATCGATTACCTCCATCGCATGAAGGATGCGCCTCTGTACGGGCTTCAACCCATCCTCAATGGCTGGAACTGCGCGCTCCAGAATTACATAGGAGGCATAATCCAGGAACCAATCCTCATACAAACCGGAAATCGGACGGGCCTCAGACCTGCCGCCCCCGCCCCCTGCTACCTCCTCTGGAAACCCCTCATACATACCAACCGATTCGTCACTCATAGAACTACAAATATCGAGGTTTCAGTATTTGTTCCATCCAAATCGTCGCCCCCAACAACTTACCCACAATCGATTCCCCCATCTGGCAACTACACACCAAGCCCATTAAGAACCTTCAGTCCCCCCATGGGAAATGATTCCGACAAAAAGTTCTTATGTTTTGATGATCTCTACTTTTAACAACAATAGAAGAATTACAACTTTTCTGGATTCAAATCCAAAAAATTTCCGGTAATTCCGGATTTGTCTTCCTCAAGAATCAAAAAAGGGTGATGCACTTCGGTGCACCACCCCACTTGAGCGCTTGTCGATACCGATTAATGTACAACCACAAACTTGCGGAACTGGCTGCTGCTTCCTGCGTCCATGCGCAGGATGTATATGCCAGCGGGCAACTCAGCCGTTGAGAGGCTACCGTTCCAGCGACCATCCATAATGCCGGACGCATCGCTGCGGGTCATCACTTTGCCGGCGGCGTCCATCACTTCCCAAGAAAGTTGATTTATACCCTGACGAACCATCGCATTCATCCACAAGCGATCGCCAACAGGATTTGGATAAACCTTCAAATCATGAACGTCCAACCCCTGATCGCGAACGCTCACCCCTGGTGCCTCGCTGGTTACCGCCACAATCACAGGCACATAATCAGCTCCAAAGCCATTGGCATTCCAAGCCGACACATAAACTGGGGATGTGTACTGATTGTATTCGGGCGAAGAAGCCGAATAATCCAGACCCGTGCCGATGGAGGTAAACACACCTGTTTGGGGACCCGTGTAGACAGTCGATAGTATATATACCCCGGTATCCAGTACGACACCATTGGTTTGGGAGGCGATATCCGTGATGTCGGCTGTTTTAATGGAGCCTGAACCGAGAGAATCCGTATACGTATAGAAACCCTCTCCGATGTCGAATACCTCACCTGCGTCAATCATCTCATTACCGTTGCCATCGTCCCACCGGCTCACCTTAGCCACCACCGTCTCATTGATCAGGTTGAAGCCAACATTGGTCACAAACGCAAACTTGATTTTATCAATCCTGGTCTCACCCCCCACCTTAGAGTAGTAGAATACCCCGTATTCATAAGGTCCAGAAGTGGCGTCGGTCGGACGAACACCACCGGATGTGACCGGGTTCATTTGGGCATCTAAACGCACCTTACTGTATAAGGTATCAGTAATGTGAAACCCCTGAACATTCAGGTTATCGGCATCGAAATCATCGGCGGAGTTCGATTGTACACTGTAGCGCAGGGAATACAACCCCCGACCAGCAGTAATGGGCATAGGTGTATTCAATGGGTCATAGTCATTCAGGCGAACAATAAATGAATCGCCAGGCACCAAAGTGGGGAAAGTCGCCGTCTGGTTGTAGACTGGATTCGTGACCCCTGCCAAATTCGTGTGCTCGATTTGCAGATTCATCGTGATGGCGTTCTGCGTGTCGATTCCATAATTGCGAACGATGGCCCCCAGCTTCATGATGTAGTCACCCACAGCCTGAATCTGTGTGCGGGGAACAGCCATATCCATCGGACGAATCAGATCACCGGTAGAAAAGCCAATGTCGTTGCGGAACGCCCCGCGCTTTTGTCCGATCAACGCAACAGTCGAATCGCCATCGATATAAGGCCGGATGAGCGCCCCCTCAGCGTTGCCAATCAAAACAAGCGGAATGGTCACCTGAGCACCCACACCACCCCCGGCCATATTCAGGATTCCAGGTGAGTGGTTGATGATGATGAGACCGATCGCCCCGGCGCGCTGTGCCGCAAGGGCCTTCACCCCAAACTCGCAACTGCCCCGGTACAAAACCGCGATTTTACCAGCAATCGCCGACGCGTTGATTAAAGTTGTATCGCAGGCGAGAGAGTCACCCGCCGCAGTCCCACCTGCACTGCGACCAATCACCAAACGGCCGGTGGCCACCACCGTATCGAGCGAAATGCCCCATCCCGATGCAGGAATCCCGATGTCGTAGTTGCCACGGATGGGCTGTGGATTGAGTACAAAGCATACGACTTGAGCATGCGCAGAAATCGACAGGCAAACGGTACAAAAAAGAGAACAGGAAAAAAGTAATATTTTTTTCATATGGGTCGTAAAAAAGTGAATAAGAAGTTAGGCAATGATACAAAAAAGTATCTAATTCTACAAACAACGACTTGTATCATTGCAGCCTGCGGAGAGAAAAAATCCCCCACCCCAAAAATAGAGATTTACCCAATAATAACAGGTACAGATGAACCGACCACCCCTTCTTGGGCCAACAGCTAATCAAATCGAACGGGTCAGGCGTGGACTGCAAGGCACACTGCCCGGATTGCCGGCAATGATTCGAATGGCCCCCCCATTTCGGGAAGACCTCATCAAACGAACCCTGATCACTGCAAAACCGCACATGGCCGCCGTCCTCATCCCACTAATCCTAAAGGAAGAACAAATCCACATCATCTTCACCAAAAGAAGCGCTTACATAGGTGTGCACAGTGCGCAAATCAGCTTCCCGGGCGGAAGGATGGAGCAAGATGATGAACATCTTCAGGCAACCGCACTGCGCGAAACCCAAGAGGAATTGCAGCTCGAGAATCCCCGAATTGAGCTGCTCGGCGCGCTCACCCCACTCTACATACCGCCAAGTAACTATTGGGTGCACCCTTTTGCTGGCATCCTCCATAACCCCCCAATCCAGTGGAACCGGCAATCGGAGGAGGTGGACCGGGTACTCGAACCCAGCCTTAAAAAGATTCTTGACCCCAGAATTAGAGTCAAAAAAACAACCCAAACCTCCGAGGGAAGGCAGGAAGTCCCCGGCTTCCAACTCGGTGAACACTTCATCTGGGGTGCCACCGCTATGATACTCGAAGAATTCCTGTGTCTGGCAGACCCATAAACCGACCACTGCCGATCTGGTTTCGAATCCCCAAAATAAATCGCTTCCATCCCACACCCGACATCCCACGCATCCCCTAATTTTGCAGGCACTCCTCCGCCAAGGAAAGCTCCAAAACCCGTATGTCACACCTCGACGCACTCAATGAACCGCAGCAACAGGCTGTACTCTGCACCGAAGGGCCCGTGATAATCGTGGCTGGCGCCGGTAGCGGAAAAACACGCGTGCTTACCTATCGCATAGCCCAAATTCTGCAGCAAGGAATCGATCCCTTTCGGATACTCGCACTCACCTTCACCAACAAAGCCGCCCTCGAAATGCGCAACCGCATCGAAGGCATCGCGGGACAACAGGCGAGGCATCTTTGGATGGGCACCTTCCACAGCATTTTCGCCCGCTTGCTGAGGGGACAAGCTGAAAAAATCGGGTATACCCCACACTTCAGCATCTATGATACCGACGACAGCAAAAGCCTCATCAAAACCTTAGTCGCCGAAATGCAATTCGATGCCGATCTCTACAAAGCCGGCTATGTCTACAGCCGGATCTCATCTGCCAAAAACAGCCTGATGGGTCCCGGGCAATACGCAAACTCCACCGACCTGCTGGCACAAGACGTTTCCGCCGGCCGACCCCACATCCACCAAATCTACAGCGCATACGCCCAACGCTGCTTCCGCGCAGGGGCCATGGACTTCGATGACCTGCTGCTCAAGACCTTCGAACTGATGACTCAACATACGGAGGTCCTCAACCGCTACCAGCATCAATTTCAGTATATATTAGTCGACGAGTACCAAGACACCAACCTTGCACAATACCGCATCATCAAAATGCTCGCCGCCGCTCACAGAAACCTATGCGTGGTGGGCGACGATGCCCAGAGCATCTACGGATTCCGCGGAGCCAACATCCAAAACATCCTAAAATTCAAGGACGACTACCCCGAACTGCAAACCTTCCACCTCGAACAAAACTACCGGAGTACGGGCCACATCGTACAGGCAGCAGGCAGCCTCATTGCCCGCAACGTCCACCAATTCGAAAAAAAACTATGGACCGGCAATGAGCAAGGCTCGAAAATCAGGGTGTTGTCGGCAGCCAGCGATGGCGAAGAAGGCCGATACATAGCCTCCGATCTGATGGAAGCACGGCTCCGCAACCAACTCAATTACAGCGAATTCGCAATTCTTTATAGAACCAACGCCCAATCGCGGCCCTTGGAGGAAGCGCTCAGACGCCAAAGCATACCATATAGGATTTACGGTGGACTCAGCTTCTACCAACGCAAGGAAATCAAAGACATGCTGGCCTACCTCCGACTGATCGTGAACCCGGCCGACGAGGAGGCCCTGCGGCGGATCATCAACTACCCCACACGAGGAATCGGAAAGACCACCCTCGACCGGCTCTACGCCTGGGCAGGTGAACGAAATGAAACAATCTGGAGCCTCCTAAGCGCCATGGCCGATCAACCTCCGGCCCCTCAAGGCATGAAAAAGGTCGTCGATTTCGTGTTTATGATACGCGGATTCCAAACCATAAGCGCCCGGGAGGATGCCTATCAGGTCGCCCAGCACGTGTCGAAGCATACCGGACTCCACCGCCTGCTCGTTGAAGACAAAAGCGTGGAGGGCATCAGCCGAATGCAAAACATCGAAGAATTACTCAATGCCATACGCGAATACACAGAAGAAGATGAGATTGACCCAGCCTCGGGCAACGTAGAGGACCGCGACCGAAGCCTGGCCGGTTTTTTGCAGCATGTGGCGCTGCTGACCGATGCAGACCTTGATGGGGACGATGAAAACCCCGAAAAAGTTTCGCTTATGACCATCCATCAAGCGAAGGGACTCGAATTCAGCCATGTGTATGTGGCCGGCATGGAAGAGGCTCTCTTCCCCTCATCTATGAGCATGGAAAGCCGGGCAGATTTAGAAGAAGAGCGACGCCTGTTTTATGTGGCCATCACCCGCGCGGAAAAAAAACTGACGCTCACCTATGCTCAGACCCGCTTCCGACACGGAAACTTCCTGTGGCCCGATCCTAGCCGATTTTTGTCGGAACTCGACCCCAGTTGCCTGGAAATGCGCAAAGGCAGCGGAGCAAGCGCACAAACATCAAATGGAACAGGCTACTCAGGTATGCGCCCCGGCGGTGCTTTGAATTATTCTACCGGAAATGCCCGCCCAAACTCATACGGATCCTCTTCAGGCAAAACTGCCCCCAAATTCGGAACAGCATCTGGAAAAACATTACCCCATACCCCGAGCTCATACGGCAAACCGATATTTAAGCCCGTTCGGTCGCAACCCACCCCCACTCCTCAAGAATCAGCGAGCCTCGTGCACTTCGAGCCCGACGACACCACAAACCTAAAAGCCGGCATGAAAGTGCTGCACCAGAAATTCGGAAAAGGTGATGTTTTGTCGGTCGAAGGAACCGCACCCGACCACAAAGCCACCATTCGATTTGTACAGCAGGGAGAAAAGATAATTTTATTGAAATTTGCACGCATGAAAATTATAGGTTGATGAATCCCAACCCCCACAGACCGGGCTACAATACCCAAAACGACGATATGCTGCTGCCCGAATACGGCCGCAACGTGCACCGAATGGCACAGCACCTCCGTGAAATTCCAGATGCACAGGAGAGAAGTCGCGCCGCACATCAAATCATTGAAGTGATGACACTGCTCAATCCCCAATCGCGGGAGGCGAGCGACCAGCGACAAAAACTATGGGACCACCTTCATCTGATGGCCGGCGCAGGAGTCGAATTGGATAGTCCGTTCCCCAAACCCGATCACGAACCCATATTCCACACCTCCAAAAGCCCAGAATACCCGAATCAGAACATCAGGATCCGGCACTACGGAAAAATTGTGGAAGAGTTCATTTCCGCCACCCGGAGCATGCCGGAAGGGCCGGAGCGACAAGCGCTGGCGGAACAAGTTGCCTACTTCATGAAAATGAGCTACCGAAATTGGAACAAAATCGTACTCAATGACGAAGATGTATTCCAAGACCTGCGCAAATTGTCGGACGGACAAATCTCCCTGTCGTCGGAGGATACCGTACTCGGAAACTCCTTCAGCGGTCACCAGCAAATTCCCCCAAGCGCCAAAAAGCCGTTTAAGGGGAAAGCAAAATACAAAGGCAAAAAACACTTCAGGGGATGAGCCGCAACAACAAGACCGACCGCTTTGAAATAGAAGGCGGGCATCGACTGAAAGGTGAAATCGTGCCTCAGGGTGCCAAAAACGAGGCGCTGCAGGTGATTTCGGCGGTCCTGCTCACTTCCGAACCAGTCATCATCCACAACATCCCGGATATAGTGGATGTGAACAATCTCATCGACTTGTTGCGCGAACTGGGCGTGGAAATCCACAAAATCAGGGAGGGGAGCTACTCCTTCGGGGCCCGTGGGGTCGACCTCGATTATATGGAAAGTAAGGCCTTCCGCACCCGGGGAAGTGGCCTGAGAGGTTCAATTATGATTCTCGGACCCCTCCTTGCCCGCTTCGGCAAGGGCTACATTCCCAAACCAGGGGGAGATAAAATCGGTCGGCGAAGGCTCGACACCCACTTCCTCGGATTCGAGCAACTCGGTGCACAATTCACCTACGATTCCGAAAAAGAATTCTTCCGCGTGAGCGGCCACGCATTGAAAGGAGCGCACATACTGCTCGATGAAGCCTCGGTGACCGGTACCGCCAATGTATTAATGGCAGCCGTTTGCGCAGAAGGAAAAACCACACTCTACAACGCGGCCTGCGAACCCTACATACAGCAGCTCTGTGCCATGCTCAACCGGATGGGCGCACGCATCGATCCGCTCGGAATCGGCAGCAATCTAATACGAATCGAAGGCGTGTCAACCCTGAATGGCACAGAACACACCCTTCTCCCCGACTTCATTGAAGTAGGCAGCTTCATCGGTATGGCCGCTATGACCCAGGGGGAAGTCACCATCAAAAACGCGGGAATTCCACACTTGGGGCGGACAGTCGACGTTTTCCGTCGATTGGGCATACAGGTGGATGAGCAGGGTGATGATCTGTTCGTGCCGTCACAAAATGAATATGCCATCGACACGTTTATAGACGGCTCCATCCTCACCATTTCCGACGCCCCCTGGCCGGGTCTGTCTCCCGATCTGCTGAGCATAGTGCTCACCGTGGCCACCCAAGCTCATGGGTCGGTACTGATCCACCAAAAAATGTTCGAAAGCCGTTTGTTTTTTGTGGATAAGTTGATTGATATGGGGGCACAGATTATTTTATGCGACCCCCATCGGGCCACGGTCATCGGACTGGAGCGAAAACATAACCTGAGAGGTATCAAAATGACCTCTCCCGACATTCGAGCCGGCGTTTCATTGCTCATCGCTGCCCTTTCCGCTAAGGGTACCAGCATCATCGATCATGTGCACCAGATCGACCGGGGCTATCAGCAAATCGAACAGCGACTCACTGCACTGGGGGCTCAACTGCGTAGGATTTAAAAGGTGTCAGGCATCGCTAAGGTGCTATGGATTCCCAAAATGGATTAGGGGGAACATCCCCCGAACCCCGCATTTCGCGTATCTTTGCACCCCAAAAACCACCCATGTATGTCGACCTTCACCTTCACCATAATTAAGCCAGATGCCGTACGCGCAAGCAACATCGGCAACATTCTGGCCATGATCAACAAAGCCGGTTTTCGCATTGTTGCCATGAAATACCTCAAACTGAGCGAACAGCAGGCCGGGCAATTCTACGCCGTACACGCCCACCGTCCGTTCTATTCCGAACTCGTTGCTTTCATGAGTTCCGGCCCCATCGTGACCGCCGTTTTGGAGAAGGAAGATGCCGTCGCCTCGTTCCGCACCCTCATCGGTGCCACCAATCCCGCCGAAGCGGCCGAAGGCACCATCCGGAAACTCTATGCGGCCAATGTAGGAGAGAACGCAGTGCATGGTAGTGACAGCGACGAAAATGCACAAATCGAGGCCAACTTCTTTTTCAGCAGCCTCGATCGTTTCTGATTGCCTCGCAAGATGTATCTGTTGCCGCCCTTTAATATCTTGACCTAAATAGTTTGACCAGATTATGCGCTGGAATTCGTTTTGGGACCGACAAGCGAGATCCAATAATCCCTCTAAGCAGGTCGGCAGAATTGTTCGCGGAAAGCCCGCCGAACCGGGGGTAAACAAACAGATCGTCGAGCACATTACCCGGCTTCTTCGGTTGGAATCGCAACACACATTGCTCGATCTATGTTGTGGCAACGGCGAACTGAGCGTTCTGTTGGCCAGGAAATGTGGTCATGTAGTGGGTGTGGATTTCTCTGCCGGGCAGCTGGCTCACGCACAAAAACACCTTTTGACCAAGCCCAATCTGGAGTTCAAATTGGCGGATGTTCAATCGTTACAATTGCAACAAAAATTCGACAGGATCAACCTCTACTTCTCCTTCCAGTATTTTGTACGGAACCGAGATGCAGAAAATGTGCTTAAGGGCATCTTCGAACACCTGAAACCTGGCGGATGGGCCCTATTGGGTGACATCCCCAATGCTGAAAAAGAGCACAACTATTATCAAAATATATCGGGTCTCGTTAGAGCTCGCTGCCAATCGCTCCTGGGCCGCAACCCCATGGGGCGTTTCTGGAATCCGCAATCCCTCTCCACTCTGGCCGAGCGCATAGGTTTCATGACACGTGATCTTCCTGAGCCCACCCACCTGCCCTATGCACACTACCGCTTCGACCTCTTGCTCACCCGTCCCGAATAACAGCCAAGCAGAGCAAGTTGACATAAAAACATGACTGACGCGCGTTTTTTGGTGGTGGGGCAAGGGCTGGCGGGTACGGTTTTGGTGGATGCGCTCCTCGAACAGGGAGAATCCGTGCACATCGCCGACCAACACGTAACTGGGGCGGCATCGAAAGCCACGGCGGGCATCTGGAATCCCCTAACAGCCCGTACCCTGCAAGAATCCTGGCGCTTTTCCGAATTCATGCCCCTTGCACTCCGCTACTATGAAAACAAGTGCGCAGAGCGGAACATCAAGCCACCCCGCGCGCTGCCCCTACTCAAGGTCCTGCCCAACGAGCATAGCCTCGAACACTGGAACCGCACGGCCGAGACCCACGGCAGCAGTTGCAAAAAATCGAACGGATTACCCCCATCAACATTTCGGAATCAACTCCATATGGGTCCCTTCTACGGTTGGGTGAAAGGGGCCGGACACCTTCAAGTGGCTGAATTTATCGAAGCCGCGCGCCTCGATTACATCAATCACGGAATATTTCAAGACACCCGATTCGAAAGCGCTGGAGTTGAATGGGCAAAACATGGCGGATTGAAGTGGAACGGGAAGACCTATGAATACCTCATACTGGCAAGGGGACATCAAGAACGCAAGGACCACTGCTTTGGTTGGCTCCCATTCAAACCCGCTCAGGGTGAATTACTCATGGGATCAATTGCCGATCTCCAGATTCCATTCATCGTATACTCAGGCGGATTTCTCTTACCCATGGGCGGCCATCGCTACCTGCTTGGGGCTACTTATGAATGGGATGAACTGTCGCCCACACCTACGGAAAAAGGTCTTCAACAACTCATGCGCATAAAAGATGGAATTACCCCTCTAAACCTGCAAATTGAAGAGACCTGGGCTGGAATTCGTCCCACAGTGGCCGACCGACGACCTCTTATCGGGGCCCACCCCGCCAACAAAAATCTCTACATTTTCAATGGTCTGGGCACCAAAGGCGTTTCCATGGCCCCCGCTTTGGCCCAAATGCTGGTCGACCACCTCCTGAGGGGGACAAGCCTCATGCCTGAAATCGACATCCGGCGATTTTTAGGCCGCTACCGAAGGTCCACTATCCACACTTAGCCCTATTTTTGTGAGGCCCCAAAATACCCCAACCATGAGCCAACCCCTAATCCTGGTATGCAACGACGACGGCATACACGCACCCGGAATTAGAGCCCTGGTTGAAGCCGTGGAGCCCCTGGGCGATGTGGTAGTGGTAGCCCCCGATCAGCCTCAATCCGGGATGGGACACGCCGTAACCATCGGCGAACCTCTTCGAATCTTTCAAAAAAGCGGTTTATTTGGTCGGCACGACGCCTATGAGACCACCGGTACCCCGGTCGACTGTGTGAAATTGGCGGTCGACCGCATCCTGCACCGCAAACCCGACCTGCTCGTATCCGGAATCAACCATGGCTCCAACAGCAGCATTAACGTAATATACTCAGGAACTATGTCGGCCGCCGTGGAAGGTGCCATTGAAGGCATCCCGAGCGTCGGATTTTCTCTGTGCAGTTACGCTACCGATGCTGATTTTTCGCTTGCAGGACGGGTAGCCACCCAAATCACCCAGCTCATCATGGAAAACGGACTCATACCCAATACACTGCTCAATGTTAACATACCGAATATACCGGGTGACGAGTATAAGGGTCTGAAGGTATGTCGGCAATCCGCGGCAAAATGGCGGGAGAATTTTGAAGAGCGGGTCGACCCCTACCGAAAAAAATACTATTGGATGGTGGGTGAGTTTCAATTGCTGGAACACAGCACCGACACCGACGAATGGGCGCTGGCCAATCAATACGCAAGTGTAGTACCCGTACAATTCGACATGACCGCCCATCACGCCATTCCCTTCCTCAACCAATGGAAACTCGAGGGATAATCACAGCACAGGCAGCCGAATGAACAAAACAACCAAAGACCTCATCATAGGAGCCCTGATGGGGCTGGTCGGACCCGCCCTGGTGTTTCTGCTATTTTTTGGCCTGCAATCCAAATCGCCATCGCCCGAGGCATACGTATCCCGACTCCATCGCTTCAATCTGCTTTCACCCATTCTGAGTATGTGTACTTTAATAAATCTGGGCAGCTTCTTCCTTTTGCTGCGTTTTGAACAACTCGAACGGGCCCGCGGTGTATTATTGTCAACCCTACTGATGGCCATCCTCGTAGCCTACGTCAAATTTTCGGGGTGAAATACTACCTCATTGCCGGTGAGGCCTCCGGCGACCTTCACGGGGGTAGGCTCATCCGCGAATTGAAAAAACAACAGCCCCAAGCCAAATTTCGAGCATGGGGCGGCGATTTTATGCAGGAACACGGGGCAGAAATCATGCGCCACTATCGCGACCTGGCCTTCATGGGCTTTGTGGAGGTATTGCGCAACCTTCCGGCAATCTGGAAAAACTTTCGCTTCTGCCAATCCGATATACAGCAGTTTCAACCGGATGTCGTGGTACTCATCGACTACCCGGGATTTAATATGCGTCTGCTTCCATTCCTTAAAAAAAACGGGATCAAAGTGGTCTGGTACATTTCCCCCCAACTTTGGGCCTGGAATGCCTCCCGGGTCAAGCAGATCAAAAAATATGTGGATGTACTGCTCTGCATACTTCCATTTGAAAAAGACTGGTATGCCAAGCACTCGGTAGCGGCTCAGTTTGTTGGGCACCCCCTGCTCGACGCCCTGGATGAGATGGGTCAATCCCCGGATTTTCCTCAGCGCCACAACCTGAAACGAGACGGCTACCTCGCACTGCTGCCGGGCAGCCGCACGCAGGAGATCCGCAAGATCCTGCCTTCCATGCTTCAAACCGCTGCCCGGTTTCCCGACTACCCGGTGGTGATAGCGCAGGCCCCCAATCAACCAGCGGAATTATACCACTCCTTCAGCCACGTCCATCCGTTCACCCTCATGGAAGGTAGAACCTATGAAGTACTCCGCAACGCCCGCGCTGCTCTGGTTGCCAGTGGTACCGCCACGCTAGAAACGGCCCTCGTCGGATGCCCCATGCTGGTGGCCTACAAGGGCAGCGCCATCAGCTACGCCATTGGCAAGCGACTGGTGAAAGTTCCGTTCATCAGCCTGGTGAACCTCATCGCCCGGAAGGAACTCGTGTATGAATTCATACAAAACAACTGTTCACCCGAACACATGACCACCGAAGCGAATCGCCTGCTCCATGACCCGATTCGTCGGGAGGAACTGAAACAGGGCTATATGGAGTTGAGGGAAAGTCTTGGGGGCCTCGGCGCCAGCCAAAGGGCAGCAGATGCCATTATAAAATCTTGCGCAAGCCAATAAGCAGGTCCGCGAACAGTCAAATCCGTTGTTCGGCTGGCACGATTCAACCGACTCCAATTCCCGTTAACCTGAATCGTCGCGCTAACGGGAGCCTCAAGAGTACGCTGTTGGGGTACCGCATGAGTACGCCGTTCAGGTAACACGCGAGCACACTATTCGGGTAACACACGGGCGCTCATTCCACCCGTCACGAGCACCCGGATTCGAATCGACTCATTACCTAATGCATGACCTGCATATTCCAACCGATCGAGCTTGCCCGTTAACATGACCCCTTCGTCGAGCTTCTGATTCAGCGACTCATGGATCGAACTACGGGCAAATTCATAGAGGTCGTTCAACTCAAAAACCATACTTTCCGAAAGCTTACGTCTGATTTTCTCATCTAGCAGCCAATGGGCCGACTTCAGCATCAGATTGCGCGTGTTCAAGTCATATTCCAACTCCTTCAGATGCAATTTGCGCGATACTTGATCGACTTCCGGAACACTGAGCAAATACAGTATCCCCTTTTTGCTACCTGTGAAACTCACCTCCATCCCCAGTTTTCGTCCGGCCGGAAAAAACCGTAAACCAGTAATACGGATCCGATTTTTGCCAGAACCCAGCCACATTGTATCTATGAACGCGGTCATCATCGACGATAGCTTGTCGTAGGGCAACAACAAATCGGTGTAGATCTGAAAGCCGCTTCCGGGTTGGTGCTGACTTAAATCGGGAAGAACAACAACCTTGCTTTGGTTTGAGACAGGCAAAACAACGGGTCGCGCACGTAGTCCAATAGTCAACTCCAGCTCAGCGCCCTTGAAGTTCCATTCGGCCAAACTCAGTGCCGCTGGTTTCATATGCAGCCAACCCAGATCGCCTAAAGGAAACGGCTCTTGCAAAGCACTCCAAATGGGTTGTAAATACGATTTAAGCCGAAACGCACCCGCCTCCCGATCGATCGCCTTTTCCATCAGGCCGAGATTGGGTTTTAACTGCTTCACCAGCTCATCGTTGATGTTGACCCGCGCGAAGGTGACCCTACACTCATCAAGTGGCTTCAGATTCGTGAAGCGGGTCTCGGTGATGAGCTTCCATCGGGGGTCGAGTTTCAGTTTCGATTCCAATTCAACCTCTATGCGCCGTAATGGCTCATCCCAACCGCAAGAAAATGGGATAGGAGGATTCACACAGTAATCCATCACACAACCCGCGCAATACTCGCCTTGAAAACCATATCCGAGCGATAACCGTGCCAGTAGAGTTTGTCCCTGTCCCACCACCTTGATGCTCCTCCGCTCAACCTTATATCGATAGCGCAATCCACTGCAGGGATGCTCGCCCCCCGTAAATTCCCGCGGCAATTCGGCCTGCGCAAGTTCAATCATAGGCGCCATATCGACCCGTACCGGAATCACCAAACGCGATTCCACCTCCGGCAGCGGGTCAGCCGCCACAGTGAGCCCAGAGCCTTGGGGGGGCAACGGCTGCATGGGACGACCACATCCACCTATAAATACAGCGAATCCGAGCACAATCGGCAGGGAAACGAATGAAAATGGGATGAAAATACCCTTCAACGTGGGTCGGTTGAGGATCCACAAGACCAGAATCCATCGTAATTCCAAATGCCTTGCGAACGTATGTTCTGCCATTTTTTCCTAATTTTATAGCGCACAAAACTAAGACATCCCACATGCAAGGCGTACAATCCTACATCGATACACACAAAGACCGTTTTCTGGAAGAATTGTTTGCCCTGTTGCGCATTCCTTCCGTTTCAGCCAACCCCGATTTTCGTGAAGATGTATTTGAGGCGGCACAGTATGTGGCCGGGCGACTCCGGGAGGCGGGTGCCGACAAAGTTGAGGTTTGTCCAACCGACGGCTATCCGGTCGTTTACGGCGAAAAAATCATTGATTCAAACCTGCCTACCGTATTGGTTTACGGGCATTACGATGTGCAACCCGCAGATCCCTACGATTTATGGCATTCGCCCCCATTCGAACCCACCATTAAGGATGCTAAGATCTATGCGCGTGGGGCTTGCGACGACAAGGGACAAATGTATATGCACATCAAAGCCTTTGAACTGATGATGCAAACAGATCAGATCCCCTGCAACGTCAAATTCATGATCGAAGGCGAGGAGGAAGTGGGATCCGCCAATCTGGCCACCTATGTCGAAAACAACCGCCAACGCCTCAAGGCCGATGTGGTGTTGATTTCCGATACCTCAATGATTGCCAATGACATCCCCAGTATCGATGTGGGGCTGAGGGGACTATCCTACCTGGAAGTGGAGGTAACCGGTCCCAACCGCGACCTGCACTCAGGGGTGTATGGCGGCGCCGTTGCAAATCCTATCACTACGCTTTGTCAGATGATTGCCTCGCTGCACGACAATGACCGCCACATTACCATACCCGGATTCTACGATCGGGTCCACGAACTCAATACCACAGACCGCCACCAGCTCAATCAGGCACCATTCGACGAGAAGGCTTATATGGCCGATCTCGGGGTCGATGACCTCATGGGCGAGAAGGGATACACTACAGCCGAACGAACCGGAATCCGACCCACACTCGATGTCAACGGCATCTGGGGCGGCTATACCGGTGAAGGCTCAAAAACAGTGCTCCCCTCCAAGGCATACGCCAAAATCTCTATGCGGCTCGTACCCCATCAAACATCGGAAGAGATCACCCGACTTTTTCAACGCCACTTCGAACAAATTGCACCTCCGGGCATACGGGTAGAAGTTCGACCACACCATGGCGGCGAACCCGTGGTAACCCCAACCGACTCACCTGCCTATCTGGCAGCCGCCGAGGCCATGACCACCACCTTTGGCAAAGCCCCCATCCCCACCCGTGGCGGCGGCAGCATTCCCATCGTTGCCCTGTTCGAACGGGTGTTGGGGCTCAAATCCGTGCTCATGGGATTCGGCCTGGATTCCGACGCCCTACATTCCCCCAACGAACACTACGGCCTCTTCAACTTCTACAAGGGCATCGAAACCATCCCCTGGTTTTTCCATTATTTCAGCCGAAACGCGCGTTGACCCCCCCCCACGATGGTCCCACAGCGGTTGCGGGCGACTACACCCGCCCCGAAGTCGCGCGGCTCGTGGCCCGTACCCTTCTGAGCCTATTGTTCTTGCTCTCTGCCTGGCTCAAGGCAGTAGATTACCCCTCATTCGAGGTGCATCTCCTCACACAAGTTGGCACTGGGTGGATGGCTACCCCGTTTCTGGCCACACTGTTGATTGCTATAGAATTTGCTCTCGGCTTCTATTGGCTGAACATCGCCTCAGCCAATCGCTGGTTCGAACAAGCCACGGCCTGGGTTCTCCTGTTCTTTTCTGCCTACTTAGGATTTCTCTGGTCGAAGCAAGGGAACGGTGTGGATTGTGGTTGCATGGGCAGTGCCTTGCAGATGAATCCATCGGAGGCACTGGCCCGGAATTTGGTGGCCGGTGCATTCCTGATTATAGCGCGCGGTGAACGGGCTTTAATGCCCTTCAAAATCCACCCTACCTTATTGGCCAGCCTTCCGCTCGTATTGGCCGCCGCCGCCACGGCCTACACGACCCCCCCACCATGGGGCACCACTCCAGAAATGATGCACTCACGCATCAATGACGACCCTCTGTTCAGGTGGGGCTTCCCCTACCCGGAATCGGAACCACAGATTCGTGCGAATAGTGAGGGCAACGATATGGACTATGCCAGGCAAGGCCTTGGAATAACCCCTAAAAACGGGCGACTAACAACAGTGATGAGCGTTCATTGTGGCTATTGCGCCCTGGCAGCCGACCGGATAGGTAAATTATCGAGTGAACTTCCCACACTGAACATTCAAATCATTTTGGTAGGCCGTCCCCAAGAGTTGGCGCCATTTATACAGGAACACAAGCTTCAATCGACCCGGATTTATCACCCTCCAAAAGTAATCGTCCAACCCTTTGTGCCCTATGGCGTTCCCGAAATTTGGTTTACGGCCGCAGATGGCAGGAAATGGAAGCTGTCGCTGCGACAAATCACTCCACGAAATGTACAAAGCCTAATGGAAGAACCCAGCACGCCCAAAAATTGAATCGTGCCCCCAACAAAAAATACCAAAACCAACTACTTTTGAATCAGATTTTACACAAAATCTTATACCATGAAATCGAGCCGATCAGTCACGCCCACCTGCAATGGCCATAGGATAATTATCTTATCGATTTTGCTCTTGTCGCCCATTTTCTTCACTTCCTGTGCTAAAGACCATACCTGCAACTGCTACGAAAAGCCCGGCGACCCCGACCCCTATACCGCCACGCCCATACCCGACTCCAAGCGAAGCACCGCTAAAGAGGTATGCGATAACCTTAACGAACTGGCCAGTTCAACATTCCCTGAAGCCTATTGCGAACTCGACTAAGCAAATGAATACGGACTATTCCCGAAAAATCATAAGCCTGCGCGCTTCACTAATCGTATTCAGCCTCATTGCACTTGTGGCAACAACCCTCCGTGCTCAGGCACCTGCAGGCACTTCAGCCCTTGACCGAATGCCCAACCTGCTCAAAACCGCCGACTTTCGCGGCATGTTGCCCTACCTAAACTCCAATCTGGAAATTGCCCTTCAGGATCGGAAACAGACCTGCACCCGTTCCCAGGCAGAGGTAATGCTCCGGAATTTTTTCATGAAACACCCTCCTAAAGACTTTAAACTCATACACAAGGGAAGCTCAGGACAAGGAGGCGAGTACCTTATGGGCACGCTCACATCAACAACCGGAACCACTTTTAGAACAACCATCGTTTTTTTCGAGAAAAACGGTCAGGATTTGGTGCACCAGTTGCGGTTCGAGTAGTTCTCTATTTTCAACAATGTCAGCCATTCGGTTCTGTCAACCGAAACCCTCACTTGAACGCTTGAATTATCGCCCAAAAACGAATGCAAATCGATGATTATATACGCCTCGCGCTGGAAGAAGATGTAGGTGATGGCGACCACACCAGTCTGGCTCTTTTGCCCACCAACCTCCGGCGGAGTGCCAGATTGCACGTAAAATCTACCGGTATTCTGGCCGGTATGGAGCTGGCCCGAAAAGTATTTGAGACCATCGACCCCAACATCGAATTCGAGCCACTCCTGTCTGATGGCACAAGCGTGGTTGGGGGAGAAATCGCCTTTCAGGTGCGCGGCACGGCGCATAACATACTCACGGCCGAGCGCCTGTGCCTCAACATTATGCAACGGATGAGCAGCATTGCCACCCGAACCCGTCAGGTGGTCGAATCAATCGTCCACACTCATTGCAAGGTTCTCGACACCCGAAAAACAACACCCCTCAACCGAAAAATTGAAAAGATGGCCGTGGCCATCGGCGGAGGGGTCAACCACCGAATGGGACTTTATGACGCTATTCTCATCAAAGACAACCACGTCGACTACGCTGGCAGCATACAAGAAGCCCTAAACAGAGCAGACCAATACCTGAAACAGCATTCCCTTCACCTTCCCATTGTGGTGGAGGTCCGAAATCTGGAAGAACTCAAACAACTGCTCGACAGCTCCAAGACCGCCGATCGGGTGTTGCTCGACAATTTTCATCCGTATGCCTTACTCCAGGCCGTCGAAACAGTAGCCCGGAAAATCCCTACAGAGGCCTCAGGCGGCATCACGCCAAAAAACGCAGTTTCCTATGCAGAAACCGGGGTTGATTTTATATCCATGGGATGCCTCACCCAAAATCCACCACCATTCGACTTAAGTTTGAAGGCGGTTTGAGCAATTTTCATGTAAAGTTTACAGGTCATAAAACATAGATATTTTTGGGAAATGAAGCTACAACATTTCAGCAATCATGGCCTCGTCGCGCTCCACCCGTAGATTTTGAACTATAAACTGCTGCCGCTCCGGGGTGTTCTTGCCCATAAAATAAGTCAGCAACTTGGAAATCGTCGTTTCCGGCTTCAGAAAGACCGGTTCCAGACGCATATCGCGACCGATAAAACGGCCGAATTCGTCGGGACTAATCTCACCGAGGCCCTTAAATCGGGTAATCTCCGGATTCTTGCCCAAACGCTCCACCGCCAGCCTCCTTTCATCCTCCGAATAGCAATAGATTGTTTCCTGTTTGTTACGCACCCGAAACAAGGGCGTGTCGAGGATGAAAACATGCCCGTTTTTCACCAAATCGGGGAAAAACTGGAGGAAAAACGTCAAAATCAACAATCGTATATGCATGCCATCCACGTCCGCATCCGTGGCCACGACAATCCGGTTGTAGCGCAAGCCCTCCAGCCCCTCTTCAATATTCAACGCATGCTGCAACAGATTAAACTCCTCATTTTCATAAACAATCTTCTTCTTGAGGCCAAAGCAATTCAGCGGCTTACCCCTCAGACTGAAAACTGCCTGCGTTTCCACCTGGCGCGCCTTAGTGATGCTCCCCGATGCGGAATCACCCTCCGTAATAAACAAGGTCGATTCATACCGCCGGTCGTCCTGCCCCTCATTGAGGTGGAACCGACAATCACGCAATTTGCGGTTGTGTAGATTCGCCTTTTTGGCCCGCTCATTCGCAAGCTTGCGCACCCCCGCCATGTCCTTGCGCTCACGCTCACTCTGCGTTATCCGCTTCTGCAAGGCCTCAGCCACCGCCGGATGACGGTGTAGAAAATCGTCGAGCTCCTTTTTCAGAAAATCCCCCACAAACGTGCGCAGGCCCACGCCCCTGGGCGACATATTCTGAGAGCCCAGCTTGGTCTTGGTCTGCGATTCAAAAACCGGCTCCTGGACTCTAATGCTGATGGCTGCCACAACCGATGAACGGATATCGGACGCATCAAAATCTTTCTTGTAGAACTCCCGTACCGTGCGCACCAAGGCCTCGCGAAAAGCAGCCAGGTGCGTACCCCCCTGTGTGGTAAACTGTCCATTCACAAAGGAGTAATACTCCTCTCCATATTGCTCGCCATGCACAAAGGCCACTTCTAAATCGGCACCCTTCAGGTGGATAATGGGATAACGAAGGCTCTCGGGATCGGCTTTTCGTTTCAGCAAATCGAGGAGGCCGTCTTTCGACAAATATTTCTGGTTGTTGAAGACCAGAGTCAGACCAGCATTCAGGTAGGCATAATTCCAGATCTGTTGTTCCACAAACTCATTGATGAAGCGGTAGTTGCGGAAAATCTGATCCTCCGGCACGAACGTTACCAGTGTTCCATTGCGATCCTCGGTCTGTATCTCCTCCGTTTCACTTAGCAACTCACCCCCCGAAAACTCCGCGATTTTGGTCCGACCGTCACGGATCGACTGAACCTTAAAGCTGCGACTCAGGGCGTTGACGGCCTTGGTACCCACGCCGTTCAGCCCAACTGACTTCACAAAAGCCCCCGAATCGTACTTTCCCCCGGTGTTAATTCGGGAAACACACTCCAACAACTTGCCCAGTGGTATGCCGCGACCATAATCGCGCACGCTCACCTTATGGTCGCTGACCCGCACATCGATCGAGCGACCGTGACCCATCACATACTCGTCGATGCTGTTGTCGATTACCTCCTTCAACAACACATAGATTCCATCATCCGGGGCGGTACCATCCCCCAGTTTACCGATGTACATCCCGGGGCGCAGCCTGATGTGCTCACGCCAGTCGAGCGACCGAATGCTGTTCTCGTTGTATTCTACAGGGATGTTAATTTCAGTCATAAAGGGGCAAAATAAAGGGGTATATGGACATTGTGGTAAAAAAAATGCCGTTGCTCCAACAAGAAGCAACGGCACAAGACTAAACTATTAATTACTTGGTGCGGGCCGAATTGATGAACGCTTCAGGCTTTAAGGTCGAAGAATTCACTTTGTACATCACCACATAAGCATAAGTCCTGTCGGTGTTCACAGCGGGCGTTAGGGCAGGCTTTGCATAAGCAAACTGAGCCTTCACCTCCTTATTGGCGGGAATTCCCTCGGGCGCTGGTTGATTTGGATTCGAGCCCATGTGGTGGCCAAATGCACCGAATCCGGGGCGTCCAGGAATTTGAGCGTACCCACGATACACAAATTTGTGGTTGTAAGGACTAGGCGTTATACCAGCCTGCGGGGCAGACAGGTTATCCTCCACCACAAAAACGGACCAGGCATAAATGCCCATAGGCATGGCCTCGAACGCCTTCATTTTCACATCGTAGTAGACGGAATCGACAGTAGTCCTGTTCTTGGCAATAGCCAGACCCACCTTCACGGCCGACTCAGGAGTTTGCATAACGGCATCAACATCGCTGCGCCAGGACGCGGCAGAAGAGCCAAAAAAGGTTGTTCCGGAACCGAACCCGGGAATGGCCATGCTGCCGCCGGCAGGATAATAGGCTGCAGCCAAATCGCTGTTGCCCGGTGCAGAAAATTCATCGTTGAAGCCAACTTTCATCACATTCAGGCGTGGACCATAAGCAGCGGCTGCACTGGTGATGGCTGGTATGCCATTTGCCCCACAAGGGCCGCACCATGTGCCACTGAAATTAACCGCGAAGGCGTTGTAGATACGAACAATTTCAAGCGGATCGGGTGTGGGATCGGGTTCGGGCTCGGGGATTTGCTTCGTGCAACCGACTGTGACACCCACGAAGAGTAACAATAACCAAATGTTTTTCATACGAATGGGTTTAAAAAATAATACGGTAAAGATACAAAGAATCCAAACAAAAAGAAAGATTATAAAATATAAAAACAGATTAATAAACCGACATTCTGGCCGACTGCAAAACTTCCCCCGAACTACTCCCCCTATGCACCAAAGCAATGATTTCACACTGCTCCCTGCGCCACGAGGGCAACCAGTTCAATGAAAAGGAGCGCTCAAAAACGCGGCCCACCGGATAGGATGGAGCCTGGAGCGCTACCCCATTGTAGGGTGTCAAGAGCTTTCGGGCCACATGCTTGTGCACATAAGCCGAATCAAGCCCAACCGGCGATGGATTAAGTTGGAAACCCAAAATGTTATTCTCCACCAGATACACGGTCAGATACAATGGAGTCGATGAGGAGTCATTCAACCGGGCGCGGCAGTCTACCACCACGGAGGTGTCGCCCTCCAGCCAGCTACGCGATAAACTTAAATTCACTGCTGGCGGAACATCCTTCTCCAGGTTAACATAATTGCTCCACTTCTGATCCGAAATGATCACGCCCGGCTCGCCGGCAAACAACCGCCGGTTCACCGATCCGGAGGGGTAACCCTGGGCACCCCCCAACAAAGTCTCTATGTTGTTGCCTTCAGGCAAAGTAAGATCCTCGGCCTGACCAGCATACGGCACACTATAAAAACCCGTATGAATTCCTACGGCCGCTACCCGACCCGGGTAGAGTGTTTGCAGGGAAGAAATGGTGGTGTGGGCACGTGGACAATTCACACAGCGAACACCGGTAAATTCCTCTAGCAATACCACCCGATTCTGACGATTCTCAGGAGTAGATTCAATATAGGTGGTGTCCTTTAGTCCGGGAGTTCCAGTCGAAAAATCTACAGGTGGACCAACCTCCATGCACGATGTCAGGGCGAAAACCGATCCCAAGACACCAATTAAGAGTTGAAAACAGCGAGGCATATCGACTTCATTTGTAAGTTATTGATATCAAAGATCTAAAAGGTAGCCGACATACCAAAGCGCATCCCGTTAAATGCTGGTTCGACGCGACAAACGCCGCCCGTACAAATAACACCTTGAACCTGGCGCACGTATCCACCCGTTAAACGAAACTTCGGCAAGTTTAGGGCGCCAAAAACCGTATAATAATGAATCCGCTTCTCAGAATCCTTGTTGCCATAGTTCCACATATCCATAATGCTGAAACTGTAGCGCGGCGCAATGTTGTATTCGAGAAGCCCCCACCACCAGGATCCCAGATCCTGCTTTGTACTCATATGTGACAGCTCAAAGCGCACCGACTCCTTCCGGTTTCGCTTCCAGGTAAGTTCCGTGAAAGGGGTAAATACCTCCACCAGAGGGGCATTCGGCTTGAATTCGTAGATCGATTGGTTGTAGGTGAGCCGCTGAGCCCCCAGCATCCACTGAAAGCTACGGCTCGGCTTCCATTTGTATTCGGCATACAGTTCCCGAAAAAGGGGCTGACCCGAAAGGTCGTCGACATGCGAACCATTCAGCAGTAAGTTACCCTTTTTCCCCGTTTGGAGTACCACATCAGCCTGGAATCCTTGTTCACCTATTAGCTGAGTGGCCGGGGCATAGCGCGCAGTTAGGCGATAAGTATTCATCCGTGCCGTTGGGGGAATGAAATTCACCAGACCATTGTTGAGGTTCTCCAGGGGCGACACACGAAACTCATAGAAGGAGGTGCGCTTATACAACACGTTCACACCCAACCCCTGCCGGGCATAGCCCAGCCCGGTCATCAACACCGACCCGGGTTCATTCACCAGACTTCCCTCACGGTTCAGGACGGCCTCGCGCGATTTTCCTGCCGCCTCAAAACTCCAAGTGAGCGAGCGAGCGTCGAGGCTCCCATAAACTGAATAGGCAAAAGCATTGTATTTGGGCACAAAGCGCCTGGCCACGGGCAAGTTCTCAATGTCGCGCACCACCTGCTGCATCGATGTGTTGTCGAGGGTGCGGTTCACCACCGTCAAGCCAGGCCTGAAACGGATCTTTTCACCCAATGCCATTCCACCTTCCAGATTTAGACCCTTCAACACCGGTCTGTAGGTGTCGAACTGGAATTTTTGCCGACCCACAAAACCCTTCACCATCCATTCATCCGACAATTTGTAGCGTGCATGTAGTCCAAACAAAGCGTAGTCGAGGTTCTGACCCCGTGCTTCATAGGCCCTGAAGGTGACCCCACTACCAAATTGGTCGTAGATGTTGCCCGCGGTCAACTCAAGCTTATCGAGCTGCTTACGCACATACCAAAACCCCACCCCCTGATTATTGAACGCCTTTTGGGGATCGCGGAGGCCGGAGTTCAGAAACATATCGAATCGGATCCCAGCCTGCACATCATCGCTCCGGTAATTCATGTTCAGCCAGGCCTCGGTCGACGATAATTGCTGGTAGTACTGTGGCGGAATGGGGTTTGAAAGGATGCTCGAATCGAGAAAAAAGAAATTCTGAAACAGCTCAAAATCGCCTGTTATGCGTCCAGATTGCCCATTCTGCCCCCAAACGCTTCCTCTGTTGAACAATACGGCCAAGCAAAAAAGCACCATTGGCAAAAAGGCGCGCACCCTGGTGTAACCCATAAACTGTTTTTAACAATACAATTTCAGCGGAAAAATACGCGTTATGCGGATAAACGTATCCAAATTCCTATTTTCGCGCATGAAATTTCGACACCTACTCTTTGCGCTGAGCTGTTTCATACTCGCGATCTGTGCCGCACCAAGCTTTAGTCAGCCTTCCAATCAGTCCTCCATTCCCGAGGTTAGCCTGCGCGATACCGACGGCAATCTGGTCGAATTGCGTTCCCTGATCAGACCTGGAAAACCCACCATCATATCGTTTTGGGCCACCTGGTGTGCTCCCTGCAAGAAGGAACTTTCTAACTATGCAGAGTTGTATGTCGACTGGCAGAAGGAGTTTGATGTGGAGGTTCTGGCCATCAGCATCGACGACAGCCGAAATTCCGCCAAGGTCAAGTCTTACATTAATGGCGTTAAATGGCCATTCCGCGTTCTACTCGACCCCAACGAAGACATGAAGCGCGCCCTGAATTTCCAGACCGTGCCCTTCTCCCTGCTCATCGACGGCGAGGGGCGCATCGCCTATCGTCACAACAGTTATGTGGAGGGCGACGAATTTGTGATAGAGGAAAAGCTGAAGAAGCTCAAAAAACCCGACCAGAAGTAGCGATCCATTTCGGGCCCTATTTTTAAATAAGGTTCAAATCGCTTTGAAGAAGCGAAAATTTCTTTACCCCTTCTCCTGGTAGTAGCGATACAATTCGTGGATGGGTCTGATTAGAATTTTGCCGCAAATCAAGCGGTGACCCATGAGCACCTCCTCCAGAATCTCTCTGAAATAGAAAGCGATTGAGCCCACAAAATGCAGGGGGAGTTCGTGTACTTGATCATAGCGCAAGATGTGAATGCGCAGGAATTCTTCGAAACCGGATCGTACGAGTTGGCGAACATACGGCTCCGTGCTGTGGGTCGATAACACCCGCGCCATGGAGGCCAAATAGACATTCACGTGGGGCTCATGATAGACCGAATGAAATATGCCCTCTTTAGTGAGTCCCTTAATATTCAGTTCCTGTTCCAGAAATTCGGGCAACAGGTGGTAGAGATAGTCGGCCAGCAGCCGACGACCCAGCCAGCTACCACTCGCCTCATCTCCGAGCAAATAACCCAGAGCGGGAACGACCTGGCTCCACCGTTTTCCGTCGTAGTAGCAGGAATTGCTACCCGTTCCAATAATACAGGTTACACCACGATCATCAAAGTTGGTGGCAATTGCGGCGCCCAGAATATCATGCTCCACTGCAACTCGGGCGTTTGGAAAAAAAATCCTCAGCGGTTGCGCAATTTGTTCGTTGCGTTCCGGACTCGAACAGCCGGCCCCGAAGAAACGGACCTCAGTTATCTCGTTGGCCAAACGCGCCAGAGGGGATGAGGATAGTTCCTCCAATACGAAAGCGGCATCATGGAAAAACGGGTTGAACCCCTTGGTGGTACAAACATCGGTCACTCGGCTCCCGAATTTCCAGTCAGCCTTGGTTGATCCACTATCTGAAACAAGCAACATGTGATTGAGATTATATTATGTTTTGAGGGAGAAAATAGTATGAATTTCTTAGGTTATATCAGATGGATAATATTTTGGAAATTCGGAACAAATCATGATCGAGCACGGATGAAATTTTGGCGGCCTGAGTGAGCGGTGTAAACACAACCTGGTTGTTGATCAGGCCCGCCATCATCTGGTTTTTCCCTTCCATGAGCCCCTCTATGGCGGCCACTCCAAGGCGGCTGGCGAGCACACGGTCGAAACAGCTGGGACTACCCCCACGTTGTATGTGGCCCAGAATGGTGACTTTCATCTCATATCCATCGAATTGCTCCTGTACCTTGCGGGCAATTTCATAGGCGCCCCCCTCCTCATCGCCTTCCGCCACAATCACCAGTCCCGAGGTCTTATTGCGTAACCGTCCCTTTTTCAAATTTTCCACCAATTCATCGATGCTCGTTTTTGTTTCCGGGATGAGAATGTCCTCACATCCGGCAGCGATCCCGGCATACAGGGCAATGTAACCCGCGTCTCGGCCCATCACTTCAATGAAGAACAGACGGTTGTGGGCATCGGCCGTATCCCTGATTTTGTCGATGCAATCCACCACAGTGTTGGTTGCAGTGTCGTATCCAATGGTGAAGTCGGTGCCATTCAGATCGTTGTCGATCGTACCAGGTAGTCCGATCACCTTAATATCATATCGGTTGCTGAAATGGAAGGCGCCCCGAAACGAACCGTCACCTCCAATCACCACCAAGGCATCAATTCCCCTTTGCCTGAGTTGTTGATAGGCCTTTTCCATGCCCTCTTCGGTTCTGAACTCTTCGGATCGGGCAGATTTCAGGATGGTCCCGCCCCGGTTTATGATATTGCTTACCGACCGAAGATCCATCTTTTGGTAGTCGCCCTGAATCAGACCATCATAGCCCCGAACCACCCCCCACATTTCGAAGGAGTAGTGTATTCCTGAGCGCACCAAAGCACGGATGCAGGCATTCATTCCAGGCGAATCGCCCCCCGATGTGAGGAAGGCAACTTTCTTCAGTTGGGTCGACATACACTTAAATTTTTGAAGTGCGAAAAATACCAATTTCAAACCGATTAATTTTTCTGAACATAATTGTTATATAAAAAAGAATATATATTTTTGTTTGTCTTAAATAGTATTATTCCCTATAATATATCTTAATTAATTATAACATGAAAAAAATCTTTACGATGTTTGCGATGGCGTTCATGGCATTTATTTCTGCCGTAAACGCTCAAAATTTCACCGTTTACTTTGGAGTGGACATGTCACAGTATTTGGATCCCATTTCACCCGCTGGAATCCGAGTTGCGGGTGATTTTGTGTCCCGTGGTGCTTCCGTGAACGGCACAGCGCTTCAGTATTGGTCACCCGGCGACACCGCCTGTACCCTCACCAATCTTGGTAACTACGTTTGGGGCATTGGAATCCGCTTTCCGGACAGCGTGTTGGGGCAAACACTGACTTTTAAGTTCGTCAACGGGAGTAGCTGGGGCATGAATGAAGGTGCGGCAACTCTTTCTGGCTGTGGAGTTGACGACGGATTCGGCGGCTATAATCGTCAGTATCTGCTCGAAGGCACCGCCTACGTTAGGTATTGTTGGAACCTTTGTACTCGTTGCGACGGGAGCGATCCGGTGTCAGCAGCAAGTGTAAAATCTAATTATGTAACACTAAACAAAATTTATCCGAATCCGTTTTCAGGAAGTACCCGCATCGATTTGAATGTGGTGCAATCTGGTGGATTAAAGGTTCGGGTCTATAACATCCTCGGACAGCCTGTAACAACTCTATTTGACGGATTTGCTGGTGCAGGAAGCCTGTCTCTGAACTGGGATGGCTCCACGCAAACGGGTGAACCCGCACGTGAAGGTGCTTATCTGATTCGTGTAGAAATGGGACAGAATGCGACTACACATCGCATTTTGTTGAACCGCTAATATTTTTTTCTGCTCAGAAAAGCCACGCTTAGTCGTGGCTTTTTTTTTAAGTAGAAACTCTGCACTTCTTATGAAATACTACTTCACTTCCATTTTTGCTTTGTTCTTGGCCACTCAACTGCCTGCATTGGCCCAGGTGAGTAGTGTGCCCCGCTTCCCCACCGATACCGATTCTGTGACCATTTATTTTAATGCAACAGAAGGGAATGGCGCTTTAGCGAATTTCAATGGCCCCGTGTATGGGCACTTTGGAGTGCTTACAAATCTCAGTACGAGTCCCACGAATTGGCGTCATGTCGTGCCCTCCACCTGGGGCGTGGCCACACCGCAAACACTGATGGCCCCGCTTGGCAATAACTTATATCGCTTTGGTTATCGCCCACGCAGTTTTCATGCCGTGCCAACAGCCGAAATCGTGCAATCGCTCGCATTTGTATTTCGCAATACCGACGGCAGTGTGGTAGGAAGAGCGGCCGATGGAAGCGACATATACGTTCCCATTTATCCGGTTGGTCAACTTCAGGCACGGATTTTTTCGCCTTCGCGCGGACAACTTCTCGTACCCGCACAAACGAATATTCCATTTTTTGGCGCAGCGTCGCAGGTCTGCTCCCTTTCGCTGTTCGTGAATGGCGTACTGCAGCAATCGGTGGTGAGCGACACCCTCAGCATCAGCCTGCAGTTTCCACAAGCCAACAACTATGAATTGGTATTTCGCGCCAATACAGGTGCATCAACCGTATCAGACACCCTCCGTTTGGTTTGTCCACCCAACTCCGTCATCGCCCCGCTCCCGGCAGGCGTCCACGATGGAGTCAACGAAATCAATGACTCTACGGTGCACCTCGTACTCTATGCACCACACAAGCAGAATGTGTTTGTGCTGGGTGACTTCAACAACTGGACGCCCGATGTCAACTTTTTCATGAAGCGGAGTCCCGACAGCAGTTGGTATTGGCTCACCATCGGCAACCTAAACCCGGGCGAAGAAAACGCATATCAATATATGATCGACGGACAACTGAAAGTGGCGGATGCGTTCAGCCACAAAATCCTGGATCCGTCCAATGATCCGTTCATCACCGCCTCGGTTTACCCGAACCTCAAACCCTACCCCACCGGTAAAACCACGGGTATTGTGTCTGTGTTGCAAACCAACAAACCGGCATACCCATGGCGCAACACAAGCTTCAGCAGGCCAAATCCCCGCGATTTGGTTGCTTATGAGCTTCATGTGCGTGATTTTTCTGTAGAACGCACCTTCCAACGTGTAATCGATAGCCTTTCCTACCTTAAGCAACTCGGCATCAATTGCCTCAAACTCATGCCGACAACCGAATTTGAGGGCAACAACTCCTGGGGCTATAATCCGATGTTCATGTTGGCGAGTGATAAAGCCTACGGTCGGGAAACAAAACTGAAGGAACTCATCGACAGCTGCCACACCCTCGGAATTTCCGTTGTACTCGACATGGTACTGAACCATCAATTCGGATTGAGTCCGATTGTGCGAATGTGGTGGAACGCTACAGCCAACCAACCCGCTGCCAACAGCCCCTACTTTAATCCGGTGGCCAAGCACGACTTTAATGTGGGCTACGACATGAATCATGAGAGTCCTGCCACCCAACGCTTCGTTCGGCGTGTGCTGAAGCATTGGCTACAGGAATTTCGGTTCGATGGATTCCGATTCGACCTTTCAAAAGGATTTACGCAGCGCAACACCTTAGGCAACACCGGTCTGTGGGGACAGTACGACAGCACGCGTGTACGTATTTGGAAATCAATCTATGATTCTGTTCGGGTATATGACGCCACTGCGTATCTGATCCTAGAACACTTCGCCGATAATTCAGAAGAGCGCGAGTTGGCCAATTACGGCTTGATGTTTTGGGGTAACCTCAACTACAATTTCAACGAGGGCACCATGGGTTATGTCAACAATTCCAACTTCCAATGGGGCGCCTATACTCAACGTGGGTGGTCGCAACCTAACCTCATGACCTATGCAGAGAGCCACGATGAAGAGCGGTTGATGTACCGCAATCTCACCAACGGCAGCTTCAACGCTACACACAATACCCGAAACATACAAACAGCCTTGCGCCGGATGGAACTGGTTCCCGTTTTTGAAATGTCGATTCCAGGCCCAAAAATGATATGGCAGTTTGGTGAACTGGGCTACGACTTCAGCATCAATCGTTGTCCGAACGGCAGCATCAACCAAAGCTGTCGCACAGATCCCAAGCCAGTTCGGTGGGACTACTTCACCAACCCCGACCGACGCAGACTTTACAATATTTATGCGGCCATGAACCAGCTGAAAACGACTGAACCTGCTTTTGGCACAGCCAATTTTACTTTTGCGCTCAGTGGTGCCTTCAAGCAAATCCGACTTCTGCACCCTTCTATGAACGTGATGGTGCTAGGCAATTGGGGGATCACCGATGCTAGTTTCCAAGCAACTTTCCCGGCAACAGGCCGCTGGTATGAATACTTCACGGGCGACAGCATCGACATCGCTCAGGTAACCAACAGTATGCAGGTCGAGGCGGGTGGCTATCGATTGTATACCTCAAAGCGATTGAGTCCACCGAACCTGGTCTTGTCGGATCCATTCTCGGCCAGCCAGGGAACTGCGCCCGCGCTACGCATTTATCCCAATCCAAGCTCGGAGCGTGCGCTCATTGAACGTGCAGAAGATCAATCGGCTGCACCAGCTACCATAGATATTCGCAACATACAGGGACAACTGTTGTCGACCTTACGCATGGAAGCCGGCCAATCTGTGATGGATTGGAATCTGCACTCAGATGGAGGCAACCCCCTGCCTTCGGGACTTTACCTCATCAGCATTGATGGTTTGGGCCACGGACGCTTGGTGATTAGCCGTTAACAGAACTGAGTATTTAACATGTTGATATGATTCAGTATGCTTATACTCGGTTGACACCCAATTTAGGGTTAACCACGTAATGGACAACCCTCGATTATGATCGAACCCCAACTTATGGTCGACCCCAATCTAAGGTCGACCCATGACCTATGGTCGACCCCGATCTAAGATCGACCCCCGATTTTTGGTTGTCCCCGATCTAAGATCGACTCCCGATTTTTGGTTGTCCCCGAAATGGTCAACCCCGTAATGCTCGACCCTCGATTTATGGTTGAAAACTCTTTTCTGTTGCCAAAACCCAGAAAGGAGGTAGGCAAACCTTCATGTCGTTAGCTTGAATGCTTCAACTCCTCGCTAGGGGTCGATCTACACCCAAACCATTACTAGCTTATTGCCATCAATAAAAGCCTTCAGGCTATAAAAAGCCTAATAGTTCGTTAGGCTTGTGCTGTTCAATGCCTTGGGTTTCAAAATCCCAACATCCGGGCAAAGAGCCCGGAATTCGCTTGCATCCAGGTATCACTGCGCAGTTGAGTTGCGTTTTGGGCAAAGGAATTGAAAAACCAGGTTCGGGGGTTAATGACCCCCAGCGCAACATTTTGGCGAGCTTGAGCCAAAGACTCAACCCTCAGGCAACCACCATCATAACGTGCCAATCGTCCACCGTCAAGGAGTACTACCCCCCATTTGAACTCAAAATCCTTCACAAAGTGTACTGAGGCATCAATGCTGCAACCCGAGATGGCCTGCACCTGCTCATCCACGCCCAATACGATGACCTGATTCATGAATACCATGCTGTAGGCCGTCAAACGCAGTTTGTGGGCCGACCAATTCGCGGCAAATTCCGACAGGCGCTCTGCCAATTCAATTTGTTCATGGGTCTCAAATGGCCGATTCGAAACATAAATCCAGATTCGGCAACGGTCAGGCCACTGCACAGAATCGAATGGGGGCAATTGATTCAAAATACCCTGTGATGTGTCGGTGATGGGGCTCGTGATCATTATTGACTAGAATGTTGATACCTGATCATTTCGAAGAATCCGTGGTATTCAATCTCGGTTGCCATAATAGCTCAGAATGGGGGGTATGACTTTACTAGGCGTTGGACGAAGACGATGCACCCGATCGAATAATCAACTCTGCAATATCCAATACTTCCACTTCATCCTCTTTGTTATGATGCTTTACACCGTCGCGCATCATAGTCATGCAAAACGGACAAGCCACAGCCACAATAGTGGCCTCAGTGGAAATGGCTTCTCGACTCCGTTCGTGGTGTACCTCACCCGACCCCTTTTCAGATTCCTTAAACAATTGTGCACCTCCGGCACCGCAGCACAGACCCTGAGCGCGGCTTCTTTTCATCTCTACCAAATCTGTATCGAGAGACTGTAACACTTCGCGAGGGGCCTCATAGATGCCATTGGCTCGGCCCAGATAGCAGGAGTCATGGAAGGTAATACGCTTTCCCTTAAACGCTCCACCTTCCTTGACCTTCAGTCGACCTTCGTTGATCAGCTGCTGCAGCAGGGTAGCGTGATGCACCACCTCATAATGACCGCCCAATTCCGGGTATTCGTTGCGAATGATATTGAAACAATGTGGACAAGCAGTCACAATTTTCTGAACCCCATATCCATTCATCACCATGATGTTCTGCATAGCCTGCATCTGGAACAAAAATTCATTTCCTGCCCTCCGGGCTGGATCGCCCGAACAACTCTCCTCTGTGCCCAAAACAGCAAAGCTCATACCGACATGCTCCAGGATTTGGGCCACTGCACGGGTCACACGACGCGCCCGCTCATCGAAACTGCCGGCGCATCCAACCCAAAACAAAACCTCTGGCTTGTCGCCCGACGACTGCCATTGGGCCATCGTGCGTATGTTTAAATCATCGCTGAACGCGTCCATTCTATTGACTTTTAGAGGGTGCAGCCCATCCCAGGCGATCAGCAGCAGGGAACTGCCAGGGTGCGCCGTTATTTTCAATATTGGTGTACATCGATTTCCATTCGCCAGGTTGCTCACCCGCCTCCATCGATTGGTAGCGCCTGAGTTCGGTGATGATGCTGAGCGGGTTGATGAGAACCGGACAAGCCTCAACGCACGCCTGGCACGTGGTGCAGGCCTGCAACTCCTCAGCGGTTATATAATCGCCCAAAAGAAATTGGCCATCTGATCCTGCTTCTTGGCCTTGATCCAACAACTTTCCCACGTCTTCCAAGCGGTCGCGCGTTTTCATCATGATGCTGCGGGGCGACAATTTCTTACCTGTGATGTTGGCAGGACAAACTGAGCTGCACCTGCCACATTCCGTGCAACTATAAGCGTCCATCAGCGACTTCCAACTCAGGTCGGTCACATCCTGCGCGCCAAAACGACCAGGCTGGTCCCCGTCCGATACGTCAGCAGGAGAAGCAAACGGGTCCGCATCCGGATCGAGCATAAGGGAAACCTCCTTACGAACACTTTCCATGACGGATATTCGTCCGGACGGCACCAAATCGGCATAAAAAGTATTGGGAAATGCCATTAGTATGTGGAAATGCTTGCTGTAGGGCAAATAGTTGAGAAAAGCCAGTATTCCGATGATGTGCCCCCACCACGCTACCCGCTCAAGGGTATGCAGTACACCTTCCGACATCCCCTCAAATAAAAAACCCAGTTGATTGCTCAACAGGTATCCCCCTCGATCGGACATATTGGCTTCGGCAATGTTCATCAGCAGAAATGCGCCCATCAATACCACTTCAATGATCAGGATCAGGTTCGCATCCAGGAACGGCCAGCCCGATAACTCCGGTTTGTGGAATCGTTCCAGCCTCTGAATATTGCGCCGCCACAGAAAAATAATACAGGCGATGAGTACTCCCACCGCTAATAGCTCAAAAAATCCGATGATCACTTCATAAAAAGCGCCCAAAATGGGCTTGAAAATTCGGTGCGTTCCCAACAATCCATCCAGTACAATTTCCAATACCTCCAGGTTGATCAATATAAACCCAGCGTAAATCAGGACATGAAAAAAACCCGCCACAGGACGTGTGAGCATCTTACCCTGACCCAAAGCCACCCGCACCATTTGTTTCCACCTTCTGGAGGGCTGATCCGTACGCGATTCCGCCTTCCCCAGGCGTATGTTGCGGACAATGGAGGAAATCTTGCGGGCAAACAAACCAACCCCACCAATCAGTAATACCAAAAAAACGAGCTGTGCGATCATAGCCATGAAACAGAATGCAAGATAAGGAAGCAAAAAATATAAAACCGTATGGCAAACGAATGTTTCCTTAAGTGGGGTAAGTCAGGAGCAAACAAGCCTTCAAACACCAGCAATCAAGGAATTAGTCCACCCGATTTTAAAAATGTCCCGCTTTTTCCGTACCTTCGCACCTCATTCGGTGATGTAGCTCAGTTGGTAGAGCAAAGGACTGAAAATCCTTGTGTCGGCGGTTCGATTCCGTCCATCACCACCAAAAATCTTACATGCCAACATATAGTAGATTCGCATGCGTCGGTTTATTTATATTAGGACTGATTTGCAATCCGGCATGGGCTCAAACGAAGGATTCGGAGGGTAATCAATATCCAACCAAAATCATCGGTGCCCTGGAATGGACCACCGAAAATTTGAAATCTACTCGCTTTCGCAATGGCGAACCGATCCCCCAGATTCGGGCCCGGACAGAATGGGCCCGTTCCAATACCGCGGCCCGAATAGCACCCGACAGCTCTGAATCAAAAGTCGCTCAATTGGGTTACCTTTACAACTGGCATGTGGTAAACGACCCCAGGGGTATTTGTCCGACCGGCTGGCGTGTACCCACTCATGACGAGTGGACGGCGCTGACTCAATTTCTGGGTGGCGAAAAAACTGCAGGAACTACCCTGAAGATGAGTACCGGCTGGACCCCCGGCTTCCCGGGAAATAATGCCTCGGGCTTCAACGGACGCCCCGCGGGATTCCGTGCGGCAGACGGTTCATTTGGTGGAATCGGCAGCTATGGTTATTGGTGGAGCGCAACGGCCAGTAACATCAACGGAGCATGGGGGCGTTTTGTCGATTACAACCAGGAGGGAATTTTTATGATGGATGGCTTCAAGAAATCCGCTTTCTCGGTCCGCTGCGTTCGTAAAGTTGCCGCGGGAAAGGCCGGCCCGTTGTGGTAATTGGCGTCAGTGCGGTCGTTGGCACTATCGCGGAATTCGGTACTTGTTGTTAGCGTATTGTGTTAAAGGCCGTTTTCCAAAACGAAACGTAGCACCGAACCAACAGACATGAAATTTTCTTTCGTCGTTGCGCATTCAAGCTGATAAAAACCTTTGGTATGAAGAAAGTATGAGCCGGGACTAAGCCCGGAAGTTTCGATGCGGTCACCGGGTTGCAGCGCAATCCCGCTTTGGAGGATGCGTCCCATCATATCCGTTATGGACCATTGATAGCTTAGAGAGAAGGCCGATGCTGGCGTCGTATTCCAAGTCAAAAACACATTACCCCGGGAAGGGTTGGGAAAAATTGTGGGGGCATTCCGTGAAAAGTCGTTGTTTTCCAGATCAGGATCTTCCACAGGTGTTAAAGCATCAAAGCAAAGGGAAGATTGCCGGCGTGTATCCCTTTGGAAGTTAAGCCAAGCCGGACCATTTCCTTTTCCAACTTTGATCATATACGCTCTCCCAAAATTTCCAGACATGTTGGTGGCATAAATACCATATCCTCCAACGATAAAAACTTCCAGGGTATCGTCCGCATCAAAATCAGCGACAAGTGGGGCGTGGTCAAGTTCATACCGATTATCCCCGTAATGTTGCGCAAGATTTATATTCCATAACATTGCGCCGTTGCAGCCGCTAAGGGCATACAGAATTCCTTTGCTCGTTCCAAAAACGAGATCCAAACATAGGTCGTTGTTTATGTCCGCCAAAACTACACCCCGAAAGCATTGCCCGAAATTGGGGATGGTGTATTCCCATTGCAATGAGCCTGTTGCGTCCAGAACACTTAATTTGGAACCGCCAACGAATACCACTTCGCATGAACCGTCCCGATTCAGGTCGCCGACTGTAACAGGACCTCCTACATAACCGCCCGCTTTGAATTTCCACAAGGGTTGACCGCTTTGGCCTTGAAGACAGTAAACTGTATCGTTATATGCGCCAATGATTACTTCCGGATATTGGTCGCTGTTCAGATCAGCAATGGCGCTACCATGATACATATGATCATGAACGGGGAAAGCCCAGAGGCGCTGCCTGGTATACCCATCGAATGCAAACACAGAGTCCAGATAATTGAAGTTCCAGGATGCGACCACGAAATCCAGTTTACCATCCCGGTTAAGATCGGTAATGGTTGGAGCGGTTTGTATCCACGAATTCAGGTCGACTGCCAGATTCCAGGCGGTGGTTCCGTTTTCTGCATTGATACAACGAACCCACCCGCCGAATTCTCCGTGTAGAATCTCGGGCTTTCCGTCCTGGTCTACGTCGGCTACCGTGGGCGGAGAATCGCTACCCCTTGCAATGTTGGTCCACAGAAGTTGCCCGTTGTTTCCCCTGAAGGCAAAGGTTCGAGGGTTGCACGAAGATGCCAGGACAACCTCAGGCCCGCCCAATCCGTCAATATTGGTCAACAAAGGCGCTGCGTCGTTACAGCCGTGGGTGCCGGTTGCCGAGGCATTGAATTTCCAAAGCAGGCTTCCGTTATCGGCATTAAGGACATGCAAGCTAGAGTCGTTCCTGTAACAACCAAAGGCAATTTCCAAAAACCCGTCCCCATCGAGGTCTGCTGCAGAGGACTGACCTGCCGAAAAATCACCCGTATTGTACCACCACATAATGCGGGGAAAGCTCTGCGCAATGGCTTGAAAACCGTTACCCATCAGCAAGGCACCTATAATTATTTGCCAAATAAACTGCGCTCTCATTTCACAATGGTCGATGTACGTTGTAACATTTTTATTTGCTGCCGGAAATACTATTTCCTACTCATTTCAAACGCGCTTCGGATCTTCCGCCAAACAAAATAGCCCGTTTGCCAAAAATACTACTTCCTACTAAAATAGCAACCCATACCGGAGGGGATTTTTATGATAGACGATTATAAGAAAAGTGCATTTTCATTAAGGTGCGTGCGCAAACCGATTAAGAAATAGCTGCAGCCCTTAGTACCCGGGGGCAGGATTACCAAAAGCGCCCATGGGCATGCCTCAGCAGGCATAAATGAACAGCATCTAAAAAAATAACATTATCGGATTTCCACAATGAGTTAAGGCATTATTTCCATGTGTCCAACGGCGTTCCTATAATTGAAATGCAGTAGCCCATTAATAATCCATCCTTATTACATATAAAAAATCAGTGGTGTCACTGAGAGAACAGGGCTCCATTCATAAATGGAGCGAACGGTTTAACTAAAAAGAACCAGAAATATCGCTGGTTACATGAGGACAGTATCCCAAAAAAGTAACACAAATAAGGGATTTAGCCCCCAGATCAAAACAACTTGAAACCGGCAGTCAGCATCCACGTGCCGGGGGTTCCGTCGGTTGGAAATTTTTGTCCGCCTATAGTAAACTCAGGGGCAAAATTTGTTAGAGGCGATTGGTAACGAACATCCAATACCAAATTTCCTAAATCCAAACCAATCCCCGCCATTCCACTGATCTCAGACTTTCGGAAATTATGTTCGAATGAGGTGGCATTCACAGCATCACGAAGTTTGAGCTGTGCTAAATTGTTGAAGGATGGCCCCACCTGCATTCGTAATATTTTGAAGAACCGAATGCCCACTACGACTGGTACCGATACCCTACGCACATCCAGATTCAGCACCTTAGCAGCACCACCGGGATAATTCACCACCTGAAGTGAAGAAGCTGCGCTGCTGAACAACAACTCCGGCTGAAGGCTCAAACGGCGTGATTGCAAGCGCATATAGAGTCCACCATGATAACTTAAGGTGGGGTCACTCTTGATCGCGCCCAACGGATTCGGGGTACTGGCCGCATCGAACAAAGACTCAGAGGCTACCCCAATTCGAGGCCCCAACTGAAAAATCGGGGGCTTTTGTGCAAATGCCATTTGACCCAGAATCAAAGAACAAACAACTACGAATAGGAAAAAACCAATTTTTTTCATAACAATTATTATTTACATAAATACAGGGCTCCATCAAAAAAAAGGGGGGCATAAGCCCCCCTGAACGAATCTGAAAGAAACTGCTTAGCGTATGACTAAACGCTTAGTTTCCACATTATTGCCCGTGCGTACCTGAACAAAGTAAACGCCGTGGGGCTGGTTCGACAAATTCATAGAAGTGGCAGTAGAAACCGGTACAACACGACGAACCTCGCGGCCGATCACATCCGAAATCAGGATTTCATCAGCAACCTGCACCGTCTGAACCTCAAACAAACCACTGCTGGGGTTTGGATACACACTGAACTGAGCGGCAGGAGCAGACACCAAACGAGGGCCACGCAGACCAAATCCAGGCATCGACTCAGCCCATGAATTGGCCAACTCGGTGAGGCTGCCCACTTCCAAGGTACCAGCAACATGACCTTTAGCAGATACGCGGAAGATTGGCGCACCGGCGGCCACATTCCACTGACTCAGGGTGTGCCATGCAATGCGGAGTTCGTTGCCCTTCTGGTGGAACACAACGTCCTGTGCAGATGGACCAGTAGATACAACAGAAGTAACCTCCATTCCGGCAGGAAGCGTTAGGTTGATGGTAGCTGCACCCAAAGACAAACCCTGATCGCTATAAAGGTTGAAGTCATAATCTGAGACAGAGGTATGTACCACACCTTGCTCATTCATAGCAGAGAACGACTCACGCAAATTCACGTTGGGCGTTCCACTACCGTTGACGTCACCCGTGCACAGAGCCTTAACGTTCACTGTTACCGTGTTATCATTCACGGAGATGCTGGGATTGCCATATTTCCAGTTGCCTGCAGAGAATGACGCAATCTGCTGCGCCACACGACGTGAAATCTGAAGGGCATCAGTAGAAGTAACAGAGTTTGACGCATTTACGTCGGCGGCCGACAAACGAATGCCGGACAACAAGGCTACCTGAGCTGTGTGGCGGGAAACCTGAAGGGCATCAGTCGAACTAACACCAGACCATGGCTTGTTGGTGCTGAAGCCGAGGCCGTATGAACCATTTGGCACGTTGCTGAAACTGAATCCGCCAGTAGCTGAAGTTGTTACAGTTGCTACAGTATTGCCAGAAGAAACCAGATTCACAGTCGTATTGGTCATAGGAGTCGATGCTGTGTTGTCATAGGTCAGCGTACCATTAACTACACCTGGGAAACCGGTCGTGCAACCGCCAAACAAGTAGGCAGGCAACACGGTGTCTGCTGTGAGGTTGTGACCGCGGTTACCGCCATTGAAACAAGGACCAGAAGAAGGCTCATCCTGTCCCCATGAGTCACCGTTGATAAACTTGTAGCTCATAGAATAGCCGTCGGCCAATGTGGTGTCGAAGTAATAGACATTGGGGTTGGAGGACGATTGAATCATGCGTGTAGCGGCGGGATTCCAGCCTTGGAAGTTACCTGCCACACCTACACCCGCTGGGTGGATGGTCTGACCGGCCATATTCACCTGAATGCGAACGTTGCGGTACACGATTGGCGTTCCTGCAGTGTTACAGCTACCAAACAGATAAGCGGGGAGTATGGTGTCACCAACTACTAGCAAGTAGCGGTTGTAACCACCTAATCCGTTGTCCTGTCCGCAAGCTGAGGGAACAGCCTCATCATTCCCCCACGCGTTTCCGTTGATATATTTCCACTGAATGCTCACACCCTGCAGAATTTGGGTTGTGTAGGTATAGATGGAAGGATTGGTCGCACTCTGGCTCATGGGCGTGCCATTGGGGTTCCAGCCTTGGAAGCTACCAGCCACGTGAACACCTAGAGGAGAAACGGTGAGACCCGTCATATCGACCCGAAAGGTAACCGAACGGGGTAAACCGGGAGGTGTATTGTCGCAACGACCATAAACCACCAAACCTAATGTTGTGTCGTTCTCCACTGCCAGATGGCGGTTACCACCAGCATTGGCACACGATAATCCGCCAATTCCTTCCCAACCACCAAGACCATTCACGAACTTGTACTCGATTCCAGATCCTTGAGGGATTTTGGCCGTATAAACCCACACGTTGGGATCATTGGGGTCTACAGACATGGGCGAGTTGGCAGGGGTCCAACCTTGGAAATTACCTGCCACATGCATACCCGCTGGGTCAACCACCTGATTGGTCATATTCACGCGGAAAGTAATGTTGCGCTCGCGTTGCAGCACCTTCATAATGCGTGGATGTATATATCTTTGAATGGTATCGATGAAAGTAAGGCCATGAGTCCGGCTCATGTTCGGGTTGCCAATCATTCCCTGTGCATGTAGAGACGCAGCATTGTAGGTTCCACCCGTTTGAGCGTTCACGGCGGCCACATATTGTACGAGAGTGGCAGAATCCCACCATGTCCAAGGGTCGGTCTCGTTGGAGAATATGTACAAAGGCGGGACATTGCGAATCGGACGAACAATGGGGAACAGCCCTTCACCTCCGCCCACATTGATTTGGTCGTTGGGAGGAGGGTAGATATAAGGAATGGTCTGGTAGTACCAGGAACGGGCCTGATTCGAAACCGGATCGGTAAACATCGATGCATTACTGAAAGCGGCATTGTTTCCCAGGCGATTCGCACGGTCGATGAAAATACCCGCGCCTTGTACCTCTACTACGTTACCCATGGTTGTCGGTACTACTACAATACCGTTGCGATAAGGACCGAATGGATCACGAACTGCTTGAAAGGATACCATCGGGGCATCACCGGCCTCAAGCCATGTGGTGTCGGCCAAAGCCCCACCCGCGTTGATGCTCATTTTAACAGAAGATGAGTATCCAACGTGGTTGTTGACGTTCAGCAGACCATTAAAGCCCTGCAGGTTGCCCACAATATTGGTATCCACTACCGACTGGCCATTGGGAAGCTGGAACTTGGGCATAGAAATTTCCGAATGCTTGTCCATCGTCACATAAGCCAAAGCCACATAAGCTCCTGAACCCTGTCCGTATAGAACAATGTCATTCGGGTCGATTTTGTAGGGGTTGCCACTTTCAACAACCGTCTTGCGCATGAAACGAACAGCGCATTTGATGTCATTGATGGCACGATACACCGCATTCAATAGCTGAGCCCTACGCTCCAATTCCGTTGCTGCCAGCGGATTCCAACCTAAACGATAGGATGGGGCAATGACCACATAACCACGCTTGGCCCACTGCATACACAGGTTGACCGCGGCGCTGTCATTGATTGAACCCCCGATACCTCCATTGACCACAGGCGGCAAAAAGTTGCCCGCGTGTATGTACACGATCACCGGGCGATCCGTACGTGTGTCCACCATTTGATTGGGCTGGTATACACGCATTTTTACATCCAGTACAGGATAGGTGGTGGTGGGTGGAAAAAAATGGTGGTTTTGACCAAACACCACATTGTTTGTGACGGTCAGTTGGGCGTCATTGAACATTTCATTGACATACCTGAGCTGGGCCGAAGAATTGCCGCCACCCAGCAGCAACACAAACAACACCAGCGCGAGGAATTTGGAGAGTACACGCATAAGATATTTTGGGTTTCGTGAAAAGATTTAAAAAATTGAAGGTCTAAGTTAAGAGAAAAGATATGAAAAAAAAAATATGTTTATAAATAAATATTGCGGAAAAAGGCCTGTCAATTTTTCTATTCTAATTCGTTGTGCATATATTTCAGCTCAAATAACGATTTTCTTATTTCAGTGTGTGTCCAGCGTGATGCAACATAAAATTATATAACACTTGTTTAAACCTATTATTTTTAATTATGCAATTGAATAACTACCCAAAAATTCTGATGATTCTGGTCTTTTGCCTCACGATGTTTTCTTCGGGAATCAACGCCCAAAGCTCAGGCAGCCTGACCGGACAAGTACTCGATGCAGCCCAGATGCCTATTCCGGGTGCTGCGGTGACCCTCAAAGGCACCACCACGGGCTCGGTGACCGACGCTACCGGTCGCTACACCATCTCCGGCATCGTCCCAGGCACTATTATCGTTCAAGCCTCTTTCCTGGGTTATGTGACCGCCACCTCATCAACCAAGATCACCGCAGGCACCCGTTCTACTTTAAATTTTGTTTTAACAGAAGATGTGAAAATGCTGAGTGAGACTGTGATTGTAGGATACGGCACCACTCAATCGCGTGATCTCACGGGCGCAGTAAGTGCCATTCCTTCCAAGAATTTCCAACAGGGTAATTTTGCGACACCCGAACAAATGGTAGTGGGCAAAACGCCAGGTGTGCGCATCACCCAAAACAGCGGTTTGCCGGGTAGCGGAAGCGTGATCCGCATACGCGGAGGATCCTCACTCAACGCAAGCAACGATCCCCTCATTGTAATCGATGGTGTGCCGGTCGACAACGGTGGTATTGCTGGTGCGGCCAACCCACTGGCACTCATCAACCCCGAAGACATTGAAAGCTTCACGGTCTTGAAAGATGCCTCTGCAGCAGCTATTTATGGTTCGCGAGCGGCCAATGGCGTTATCCTCATCACTACCAAGAGGGCGGCATCCGGCAAGTTCTCCATAGAGCTCAGCACCAATTCCTCGGCCAAACAAATCGTGCGCACCATCGTTGTACTCGACACCGCACAATTGAAAGATGTAATCCGCCGATTGGGTAGCACCCGTCAGAAAACACTGATTAATGAGCCCACGGCCAATAACTCGACCGACTGGCAGAATGAAATCTACCAAATGGCACTGATGAACGATGTGAACCTCACCCTTTCCGGTGGAAGCAGAGTGCTTCCCTATCGCGTAGGACTGGAGCGCTACGACGAACAAGGCAACCTCGGAACCGGCAAGTTGGAACGTTCGGGGATGAATCTAAACATAACACCGAAATTGCTGAACAATCACCTGAAAGTAGACCTCAATGCGAAATACTACCACATCAAGAATCGCTTCGCAGACGGAGGTGCCATTGGTTCAGCAGTGGTTTTCGACCCCACCAGACCCGTGCGCCGCGACACCATAGCTTATAATGGCTATTTCGAATGGGCCAATGCTGCCCGTCCACTCGACCTGTCTCCCCGAAATCCGGTTGGTCTCCTCAACCAAAAGGACGACCGAAGCGGCGTGAACCGCTCCCTGGGAAATGTTTTGTTCGATTTCGAAATGCCAGGATTGAAGGACCTGCACCTGTTTCTGAGTTTGGGGGGTGACTTCTCCAGCAGTTCGGGCACGGTGTTCATCGACTCCACCGCTGCATCGGCCTGGGTGCGCAAGGGGGTCAACAACCAATACAGTATGGAGAAGTCGAATCAGTTGCTGGAAACCTTTTTCAACTACAAAAAGAAATTTGCAGGCATCAGCAGCACGGATTTCACCGGGGGCTACAGCTTCCAGAAATGGAATACTTTTAGTCCGGCGTTCCCGGATCTGAATGTAAAGGGCGACACAATCCAAAAAGCAGCACCGTTTGATTTCGAAACCGAAAACGCGCTGATGTCGTTCTACGGCAGAATGAATGTAAACATTGACGAGAAGTTGCTGGTGACCGCCACACTACGCTCCGATGGATCATCACGGTTTAGTCCGGAAACCCGCTGGGGCCTGTTCCCCTCGGTGGCTGCCGCCTGGAGAATCAGCGAAATGGCCCCATTTGTGGGTTCCAACACGATTTCAAACCTGAAACTGCGTGTGGGCTGGGGACGTACCGGACAACAGGACGGCATTGGCGATTATGGTTATGTTGCGGCCTACACCCAAAGTACACCTTCGGCACAATACCAATTCGGCGAGTCATTCTACCCGATGCTTCGCCCACAGGGCTACGATGCCAACCTGAAGTGGGAGGAAACCGCCAGCACCAACATGGGCCTCGACTTCGGCTTCTGGAACAATCGGGTGAATGGCGCGGTCGACTACTACAAGAAAAAGACCTACGACCTCCTCGCCGTTATTCCCACCATCGCCGGCACCAATTTCTCGGATTTATTGCTTACCAATGTGGGTGACCTGGAGAATGAAGGGGTTGAAATGACCCTGAACCTGGTGGCGATCGACCAGAAAAACACGAATCTGGAATTCGGGCTGAATTCAACCTGGAATCGCACAGAAATCACAAAGCTGACTCGCGTTCCGGACTCTTCAAGCCAGGGCATCCTGGTGGGCGGCATCGCTGGCGGTGTGGGCAACACCATACAGATTCATAGTGTAGGTTTCGCTCCTTATGCCTTTTATATGTATCGCCAAATCTATGGAGAAGACGGAAAACCACTCGAAGGAAAATATTGGGCACCCAACGGCACAGACACGATCAGTAGTCCGACCGCCAAACACCTTCAGAAAGGCAAAAACCCCATCCCTGCCACCTATCTCGGCTTCTTTTCGAATCTGCGTATGAAGCGGTGGACAGCTGGTTTCTCGATGAGAGCCGAATTGGGTCGCTATGTCTACAACAACGTCAATTCCAATGGGGCGAATCTGGCGGCCACAGGGGGTAGTCTGGGCTTCATCAATAATGTACCGGTCGACTACCTCAACACGAACTTCCGCCTCGCACAATTGAAATCCGACTACTACCTCGAGAAGGCCGATTTCCTGAGACTCGACAATATTTTCGTGGGATATGATTTTGGTCGCCCCTTCGGCAACAACTTAGCCCTTCGCGCCACCGCCTCTGTGCAGAATGTGCTCGTGCTCAGCAAGTATTCAGGAATCGACCCGGAGATTTTCGGGGGTATCGACAACAACATCTACCCAAGAGCCCGCGTATACAGCCTGGGCCTGAATGTCAAATTCTAATTTGGATAACAATAATTAATGCCCATCCCTATGAAAAAAATTCGCTTTCCATATCTCTGGATGCTGGTGCTCCTACTTTCCTTGGGCGCAACGACATCCTGCTTTGATGCCCTCAATCTTCAACCCAAATACGGCCTGAACGCCCTCAAGGTGTATGCCGATCCGGCCAACTACATCAATGTACTGGCTAAAATCTACGGTGGACTATCGCTATCGGGCAATGCTGGACCCGCCGGACAAGGTGACGTGTCGGGCGATGAGGGTTTTTCGCAGTACCTGCGCGTGCTGTGGAACCTCCAGGAACTGCCCACAGACGAGGCCGTTTGCGCATGGGCCAACGATGCATCCATTCGAGACCTCAACGAGGCCGATTGGAACTCACAAAGCTCGTTCGTGAATATGATGTATGCCCGGATTTTCTATCAGGCTCCATTGTGCAATGAGTTCATCTACTACTGCTCTGATGAATGGATGAACGAGAAGAACTTTAGTGCGGCCGACAAGCAGCGTATTCGCGGATACAAATCAGAGGCCCGCTTTATACGCGCTTTATCGTACTACCACGCCATTGACCTCTTTGGAAATGTGCCATTGGTTACCGAAGAAGACCGCCCCGGCTCTGGAGTTCCCGATCAGGCGTCCCGTGCAGAATTATTCAGCTATGTGGAGCAAGAATTGAAAGACCTTGAAAATCTCCTACCCCAACCTAGGGCCAATGAATATGGTCGAGCCGATCGCGCCGCTGTCTGGATGGTGCTGGCCAAATTGTATTTGAATGCCGAAGAATATATCGGCACCCCCCGCTTTCCGGATTGCATCACCTATTGCGAAAAGATTATGGATGCTGGCTACCAATTGGAGACGAATTACCAGTGGCTCTTTCTGGCCGACAACCACCTTTGTCACGACGAGGTCATCTTCGCAGTTAACTTCGATGGTCTACGCTCTCAAAACTATGGCGGTACCACATTTTTGGTGAAGAGTTCCACCCCGGCAGCGCCCGATAGTGCCTACCGTGCCAAGAGGGGAACCGACGGCGGATGGGGCGGAAACCGGGCCACCTCCGTATTGCGTGATTTGTTCAGGCCCGGCGATTCCCGCAATCTGATGGATTCGGTTGGCATGACCCGCGATATGTTGGTGTGGTCGGAATTCAGTCAGGGCTATCTGGTGTCTAAATTCAACAACAAAACGCGTACGGGGGCTTTCGGATCAGACCCCCAAAAGAACTTCATGGATATTGACTTTCCCATGTTTCGTTTGGCCGATGTTTACCTGATGCATACCGAAGCCGCAGCACGTGGGGGTGGCAACACATCTCGCGCCATTGAGGCCTTTAACAAGGTGCGCGAGCGTGCCTTTGGAAACACCTCCCAGAATGTGAGCGCATTGCCCAGCCTGAATGAAATATGTGATGAACGGGGTCGCGAGTTGTATTGGGAAGCACACCGCCGTAGTGACCTGATCCGGTTTGATCGCTTTATAGAATCGGACTACCTATGGCCTTTCAAGGGCGGCGTAGTGGCAGGCCAGGGAATTGATCCCAAATTCAAGTTGTATCCCCTGCCCCTTTCCGACCTCGTGGCGAACCCAAAACTGAGGCAGAACCCCGGCTACTAACCTCGGCGGGTGATGGGGTTCTGGCCGCAAGCGCTTATATGCAAGCTTTGTTCCCCGAATCTTAAGAGTCTTTTAGCGCATTCCCTGACCCCCCGAACCACTCGGGAGTTCTTTTTTTACCCCAACAGAAACTTCATCCCCCATCAAAAGCTCATCCTTCAACTGAAGTCCCGTTCCTAATCCGGAACTCCATCCCCAAAACGAAGTCCTTTCCCTCAACTGAGGCTCATCCCCCGAAAGCAGCCCTTTCCCCCGACAGAAACTCTATCTCTCATCAAATTTCCATCTCACCTCAGAACTTCATCACCCAACAGACGTTCTATCCATCATCTGAAGTTTCATCCCATAACAAAATCTCTATTAATGTGGCCATCGAGGCGGCTTCTTCAAGTCCCCTACCCAGATAGTGGGTCAACCGCATCCAAAACTTCACGGTGATACCCTGAATTTTCTGAATTTCGAGTATGATGTTTCCAAAAGTGAGACGTTTCCGCACGCTTTTAATAGAGGAATGTTGAAGAGATGGTTTCAGGTAGCACCTGTAGCGAACCCTTTGCACAACCTCTTCGTTGAATATATGCTGTTCTTTTAGTCGCCCTACGTAGCCTATCACCGATGGCGATGGCTCATTCATCGAAAAGCGCGTCTAATTCCCATTCAGGATGCAGTTCCAGCGGATTCCATACCCATACCGATAGACTCTCATTTTCTCAACTAAAAATCAACAGATTGCTCAGAATGCATCAACTCCTGCTCATAGAGTACCCGAAGGGAATTCTTGACTTCAGAACAAGAGGTAGGAACCGAGGTCGTGGGGTGAATGGGGGTGCGAAATTCCTGATGTTCGAGGGGTGCTTACGGGGAAACCCCCAATTCACTGAGCCAGTGGCGCCAGTTAATTGAAGTAGAACAAAGAACCCGGCGAAGGGTTTACTTGTGGTCGAGCAAATAAAGTAACGCTGCCAGAGCGGCAGAACCCAATTCCAGCTCGCGGCGGTTCACCGACTCTAAAACATCGGTACGGGCGTGGTGGTAGTCGAAATATCGTTGCGATTCGGGCACAAAACCTATGAGCAATTCGCACTGATCCCGCATTTGTCCGATGTCCGCGCCACTGCCCCCCTTCCTTATGCGATGGATACCATAGTCTTGCAGAGCTCCAACCATCGGCTGCAATTCAGCAATGCTCTGGCTGTCGGCCTCCACATGGAATTCGCGGGGCGAAAATCCGCCCCGGTCTGATTCTATAGAGACCAGATGCATTTCCTGTTTTTCCCGCGCGAGGCGCGCATACTCCCGGGCACCCCGCATGCCGTTCTCTTCATTCATATACAGGATTGTTCTTATACTGTTCCTTGGTCTGTATCCACAGCTCAACAGCAATCGAACCGCCTCCATGCTGTGTACACAGCCGGCACCATCGTCGTGCGCACCTTCTCCCACATCCCAGCTATCGAGATGCCCGCCCAGGGTAATGTACCGGTCGGGATTCTCTGTGCCCGTGATTTGGCCAACTACGTTGTGTGACAAGGTATCGGGATGATTTGAGCTATTGAGAACCAACTCAACCTCCAGCTTTTTTCCGGCCAGTAATTCTCTATGCATGAGCTCCGAGTGGAGGGTACTCACCGCCGCTGCGGGAATGCGGGGGATGCTGTCGCGGTACACCATCATTCCAGTATGAGGAAAGGAATCCAATGAGAGCGTCAGGGAACGCACCAAAACAGCGAGCGCCCCCTTTTGAGCGGCCTCTACGGCACCCTGAACCCGAATCGACGCGCAGTGGCTATAGGATTCGAAGGTATTGATGTAGCGAACATCCATTTTCTGGTTGATGAACACCACCTTTCCTTTAATCCAATCACCCGGCATTTTTTTTAATTCATCTAGGCTACCCACTTCAACAACCTCCGCCCTTAGTCCACCCTCTGGCGTGGCCATGGATCCCCCCAGAGCCAAAACGGCCAGTTCGATTTGATACTCTTTCTTAATTCTCCCCTGAGCAGGTGCTGAAATAAGCAATCGAGCCTGTTCGGGCGCGCCTCGTTTCCAAACAGGCACCTGCACGGGTTGCAACCAAACGGAATCGTATCCCATGCGAAGCATCTGGTTGCGGGTTAGGATCACGGCATTGGCTGCGCCTTCACTGCCAGTGAGGCGGTGACCAACATCTTTACACAGGGAGGTGAGTAATGACCATGATTGCCCGTTCATAAGTGATGAATCGAACAGCCTGCGAATCAATTCATCGGGCTGCCGGGGCACTAACTGGTCTAAGCTGCCTCGGGAATCAGTGGATATTGGCGTTTGTGCGCTGGCCAGTGGAAATCCAACGATTGCCCATTTCAAACAGAGAAATAATGATAAACGGCGTATTTTTCGGCTCATAAATCTTGAATTTAGCAAAGAAACTGACTAAAATGCTTCCTGAAACAGGCGTTCATATACCTTTTTCTGCAACGGGTTGACCGCAGGATCACGCAACCACATAAAGCGGGGGAAGGGTGCGCTTTCGAGAATTCCCTTGAATTCGATTTTCTTTCCATCACGCTTCCCCTCCACTTTCAAAACGTCGCCTGGTTTTAAATCTCGGATCCAGTCGGATTCGGGTTCTTTTCCGGCACATTTCATAAGCACATCGCCGGTTTGTATCCCCATTTTCCAGGCCGTACTGCCTTCCCAGAGGCTGGTGACCACCCATCCATCGGGGTTTCGGTTTCCTGCTGCGCCAAAATAGGCCTTCCGCATGTAATCCTGGGTATCCTTGAGTATGAGTCCTGCATAATTGGCATATCGGGCAAAGTCGACTGCTTCCCGACCGTAGACGTATCGATCCCACAGGCTATCGGCCTCCGACCCCAGATGCATCCGGAATGCGTCCCTGATTTCGTTATCTGTAAATCCCCTTTGCTCCTGCAGAGCAAATCGACCATACATCCACTTCATAACACTGTCTAATCCAAATTCCCCACCACTGCGATGCCACAGCGCCGCGTCACACACAAATCCCAACATGGCCCCCTTTCTGTAGTAGGAAACGGTGGTGTTGCCGCTGTTTTCATTGCGCAGATAGAATTTGATCCAGGCGTCGTAGCTGGATTCGGCGAGCGACTGCTCCAGATCGCCGCGATTGCCCAGCACGGCGTTGAAGCCATCCAAAAGGGTTTTTTGATATTTATCGGTCGACAACAAGCCCGCCCTTCGAAGGATTAGATTGTCGTAGTAGCTCGTGATGCCCTCGGCAAACCAAAGATGATGGGTGTAGACCTCGCGGTTGTAGTCAAACGGATTCAGAGCTTCGGGCCTCAGACGCTTCACGTTCCACAGATGAAAATACTCGTGCGCCACGAGGCCAAGAAAATCCGTATAGCGTTCTGGCTGATTGTAGACATCCTCACGGGTCTGCAGGGTGGTGCTGTTGGCGTGTTCCAATCCACCCCCACCCTTGGCTGCGTGTTGAATGATGAACAGGTAATTAAGATTTGGCTGGTGATCGAATATTTCGGTGCAGGACTCCACAATAGCCTTCATATCCTGCTCTAGTTTGTTGCGGGGAAACTTCCCGGCCCCGGGCATCACTACCCGATGGGGAATTCCTTCTGCCTCGAACGTGAATTCGGGGAAGTTGCCCATTTGAATTGGACAATCAACCAGCTCGTCGTAGTGCGCTGCTCGAAAGGTCGGCTGCTTGGTTTCGGTGGCAACTGGGACCAATGCGGTGGCCGCCTGTTTCCAAGCCTGGGGCAATGAAATGCACAGGATGTGTGGACGAGATTGTTGTCCTTCCACCCACATAAAAACGGAACTGCCCAAAAGTGCGGCCTGATCCTGATCGATATAGCTCGTGCGTACGCTGAATTCGTTGGCATACACCCTGTAGCGTACCTGAATGCGCTCTACACCGCCGGTGCTTACCTGCCAGGCATTTTTGCGGCACTTCCACCACGACAATTGCCTCCCACTTTCCGCGTCGGTGGCCTGAAAGCGGTCCACATTACGGGTGAATTCACGGATCATATACGAGCCTGGTGCCCATACGGGAAGACCCAGCTCTACTGTATCTTTTGTTCTCGTGTCAATGAGCATCTCAATCTCCGCGTAGCGTGCCGATGGTTGGGGGATTCTCAGGGAATACTGTACGGGAACAACCTCATCTTCTGGATTCACAGGAACACGATGTGCTGGTATATGACTCACGGACAAGTGATTAGCGGGCAAATGACTGGCGGATGCATGATTCGCAGACGCATGATTCATGGACAAATGATTCATGGACGAAAGATTCATGGACGAAAGATTCGCGGGCAAATGACTGGCAGATGCGTGATTTGCAAGCAAATGATTAGTAGGCACCGAGTTGTCCAACCCCTGATGCCGTTCGCTGATCTCAAATCCAGTACTACGCAAAAAAGGGTATGAATATAGCCCAACTTTGGTCGCGGGTGGGCAGCAACCCCAAACACCGCAAACGATTAGGGCTTGAAGAGCTTTTAAATAAGCAAAAATAGTGGGGGCAGCGTATTTCATGACCATTTTTTACATCAATGCTCAATGAAATACTCCACCCGGACCATGTACGTGGCCGTGGGCGCACTCATCGGCCGTGGCTGCTCGCACATCAACCACCACTCCGCTGCAATGCAGATCATAACCTGCGAGTGGGTGGTTAAAATCCAAACGCACAGACATATCACCAACCGAAACGACACGGGCTTTGTGGCTTTGGCCCTGTTCATCCTCCAGATTCAACCATTTGCCCGGAGCCACGTGGGCTGAGTCGAAGCCTCCGTCGGGCAACCTAAAGATATCAATGGGCAAATCCGACATTTGCTCTGCTCGGTGGGGTCCATAGGCCTGGTCCATGGCCACATCAAGTTCGAAGACATCAGCTGCCGACAAACCGATGAGAACATCCTCCAGCAACGGGATCATATCGACCTGTCCGACCAGAAAATAAAAGGGATGCTGCTCATCGCGCTTCTGGAAAATCTTTTCCGTTCCGTCGGCGGAACTTCCCGTAATCTCCACAGCTATGGCGGCAACGGTTCCTGGGGCAATTTTCATAGGTTCATCAATATTAATATTGCGAAGGAATCAATATGTGTTGTTGACGCCCCATTTTCGGTCAGGAACCCCATTAGTCGGGCAAGATCAAAAGGGGAATGGGCATTTGGGCGCTTATTTGTCGAACCACCGAAGGCACAAACAAGCGCTCCAGCCAGTTGTAGATGCGTTTCTGAAGAATAAGCAGGACAAAAGGGTGCTGCGACAAATATTTAAGGATTCCGTCAGCCGTATCGTCAGCCTGATGAACCACAAAATTCTGTTCATACAAGCCAAAGCTCTTGAGCAGGACATACGCCGTGCTGATCTGCTGTTTATCCGAGCCATAACCAAACTCATCTACAAACGAAATGTGCAACTGTTTCTGATCAGCTTGCAACGAATCGAGCATACGGCGCATTCTCTCAGTGGAAGTCAAATCCAATAACCCATCGGCCAACAAACATTGTTCGACTGAGCCAGGTTTCACTTACTGGGAATTAATATCAGAGGAACGGAGGTATACTCAGCCATTATATGGCTTGCATTGCCCAACAAGAAAGCGTCAACGCCCGACCTGCTCTGGGTACCCATTACAAGGGGTACATCGCCCAAACTTTTAGTCAATCGTTTAACAACTACGGGGGCCTGAGCGTGGATAAGGTGGCACTCGACATGTAATCCTGGCATCAAGTGGCTCAATCCGGCTTTTTGATCTTGCAAATCATCCCGGGCATTTTTCTCCGATTTAGACTGTAAGTTCACCAAAACGGCGTGCCCCTCACTTGGGATTAGAAGGGCATGCAGCAGATGCATGGTCCCCCCCTTTTCGGCCATCTGGTGCGCGGCCCAATCGGCCGCCACTTTGGAACCCTCTGAAAAATCAGTAAGTAATATATAATTAAAGGGGAAAGACATCACAGCGCTTTGAATTTGTTTGGGCTCTACTAGACTCATGCATGCAGGGCCCGGTTGGCGGTTGCGGCCAAACAGGCTTCTTTAAATACTTCTGTGTAGGTCGGGTGTGCGTGACTCATGCGAGCGATGTCTTCTGCACTCGCCCTGAACTCCATGGCCACCACCGCCTCGGCAATCATATCGGCTACACGTGGACCTATCATGTGTACCCCCAGTATTTCGTCGGTTTCCTTGTGTGCATAAACCTTCACCAATCCATCGGTATCCATGGAGGCCCGGGCCCGTCCACTGGCCTTGAAGGCAAATTGTCCGGTTTTGAAGGGAATATTCTGGCTTTTCAGTTCTTGATCGGTATATCCTACCGACGCCACCTCGGGCCAGGTGTACACCACATTGGGAATGAGGTGGTAGTGGATGTGTGGTTTTTGTCCGGCCAATACCTCGGCCACAAACACACCTTCCTCTTCTGCTTTGTGGGCTAACATAGTGCCCCGAACGACATCTCCGATTGCGTAGATATGGCTTTGGGCTGTTTGAAGATGCTCATTGACCGGAATCCTGCCAAGTTCGTCGACTTCTATTCCAGCAATCTTGAGGTTTAGACCATCGGTGAAGGGGCGTCGACCTGTACAAACCAATGTGTAGTCTGCTTCCACCATAAGGTCCATTCCATCGCTCAACCGACTAAACCGTACCTGGGTTTTACGGCCTTTTGTGGTGACCTCTGTTACTTTATGCGCAAAATAGAATTCCATTCCCAGGGGCTGTAATACTTTATGCAGTTCGCGGCTCATGGACTCGTCCATGCCGGGTATCAGTCGATCTGCGTATTCTATGACCGTAATTCGCGTACCCAACCGGGCATAAACCGAACCCAATTCCATACCGATGACTCCGCCACCAATGACCACCATGCTTTTGGGGATTACACGAAGTGATAACGCCTCAGTGGATGTGATGATTCGCTTCCTATCGATCTGAACGCCGGGAGGCGCTGCGGGTTTCGAACCTGTGGCGATTATGATGTTTCGTGCCTGAATCTGTTGGGCTTCACCGGATTTTGACTTAATGGACAAGGTATGGGGATCGAGAAAGGATGCGTGCCCATATACAACCTGAATTTTGTTTTTTTTCATGAGGTACTGAATCCCCTCCACATTTTGACGCACCACATCAGATTTGCGTTTCATCATAACCTCAAAATCGACTTCTATACCCCCACATTTTATCCCATGGGCTCCAAAACGATGGCGAGCATTATGGACATGCTCTGAGGAATCGAGGAGTGCTTTCGAGGGTATGCACCCAACATTCAGGCAAGTGCCGCCTAAAGTTGGATACTTTTCAATAAGGGTAGTCTTAAATCTCAATTGCGCCGCTCGTAAGGCGGCTACATAACCCCCCGGTCCTGATCCCACTACTGCAACCTCTGTCGTCATGTTTTTTATGAACAAACATAAAGAATTTCGGGGATTTATGAATGCTGGTTGTCGCTACGCCCACTATAATCCGTTTGAAATTTTTAATTCGGCAATTGGCTCAGAATATAGAAAATTAAGAATATTGAGGCAATAATCAAAGAAATGAGTCCAAGCAACAAGATATAAAACTCCAAAAAGCTATGTTTCTTAATGGCTTTGAACATAGGCCCACTCCAGTAGCAGCTCTGGCAGGTATAGCTGCGGATAATTGACTTGGGGTTGTGGTTGTTTTTGGGCAACATCTTTCCTTGCTTGCCGCAGCTGGGGCACACCCGGTAGCCATCGAATTTCACTATTATTTTTATTGTTGATTGCAAATATAAAATAAATTATGCATGATGTTTAATACTAATACAAAATATAAAGATGCTTGCCTCGGCAGGTGCTTGTTCAATCATAAAAATGTTTTGAACTCCTTTGCTGTTTTCTGTTTTTTTCGTTTTTTTGAGACCCAATTAATCACCTTTCACCTCATGTAATGAACAAACTAGAAGATCCGCTTCTGAAAAAGGCGCGCGATGCCGAGGGTCGGTCCATAAGTCCGATCCTGCCTCCTGATGTCCGTAATTTTTTAATTGACATCGACGGCACCATTTGCAATGATATACCCAACGAAGAGCCGGAACGCATGAAGCATTGCGAGCCCTTTCCAGATGCCCTGAAAACATTGAATGAATGGCACGATTCCGGACATAGAATCTACTTTTTCACCTCGCGCACTGAGGATCTGAGAGAAATCACTGATGCCTGGCTCAGGAAGTATGGATTCAAATACCACGGCATGATTATGGGCAAGCCCCGCGGAGGCAATTATCATTGGATTGACAACCATATGGTACGCGCCACCCGCTATGAGGGACGATTCACCCACATGATTAAGAAATCCAAAACCATAGAAATTTTTGAAGAAGAGTAAATGAGCCCCCTCAACAAATCGACCGCGGGCTACAAAATGCTGATGATTCTAGCCATCGAGGATGGAACCCACTTTAGTCTTGAAAAAAGGCAGATTATCAACTTTTTGGGCGACTATTTCGACCCTGAATTTCTCGAAGCGGCCATACATTCCGAGCAAATAAGGCTAGAAAGCCTTGAAAAAGATGATTTGATGCTTGAATTCCGCGACTCCATGAATCAATTTTACCGACAGTCGACCCCCGAAGAGCGCACCCGGTTTTTGCAGCAAGCTATGGACCTGGTGACAGCCGACAATCAGGTTTCGCCTGAAGAAAATCTATTCCTGAATCGCCTTTTCGAATTGTGGGGCGAAACCGAATAGATTCCACAAAATCGAAGTGCTTTGTTTGGTGTCATCACTTTTGTGGAAACAAACCGGATAGATTCCTCAAAATAGCAGTGCTTCGCTTGGTGACTAGACCCGTAGGGGGACGCATGTCAAGGCGTACACAACCGAAACACGACCCAACTGCACTCAAGCAGGTCAATAACCCTGCGATCCGAATGGCACCCTATGCTGTATGGATCGGCCCAGGGTGAGCTCATCGGCATATTCCAACTCGCCGCCAATGGCAATTCCCCTAGATATGATACTGATGGTTAGTTGATAGGGTTCTAGTCGTTTGGCCAGATAAAAAGCGGTCGTATCGCCCTCCATGGTGGCTGATAAGGCAATCAGAATCTCATGGATTTGTTCATCTACAATTCTGCCCACCAACTCATCTATGCGCAATTTTTCGGGACCCACCCCATCCATAGGTGAAATCAATCCGCCCAAAACATGATATGTGCCTGCGAACTGCCGCGTCTGTTCGATGGCCATCACATCCCGAAAATCGGCGACCACACATATCAGGCCTTGTCGACGCGATGAACTGGAACAAATGCGGCATAAATCCTCATCGCTCATATTGCTGCACCGCACACAGTATTTCATCTCCGAACGCAGTCGCGCCAAGGAAACTGACAGGTCCCTGGAAATTTCAGCATCACTCCGCAACATAAAAAGCGCCAGACGAAGAGCAGACTTGCGACCGATGCCAGGAAGGCGAGATAATGCAGATACAGCATCTTCCAGCAATTTCGAGGGATATTCCACACCTCAAAAATACTACCTTGCGGCAATCATCCGTATGATTGCCACATGAACCCATTGTTTTTAGCCTCGATCATTATTGGTTACTTTCTTTTGCTCATTGGTATTTCCCGATTCAACCAGGGGCACAGCGACAATAACTCTTTTTTTCTGGCCGGCCGGAATTCTGCCTGGTATGTGGTGGCCTTCGGAATGATCGGATCGAGTATTTCCGGCGTCACCTTTATTTCCGTTCCGGGCATGGTGGGCAAAGGCGGATTTCATTACCTGCAAATGGTTATGGGATATTTGGCGGGTTATTGGGTGGTCAGCCGGTTCCTGCTCCCCCTATACTACCGCCAAAAACTGACAAGTATTTACGCATATCTGGGCGAACGGTTCGGGAGAAGGAGTCACTTCACCGGCTCTGCTCTGTTTCTGATCTCGCGCAGCCTCGGCTCATCGTTGCGCCTCTATCTGGTGGCTATGGTATTAGACAAATGGATCCTCGCCCCCCTCGGCGTTCCCTTTTGGCTGACTACCATGGCAACCATCGGACTTATCTGGCTGTATACCTTCCAAAGTGGGATCAAAACCATTATTTGGACCGACACCCTTCAAACCGCATTCCTGCTACTCGCAGTCGTTATGGGCATCGGGATGGTGGGGGATGCGCTGAGTATCCCCTGGCATGACATTCCAGACCAGGTCTACAACAGCCCATTTTCAGACGTTTGGGAAACCAATTGGCGCCAACCCGACTATTTTCTGAAAATGTTTGTATCAGGTGCATTCATTACGATCGTGATGACCGGCCTCGACCAGGATATGATGCAGAAAAATCTCAGTTGCAGAAGCCTCCCCGAAGCACAGAAAAACATGCAGTGGTTCAGCCTGGTGCTGGTGGGTGTGAACCTTCTGTTCCTCATGCTCGGCGCACTGCTCTATATGTACTGCGCACAGCAACAAGTCGAATTGCCAGCAAAGTCTGATGAGTTGTTCCCTCAGCTTGCCATGAACACCTTCGGACCCACCATAGCGCTTGTGTTCACCATCGGCCTGATTGCCGCGGCGTATTCTAGCGCTGATTCCGCACTCACTGCACTCACCACCTCCTTTTGCGTGGACCTTCTGGGATTTCAAGAAGAAAAGGGATCGAAACAGACCCGAATGTGGGTCCATCTGGGTATGTCGGTGCTCTTGGCGATTCAAATTCTAATATTCCGACAGTATCACAACGACGCACTGCTGAATCAACTTTTTCGCATTGCCGGCTACACCTATGGACCACTACTGGGACTATACACGTTCGGTATGTTCACCCAAAGAATGCCCCGCGATTCATGGGTGCCCGCCATTGCCTTGCTGTCGCCTGTTTTGTGTTACCTGATCGATCAATACTCTAAAAAATGGCTGAACGGCTATATATTTGGTTTTGAACTGCTGATACTGAACGGGACCATTGCCTTTGGTTTACTTCAGCTGATTTCCCTATCTAACCCCAAAACAAAAACCATATGACACCCGAAGAACAAGACAATTTTAGAAATGTATTCGAGCAAAAAAGCTGGACCGAAATAAAAGCAGCTTCATCCTGGCAGATCTTCAAAATCATCGCCGAATTCGTAGAAGGATTCGAAAAATTATCAAGAATCGGCCCCTGTGTTTCCATCTTTGGATCTGCACGCACCGCCCCCAATCACCCTTATTATTTGTTGGCTGAAGAAATCGGCCAAAAACTGACAGAAAAAGGATACGGCGTCATTACAGGCGGTGGCCCCGGCATCATGGAAGCAGGCAACAAAGGCGCCAAGCTGGCGGGCGGGAAAAGTGTTGGGCTTAATATCGATTTACCCTTCGAGCAATTCAACAACCCCTACATCGACAGCGACAAACTGATCAACTTCGACTATTTCTTCGTTCGAAAGCTCATGTTTATCAAGTATGCACAAGGTTTCGTGGTCCTACCTGGCGGATTTGGCACTATGGATGAACTTTTCGAGGCACTCACCCTGATCCAAACCCGAAAAACAGGCCGTTTTCCTTTGGTGTTGGTGGGAGCCGACTATTGGAAAGGCCTGACCGACTGGCTAAGGGGTACCATGCTTGAGCAGGAGCGCAACATCAACCCCGCAGACCTCGATCTGATGTCAGTGGTGGATACAGCGGATGAAGCGGTGCAGCACATCGAGGATTTTTACAGCAAATTCATACTGAGCCCCAATTTTTGAATCTGCCGAATTCGCATTGTTTTGTTCATGAGACGAGCGCTGTTCAGTTTGCCGGGCCGAGGGGTCCCCATTATCTACCGACAGCAATTGCCTGATCTGATCGCAGCTTTTGGATTGTTTATATTCCTTTTTCAATCCCAAGCAGTCGGGCAATCACGTTTCCCGACCGATTATTTCACCACTCCACTCGACACGCCACTTATGTTGTCGGGTGGATTTGCGGAACTGCGTAACAACCACCTGCACAGCGGATTGGATTTCCGAACTGGCGGTGAGGAGGGACGGCCCATCTACGCCGCAGCCGATGGATATGTGGGTCGCATCCGGGTGTCGGGCCATGGATATGGCAACTGCCTCTATATCGTTCACCCCAATGGCTATACTACGGTATACGGACATCTGTCTACCTTCGGGAAACCCATTCTAACTTGGGTAAACCGTCGACATGAGCAATTGCAGGAGAATGAACTGGATGTATTCCTTCAGGAAGATGAACTACCGGTAAAAAAAGACCAGCTGGTGGCACTCAGTGGCAACACAGGTGCCTCCGGAGGCCCGCATCTGCACTTCGAAATTCGCCACACCGAAACCGAAGAGCTCATTAATCCTCATTGGTTTGGTCTACAGGTGGCCGACGAGGTGCGCCCCACCTTCGACTGCCTGGAGATCGTTCCCCTCGGAAAAGGCAGTCAGGTTCAGGGGAAATACTACCCATTTCGACAAAATATCATTCAGGACAGAACAGGATTTTGGATTACGAAGAAGGAAATGACTGTACGAGGCTCCTGCCATGTTCAGGTGAAGGTGTGGGACAAACACAACGATAATGAGCTGAGGCAGGGCATCTACAAACTACTTCTGATCCGCGGCGAGGATACTCTTTATGAATTTCAGGCCGACCGCTATGCCCACTCCGAAACCCGCTTTGCCAATTCCGTAATGGATTATGAGGGCAAAATGCTCAACAATGAGACTTTCTACCGGCTTTTTCGGGCGCCGGGCAACCACCTCCGTTTACTCAATATGGAGCTGGGCAACGGCACACTAACCCCCACGATCGGCGAAAAAACCTGGTACCGAATCGTCGCAACCGACTTTTACAAAAATCAATCGGAATGCACATTCACACTCACGGGAACCGCTGGCCACGCATCCGAAAAAGCATCCGCTCCCACGCCGCAACACGAAATAGTGGCTCCACCCAATCGGGTACTGAATATAGAGCGGGCCGACCTTCGCCTTACTATACCTGTCGGCACCCTATACGATACCCTCAAAACCCGAATCACCATCAGACCGGGTCCCGCTGGTTCCTGTTCACCCGAATACGGCATCAGCAGCGCCCGCATCCCCGTACATCAATATTTTCCCTTGTCGATTCGAGCCCCTAACGTGCCTGCGCACCTAAAAAACAAAATTGTGACTATCGGCACAGGCATCAAAGGCGTTCAGGTCGCACATGTCGGCACATGGAAAGGCGATTGGTTTGAAACCAAAACGCGTCAACTCGGCACATTTTATCTGGCCACAGATACCATTGCCCCCGGGATCAGTATGCAGGAAAAGTTGAAAAGCGACACCCTTCAGGTGGGCAGTACACTGTATTTTTCCACCAGCGATGCCCGATCAGGCATCAAGAATTTCCACTTTTATGTGGGTGAATATTGGAATAGATTGAGCTGGGATGCAAAATCAGCCACCCTCACCGTGCGTATCGATGAAAATGCACCAAGGGGCAATCAAATCCTTTGTTTAATTGTTATTGATGCCGTTGGCAATGAGGCCAGCTACGAAATCCCCGTTTACATACCATGAGCAGACCCAAAATCGGACAAAAAGCACCAGCCTTCAGAGGCCCCAATCAGAATGGGGTAAACATCGATTCTCAGAATTTTTCAGGTAAAAAAATCGTCCTGTATTTCTACCCGAAAGACGACACGCCGGGTTGTACGGCCGAAGCGTGTAATTTACGCGACAACTATGCAGCGCTACGGGCATCCGGATATGTGGTGGCGGGCGTGAGCGCCGACGGGGTGAAATCGCACAATAAGTTCGTTCATAAATATAATCTGCCCTTCGATCTGATTGCTGATGAAGACAAAAGCATCCACTCCGCTTACGGGACCTGGGTTGAAAAAAGCATGTACGGGCGGAAATACATGGGAACGGATCGGGTTACTTTCGTAATCGACGAGAATGGAGTCATAGCGGAAGTAATCGAGAAGGTGGATACCAAAAACCACACGAATCAAATCATCAAATAGCGGGCAGTGTAGCTTTCAGCCACATTTCGGAGTCCATCACGCGGCCCGGCATACAATATTCTCCCCCCCGCCTTGCCACCGTCGGGCCCCATATCGATAAGGTAATCGGCAGACCGAATCACATCGAGGTTGTGTTCAATGATGAGGACTGTATTTCCACGGTCGACCAACCGGTGCAGCACCTCCATCAACACACGTATATCTTCGAAATGCAGTCCGGTAGTAGGCTCGTCGAGTATATAGAAAGTGTTTCCCGTATCGCGTCGCGATAATTCTGACGCCAGTTTGACCCGCTGCGCCTCACCCCCCGACAAAGTCGTTGAGGATTGTCCCAACGTCAGATAACCCAATCCCACCTCTTGAAGGGTCTGTATTTTCCGGTTGATCAACGGGATGTTCTCAAAAAAAACGAGTGCATCGGAAATGCTCATATCCAATACCTCGCTGATTGATTTGCCCTTATAACGTACTTCAAGCGTCTCACGGTTGTAGCGCCGACCGGCACACTCTTCACACCGCACCTCCACATCGGGCAAGAAGTTCATCTCCACTATGCGCATACCCGCGCCTCCGCAGGTCTCGCAGCGCCCCCCCTTCACATTAAACGAAAATCGGCCCGGCTTGTAGCCCCGAATTTTGGCTTCGGGCAACTCGGCAAACAATTGGCGGATGTCGGTGAACACACCGGTATACGTACTCGGATTCGACCGTGGCGTTCGCCCGATTGGTGCCTGGTCGACCTCAATGACTTTATCGATGTGCTCAACCCCTTCTACTGAATCCACCCCCAAAGGGCGGCGGCGGCTGACCGTTAATCTCTGACTAAGCAAGGGGAACAGGTTTTCATGGATAAGTGTCGATTTTCCCGATCCCGACACCCCGGTCACACATATTAAACTCCCCAAGGGGAAACGTACATTAACATTCTTGAGGTTATGGCCCTTTACCCCCTGCAGCGCCAGCCACTTGGTTCCGGGCATGCGGGTTGCACGAAACGGCATGGTTTTCTCGCCCCGTAAATAGGAGGCGGTTAGGGAATCCATCTGAATGAAATCATCGGGATGGCCGCTGGCCACCACCTCACCACCGAAACGCCCGGCTCCCGGTCCCAGATCAATCACATAGTCACTTTGCCGAATAATCTCCTCATCGTGTTCCACCACCAGAATGGTATTGCCCGAATCGCGCAATGCTTTGAGTGAGCGAATCAATTGCAGATTATCGCGTTGATGCAGCCCAATACTCGGCTCGTCGAGGATATACATGACCCCAACCAGTTGCGACCCCAGTTGGGTGGCCAATCGAATTCTCTGCGATTCGCCTCCACTGAGGCTTCGCGCGGGGCGGTCGAGTGACAAATACCCCAATCCGATTCCGAGCAGAAAGGAGACCCTTGTGCTGATTTCCCTTAAAATCTCAGCGGCCACGAGTGCTTTTTGTCCGAAGAATCCTGAATCCAAATCTTGTAGCCAAACGGCCAGATCAGTTAACTCCATGGCCGATACCTGAGCAATGTTCTTTCCACCCACTAAAAAGTGCAGCGACTCGGTCTTGAGGCGGGCACCGCCACAATCCGAACAAACCTGAAATTGGAGAAACTCTTCGGCCCAATTTTGAAAGGAGGAGCCGGTTGAATCGTCACGCTGCTTTTGCAACATAGGAATGACCCCTTCAAACCGAACCACGCTGTTGCCGTATTCCCCGTATCGACCCGCTACCTCAAATAGGGCATCCGACCCATATAGCAACGCCTGTTTAAACCCTTCATCGAGCTGGCCGACCGGGGTGCTCAGGTTGGCTTTATACTTCTTGGCCAAAGCCGTAATTAAACGGAAAATCCAGATTTCGCGGTACTCACCCAAAGGGGCAATCCCACCCCCGATAATGCTCAGGGAAGGATCGGGCATGACGAGTTCGGAGTCGACCACGGCCAGACTGCCCAAGCCATCGCAGGCCTGGCAGGCCCCCTGGGGTGAATTAAAGCTGAAGGTATTCGGCTGCGGCTCATCGTAGGCCACACCGCTTTCCGGATCCATAAGAAACCGACTGAAATAGCGTGCTGTTGCGTGTTCCTCATCCCACAACAAAACAACCCCCTTCCCTTGCTTCAGTGCGAGAGTCAGTGATTCAGTAAGCCTTTTGCTGCCTCCTTCGACCACCTTCAACTTATCGATCTGCAGTTCGATTTCGTGGGATTTGTACCGGTCGAGCTGCATTCCTGACTTCAGTTCACGAAATTCTCCATCGACCCTCACCCTCATAAAGCCTTGCCTTTTCAATTGCTCAAACAGCTCTTTGTAGTGGCCCTTGCGCGATCGAATGAGCGGAGCAAGCAACACGATGTTCCGATCCGCATAATCGGCATAGATTATACGACGGATTTCCTCCTCGGTTAGCCGCTGCATCACCTTTCCTGTCTTATAGGAAACCGCATCCCCAACCCGTGCATAAAGTAACCTCAAGAAGTCGTACACCTCCGTTACGGTGCCTACAGTTGACCTCGGATTCCGCCCGACCGTTTTTTGCTCAATGGAAATCACCGGACTTAATCCCTCAATCACATCGACGTCCGGGCGTTCCATGGCTCCTATAAACTGACGTGCATAGGCCGAAAAACTCTCCATATAGCGCCGCTGTCCTTCTGCATATATGGTTTGGAAAGCGAGTGACGACTTACCGCTGCCACTGAGACCGGTGATGACCACCAGCCGGTCGCGCTGAAACTGTACGTTTATATCTCGCAGGTTATGCTCACGGGCACCTACCACCCGAACCTCATCCCGTGCAAGCCCCGCATCTGTGTCCATTGTGGTAGTATGACTCATATAAACTTCTCCCACCTCATTTTCAATAGGATGATCTGCAGCCATTATCTGGCTCCCTCCGCTGGTATGCTGTCTGTTCTCAATTCAATTCTCAGGGTTTGTCTACCCACCAGACAGGTGCTTTCCAGTGAATTCCACAAGACCAAATCCGATACTATAACGCCAAACATCCGGGCGACGTCCCGAACTTTTTGCTTTTCTGCTACGACGTGTCTCACGAGACTTATAATTTGGGTTTACTTAGATTCAATCAGGTCGATGGGCTTCGAACTTATTTCGTTTCAGGTATAACAATTGAGCTGTCACCCATCTGAAAACTACTGAAATCTGTTAACTCAGGTAAATCAACTGAACTCCCAGGATCTGGAACGCGGAAAGCGTATGGCTTTCCGGGAGAAGGCGCAGGCAGAGAATATGAACGAATCCAAGGGTTATTTGATCGGAATACTTTATAGTTGCTGCCAAGAGTTCGTGCGAAAGAAGTTAAGTCAATTATGGCGGTATCTACAATAAGTGTGTTTGCTGGTAGTGGTGCATACTTCTGGGCCGGTGACAGCCTATAACCATAACTCTTGGGGTGTTCGAAAATATATTTAGTTGCTATGAGTCGGGGCATATATCGACTGGTCTCCTGGTTCAACCACAGCTCGTAGTATTCACTTAGACCCTGTTGTTGCACCTGCTTGCGCAAGCCACTGGTCCCCATATTGAAAGCGGCAGCTGCCATGGCCCATGAACCAAATTCCTTCTTCGCATCCAACAAAAATCGACATGTCGCGTGGGTCGATCGAATTGGATCGTAGCGCTCGTCGATACCCTCTTCGATTCTGAGTCCATACGCCTTGCCGGTCGACTCAATAAACTGCCAAAAACCCGCTGCCTGCGACGGACTCACCACATTGGCCAGGCCACTTTCGATGACCGCCAGATATTTAAAGTCATCGGGCACACCATACTGCTTCAAAATGGGTTCGAATATGGGGAACCAACGCGCCGACCTTTTCATATTGAGTATGGTAGCCGACTGGAAATAGGTATTCACCAGCAACTCACGATCCACCCTTTCGCGCACCTCAAAATCTTCCAGAGGCACACGCTCTCCAGCAAATTCCATGTTATCGGGAATCGGCACCGCATGCACGGAATATCGGCTCCAGAACTCATCCAACAGTCGAGCTTCTTCCGAATTTCGGCTGGATGTGGTTAACTTAAACAAAAACCCAAGGAGGATGACAAGCAAAAATCCTTGTATTAATCGCTTGTTGTCGAGTAAATGGCTCATCCTCCTTTTTTATAGATGGGAACAGTAGAACAGGGTTCACCAAACATGATCGATCGTACAAGGGGTTGGAGGCGTTCCAACAGGGCGAGGATTAAGCGATCAGACTTTTCTCCACCACATCCTTTCAAAACTATTCTTTGTCCTGCATAGCCCGAGAAATCATCCCGGCGAATTTGAAGAATGGCCAAATGTACCCGAAGTTCATATTCTGTACCCAAAAACGGACGAGCGCCGACCTCTACCAAATACCGACCCACCAAAAGGGAAGTCCAGGCTGGCAACAATGCGGGGGTGCTACAAAAAACCGCCGCATCCTGGTTAGTGTAGGCCGACCAGTCCCATTCCGACAAAAACTGACGGAATTCTTTCTCCCGCAGCATCATGCCACGCTCCAAGCCGGGGGCTATGTCGAATGCAACACATGTCTGATTGTCGAGCCACTTCTGTGGTTCAATCAACTGTAAGCCGCTCAAGGCAACCCGATTGGTCAGACTCATTTCAAATCAAAAAAAGGAACTGAAAACATCGTGTTTCAGTCATTCCATTCCAACGCCCGAAACCCGTTGTTGGTTTACAATGAATCAATAAAAAAGATGCCGCTCGTCTTTGATCGCGATCAACTCCTTGCGGGCAGCGAGGCCTTCTCCCGCAACGCGCGACTTCAACTGATTGCGCAGATTCCCGTGCGTAGGACCTTGTTCTGCTTCTTTGGGCATGGGTGTCAGGGAGTCAACCACAACAACAAATACCCCATTGTTTCCGTGGATGGGCTTGCTTAGCGTGCCTTTCTTGCAGCCAAAAATGAATCCGGACACTTTTGGTTCCATTCCAATGTTGTTTAGGAAGCCCGACCCAAAATTTACAGCGGCATAAGTCTGTGCCACAGTCCCCATACCTATTGCCATACGCTCCACACTATTACCCTCTTTTTTACGTGTTTCCTCTAGCTTTTTGGAGATCTGCTCCGCTTTTTTGTCGCGCTTGTAGCGCGCTTCCACCACGCTGCGTACGGCCTCAAAAGGCTTAATTCCCTTAGGAATACTAACTGTTAGAATCGCCACCACAAACTGCCGCTGCGATTCGAAAACGGGACTCACGTTTCCATTCTCCGAACGGAAGGCCCAGCGGACCACTTCTCGTGTATTGTCGAGCCCAGCCAAACCCCGGTCGGTCGTCTTAAGTCCTTCTGCAGAACGCTTTTCCAATCCGGATTTCTTAGCCTCTTGCTCAAAACCATCTTTGTCCTTTATCCTCGACACAAACGCAGAGGCGGAATCATATGCCACCCTGTAGGTCTCGGTTCCGGCGCTCAGCTCATAGGTCACTGTTGCAAACCTTGCCATGGTGCGGCCACCCTTCTGATCGGTTATTTCAATGACGTGAAATCCAAAATCTGATTTAACGAGCAATTTATCCCCCCTCTTGCCCTCAAAACAGGCGTCATTAAATGGTTTAACCATGGCTCCCTCAGCAAAAAAACCTAAGTCCCCGCCATTCGTTCCCGATCCGGGGTCTTCACTATTGTCTCTGGCCAAAGAGGCGAAATCGCCAGCATTTTTCACCAGTTGCAACAAACTATCGGCCCGTTTTCTGGCTGTTTCCTCGGTTTCGGTCTCCTTCACTTTCACCAAAATATGGCGGGCTTTAACAGAATCCGGACGTACCATTCTCCTGGCCAGCCTTGTGAGTTTGTACATATTTCCGTCCTGATACACTTCGCTGAGGGCACCGATGGTATCACCAAACAATTTATTGCGGGTTTCATCGGTCAGCCCGGTTTGGGCATAGTATTTATCGTCACCCGGCTGCTCGGAATTCATGACCACAAACATAGAATCATCGTCGGTCGACAACCATGCCATACGGATTTCATTCATTTTCTTGAGCAGCGCATCCCGATCGTCGGATGACGGTTTCACTTCAAACACCGCATAATCCAGATTTCTTTGTTCCTCCTTACTCTTGAACTCCCAGGCATGCTCCTGATACCATTTGCGTAGCTCGTCCTCCGGGGCCTCTATACTACTGTCTGCGATCGTGCTGTAATCAACACGTAGAAACCGACCGGAAGCTGTCTCAAACACCTGCTTCATAAAAGTCTGAGCCGAAAAATTGGTCACATACAGGCCTTTGGTTATGAGGTTATTGTATTTTTCGTTCTCGCGGTCCGAAATCAAATATTTTTCAAATGCCTTCCATTTGTTCTGCATCTCCTCGGGTTGTTGGTCGATTTCGCGGAGGAATTTCAGCACCTGATTGCGGTCGAAATTACCAGTGTTGGGATCCGTGAAGGCTTGTTTTACTGAAGGATGAATCTGAGACCCCTGCACCATGTCAAACAACTCCTCGCGGGATACGGCAAGCCCCAAGTCGGAAGTGGTATTTTTCATAATTCGCTCCCTAACCAGCTCATTCCAAACCTGGTCGCGCAGCGATGACAGGGTGGCCTCATCAACTTTATCCGTTTTTGAGTTGGCCTTGTAGTTTTCTACGGCTTCTTCCACACGCTCCTCAAACATCGGGGCGGTTATCTCCTCGCCGTCGATTTCACCAATTACATTCGAATTGTTTTGATTAAAAAGGCTGTTTTGGGAGAAAACATCCATCAACAGGAACGAAACCAGGGCCAAACCAATGAGTATGACCATCAAACCTGCCTTATTTCTAATCTGTGTTATGATTGACATTCTAATAAATCTAATAAAATTAAAAAGTGTGCAAAAGTAAGGGAATTACGACAAAAAACAAGATGATTGCAGAGATTCCAAGACAGGGTGTGTACTCATTCCAAGTCTACACGACGCAACCGGACCAAATCGATCCGGGTGCGGTTCACCTTTAGAACCGTACAGTGATATCCAGGAAGTTCGATTTCCTTGTTCGCTTCTGGTATGTCAGGATCCCGCTCGAGGATTAGTCCACCCAGAGTCGTGTAGTCACCCAAAGGCAGATTCAATCCGTACTGTTCATTCAGGTAATCCACTTCTAGTCGAGCCGAAAACAGGTATTCCTCATCGGAAATTACCTGCTCCACGAGATCTTCCGAATCGTGTTCGTCTTCGATTTCCCCAAAAATCTCCTCAATCAAATCTTCCACTGTCACAATTCCGCTGGTTACGCCAAATTCATCAACGACCAGGGCGATACTTTTGCGGTGTATGTTGAAATCGCGTAGCAACTCCATGGCTGGCTTACTTTCGGGAACGATGGGAATGGGCAGGGTTACGGAAGCAATATCGGGCACGGCATCCAACATCGACTGAAAATGAATATAGCCCGTAATGTGGTCGATCGTTCCCTCATACACCAAAATCTTCGAGTGCTCCGATTCGGCAAATAACTTTCGCAATCGATCAGGTGATTCCGTAACCGCTACCGCCACCAGCTCCGTGCGGGGCACCATACACGAACGCACCTTCACTTCGGTAAACGACAACGCGTTCTGCAAATACTCCAATTCCGATGGGTTCTCCCAGTAGGCACCCTCGGTATCGCCCGATTTATCCTGTAACAGATAATCCAAATCCTGCTTTCCAAAGATCAGTCGCCCGTCATCCTTACTCAACCCGAACAGGCCCAGCAACGTTTGGCTAATCCAAACTACCCCTTTCACGAGGGGATAAAACAGATAGTAGCACACCTGAATGGGTACCGCAAGGGACAGCAACAGGCGGTCAGCGGCCATGGTGAACAAACTTTTGGGCAAAAATTCGCCCAAAACAAGGACCACCAGCGTCGATAGTACGCTCTGAGTCAGCAATTCCAGCGACGCTGTAGCATAGGAGGGCCCCAACCATAAACGAACCGGCTCCTGAAGCAGGGTCGACATCACCGAACCGTAGACCACCAACGCAAAATTATTGCCCACCAAAATGAGCCCAAGAAACTCAGCGGGCCGGTGCACAAAAGCCGACATGATCCGGCCTCCCATCTGGCCCTGCTTGCTCTTCAACTCAATGCGAAACCGGTTAGCAGTGAAGTATGCAATCTCCATGCCCGAGAAAAAGGCAGAGAACGCCAATGCCAAAACAATAATCAACCCGTCCATTCTTGCAAACATACGCAACCACTCGATAATGCGCTCAAATTTCGGTTATGGCTGCACCTTAAATGTACCCCGTGTATTCAGAATACGATAATTTTCAAACCGATCGTCGGATTCCAATCCATCCCCAAACAGAACCTCATCGGGGCGCACAATCCGCACATAGGCATCGCTGCTGATTCGTCCCTTTTGCTCCTCCCATTGCAATCGCTCCGTAAATAGAGTATCCCCCTCGCTGTTCGTAACCACCACATTACCTCTGGCCTGCATCAATCGCTTGCGAGGATAGCGGTAGGCCTCTCGGGCGGTGAGGTAACTATTCACCCGGCCACGGTGATCATAAAATGAGGCCCTCACCCCATGGGTCATCTCCACAACCGGATCATTACCCTGCCGACGCACCACCAGGGGTGCCTGAAGCACGACCTGAACCCGGCCCGAATCCGAAAATATCAACTCCACATCGCGGGCAATTTCCACGCCCACTTCTGGGGGCTTGGGAGCGTTCCGTGCGGATTTATCGCAGGATAAGCCCGGAATCGAAAGTAATCCGATCCAAACTCCGGTTATACACCGAACACGAACACTACCTTCCAACACCCCTCGATTAATTCCGGGCCCGTACTGACGTGCCCTCGTTGATCCAGCAACCCACCGAATAAACGCTTCCAGGGGTTATGCTCTGAAAGAACAAGGCCTCCATATCTGGAAAATAGTTGGTGTACTTATTGATCCTCTGGGTGGCCTCTTCAGTGCACGAAGGATCGATTTCACGGGCTTTTTTGTACTTATCAACTGCTGCCCAATACACCGATTGGGAGGCAATTCCCTCGCCGCACCGACCTGCACTCGAAGCATACAAATCACCAATAAAAATGTATGGTTTGCCCCAATCCGCTCTGTATTTGATTGCTTCCTGCGCCATCTGACGAGCCTTCGAATGCTGTTCCTGGTCGCTGTAGATCGCGGCCATTTCGTAGCAGTACTGGGATTTGGCAGAGTCGTTTTGAGCAGCGGCAACGGCTTTCTGGTAGAAGCCTATGGCTTTTTCCATTTGCTCCTTCTGCTTGTACATTCGAGCCAGCAGCAATGCCAACCGCTCTTCTCCCGTGTCCTCCAATCGGCTCTCGGCTACTTTGATAAAAATCGGCTCCTGCGTACAGCCTTTGCCTATCAACATCCCGTACACCAAATCACGCAACTGCTTATCGCCCGGGTTTGCCTCGTAACGGGCGCCAAAATTTCGGATGATATCCTGACAATCCTTAACCAGGTTACCGGCCAGATCGGCATCGAGTACCAGCTTGGCCTGTGCAAATTTCTCGGCCTCCTTACCCGTACTATCCTTTGAATTGGCGATGTTGAAATCGGCAATTTGGTTGAGCTGGTTGTAGACATCCACCGCAAGCGATTTATCAAACCTACCAGACGCAACCTCCTTCAATACGGTTTTAAAATAATTAGTTAGAACAAAAGACTCTACACTGTTCCCGCCCAAATCCAAAACCTTTTTAAAGGTGTTCATGACCTCCGCATTGGGCTCGGGACGAAGGGCGAGCAGATCCACGCCCTTTCTGGCTGTGGTTGATGCAGCGGATTTGGGGAACGAAAGAATGCGCGTATCATAAATCTTTAGAATCGTGTCAATCAACTGCTCTTTGCGCCCGGCTGAAGGGTTCTCCGCCAGAAACGCTTTATACATGATCACCCCATCGATGTGCGTTTGTTCCCGAGCGCAGGGCGCCTGATCGAACACATACAACCACGACTCGAGGGCTGATGCATAATTTTTTTGCTTGAAAAACTCACGGTACACCGAGATGTTTTTGATGGTGCTGACGCTATCGGTCCCGAATTTATTGACACAGGGATTGCTTTGGGCCCAAACCTGTGAAAAACCTAGGGTGATCAGAAGAAACAGCAGGAATGAATGGAACGTTTTCATGATGGGATATTGATTCTGTTGATAAAAGTGGGACGTAAAAACGTAAGTGGAGTGATTAAATCTTGTTTGAAGCAAATCTCCCGCCAATAAAATTTCTTTTGACGGAAAGGCGGCAAATATCCGATTTTTCAGCCAAATTCAATCGTATCTGCGCTTAATAAACCAGGTGTCGTTGAGTGTGAGCCCCAGACTGAGCCGAATCATCTGTTCCCTGACCAAACTCTGGTTGAGTGTGCCCCTGCGGGCCACTTCCAAAGTAGTATGCAACATGGGTTGCGACAAAATCCTCCGAACGGGGATTCCCATACCTAAACTCAAACCCAATTCATCGATCGACTCACCCATTATGGCAACTGGGCCTTTTTGAAAACGCATGCCCATTCGGTAGCGAATCGACTTCAGGCGGCTGTCGCCCTTGTAGCGGTCCCACGCCGGAGTAAATTGAAACCCCGAACGCACGAACCATGAATTGTTGAGAGAATCCAGAGCACCAGAATACTGGAAATTGCTCCATAACGTTTGTCCACCATCGCCCATCCACTGCCATTTGCGGTTGATGCCCCAATGTACACCGGCCGACCAGCCGATCGGGATCTGCATGGCCACACCATCACGGCTGTTATTTTGAAGCGTATCTCGTACAATCAGGTTATTGCCTTGATAGGTGAACCGATCCGCCACCACGGTCTGTCGAACGCCAAATGATGCAGGCAGGTCAACCGAAACGCCTGCGTTGATGAACCGAAAGCCCGTTGTTTGGTCACGCCCCGACCCGGTGCGACCTGCTCCGGATGTGGGGGTTGTCGCATCAAATACCCGTCTGTACTGAAGTCCAACCGTAAACTGCATATCCGAAACCCGTGCTTGCTCGGTAATGCGCAGGTTGTAGCGGAACAAACTATCCTGAAAGGGATACACCTGCAGTCGTTCTTGTCCCTTACTACCGAAAACCCATCGGGTAGTGAGGCCAGCATGCCAATTCTTGCCCAGCGACACCCCGTGAACCCACAAAACCTGATTATAGCCTCCCTTTCCTTTAAATTCTTCGCGCCATTGGGCAAATCCGGAGTCGACCTGCTGTACGACATGGTAGTTCACAAACGAATACGGCATGAATCCAAAAGCGGTCGACCACCGGCGCGAAATAGGGAATCCTACGAGCAAATAGGAAAAATTGATATTGGAGCGATCCAGTTCCCGCTGCCCATCACTGAGTCGGGCGAAGTAGCCGATGCTGCCCATTTCGAGACTCGTGAGGCGCACACCAGATAGTCCGGCCGGATTGCAGACATTCAGTGAGGTTGAATCGAACCACCCTGTTAGGGCCGAGCCTACCGCCTTGTGCTGGGCCAGTGTGGGTAGCTGCACATCGCCGGGTCCATAAAGGGAATAGGGCGACCCCAGGTTGAGTGCCTGTGAATGGGCATGAAAAGGAGTAAAACCAACAAATAACAGGACGAAGAGCGCGCCTCCCCCAAAAATACTTTTAGTAAAACTACAGCATTGCATGTAACCCGATTAACGCCAAATGAGGCGCGGCAAATATCCTCTCTTCCGGGATTATTTCAAAAAAATGTGCATCTCCCCCGGTAATAATGAGTTGACTCGATTTGGAATCCCTTTGGTGGTGTTGGAAATCGGTCCATAAGCCCCTGATTTCATGGCGAACGGATCGCAAAACCCCCCATTGAAGGGCCGAAAGGGTGTCCGTTCCGGGAGTCGATCCGCCGGATTGTATATCGGGTGGACGCACAAGTGGCAATCTTTCCGTCTTCGTGTGCATTGCCTCCCAGCGCATGGGCAACCCGGGGGTGATGTAGCCACCAAGGTGGCGATTATCAGAATTTATCCAATCGTAGGTGATGCAGGTGCCCATGGACACGACAAGTCTGGGGATTCCGGGGTATAAGACATTGGCCGCATGCACCATCATTTTACGGTCGCTACCCAAGGTTTCCGGGGTCTTGTAGTCGGATGGGAAGGGCAGCGGATCGCCTGACTGAATGATGCGTACCCCCGCCACACCCCGTTGGATCAGCCACTCTTGTAAGTCGGATTCGGGGTAACCCACAGAGCATACCACAGCGCGATTGGTGGAAATGGGAAGCATCGCCGCCCCGAAATCAGTGGAAGCAATCTGCCAGACCTCGATCATTTGGTCTTCAGCGAACCATCCTGCCTTGATCCGGGTGTTGCCCGCATCGATTGCAAGGGTATGGTAGCGGTCCTGTCGCAGATGCCCGGCGGTTTGGGTCTCCCGGTCGGTCGGCCAACTGCGAAAGATGGGTGTGCATGAAAATGACATGTGTTCAGACGTTTTGAGAGCACTTCGCAGATAAAATTTCAGAATCTTCGGTCTCTGATTCTGTACAGGGGACACACTGACGCAATTCAGGATGTACACCACGCAGGATTTGACGTCCATCGAAAATTATCAATTCACCGGTTTGGGGGTCAACTCCCTCGATTCGGGCACTGAATCTATTGCCGTTCAGGGAAAAATCACAAAATTCATGACAACCCCACAACCGGTTTAAGTACCCATCCGATATAACGATGTGCTCATCCCTCTTGATTTTTTCCAACCAGGTTCGCATTTGATTGATGGCTAAATGCAACACTTCGTCCCGATTCACTTCCTTCCCTGTTATGGACTTCAGCGATGCGGCCAGCGGCAAATGTTGACCGAAACGGGTTTGGTTGATGTTGAGCCCGAATCCTATTGCGGAGTGTCGAAATACCACCCCGGAGATCTGGTTTTCTATGAGAATCCCCCCCCATTTCCGACCAAGATCTGATACCTTTTTGTCTTCTATTAAGGGGGATGTTACAGTTGGATTAATCTCTCCTGCATCAAAATTATTAGATCCGGGCAGGTACCAGAGGTCATTGGGCCATTTTATTTTCGATTGATTTCCCAGCCAGTGCGCGCCCGTGTCGCACAAAGCGCAGGCCACGGCCATATTCAGGAGAAAGGCCGATGAGGAGGGAAGGCCTCCTCCCCCAATGAGCCAGGTGCAGAGGAGGTTCAAGCCCCCATCACTTTCCCAGGCTTGTCCCCTTTGTCCCCTTCCTGCGGTTTGCTGCTCCGCAACCAGAAGCAGGCTGTTTGTCGTTTCCAGAGCAGCCCGCCGGATCGCCTCCTGGTTGGTGGAATCGATTTGAGCGAGAAATACAGGTTGGCCGGGATGGGGCGGCCATGGGGTATCGCCTATGTGGGGGATAATCACCTATTTTTGCACAAAATTAAACAAAATAGTGGGTAAAAAACAGCTGCAGGAATCCGCTTTGGCCAGCGTGGTGTTGGAAGGAATCCTGGAAAAAAAGGGACGCGGAGTCATGCAACTCGATTTACGTAACATAACTGACCGGCCGGCCGACATTTTTCTCATCGCGGAAGCTGAATCGGGCGTACAGGTGCGGGCCATAGCCGATTCTGTGGCCGAACGGGTCTGGGAGATCCTACAGGTTCGTCCATTAGGCGTTGAGGGGAAGGAACACGGACAATGGATACTGATTGATTTTGGAGAAGTAGTGGTTCATGTGTTTCAATTGGAATGCCGCCGCTTTTACGATCTAGAAGACCTGTGGAACGACGCTGTACGCACCGAACATGCCTGATGATTGTAGCGACACATTCAAACTAATTTTTATCGGCAAACGTTTGCCAATAATTAAACCCATCTGAACCAATCCGCCCTGTATGGCCCCAACGAATAAGAACAATAAAAAGGAAACCAAAACCGCCACAGATAAGCAGCCCAAATTCAATTTCTACTGGATTTATGGCATCGTCGCTTTGCTTTTTGTGGGTATGCAGATTATGGGCAATTCCTCAGATTCCCAACCCTTTCAATGGAGTGCCCTAGAAACCGCCCTCCGCGAAGGGGATGTGAAAAAATTGACGGCATTCCATCAAAAAGAAATTATCGTTCTTGAGGTTACCCTTCGCACCGAAAGTCTCAAAAAAGAGCGTTATAAGGGAGTAAAAAAAGCGCCTCTCAGTACGAGATATGCCACATTGGAGATTACCGAAGCATCGGCGGAAGTGATGGAATCGCGGTTGGATCAATGCCAGAAAAATCTGCCAGATGACAAAAAAATGGAGATCCGTTGGGAAAGTCGGCACAGTTGGTTTTCCGACATTCTTGTCTTTTTACTTCCCATGTTGCTGTTGCTCGGTTTTATGATGCTGCTGATGCGCCGATTTGCGGGTGGAGCCGGGGGGGCGGGTGGACAACTATTTAATATCGGGAAGTCACGCGCCACGCTGTTCGATAAAAATGCCCGGGAGAACACCACCTTCAACGATGTGGCAGGCCTTGATGAAGCCAAGCTGGAGGTCATGGAAGTGGTCGATTTTTTGAAAAGCCCAAAAAAATACACAAGTCTCGGCGGAAAAATTCCCAAAGGTGTGCTTCTGGTGGGCCCTCCCGGCACGGGCAAAACCCTTTTAGCCAAGGCTGTGGCTGGTGAGGCCCAAGTGCCATTCTTTACCCTGAGTGGCTCCGATTTTGTAGAGATGTTCGTGGGTGTGGGTGCCAGCCGCGTGCGTGACTTATTCAAGCAGGCGCGTGAAAAGGCTCCTTGCATTATTTTCATCGATGAAATCGATGCGGTTGGCCGTTCCCGAGGCAAAAACCAGATCATGGGGGGCAACGACGAGCGGGAAAGTACGCTCAACCAACTCCTGGTGGAAATGGACGGCTTCTCATCGGAAATCGGGATCATCATGATGGCCGCCACGAACCGGCCGGATGTATTGGACGCTGCTCTGCTTCGCCCAGGTCGGTTTGATCGCCAGATCACCATTGACCGCCCCGACATTAAGGGCCGGGAGGAGATCTTCAATGTTCATCTGAAGCCCCTCAAATTGGCAACCGATGTTGATGCACGGGTTTTGGCTGGACAAACACCAGGTTTTGCCGGCGCCGAAATCGCCAATGTTTGTAACGAAGCCGCTCTCATCGCCGCCCGAAAATCAAAAAAGCAGGTAGAACTCAGCGATTTCCAGGAGGCGGTGGATCGGGTGATTGGTGGACTCGAAAAAAAGAATAAGATCATTTCCCCGGAAGAAAAACGAATCGTGGCCTACCATGAGGCCGGTCACGCTGTTGTCGGATGGTTCCTCGACAGCACCGATCCTTTGGTGAAGGTATCGATTGTGCCCCGCGGCATCGCGGCTCTGGGCTACGCGCAATACCTTCCTAAAGAGCAATACCTGTATACCACCGAACAACTGCTCGACTCTATGTGCATGACGCTGGGGGGGCGGGTGGCCGAAGAGGTAATTTTTGGCCGTATATCAACCGGTGCACAGAATGATCTGGAACGGGTTACCCGTATGGCCTATGGAATGGTGACCCTCTACGGCATGAACCCCAAGGTTGGCCCGGTGAGTTTTCACGATCCCACCGGCGAATACCAGTTTAGAAAGCCTTATTCGGAGGATACCGCTCGTATGATTGATGAGGAGGTGCGCCTGTTGATTGAAAAAGCACATGACAAAACGCGCGATTTGATTGTGGAGAGACGCGAAGAATTGGAGAAAATCGCTCAGGAATTACTCGTGCATGAGGTCATCTACCAGGCCGACCTGATTCGCCTGGTTGGCCCTCGTCCGACCCCAGACACCCATTTGTCGGAGGAAATCCCTCAGGTGGCGAGTTTCCCTGTGACGGAAACTGCTTCTGCACCTGCTGCGGAGGTAAATACCGATCCACAGAAGGAGTCATCCGCTGTGAATCAGCACGCCGATTTACCCTCTGGCGATCAACAATCTGTTGAGGAGTCCAGAATATCAACTTCAGGCATAGGGGGACGAGATAATACCGAGTCGGTCACCGCGGACCCTAATCCCCCATCAACCTTGTAAAAATGACCGGCTTACGTGAGGTTACGGCCCGCGAGCGGGTTTTGAAACACATCCGGAAGGGGCTGATTCACCGCGTTTCGGCCTCAAGCCTGCGAGGGCCCGCCGAACAGGGGACTTCCCATTCCGAGCAGGAAGATACAGCCGTTGTATTTGCCCGTAAGGTAGTGCAATCGGGTGGCCAGTTCGCCTATTGCGGTGACACTATGGAGTTACGCGACACCTTGATCGAACTCACGGCCCTACATCCCGAATGGCCATTGGTTTGTTATGAGGAGTCGTTGTGCCGCCTGCTGGATGGCTTGGGGATTGGCTTTTCCCAGCCTGTTTTTACCCCTATTCAACCCCACTTTCGATTATTGTCGTCGGAATTTCTCATAGCCGAAGAGGGAGCGGTTTTGGTGGCGCCAGGTGGACCCAACCCGTTGGCTGATTATGCTGGTGCGGCTACCCTAGTGGTGGTAGGCTTCACGCATCAACTCACCACCCGCCTCGGTCAGGCTTTGCAGCTTTGGGTGGAAACGCATGGGGCAAAGATGCCTGCCATAGGTGTTTTACTCAAATTAGGTGACCCAAACGGGATTGGTGAGACTCTGTCACCAACCCAAGCGGCATCTTCGAGCCCATCCGGTGAATATCGAAACCGCGAGTTGTTTGTTTGCCTGATCGAGTTATAGCGCGTCCATGAGCGGGGGTTCTGTTTTCTTTTTGAGTGATTTCCACCTCGGAATCCCCAACGCAAATGAAAGTCGCGCCCGGGAACGCCTGATTGTTGGGTTTCTGGAGGAGATTGCCCCGCGTGCCGAAACAATCTGTCTGGTGGGTGATGTTTTCGATTTTTGGTTTGAATACCGGCATGTGGTGCCGAAATATTACACGCGCTTGCTCGGAACTCTGGCCAAAATGACAGATTCGGGCATTCCCATTCATTTTTTTAAAGGAAACCATGATTTGTGGACCTTCGGCTACCTCTGCGACGAGATCGGGCTGGAGGTGCACCATGGCGAATGGGCGCCCGTATTGGGTGAAAATGAAAAAAAATTTTATATCGCACATGGTGACGGCAAGGGTCCGGGTGACAAGGGTTACAAGAGTCTCAAGAAAATCTTCCATCTTCCGCTCAATCAGCGCTTGTTTTCCTGGTTGCACCCCGACCTCGGCCACAGCCTCGCTCGAAGTTGGAGCTATCGGAGTCGGGTTGCGGCACCGTCCGACGAGTCGTTCCAAAAGGCTGACGAATGGCTGTACCAGTACTGCCTCCGGAAATTGGAAAAAGAGTACTACGATTACTTCGTATTTGGACACCGTCACCTTCCCATCCACACTCCCGTGGGTGAAAACAGCCTATATGTGAATCTCGGCGATTGGCTGCAGTTTCATACCTACGCAGAGTTCGACGGAAAGCGTTTAGAATTGTTGCGGTTCCCTGACCATACCCTGGCGGGATTCGGACGCGGACGCTGAATTCTGGTAAAGTCTGCAGTTCCCTTTCCTTTCAACACATCCGAATCCTCCTTTCATTCGACACGGAACTATATTACTTTTTCACACCCCATTCTCAATCGTAGGGCTCCGTACCGATCAGATCCCGAACCTAGTATTTTTGCGCGATGCTCGATCAATACCCTGCCATACGTGCACGCTTTATCGAAACTGGTCTCCAGCTGCAAGATCCGGCGGTCTTTGCGGATATGTTGCGCTACACCGAACTCAACCGCACCTACCGCGAACTGGAGAAAATGGTTCAGGCCTTTGAGGCCTACGAAAACCTGCAGTCGAACATCGACAACAGCCGCAAGATTCTGGCCGAAGAAAGTGACCCAGAGTTTCAGGAACTGGCGCGTCAGGAACTGGCCGAGCTAGAGGAGCGGCTTCCGCAACAAGAATTAGAACTGCGCCTACTATTGGTGCCGCGCGATCCGGAAGATGACCGCAACGCTCAATTGGAAATCAGGGCAGGTACGGGGGGCGATGAGGCGGCCCTATTTGCCGGCGATCTGGCGCGTATGTACACCCGCTTCTGTGAAAAGCAGGGCTGGCAAATTCAGGTACTGGATATAAATGAGGGCACAGTTGGGGGATTCAAGGAGATCGTTTTTAAAGTGCTCGGATCACAAGCCTATGGAACCCTGAAATATGAATCGGGAGTACACAGGGTGCAACGGGTACCGGATACGGAGGCACAGGGACGCATCCATACTTCAGCAGCAACGGTGATGGTGATGCCAGAGGCGGCATCCTTCGACGTGGAGGTGAACCCCGCCGATGTGGAACTGCAAACCAGCCGGTCGGGGGGTGCTGGCGGACAAAACGTGAATAAGGTGGAAACGAAAGTGCAGCTGACCCATAAACCCACCGGAATCGTGGTGACCTGCCAAGTTGAGAGATCGCAGCTGGCCAACCGCGAACGGGCTATGGAAATGTTAAGAAATAGGCTCTACGAACTGGAATTCAACCACAGACAGAAAGCCGACCAAAGCAAGCGACTGAGTTTGGTGAGCAGTGGCGACCGTTCGGCCAAAATCAGAACCTACAACTATCCCCAGAGCCGGGTTACCGACCACCGCATTGGGATGACCCTCTATTCACTCGACACTTTCCTCAATGGTGACATACAGGAAATGATCGACGCCCTTGAGTTGGCGGAGAATACTGAGAAAATGAAATCCGGGGTTTGATCCGAAAGGCACAGACTTCAACAGAACTGTTATCGGTTGTTAATCTGTATTTTAATAATGCTTCTCGTGTTATTTACACGCACAAAATAAATACCGGAGGCCATAGACGTCATCTTGGGATGGAAAATCTCTTGCTCGATAGATTGGGTCGCTACAATCCTGCCGGTGGGCTCCATCCACTCGAGTGTGCGACCGATCCACTCGGCCGGAACCTCAACCCTTGTTTCGCTGGTGAATGGATTAGGGTTTATGTTTAGTTTTTGGGTCGCATCAGGGTCTGTCGGTACGGAAGTGGTGTTACGTGGGGCAATTTTTACGATTCGGTGCGTGAACGGCTGGGTGTTGCTCCACGAATTTCCGTTCGTGGCCAGATAGAGGTTGCCAGCCGGATCGGAGCAAACATCCCGAAGGCGGCCATACCAATTGGTCAGGTATTGTACCTCCGACACCACTGCTCCCGTGTCATTCTGAAGACTTAGAACATACAGCCGGGCATTCTTGAGGGTAGTGAGCAGAATTTTATTGCGAAAAACAGGTAAGGAGCTATGGTTGTACCACATCATTCCCGCGGGTGCTATCGTTGGCGTCCAGGCTATAATCGGTTCACGCACATTGTTCTGCGCACAGTATTGAATTTCGGTCGGTTGATCGCAGTAGCCTGCCACCGTTGGCCAGCCATAGTTACCCCCAGGGGCCAGAACATTCACCTCATCATCGGTGGTGGGGCCGTGTTCTGAAATATAAACCTTGCCGTTTAGGGGGTGCAAAAACATCCCCTGTGCATTACGATGCCCGAAGGTATATACGAGGTTACCCGGAAACGGATTATCTGCAGGTACGCTTCCATCAGGGAGCATGCGTAGCACCTTTCCCGGCAGTTGTTGGGTGCTGAGGGGAGCCGATTGAATCTGTGCATCGCCAGTGGTCATCAGCAGGCTCCTGTCCGGCAAAAACAGCAGTCGGCTTCCATTGTGGGTTGTGTTTCCGGGAATATCATTGAGCAGGATTTCAGGAGTTGTGAGTTGTCCGGCCGTTTCATTATAGTTGTAGCGCACCAGTCGTTCGCGGATGGAACTGCCAGTAAGATAGGTATACACCAGATATACCCATGGAGTATCGGCGAACGAGGGGTGCAGGGCCATTCCGAGCAGTCCGGATTCGCCAGAGGCCTGGCAATCGGAGAGCGTCAGCAGAACCTGCTGTTGTCCGGTTTGTGGGTTCACCCGACTCACCCGACCGAAGCGCTCCGTCATCCAGATATGGTTGTCGGGTCCCCATATGATTGTCCATGGTATATCGATTCCAGAAATGACTGTGGAGGTGTCAACCAGCGTTCCTCCGATTGTGATCTGTGCTTGTATGGATCGGGACTGGGAATCGATTAATAAAGCAACCCAAAGCATAAAAAAAAATCGATTCATAACAATTGTCGTTTTAACAAGACTACGAAAGTAATGTGCAAAAATAAACGACGCCCGCCAATCACGGAGCCATTATTTTTGCTAGATGAAGCAACTCTTTAACGAAGCACGGGATCAGCAGTTGGTGGCAGTGATCAAGGGATTGGTGATGGATGCAACCCGAAAGGCCTCTTCGGGTCACCCCGGGGGCGCATTTTCATCAGCCGATTTTGCTGCAATCCTTTTCAGTGAGTACCTGAGATTTGCCCCAAAACATCCCAAATGGCACAATCGGGATCGGTTTGTCTTATCAGCCGGTCACGAATCAATGTTGTTGTACAGCTTGTTGCACCTGATGGGGTTGCTTCCATTGGAGGAGTTGAAAGCATTCCGGCAATTCGGAAGCCGCACCCCTGGTCACCCCGAAGTACACCTCACACCTGGGGTGGAAGCCACAACAGGGCCACTCGGACAAGGAATCGCAATGGCGGTGGGTATGGCGGTTGCGCAGCAGCAACAGGAGTCAGTATTGGGAAGCGAATTTGGAAGCAACCGGGTATTTTGTTTGGTGGGCGACGGCGACCTACAGGAAGACGTAGCCCTGGGGGCTTGTCAATTAGCCGGCCATTGGGCACTGCACACTCTGGTGGTCTACTACGACAAAAACGACCAGCAGATTTCGGGACATACAGGACGTGTGAGTTCGGTCGATTTTCCTGCGCTGTTTCGCGCCATGCAATGGGAGGTCATGGAAATCGACGGGCATGATCACAAGGCTATCCGCCAGGCGCTCGATTTCGCATGCAACCTCAGCGCAGGCAAGCCCCTTCTCATCATCGGGCAGACCATCATGGCCAAAGGCGCAGCCACTATGGAGGGCAGCCACAAGACCCACGGGGAACCATTGAAGGTCGACGAGATATCCGCCACCAAATCCCGGCTTGGCCTCGATCCAGATGAATTTTTCCAGATCCCATCGAAAATCGTGGATTATTTTCAGGCCCATCTGAATTCATTCAATGCCACAGCGGAAGAATGGAATCACGCGATTGCCATCAAAAAACAGGAAAACGATGTATTTCGGGAGGTTTACGATCAGTATTTCTCACAAAAGCCGATTGAATTGGATGTGCCCCTCTCACCCCCGGGCACCCAGATAGCCACGAGGGTTACATTCGGTAAGGCTTTGGAATATATGGGCCGGCAATCGCAATCGATTATGGGTGGATCGGCCGATTTGGAGCCATCAAACAACACAGCGGCATTTGCTGGAGCGGTAGAAGAATTCAGCGCATCGAACCGAAGTGGCCGAAACCTTGCGTTCGGCGTTCGGGAATTTCCCATGACTGCTATTGGTAACGGCATGGCCCTGTATGGTGGTTTTTTGCCGTTTGGTGCCACTTTTCTCACCTTCAGTGACTACTCACGCAATGCAATCCGCATGAGCGCACTCATGGGGCTCCCGAGCCTGCATGTTTTCACCCACGATAGCATTTTTCTGGGTGAAGATGGTCCGACCCACCAATCTGTAGAGCATCTGATGAGTCTGCGCCTGATTCCTCAGCTGCAGGTGTGCCGGCCGGCTGACGAACGCGAAACCCTCGCATGTATGCGGGTGTGGGGCCGCGGTGGAAACAGGCCCATGCTTTTGGCACTCACTCGGCAAGCGGTGCCTGTATTGGAAGGTCCGGTTGACGTGGAGCGTGGTGCTTATGTTTGTTACGATACCGATTCCGGGGCGACCAACAGACCTATCGACCTGATGATCTATGCCAGCGGTTCCGAGCTGTGGGTGGCACGAGAAGCTGCACACCGGGTGAGTCAAATGAAAAATATTCGTGCTTTGGTGGTGTCCGTTGTGTGTTGGCTTTGGTTTGATGAACAGAATGAGCACTACCGAAACCAGATCCTTCAAACAGGGGTGCGGGCACGGGTTTCGATCGAAGCGGGAAGTACATTGGGTTGGCAGCGGTTTACGGGGATGGACGGCCTAAATATAGGGGTGGACAGTTTTGGTCACTCCGCCCCCGCTGAGGCCTTGGCATCGCATTTCGGGCTCTTACCTGAACAAGTAACCGAGCGGATAGGGGACTACCTAAACCGTTTGAACGCTTGAAAACTTCATCGGTCGTTGATGTACCGGCAACGGAATCCCCAGACCGATTGGGTCTTTTCTTATTGGGATGCCTAATGGCCCTTCCCTTGCTCCCCGAATTTATGGTGGGCTATTTATTAATCGCCTGGGTCATTTGGCGCATCTACCAAGGCAACTTAAACGAAATACTAACCCGGATTCCCAAGTCAAATGTACTAGTCATCCCCTACTTTGTTTGGTATTTTTGGCGTTGGTCGGCCACCGGATGGGGCGCAGAAGGGGGGCGCATCCTAGTGATGCACCTTCAATGGTTGGTGATCCCCCTACTCCTCTTTTGGGTTCCGCAAAACCTGATCGGAGCCGTTAACAAGCTGGTACACGTATTGTGGATGCTCGTACTGCTGACCGCTTTAGCCCTGAGCCTGCAGGGTGTCATTGAATGGTCACTTCGCGACACCCCCATTGAGGGCTTTTCAGACCATCCCCTGTTCTACATCGGACTATCGGACCCCCTGATGCACCCAGGTTATCTTTCGATGATTGTGGCCGTGGTTATCATGGTTGCCCCCACCGTTCCTCGTCCCGCCTGGCTATCGGGATGGCGTTTCTTTGTAGGTCAGGTTTTCCTATTGACATTTTTTATGATGCTCTCATCCCGTATGATTATGGGTGCATTGCTTTTGACCTGGCCATTAGCCGGGCTGTTTTGGTTGAAGTTGAATCGAAAAAGCAGCATCACAGCAGCTCTTTTTATTTTGTTTCTGATACTCGTATTTGCGCTTGGTTTCTTGCCCAAGCCACTCGACAACCGAATCCGGGAATTGTCGCGCCATGAGTACCAAATCGGGGCCGACAGCTTAAGCGATTTTTCAGGAATTACCATACGTCTGGCAGAGTGGGGGGGCGCAATACATGCCATAGGAAATCACCCCGTATTGGGACACGGACCTGGATTGGGGCATAACGCCCTTATGGAATCCTATGAACGATTGGGATTTAAAGTAGGCCTTTTATATAAATTCAATGCCCACAATCAGTATCTGCAAACAGCACTCGATTTGGGCTGGGTCGGTTCTGTGCTTTTGATCTTGTCGATCCTAGCACTTTCCTACCCGTACATATCATCAGGAAACAGGCGGGTACTTTGGTTTGTGATTTTCTTTCTGCTTTGCTCCGGTACGGAAAGCACTTTGCTAAGACAAAGAGGAGCCGTAATGTTAGCCCTTTATGTGCCCCTATTGGGATTCATCTCAGCAACCGCCAAGTCTGAAAACACACACGACTCAGAGGATCGGCAATCTGAATCGAAGTAGTAAAGGGTATATACCTCTACTTTGTTTTGCAATTAAAAATGTAGGGCCGACAAAATCCGGTCGACCTGTTCCTGACCAGGTTCCATAGGATGCGCTGCCATATCCCGAAAAAGTGAGCGCAGGGTCAGGCATTCATCGGTGAGCTCTCGGTTTCCAGCCATGAGGTGTTCGGCCAGATTACGTCGGGGATCCCAGGGATCTAAAAAAAGGGCCGAAATCAATAGATCTTTGGTAAAATTTCTTTGCATAAAAAAAGAAGATGTTTCTTAAAAATTATTAAAAACGCAAATGTAGACCGCTTGGTATAAACTACCTTCGCAAAAAAATCGATGACAATATTGAAGTTTTTCGTGGGTATGGCTATGTTGCTATTAGGTTCCGATTGGCTCATTAGAGGAGGATCGGGAATCGCCAGAAAATTCCACATTCCGGTCATTGTGATTGGCCTGACAATCGTTTCCATGGGGACATCCCTCCCAGAGCTTCTAGTGAGTTTATTCGCTGCACTCAAAGGAAATTCAGATATCGCAATGGGTAATGTTGTGGGAAGCAACATCGTGAACATCCTCTTAATACTAGGGCTATCGGCCATAATCCGTCGGCTGACCGTGCAAAAAAACACAACGTACGCCGAGATCCCCATCACTCTTGGCACTGCATTGCTGCTCACCTTGATGGGGGTCATGTCTGCAGATTCTGTTTCCCAAACCAGCAGGATGGGACGGGTACACGGTATCATACTCCTTGTCCTCTTTGGGCTCTTTTTATATTATCTGGTGTGGATGACCAGAAAGAGCAGAAATCATGAGGTAGATATAGAATCCACGCCAGAATATCCGTCAAAGCCTCCCATGCTCTTGGTGGGTATGCTGGTCGCAGGAATTGCGTTTCTCGCATGGGGCGCTGATTTATGCGTAAACAATGCGGTAAAGATTGCGGTGTCATTGGACGCATCGGAAACATTAATTGGACTTACATTGGTTGCGGCAGGCACCTCACTCCCGGAGCTGTTTACCTCGGTTGTTGCCACCATCCGCAAGGAAAATGATATTGCGATTGGCAATATTGTAGGATCAAATATTTTTAACATATTGTTCATCCTTGGAACTTCCACGAGCATTCATCCCATCCGATTTTCGGTTGTGATGATTTCAGACATGTGGGTGATGTCGGCGACTTCACTCCTGCTTTTCGTTTTGGTATTCCTTGGAAAAAAACATAGTTTGGGTCGATTAGAGGGTTTGATTTTCCTATTGACCTATGCGGCCTATCTATATTTTCTGATTCAGCGTGGATGAAGCGCGCATCCCCTACTGAAGAGTATAGAAAGTGCCGACGAGTTGCGTCGGCTCAACGAGGCCCAACTCCCTATCCTTGCCGATGAATTGCGGCAGTTCCTCATTCATGAAATTAGTGAGCGGGGTGGGCACTTTGGCGCCAACTTGGGTGTGGTTGAACTAACGATTGCCCTTCACTATGTATTCCGTACTCCGATTGATTCGATTATTTGGGATGTGGGTCACCAGGCTTACGCCCACAAAATACTGACCGGCCGTAGACAGGCATTTGCTGGAAACCGGGTTTTGGGTGGGATCAGTGGATTTCCCAGTCAGTCAGAAAGCGTGTTTGACAGTTTTGGCATGGGTCACGCCAGCACCTTAATCAGCGCCGCCATCGGAATGGCTTAGAAAAATAACAACCTCAAGAGCGCAAGCCCTTTCCGCTTTATTGCTGTTACAGGTGATGGTGCATTAACGGGTGGATTGGCTATGAAGCACTAAATCAACTCAGCGGAAGCGTATTGCCGGTTTTGGTAGTAATCAACGAAAACCAAATGAGTATAGACCCGAATGTCGACGGAATCAGCAAACATCTTCTCAACCTGAAAACCGGTCACGCCACAGATCGAACCGACTCTATCTTCTAAAATCTGGGAATACCCTATACCCTATAGTGGATGCTATGACGGTCACGATTTGCAACAATTAATAAATGCATTCCGAGATTGGGATCGCGATCCAAAGCCCTTCACCATTCATATTTCTACACACAAAGGCAAAGGCTTTTCCCCCACAGAAGAGGAGCAGACGCGTTGGCACGCACCAGGCCGATTCGATAAAGTAAGCGGTAAATCGCTCCCGGAGCCTGAGCGTTCGGGCCCCAAATTCCAGGATGTATTCGGTCAAACCCTGTTGGAACTGGCGCAGGGCGACCATCGGGTTGTTGGCACAACCGCAGCCATTCCTTCCGGCACATCCCTCAAAATCATGATGGATTAAATGCCCGATCGCTGCTATGATGTGGGGATTGCGGAGGCACACGCCGTGACGTTTGCGGCAGGTATGGCCACCCGCTCCCCGCGCCCTTTTGTAGCCATTTATTCAACTTTCTTTCAGCGGCCTACGACCAAATTGTCCATGATGTGGCGCTTCAAAAACTATCGGTTATTTTTTGTATTGACCGGGCCGGTTTAGCGGGCGCGGATGGCCCGACCTACCACGGTGCCTTCGACCTGTCGTATTTATCGTACATTCCCAACCTCACAATAGCGGCGTCCCGAAATGCGGAGCAACTTCGGCTGATGATGTATACTGTACTCCATCATGATTCTGGACCCTTCGCCATCCGATACCCGCGCGGACATGCACCGGATCGGCCCGAAAAAGGGACTCTAAATCCCCTAACTAAATACACTGAACATTGATTGACTGAGGGAGAGTCGGGAATGGTAATTTCGGCAGGGACTATGGCCATGTATGTGGTACAATATTTGGATCGTTTAGGCCGGTATACAGATGTGGCCCACTGGGGGATCTGCGCTTCGTGAAACCAATCGACCCAGAATTATTGTCGCACATCCATGCCCAACCATTCGTGCTTGTGGTGGAGGACGGATGCCTTCGGGGAGGTGCGGGATCCGCTATCGGACATGCGCTCATGGAGGCAGGTTACAAAGGGAAATTTCAGGTCGCTGCTCTGCCCGACACATTTGTTACCCAAGGGAATCCCGACGAATTGTATGCGATGCATCGATTAGATCCTGCGGGCATCCACGAACATTTGCTTGCGTTGATTTCTGATTGACCGATTCCAAGTTACGCTCATTTGCAATCCATATGTCAGGATTTATTGCATCGGGATTTATCGCTTCACAAATCTGAGTCGACCAAGTCCGTTGGTCGACATAAACTCAAGCATATAGAGCCCGTTGGGTAAGGCATCCACATCCAATTTCACTACATCACCCCCAGGCTGACCCATAAGTGCTACTCGTCGACCCGCTGCATCAACTGCAAACCAATCCATGCATTGGACCAGATCGTTACCCTTTAAAAAAATGACCGACTGTGCAGGATTGGGATAGATTCGGTACTCAGTAGCTGAAGCGCTTTCAGATAGAGAAGTCATAAAGAATGAAAATCCGGCGCTGGAATCAGAAAGACAACCCGCAGAATCCAATATCAGCTGGTAAATCCCACTTCGCTGAGGAATCAGAGTGCGAATGGCTACCGTATCGATCCATATCCCATCTACAAACCAGCGATAGGAACTACCAGCGTTCACTGAACGAAGTACGCCCGAAACGGCCTCGATTTCAGCAGGCGGCGCCTCAAAAACCCGAATGGTGTAGGATCCGGTAACCACGCAACCACCACTCTGTCCGCTATACTGAATCGTATGCAGTCCAACACCGGCCTGGGAGGGACTAAATATCCCGAATGAAACACCAGGCCCCGTATAGGAGCCCCCCGGAATGCTGGCCTGATTGAGGAGAATATTAGAGCCGCGCACGCAAACCGGATTCACTGGCCAGAAGGTTAGTGCCGGAGGCTGGTTGATGGTTATGCTGCGCGTCAGCCGATTCACACAGCCTGAAATGGAATCGGGCGTTGTTGTGTAGGTGATGGCAAACACCCCGGCACCCGCCAGGGAGGGGATAAGGCTATCGTTTCGCACCCCCGGACCCGACCATGTACCAACGGGAACCCCCTGAGGCAGCGCAATGGGGGTTGTGTTCACACAAACTGCCGGAATATTGGCCGGCGGTGTGGCGATTCGTGGTAGGGAATCAACCTCAATGAAGGCGGTATCGACAGAGACGCATCCGTTACTGTTGGGTAACGAATAAATCAGCGTATGTCGACCGCGACCAGCAGTGGATGGGTTGAAGTTGTTGCCCAAAACACCTGGGCCTGAGAAGCTACCCCCTGCAATACTCGCAGTTAAATTTAGGCTTGCCGCGTTCAGGCAGATTCTTGTCGGTAATGAGTCAATTTGCACCGCGGTCACGGGCAGAACCTGTACGGTGGTGGATTGCGAAAACTGGCAACCTGGAAGGGTATAGGTAAGTGTATGGGTTCCTACGCCCGCTGCTGATGGCCGGAACAGGCTATCGCCCGAGGTACCAGGACCGGTATAACGCCCCCCGCGGGGGAATCCGATCCGCAGGGCAGTGACCCCACTGTTCACACAAAGTGGCTGGGGAGTTCCGAGGGTGATTTGCAGCGAGTCGGTTACCCGAACCGCAAGCTGACGTATGAGCGTGTCCGATCCGGTCACATTGGTTGAAATGAGGGTTACGGTAAATACTCCTGCCGAATCATACCTTACCGGGGCGGGGGTGGCTCCTGTGTCGGTGGCCGGGGACCCACCGGGGAAGAACCATACGCGGGAATCCGGGTTGTTCTGGCTGTTGTCGCGATAAGCCACAAATCCACCGCGACAAACCGAATCCGCTGTTTGAACAAAAGCTGCCACCGGTCGCAGGATGGGGGGTTGACAGCCATTGCTCGTGAGCAGGCTAGCCCGACGGGTGCCGTTTTGCAGAACGACATTCATTCGCTCCGTTTGATTGGCCGTGAAAATATTCATGCACGCATCGTTGGTGTAGTCCATGTAGTTCTGAACCATATCCGGCCAGTCGGTGGTCGGATTAGGGGGATAGGTCATGTCGTTGCACCGGTTCACGTTGGGGCATCCGGAGTTTGACTGGCTGCTGCGGGGGGTGTCGTCGCAGTAGTCATCGACCGTACAACCCCCATCCCCCCAGATGTGACGCAAACCCAGAAAATGTCCCGCCTCATGCGTCGCTGTTCGTCCGCCGTTATATTGTCCGGGGAATGGGTTCGCCGGCGGGCGGCCTATAGAAGAATAGAGCAAAACGATTCCATCGGTGTTGGCGCTCCCCCCTGTTAGTCCAGGCAGGCCCGTTCCGGAAGGGAATTGTGCATAACCCAATACGCCCCCGCTGAGGTTGGCCACCCAAATATTGAAATAGCGCGTTGGGTCCCAGATCGTGTTGGGCTTAACCTGACTGTTGAAGGTACTTGTGCTATAGCTGGTGGTGTTGGGGAAGGCGTGGCGAATAATGCCGTTCGTGGGATTGCCGGAGGGGTCTTGTTGGGCGAGGCAAAACTGAATATTGGAGTTGGAGGCCACAGGACGAAACACGACCGGAGTGTTACCAGTATCTGGATTTTGCCGCATAAAGTCCTCATTCAACACCTGGATTTGCGACAGTACCTGTGCATTACTGATGTTCCACGCATCGCTTTCGTTTCGGTATATGATATGAACCACAGTGGGCAGGATTCGGGGGCCGGTTTCCGGTTGGGGATGAACGGCCATTTCGGTCCGTTTTCGTGCCATCCACTCTTCAAACCGGATGTCGATCATCGGCTTCAGGGAGCCGTACATCTGCTCCTCCATTTCGGTAGTGTAGCATCGGATGGTCTGGCCGTGCGCCAGTGGCGAATAAATTGTGCACAGCGCCAATAATACGAGTAAGGGATTGAATTTCTTATATAGATTTAGTTTCACGGAAGCTCTATGATTTTGATGGAAAAGGACTGGGGACATTTGGAATAGCGGATAGGGAGGTGAAGATCATTTAGGTAATTGTATTTTGTCATTTCTTTAGGAGGTTCCGAAACCCACAATCAGTAACCGATTCAAGATTCAAATCGTTTAGAGTCGTGGTTCGGAACATTTAAGGTGGAAGGGCTTCGGCCAACCAATCGGACGGCCATTGTTTCAAGGCTACAATTCTATGAAATTTGACCGAAAATGGCAAGGGTGACTAATTTTACGGCATCATGCAAGCGCAGATGAAAACTGGCACTGACCTTGATAGGGCCGCCCGCATCCTTCGGGAGGGCGGTCTGGTGGCCATCCCAACGGAAACGGTTTATGGCCTTGCGGCTAATGCGTTGGACGAGCAGGCTGTTCTTTCCATTTTTCAGGTCAAGAACCGCCCCGCTTTCGACCCACTGATTGTTCATTTGTCACGCGCTGCGGAACTGGACAGGTATGTCTACGGGGTCAACGAATTGATCTGGCGCCTTGCGGACCACTTTTGGCCCGGACCTCTAACCCTGGTCTTGAAACGAAAGTCCCTGATTCCGGATTTGGTGAGCTCCGGACTGGAAACGGTGGCCGTGCGGGTACCCAATCATCGGCTCACGCTCGATTTGCTGACCCGAATTGACTTCCCTCTGGCCGCCCCGAGTGCCAACCCATTCGGCTATGTTAGTCCAACCTGTTCGGCCCATGTCCTCAATCAGCTGGGAGGGCAAGTCGGTTATATCCTGGAAGGGGGTGACAGCAGTGTGGGGTTGGAAAGTACTGTTTTGGATCTCAGCAGTGAAACACCCGTGATCTTGCGCAGGGGAGGCATACCAGAGGAGGAGCTCGAAGATTTCATGGGTTACAAAATCCACAAAATGCTATCCTCCTCATACCCGGGGGCACCAGGGATGTTGCAAAGTCACTATGCCCCAAGATGCATTCTTCTGACCTATTCCGGAGATGAATGGAGGGGATTGGCCTCAAGAATGAGCCCTCCCCGGCTTTCCGGGGCCACCTGGCTTCGGTTTTCTACGGCGCTGATCGAGATTGAAGAGCAACAACAATGGATATTGAGTCAAACAGGCAACCTTGCCGAGGCAGCCCGTAATTTATTTCGTGCGATTCGGGAACTTGACGATCGGAGTCCGAGTATCATCTTCGCGGAAAAGGCACCGAATATTGGATTGGGTCGGGCGATTAACGACCGCCTCGAACGTGCATCGACGAAGAACGGTGGACCATGAACGATCTATCGTCAAATTGCCCATCAAACCCAATCCTAACCCAATAACAAATCAAAATTTAACAACTGATCTCCCAGGAATGGCATGGAAACATGCCCCACACCCTCTCCACAACATTTATCTTTCGGAAATTCCTAAATATTTGTCCGCGTTGTTATAAGGAGAAATCTGTAGCGAGGACGGGAGTTGAACCCGTGACCTCAGGGTTATGAATCCTGCGCTCTAACCATCTGAGCTACCTCGCCAATTCAGGGCGCAAATATACTGTATGATCCAAAAACATTTGCATAAATCCCTCTTTTTTCGTACCCTTGTGTTTTTGGCCGGTTACCACAAACAAAGGTGGGTCCGGCCCGGGCTCAGAAAATCGAAGCGGATGGCACAACGTGTGACTTTAAAGCTGGAATACTTGTTCCATTGCTCTCCCAAACTGCTTTTTAAGCAGATTTCTACTCCTTCCGGTCTCGAGACCTGGTTTGCCGACCGAGTGAACGTTCATGGGGGTGACTTTGAGTTCGTTTGGAATCAGAGCAGCAATCGTGCTGATCTGCTGGAAAACAAAAACAACTCCCACGTTCGGTTTCGCTGGAAGGATTCCCCTACAGGTGAATTTTTCGAACTGCGCATCAAAGTGGATGAACTCACTTCAGATGTGTCCATTTTGATTACGGATTTTTGCGAGTCGGGCGAAGAAGATGAAAACCGCATGCTGTGGAATCAGTCCGTAAACACACTGCGCAGCCGCATCGGGGCATAATCGATTTTTTGGAGTGGGTGTACTTGGGCGACTGCTGATCAGGACCTTTGCCGGTCCGTTCATCCTCACCTTTTTCATTGTGCTGTTCATCCTGGTGATGCAGTTTCTGTGGGTCTACATGGACGATCTGGTGGGTAAGGGATTGGAATGGTATGTGATTGCGGAGCTGTTGATGTATGCCTCGGCAAGTTTTGTGCCCATGGCCCTACCCTTGGCCATGCTCCTATCATCTATTATGACCCTGGGGCAATTTGGCGAGTACAATGAACTCACCGCGACAAGAGCCGCCGGAATCAGTCTCTGGAAGCTGGTACGCCCCCTTCTGCTGCTGTCTGTCCTCTTCAGTGTGGCCGCTTTCCTGTTCTCCGATACCCTGTTGCCCCAGTCGCGACTCAAATTCGGGTCGCTCTTGTTCGACATCCAACAAAAAAAACCGGCGCTCTCCATTAAAGAGGGACGTTTTTATACAGAAATCGAAAATTATGCCCTGCGGGTTGGACAAAAAAGTGAGGACGGGGAACACCTTCGCGATATTCTCATCTACGATCATAGCAGTGGGCGCGGCAATACCAGCGTCATCACCGCCAAGCGGGGCAGGATGACTATGAGCGCCGACCAAAGGTACCTGAGCCTAAAGCTATATGACGGCTATACTTATGAAGAACTACAGGAAGATGCGCCCTCCCGTCGAAACCGACCTCATCTGAAAACCAGCTTTGCTGTGCAGGAAATTCATTTTGACCTGTCATCCTTCAACATGAAACGCAGCGATGAATCGATTTTCCGCGATTATTTTTCGATGCTCAATCTAAACCAGTTAAAGCAGGCCACGGATTCACTGGAAACCGCCTACGAAGAGCGTGACCGCGATATACGTCATACAATGAAGCAATTCTACCACTTCAGCGACAGCCTGCTCTTCGCTTCCAAATCGAATGCCACCCATCGTGATGCGCATCGGCTTCAGGTACGCGGCACACACAGCATGCAAGAATCGGTGCAATCGACCTCAAGCACGGAATCGGGTCAATCGCTCATGGATGTTGATACAACCTCAAATTCGTCCTATTCGGAAGCAGAAACCCTATCGGTCTTGGGTCGACAAAATTTACCGACAAGGGAAGCAACAAATTTACCCGGCGGGGCGGGACAAATCATCGAGTCTGTACGCACCAGAGGCGACTCACTCGCAGCCATTTGGGCGGAAAAAAGGCGAAATGAGCAGCAGATCACCCATACCGACTCCATCACCCTATTGCGCGATGCCGTGCAATCGGCGCAGACCCTACAGGGCTATAGTTCAATGCGCTTGCGGGAACTAGAGGGCCGTAGGCATATGCTCAACCGCCATTACCTCGAGATTCACCGGAAATTTTCGCTTTCGTTTGCATGCTTTCTGTTCTTCCTGATTGGTGCGCCCATGGGTGCGCTGATTCGGCGTGGGGGATTGGGATTTCCCATGCTCATCTCCATACTCCTGTTCCTGATCTACCATGTGATTACCATGAGCAGCGAAAAGCTCGCCCGAGACGGCGTTGTGGATGTGCACCTGGGGATGTGGATTTCCAGCATCGTCCTACTCCCCGCTGGCGTATTGTTGACATTGGCCGCGAATCGCGAGGGGCGCATACCCCTTCCCCGATTGTCTGGATTTTGGGGCAGAAAAAAGCCGACGAATTAACTACAACCCAAGCGTAAACCAACCAGTGTTCAGGATTCTGCAGATCACAAACCGTATCCCATTCCCCCTACATGATGGAGGCAGCCTTGCCGTTCAGGCCATGTTGGATCTACAGGAGCAGATTCCCTGTGCCGTTCGACTATTTTCACCGAACGCCAGCCGAAACCGGGTTCATGTACATGACCTGCCTGCGCAATTTTCCAATCGCTATCGTTTGTGGACGTTTGACCTCAACACAGATCTGATGCCTTTTTCCATGTTTGCCAATTGGCTATACTCCAAGGAATCGTACCATTGCGTCAGATTTATGCAGCCCATTGTGGGACACGAACTTCGTCGGATTTTGACTGGGGAGTCATTCGACATCATTCAGTTGGAAGGCCCATTTTTAGGGGGATGGCTACCTCTGATCCGCGAACATTCCGACGCATCCATTATTCTGAGGGCCCATAATGTGGAACATGAAATTTGGTCGGAATTAGCCGCATGCACCGGGAATCCGCTGAAAAGAGCATATCTAAAGAGTCAGTCGGATCGATTGGCAGAATTCGAGATTCGACTCGCCCAATCTGTCGACGGCATTTTGGCAATCAGCAACGCCACGGCCCAGTTTTTTCGAACCCACACCCCGAAGCACGTTGAGATCCTGGGGAGTTTTATACCGGCACGACCCAAACCTGAACCCGTACAACCTGATCGGTTAAAACACTTATCATTTTTAGGAAGTCTGGATTGGCTACCCAACCTGGAAGCGGTTCATCATTTGCTCGATTCCTGGTGGCCTGTGTTGCATCGAAAATGCCCCGATATGCAGTTGCATATAGCAGGCAAAAATTTCCCGAACACGTTAATGCAGAAAAAAATTGAAGGGGTGATGATGCACGGGGCTGTACCCGATGCTGAGTCATTCCTGAGGCTGCATCCGGTGGTGGTGGTGCCACTCCGCAGCGGCAGTGGCATTCGGATCAAGAGCCTGGAAGCACTCACTCTCGGACTACCCATGATCAGTACCGCCAAAGGAGTAGAGGGATTGAATTTGAAAGCGGATGTTCACTACCTGCCCGCTGAAAATGCCCATGAATTTGTGCATCAGGCCGAGAGACTGCGAAGCCAGCCCCGACTGGCTCTGGATCTGGGTAATGCGGGTCGAAGCTATGTGTCCGCTCATTATGGCGTCCAGGTTCTGACCCACAAGCTCAGCGATTTTTACCGACATTTGCGCAGCCTATGATGCTTTGCACGGCCGTTGCCCTGTTTTGTCTGCTGCTTGTTGCCTACAGCTATCTGCTGTTTCCCTGGATAATGAAACGCGCAGCTGCCCGGTCACACCCAGAATTTGAACCGCTGGAGGATTTCCCCACTGTGAGCGTAATCATGGCCGCCCACAATGAAGAGCATGTACTTGAGGATAAAATCCGTTCCATTTTTCGATGCCGTTACCCCAAACACAAGATCGAAGTATGGGTTGGCTCGGATGCCTCAACCGATCAGACCGACTCCATCCTGGAACGCCTTTCATCCTCCTACCCCCAGCTCAGATGGAGGCGGTTTGCGGAACGGACGGGCAAGCCTGGCATCATCAACGAGCTGGCCATGGCGGCAACGGGTAGCATTCTGGTAGTAACCGATGCAGATGCCCTTTTCACCGAGTTTACTCTGGCAGAATTGGTATTACCCTTTTCCGATCCGAAAGTGGGTGCCGTACAGGCCCATGCTGAGGTCATTTTAGAGCCAGGCGGCGATGTGGGCACACAAGAACTCGCCTATACCCGACGCGAAATGCTTTTGAAAGAGGGGGAAAGCGCCTACGGAACCGTCATCGGCGGATTTGGTGCAGCTTATGCGCTCCGAAAAGATCTTTTTCGGCCTGTTCCCCGCGGATTTGTTGTGGATGACTTCTTCACTTTTTCGGATCTGCTGAATCAGGGCTATCAAACCCTCTTTTCCGTAGAGGCGCGTGTCCTGTTGGGCTTGTCGACCGACAGTGGGGTGCAATTCCGACGAAAAAGAAGAATTGGCAGGGGTAATTTTCAGAATCTCTGGTATTTCAGATGGTTGTGGCTGGGTAGGGGTGGCTGGCGCATCGCTTGGCTGTTCTGGTCGCACAAGGGCATCCGATGGATGACCCCGCTCTTACTCATCTTGTTTTGTATATGCGCCTGCTTCCACCCGGCAGCTCGCCTCAACCAATGGGTGTGTATAGCGGCTGGGGCAGTGGTTTTGTTATCGGTACTCGATCTGATCCTTTCGCGCAGGGGGGTTCATGTTAGTCCCGTCCGATATCTACGACACTTTCTTTGGATGAACCTGGCACTTTTGGCAGGGTTGTGGGACGCATTGACGAAAAAAAGTGTGGGGGGCAGCTGGGACAATCAGAAGCCGACCGACAAGCCTGCATTGTAGGTGGTCCAATGACCCATTTGCACCATTTCTGCATAGGCCATTAATACCAGAATTTTCACCCTTAGACCAACCCCATAGTGGGTTAGGTTGTCGACCCGGGTTTTGATTTCCACTGGTTTGTTGAGGTTGCTGTATTCCTGAATGAGAGTTCCGGAACTTTGACTATTAATGACGAGCGCGGTTGGCACATCATATTGTCCGTCAGCAGCCACCGAAAAACTACTGCGCATAAGTCCCGCCCGCACGTAGGGGGTGAAAAGTGCGATTTTCTTAGAAAGTATGATTCCCGCGCTACTAGCATTGCTACCCAAAACCAATTCCTGTGTGGTAATATCCGCTGGTGATTGTCCACCTACATACCGATAACCGGTAATCACCCCATTGATTCCGCGTGGATAATCAGCCGGCGTAGGCCCGGCAATCCGCACGACCTGCCTGTACTCAATCACACAATGGTTGACATATGCGCTGAGATCTATGGGGACTACCTTTAGCAGACGGGGCAGGTACTGCGATAAACTATGCTTGACGCCGACACCCCAAAATGTCAGGTTGCCGTTCTCCCGAAGTTGCCCGGGCAATGCGCTGATGTCGCCCGCCAAGCCGTCCAGGCTGGAGCGTGGAAGTAGTCGCAGCGATATCTCCGTACCCTTCGGCAGTCCCACATTCAGTTGCACAAAAGGTGCCGGCACATGCCCTAATCCCAGTCCCGGGGTTAACCCACTCAGGGTGTCCAGCACGAGTGTATTGCCTGGATTGAGCGGGTCCGAAACCTGTACCAAATAGGCAGTATTTACATTTGATGGGCCCGCGAGTGTGGTCGCGCGGGCATCGATTGGCCGAAGGTTGTTGAGCCCAAGATTTTCGGGGTAGAAGTACTGATTATCGCCCGGAATAGCCACCAAACTGAGTCCGGCCTGCACGTTAAACCGCAAAAGCTTCAACGGCTTGGCGGTTTGGTTCCAATTCTGCGCTAGCCCAAGCGAGAATGCTTGTCCGAACGGCCCCAAATAGGCCCCCATCAACTTCTCAGCATCTTCGCGACCCGCGGCCAAGGACAGGACCACATCATTTTGTGCTCGCACGGGCCGTAACCCTACAGCAGCCATCATCCCGAGTAAAACCACGCATTTCTTCAACATAATTGGATGGATTACTTTTGTTAAACTAATTGAATTATCCATTCACGACCCCGTCAATTGTTTGCACAAGTTGTAAAACGTCCTGAACACGAATTCGGTTCATACAGGGGTTATCGGGCAACACACAAAATTTTTGCGCGCAGGGGTTGCAGGGCAGTTTGTGATGTATAAAGTGGGATTTTGGTCCGTAAGGGGCAAAGACTGAGGGTATGCCCGGACCAAACAGGGCGATAACGGGCACGTCCATGGCCGCTGCGATATGCATGGGTCCACTTTCATTACCGATCATACACACCGCTTTCGAGACCAAAGCTGCATAATCAAGAAGCGATGCCTGTCCCGCGCAGGTATAGGCCTCGAAGGGAAGAATCCGCATGATTTTACGAATATCGGCCACATCATCGGATCCACCTGCAAATACGATTTCACAACCATAGCGTTGGTACATCACCACGGCCAGCTCGGCCCATTTACTGATGGCCCAGCGGCGGTAGACCCAACGCGCACCAGTGTGAATGACCATAAAACGCTCGATGGCATGCCTTTGCAGAAAAAGAGTGGCATTTTCATGATTATTGGTCATCACCTCCAGCCTTGGAGCCTGAAAAGGCTCCAGGGATTGACCGGCCCGCCTCAGTAGGGGAGCGATGATGACCTGGTTGATGTGTACCTCGTGGGGCTGCTCGCGGTGCATGAGCCGGTTGATAAATCGATGCGAACCACGGTCGACCCGATAGGCTGGATGTGACAAAGCATAGTACAGGCTTTCATAGGTGCCCCTGAGATCCACGAGAACATCATATCGGCCCTTCAATTCTCTGCGATCGATCACGATGCATTGAATATGGGAGGAGGGCCACATCATGGGTGCCACTGCTGGCCGACACCAAAGCGTGATTTCTGCATGGGGATATACTGAATTAAGGCGGGAGAACACAGGCAGTGTGGTGACCATATCCCCAATTTCGTCGAGCCGAATGAGCAGTATTCGTCTCGGGGTTTTCGGCGGACGGGGGAAAAACAAATGGAGGAGTCCACCGAAAAACCATGAAGCCAAAAATAGACCACGCTCACCCCGAAACATGCGGCAAATTTCCGCAATAATTCGTGCTATTTTGCAGTTTTGTTTGGATGCGCCGTCAACTGCTCACGAGCGGAAGCTATGTGGTTTTTTTGAATCTGTTGGTGAAGCCGATCTGGATTCTGCTGATCGACCGCGAACTGCAAAATCAGCTGGGGCCCGGTATCTACGGCACTTACTACACCCTGCTTAGCTTGTCGCTCATGCTCAGCGCCATATTGGACGCGGGTCTGGCCAATTTCAATACCCGGGCCGTGGCCGGTGGGGGTGACAGTGCGCTCGAGGACCTCCCCATGATGGTGGGACTCAAATCAGTCCTTTGGCTTGTGTATATGCTCTGCACCCTCTCCATCGGATTCTATCTCGATAACCCGCCGCAGTCGATCTACTGGCTGATTCTGTTGGGTATTCAGCAAGGCTTGAACTCGCTCAACCTCCTCCTGCGTTCGATTTTTGCCGGTCAGATGCGTTTTCTCCGTGATGGTTGGATGGGTGTTCTCGATAAGTGGCTGATGATCGCTGCTGCTTTCCCCTTGGTATGGCTGGGATGGAGCTATGGCGGCCGTCAACCCGTATCCGTCTACATCTGGATTCAATTGATGGCTACCCTGACCCCGACCCTTCTGATGGTGTTTATGTTGAGGAAAGGTGTACAACTGTGGCCGGAATTTTCGTTGGGGCGACAAAAAACACTACTGAAAAATGCCCTTCCTTTTGCCCTATTGGGGTTACTTGCCGGCTTGTACACCCGCGTGGACATGGTTATGATCCGCGCGCTACATTCCGATCCAGAACTCCAAGCCGGCCTGTATGCCTCCTCCTATCGGCTGCTCGACGCGACCAACATGATCCCCATTCTATTGAGTGGAATACTCCTGCCCCAATTCACCCATCATTGGTCGCGCCACACACTTCGACCGGAGTGGATTAAATCTATCACTTACCTCATGCTCTCTATCGGACTATGCCTTTCCTGGGGATTGGTAGCCTTTCGTCATGAAATAATGGGGTATTTATACCGCTACCAATCACCCTCTCAGACAGACATTCTTTTCTGGATCGGCCTTTGTTGCATCCCCATATCCCTAAGTTATGCGTGGGGGACATTACTCACGGCAGCGGGTCAACTCAAAACACTGAACCGACTGGCACTGTGGGCTCTTGTGGCAAATATTAGCTTGAATCTTTGGCTCATGCCGAAAATGGGGGCTCTGGGCGCAGCTCAGGCTACCCTCATCACCCACCTCATTCTGTGCATTGGCCAGGGTTTCGTCTGCCTTCGACAATTTTCGCCGGCCATTGCCGGACCACGCTGGTGGATCGGAATCGTCGCCCTCCTCTTGTTCATTTGGGCGGCCATAAGTTTCAACCACTCCACCCCTCTTGTGCTTAGAATGGGACTAACCGCCCTTTGGCCCTTCTTGCTGTTGACCGCCGAAGGCATCAAGCCTACCACTTGGCGCTCGTTTTCGAGAAAAGGGTATAAAACCGACAATTGACTATTTTTGCGGCACTCAAAGCATGTTGTTTACTTTTCCCCACCAACCCCCACCCGGATGACCGAAATGACCCCATCAAAGGATGCCTTCTCGAGTCAGGGCATGTGGATGTACCTGATGCGCTGGCGCAAGCTGCTCATCGTCACCGGGTTGACAGCCACCCTGACATCAGTCATATTCTCAGGTCCAACCTTCATCAAACCGCTCTACAAATCGACAGTGGTGCTGTATCCGGCCACCACCAACTCCATCTCCAAAGCACTGCTGAGTGAAAACGCCTACGATCGCAGCGACCCGCTGGCGTTTGGCGAAGAGGAGGAGGCCGAGCAACTTCTGCAGCTGCTGAACTCCGATCTGATCCGAAACCGAATCATCGAAAAATATAAATTGATGGAGCATTACGAGATTAAGGCCGATGATGCTTTTCGCCAGACCAAACTCTACAAGCGCTACGAGAGCAACATCAAATTCCGCCGCACGGAGTATATGTCGGTCGAAATCTCCGTTTTGGATACCGATCCGGAAATCGCGGCACAGATTGCGAACGACATCGCCGTACTTTTGGATGAAACCAAAAACTCGATACAGCTCGGACAGGCCCGCAAAGCTCTTGAAATTGTTGATAATCAATACAATAAAAAAGAGACCTACATTCGTTCGCTCAACGACTCCCTTAATCAACTTCGCGGACTAGGCATTTTTGATTACGACATGCAGATCGACCACACGACCGATTTGTTTGTACAGGCCATGGCTGGCGTTTCCGATGCCCGCGCCAAGGCTGAAGTTTATAAGGATATGAAGATGCCCGCTACCGATACGGCGGTCCTAAACAACCTGGCCCGCTTGCGGGGTTATGAAGCCAGCGGCAAACGCCTGCAAGAGCAATTAAACCTTCTGGGACTCTATGGGGGTGCCCATAATAGCCTCAAGGAGCAAATGGAAAAGGAAAACGAAGAATTGGTGAAGCTCAGACAAAAGCGCGACCAGGCACAGGTGGACGTAGATGAGGTGCTTCCAGTGAAGTTCATCGTGAACGACGCTGCCCCCGCCGAGAAAAAAACCTATCCTCTCCGATCCCTGATCGTACTGATTTCCACTATCTCCACCTTGTTGCTGTGCCTGCTGTTGATCGTTGCCGCCGAGCAGTGGAAGTTGTGGCATCAAGGCAGGTCTTGAACCGCCGTGCAACATGTTTGCCCGAAATACCCTTTGGTTTCTTTCGCTCGGCTTTGTGGGCCTGATGGCCACGGCAGTAGCTTTCGAAATGTGGCTCATGGCGCTGATTCCTGTGGCTATGTGGGCCGCATATCTCATCTCCCAATACCCCGATCGGGTTGTTTTGGGCATTGTATTTTGCACACCCCTAAGCATTCTGGTGGATGTGAAGCCCCTCGGCGCAGCTATTTCGCTCCCAACCGAACCTCTCTTAATAGGCTTACTGCTGTGGTTTGGGGTCAGACTAATGATAGAGGGTCGCTATGATTCCGCTGCCATTCGCCACCCTGTAACCCTAAGCCTTATAGCCTATCTGGCTTGGATGCTCCTATGCTCGGTCAACAGCTCCATTCCGCTGGTTTCATTCAAATTCCTGCTGTCGAATCTCTGGTTTAGCGTAGGCTTCTACTTCCTGCCGCTACTCATTTTCAAAAACCGCAGCAGGCCGCACCAATTTATCTGGCTTTATGTTATTCCCCTGACTTTCCTGATTGTGTGGAGCATAATCCGCCATAGTACCTTTGGGTTCACCAAACAGGCCTCCTATTGGGCAAGTGAGCCTTTCGTGATCAACCACGGAATCTATGGGGCCATGGTCGCCTTTTTTGTCCCGACACTCGCCATTTATCTGGTGAAATCAAGGCTATTTCTGAACAGGCGATCCCTCCTCATTCCCCTTGTCATTTTGTTCGCTGTTTTTTTAGTCGGGCTCATTCTCAGTTATACCCGAGCTGCCTGGCTGGGTACGGTAGCGGCGCTCTTTTTTTATATCCTTTTGCGCATTGGGTTGAGATTTCGCATGTTATTGGGATTATCCGGCGTGTTGGTGGCCTTGTTTTTTGTGTTTCAAACCGACATCACGATGAAGTTGATGCGCAACAAAACAGATTCGCATGATAACCTCGGTAAGCACCTTCGTTCCATTTCAAATGTGCGAACGGATGCTTCGAATCTGGAGCGCCTGAATCGTTGGGCCAGCGGGTTCCGGATGTTTGAAGAAAGGCCCCTTATGGGTTGGGGACCCGGCACATATATGTTTCAGTACGCGCCGTTTCAGAAGCCAGGCGAAAAGACGATCATCAGCACCAATCAGGCCGACGTAGGGGGCATTCACAGTGAGTATTTCAACCCATTAGTGGAAATGGGGCTGCCAGGCATGGCACTGTTCCTGCTCCTGATTTCTTTCAGTATACAACGAGGGATGCGCTATTTCCGCCTCCAATCCGACGGTTATCTACGTTACACTTGCCTGATGGCCTTGCTGGGTATGGTGACCTACCTCACGCATGGCGCACTCAATAATTACCTCGACTTCGATAAAATTACGGTACTGTTCTGGGGCTTCATGGCCATGATGGTTGGACTGGAAATCTACCACCCGGTGAAGGAGGGCTCAGGTCTTACCCCCGGCACCACCTTCGTCTCCGACGCTGCCTACGACACAGTCCCCACCAAAGACTCAACCACCGTTTCCGGCACCGCCTCCGGAATACCGGATGGTAAGGAGGGTGACGTCATCAACAAAATTCCACCCCCCCCGGTGGGCAATTAGTCGACCGAGAACAGCGCTGTTCACTAAATCGGGACTCAATTCTGGTGTTTCACAGATAGTGCCCACGAGCCGATCCATCCCAAATGGCTCCTGCTTCTCATTTTGACCTTCCACCACCCCGTCAGTGCAGATCAGCAACAAATCTCCCGGCTCCAAAACACATGTTCCCAGTTCCATAAACGGCAGGGGCTGGAACATCCCCAATAGGGTCGTGCCCTTATTGAGCGTTTGCAAAACACCATTTCTGTAGAGTACAGCAGGAATATGCCCAGCGCAAACATACTGCAAGGCCCCACTTTCCTCATCCAAAGTGCCCATAAATAGGGTGACAAACCGCTCGGAACGGGTGGCGTGCCCCAACAAATCATTGACATTGGTTACGAGCGTGGGCAAATCGGTGTAGGCGTGTAGGAGCGCGCGGATACTCGCCTGCAGGTGAGCCATAAGCAAGGCGGCCGACACACCCTTACCAGCTACATCGGCCACACAATAAAGCCACTTTCCCCGCCCCATCTCAACCACGTCGTAGTAATCGCCCCCCACATCATGGTGGGGCACATAAATGGCCGACATGGATAGGCTTGGACTATTGGGCAGGCTATCAGGAATCAGAAATCCCTGTACCTGCGCCGCGAGTGACAGCTCTTGCTTCATCCGCTCCTGCACCAGCCGGTTCTCCAGCATGCGCTCTAGCTGCCGATTTAGCAAGTCGACCTGATGCCTAAGCGCTGTTACCCGAGTGGGGGTATAGTCGCCTATTTTCGATACATCCAGAGGGTCGACATTCATACTGGCAACTTAAGAAGTTCCGCCCACTCTGCCAAATAGATCGCTGAGGCCGGTGCTGAGTAGATTAGAGGCCAAGACCATCCCGGAGATCGCCACACCGGGGGCAATAGCCAGCCATGCGGAGCGGGTAAGAATATAGGGATAATGCTCACGAATCATCATCCCCAGACTGGGCGCTGGTGGTTGTATGCCCAGGCCCAAAAAGCTGAGCCCCGATTCCACGAGTATGGCACTTGCAAACTGCGCTGAGGCCATGATAAGTATCGGGCCGGCCATGTTGGGCAACAAATGATGCAGCATAATCCTCCCCGGACCATAGCCCAAAACCTGGGCAGCCAGCACAAATTCCTGCTCTCGGAGTCGACGTGCCTCCCCCCGAACAAGGCGTGCCACATCCACCCATAGGGTGAGTCCCACCGCGAGATACACCTGCCAGGCGCCCCGGCCCATGGCCAAGGAGAAGGCAATTACGAGCATGATTGAGGGGACCGACCACACGACCTGCATCAGCCAAGTGAGGCATTGGTCGACCTTGCCGCCATAATATCCGGCCAGCATACCCACACATATGCCCACCAAAAGGCTCACCATTACGGCAAAGACCCCAATCTTCAGGGTTATACGCATCCCAAGTAGGAGTCGACTCAGCAAATCGCGGCCCATCAAATCCGTGCCCAGCCAAAAGGTCTGCCTAATCAAATTCACTTTGTATTCATGCGACTGACGTACACTTAGGGTGTCCTCGGGCTGATCCCATACCACATATCTAAACCCAAAGTCAGTGCGTTCATACCACATCAGAGGAGTGCGTTTTTGGTCAAAGCAGATAGAGTCGCCCTTTGCATTGTGCTCAACGAGAAAATCGACACTCCGGGCAGGCGGAAGGGTCCTGATGCGCACATCCTGCCGGTTGGCGTCAGGGGAAGAATCGGGCGCGATCCATGGGGCCATGATCGAAAAAATACTTATACCCAGCAGAATCCAGAAACTGATCCGCGCAGGAGCTGGCAACCGATTCACGAATGCCCAAGGTTTACCATTCATTGTAGTTCCAGTTTATCCGCAACCGATTCACGAATGCCCAAGGTTCATCATTCATTGTAGTTCCAGTTTACCTGCAACCGATTCACGAACGCCTGAAGCTTACTATTCATTGAAGTTGCAATTTAGGGGATGGGTCAACCATTCACTCTATATTTGCTCATGATCTTTCGATTTTTCAAATCACTTTCCCATTCAGCAGCATGGAAACGTTGATATTAGGTATTGACCCCGGGTCGCGGGTTACTGGCTTCGGACTTATAAACTACTCCGGAGGAAGCTACGAACTTCTGGATGCGGGCATCTGGAAGAGTGCCGAGGAAGATTCAGCAGACCGGCTTCGTCATATTCTTCAGTCGGCCACGGCATTTATACGCCTTCATAAACCTGACGCAATGGCCATCGAAGCACCATTCTACGGAAAGAACATTCAGAGCACCCTTAAACTTGGAAGGGCGCAGGGCGTTGTGATTGCAGCTGCTCTTCAACTCGATATACCGGTATTTGAATATGCACCGCGTCGGGTTAAGCAGGCCATAACGGGCAATGGAAACGCAGGGAAGGAACAGGTTGCGGCCATGTTGCCCATTCTGCTTAAGAATACGATCAGTGCCGACTTACCAACAGACGCCACAGATGCGATTGCTGTATCACTTTGTCACGCTTTCGGATTGAGAAAAGGCACCGTGGCGAACTCGAGCCCTGCCAATTGGGCCTCATTTATAAAAAACAACCCGGGGCGGGTGGGCCGCCTTTGAAAATAAGTTACCCATTCCATTGCGCCCTGATCAGCTCGGCAGTGTTTGCCAACTCATCAGACGATGGATTCAGTTTTTTTTTTCCAAAATCCATATCGCTCCCCTGGTTCATCGGAATTAAGTGTATGTGTACGTGGGGGACCTCTAAGCCTACAATAGCGAGGCCTATGCGCTTACAAGTAATAGCTTTTTCTATGGCCGGTGCCACTTTTCGTGCAAATTCGAATAATCCAGAATACGTATCGACATCGAGATCGAAGACATAATCGGCTTCCAGTTTGGGCACCACCAATACGTGACCCATCGTTAAAGGCTGAATGTCGAGAAAGGCAAAAAACCGATCGTTTTCAGCGATGAAGTGACAAGGAATTTCACCCTTTATGATGCGCGAAAACAGGGTGGGCATAGCGGTTACAGACTGATTTCCAGAATTTTGAACTTCATAATCCCTGAAGGCACCTGAATCTCTGCAATCTCCCCCTTCGCCTTACCCACCAATCCCTTTCCAATGGGTGAGGTACTCGATATTTTCCCAACCTTTAAATCCGCCTCCTTCTCCGAAACAATACTATACGACATTTCCGCATTGTTGGCCATATTTCGAATTTTTACCCTTGTTAATACCTGAACGCGCGACAAATCGATCGTACTCTCGTCTAATACCCGCGCACTCGCCAAAATATTTTCCAGCTTCGCAATGCGCATTTCTAAGAGTCCCTGTGCATCCTTGGCCGCGTCATACTCAGCATTCTCCGATAAGTCACCTTTGTCCCGCGCCTCCTGGATTGCCTTGGCCATTTCAGCTCTTCCGCGCGTCTTCAGATCGGTCAACTCGTCCTTCAATTTATCGAGGCCCGCTTGTGTGAAATAAGATGTTTCGCTCATGAACTCATGCTATTAAAACAACGGAACGCCCCGAATTGGGGCGTTCGTCTGTAAAATTACTAAAAATTCTTACAATCCGTAGCGGACTCCGATTACATGCGTACCGCTGAATGGGTTACTAGCACGATAAGCATAATCAAAACCAAATCGGCTCTTGCCACTGGGTGCATCAATCGAAATACCATAATTCATGCCCGTATACACGTTCTGAATCAGCGCTTCATCCGAAAGATTATCCTCGACCTGGTATCCGGTACGAACCGCGATGATGTTTTTGAAACTCAATTCCGCGCCAAATCCATACTGATCGTTGGTAAATGAGTTGGAGGTGAAATTACCCGCAAGCGTAAGGCGGTAGTTGTCGTCATCGGTCAGATAAATATCGTAAGACACGCCAATATTCATGAGTGAGGGCAATTCAAAGGCCTGAGAACGTTGACTCAGTGTGAGGGGAACAGTACTTCCCTGCATAGTACCACGGGCCGATAAACCATCTCCGCCAAACACCATAGGAGTACCCACATTCCGTAGCGCAATGCCAAACTTCATCTCTTCTTTTCTTCCCGACACGTACTGAATACCCGCATCGAATGCCACCCCTTGCGCAGAAACGTCTGAGATACTCTGCGAAATAATGCGCAAGGTCACACCACCATGGATTCGGTCAGAAAATGATTTGGCATATGACAGGCCAATGTTGGAAAATGAAGGTTTGAACGTTCCCAATCCACCATCCGGATTCTCCACGGTCGTAATGTCAACAGCTCCTACATCAAGTGACATCACAGATAAGCCCAATACACTTGACTCATTGATCCGTTGTGCAAGACCAAAGCCGTTCACATATACGTCACTTCCACTCAGCCAGGTCGTGCGTGCGAAATTAAGTTCTGTCTTTTGTGTGAACGCCAGACCGGCAATATTCATACGCTCAGCTTCAATACCACGGATACAGGAAGAATTGACACCCACCCAGCCCGAACTGCGAGCCCATGGCAAAATCAGTAACTCTGTGGCACCAGCCTGACCCCTACGATCGGGATTGCCAGCAAATGCGGGCATAGTGAGAACAGAACCCAATCCGATGCACAGGAAAAATCTAGAAATATTCATCATTTTCATAAATAGCCGGTCTTTTAGAATGTATCCAAGTCGATAGGGCGCGTAACGCCAAACCACTTCACAACCTTTTCACCAATACCTGGTGCATTCACATGGAGCAAATACATACCACTGGCAATCGGAATTCGCTCCTGATTCAAGAGATCCCAATCCACAAAGGTGCTGGCATCGTCTTTCCTAAGAGTACGAATCAAAGTTCCGTTCAGCGTATAGATCTTGATTACACACTGAACGGGCAGATTTGTGATGCGAACGCGATTATCGATCTGGCTCGTTTCATAGCGCGAAGCTCCGTAGTAAGGATTGGGAACCACACGAATGAGATCCAGCGCCTTCTGAGCAGTAGGCAGATCATTCTTGATGGGGGCCAAATCAGTCAGATCGAACTCATATCTAGGATTTCCTGAGTTGAGCATTTGTGCTCCCAGAGCAAGAAACTTACCGTATGAATTGTTCACACGGATAGTAAAACGCACTTCGTTATCCAACAAGCGCTTACCTGTAGAAAGCAACGGTATGGACGTCCATAAAACCTCACGATACACATTGCGCAACAAGCTGTTCCCCAAATTATTCACATTCACACCCGGCCCTGCTAACTGATTGTAGACATAATTGGCGGTGTCGTAGCGCGAGCCGAACACATAAATGAAATGTTTGCCCCCCATGGTAATCTGAGGTTGACCACGTCCGACATCACCAAACAAGGTGTCATTCGGGTTCCAAATCATATCGCGACCATTGGATAGAGAAGCACGGCTATCCTCACCGAAGGCCATGTTCAGACGCGTTCCCGTTTCCAAACTGATGGCATATCCGGGGAACCAACTCAGGCCCAGACGGCTTTCATTCTGGTCTACATTACCCTCTTTATCCACAGATGCGGCATTTCGAATGTGATTTCTTCTACGACCACCTTGCGATTCGGCACTTGCCTCACACATTTCCAGAACCACACAACGTGTCCATTTAGATTTATCGGGGGTGATTACAATATCGACACTCTTCAAACTGTCAAGGCGTGCAGCCAAACGGAAAGGTGTGGCTTGGGGGATATCATCCACGAAAACACCAGGTGTTATCGCGGACGGCATTGCAAAACGCATGGGCGACCAGGTTCCGCCCTGCAAATCCGTTCCCGGTACCGTCATCCGAACCACTCCTTCATAGGCACGCTTTGGATCACCATCTACAATGAAACCATCACCTCCACCCACATTGGCAGGACCCGCTTTAATCCAGTCAAACAAACCAAATCCGTCGGGCAGACCAAACATCCACTCACGCGATGGCTCAGAAAAACGGTAACCAGAGGTAATCAATCCATTCCCGGTTTCAAGTACAGAAGCATCACCAGGAGGTGCTACATTGCGTATTGTTGCACTAAGTCCCAACCTGCGGAAAATAGCGGTAGACTCATAGTAACCCAGAATCTGCTCATTGGCCAAGGCTATAGTCGTATCCGAGAAAATGGTGTCGTTGTTGTATAAGATATACCAGCGAGCGCTGTTATCGACAGCTGCTGTTCCGGTAGGCGTGCCTTTGTACATGGCCAACTGCATTTTGGCGCGAGGCACTAATGTTGGATCGATCACCTTGATATCGATAGGACCAAAACTCTTCTCAAATTTTGGTGCAACTGCGTATCCGTTATTTAAAATTTCATTAAGTGTCTCCTCAGTAAGCTCAAGGTTACGACCGCCATTTCCACGACCCTCCAACTGCGTAATTTCGGGACCATCGCCATAAGCCGAATTCAGAATCAAGCCGTTGAAGGTAGGCTCCCATTTGTGCGGGATTCCTGTGTAAGTCGAAACATTATTACGTCCCGCGAGGTAGGGGCGCTGTTGACCCAATAAGGCCACTGGATCAAACTCCTGATATTTGTTGTAGGCGTAGGCTACGACCAGATAGTAATAACGTTTGAAATTAACCAGACGATCGCTACCCTCGGCGAACAAATCTCGGGTGACTCGCAGGGTCATCTTCACGCCCTCATTGGCACCATCCACCGCGATATAGGGAACCGACTGCTCCATTTCCAAGTCAAAATCCCAATTGATTATACGGGAAACTCCATTTTTCAAATCCCCCTGATACAAAAGGCGCGCGCGAGTTGGGTCATCCAATTCTCCCGTTGACACATTGGAGGCCGACAACTGATAAACCTTAAAACCTTCGAATTTATACACCGAATCATACAATGGTACTCCAGGGGGAAGATCACGATTCAATGCCTGAATCACAGGGTCTATCTCCCTATACCGAAGATTGTAGTTGTTGCTGGTGGGGCGATATGAGAAACTAAGGATTAGCTCCTGATCCAATTCAGTGATAGAAACATCAGGGGCATCCGGACCATCTATGGTCTTGAAGCAAGCATCGAAGAGCGCCTGCGCCTTAGAGTCGGCTCTCAACAACTGATTGAACGAGCCACGAGCACCTCCCGAAGAAGCGCGTGCCCAAACCACACCAATGGTGATGTAGTTAATGGCTCCCGGCACGAGGGTAAATGGGCCTGCAGACTGAACGAATCGACGATCCGCAGGAACGTTGGCTTGGGCACCGGGACCAGGGTTATTCTCATCCCAATCAAAAGGAGGAGCAATCGGATTCTGGACCGAGCCTCCAACTGACCAACCATATGCGCGGTCAGAGGCACCAGGAAACATCAATCCGGCGGGCGTAGTGGTTGCTCCTGATGAACCTGGGTAGCCTGTACCACCATATACCATCTGACTATTGTCTTTCCATTTGCCAATCATGTAGTTGTAGGCATGCTCAGCGGTAGTCGGGTTGCCAATCGGTGTGCCATCGTTATTGAAGTAGAGGAACTTTGCCATGATGATGCGCTCTGTGCGAGGTTCAGGATCACATCCCGTTGCTGCAATTTCATCAACCAATCCGTCACGATCGTTGTCTATTCCATCATTCAAGTCAGAGAATGGGCCTTCGAAAAAGTCAATTCCGATAGAGGGTGGATTTTCACCATACCCCTGAATGCCCTCATCCTCATCATCACCATTATAGCATATTCCCAAACCTCTTGGCACATCGCATCCCACAAAATCATCTGTGTAGTTACCCATATCCGGGTCGACCCACTGCGCCATATAGCAGTTCGTGAGAGTAATTGACGACCTGTTAATAATCTTATTCGTGTAGAACGTCATATTGTTCAATTCGTCATTGGAACGATAGCCAAACGCCTGGGTTTGAATCTCCATACCAATGGGTGTGCCACCGGAGCCTGGTGCATTTCCCTTGTCATTGGTTACAAACCAAATGGACTGGTCTCCATAAATGAACGGATAATCACCCGCACTCGGATTGTAGATATCGTCGGCATCAACGTCCACAAACGGAGCCAGTTTCGGATCCTGCAACAGGGTTACGTCGCCACTCGCGGGCCAATTGCGTATGGCATCGGGTACAACATAATTGGGGTCTTCCGATTCAATACCCGCAATGTGGTCTTGAATCTGCTTGCGCTCCACCTTCCAGTGTGTATCCCACCGATCACACTCCGACTTGGAAATGGTAGCCGAGTCGAGCGTTAGGGGACCCGACCACCAACCCACACCGAGAACAGAAGTCTGACGATAGGTTTGAGCAGCAACTTTCAACGTGCCAACCGCATCAATTCCACCTACCCATACCGAACCTGCAAATAATGAGTGCTTTTTAGGCAAACTAGGGTCGTCGAGTTTTGGGATTTCATAGCGCGGGTTGCTGGCCAAATCCCACCACATATCGTTGCCACGCAGAATCATCGTACGAACATTGTTGATGTCCAGATTGATCTTGGCAGAGGGCGGGGTACATGTTGAGGCCAGACGCGCAATAAAATTACGGTTGTTTTGGTCGGTTCGCCTGCCCACAGAAAGATCCTCACGCGCTTGTGCACCCATAACAAGGCCACAAATGAACAGAAGCGCTAAACTGATTTTTTTCATATGCTTGAAAATATTCATGTTGGTCATATTTCTTAAAAGTTGAAACGTATGCCTAAACGAGTCCGCCGGGGTATACTAAAATTACCTGGAGCATCCATAGAAGCCCTGTACAAATCAAGAAACGCCTGCTGATTTAGGACACCCTGCGCTTGTTGCCGACCCAAATCGCTTGTCAGATAACCATCATCCAAAGGGTCACCGGTGAACTGGTACACATCGATCACGTTCATGTTATTGAACAGGTTCAATACCTGCAGGAATACATTTATTGTAGCCTCTCTAGGTTTGTCGTTGCGATCGGAGGCCATTTTAAAGCTGATGTCTTTGTCGACCCGCAGATTCATCCGAAACTGCCATGGAAGGCGCGAACCATTGATTCCGCCTTTCAAGGTGGTTCTTCCCTGCAATCCACCAACAACAGCTCCTGCAGGTGTGGGCACAGTTTGACGAGAAAACGGCGTGCCTGATATGGCATTAGCCACAAAATTGAAGCCTACGCCTTCAAGGATTCCAAGCCCAGCAATCCGTGGTCCACTATAATTGGAGCCCTCACCGAATCGGAAATCGAGTGTACCCACCAAACGGTGCCGCGCATCAAAGTCCAACGGAATAGGTGTACGTAGATTATCGATACCTGCCTGGATAATATTCGTTGCTTGTTCGGGCGCTGAGCCTGTACCATCCGCAAACTGAAGGGTATAACTAGCGTTGATGCGCACATTACCTGTTCTGCGGAGGTCATAGCTCAAGGTCAGACCCTTTACCGTACCAAAGTCAATATTTCCGTAGGTACGATAATCCAACGGGAATGCAAAGGGTACGTTGATGATCTGAATCATATTCCGTAACTCACGATAAAAGGCACTAATTGTGAGCGCAGAGGTCTTATTCAATCTCTGTTTGAATCCCAGCTGGTAATCAATCGTGCGCTCAGGTTTGAGGTCAGGGTTGTTGATTGTTCCGCCGATTTGCTGGAGGTAGAAATACTGACGCGGATCGAAACGGAAGAAATCACTGGGGCGTTGGGTCAGCACATCGTAGTGCGCAAAAAACTGGGCCTCGTCGGATATGGGAAACGAAAAGGCCACACGGGGCATAAAATTAATCTGCGGGGTATAATCTACAAATGCGTCGGCCCGAACTTCATTTTGGGTGGCATCGCGCAGATATGGGGTTACACGTCCCGATGCGGAGGCAGCCGCAATTCCGGAAGCATTTCGCACTTCGGTACCCTGAGCAGTGTACCATTGTACACCCGAGCGATAGCCGAGAATGGTCGGATTGGGTGTGTTCAGGTCATTAACATAAACAACTGCATTGGTGGGAACAACGGTCGGGTGCGCACCAGACGAATTTAAAGCGCCATCAACCTCCGCGAGGGTTCTGGCCGGATAGAGCAGGAAGCGATCGGACAAAACCGGCTGATTGGCATCGAAACGGTCCACCCGTACTCCCACGCGAAACACGAGGTCGTCGAAAGCAAACTTATCCTCAATAAAGCCGGCCATATAGATTGGCTGGAAAGCAGGAATGGGACGATTGATTCGGTCATTGAAGAAATCCAGGAAACCAGGGTTTTTTGCCAGGCGGTTACCGAGATAATCGTAACCATTATAAGACACAAATGAATTGCCCTGATTCAAAAGCTCCTCCACGGAGAAGAAACTCAACTTCAACTGATCGGGGTCTAAATTGTCGACATTGATGAACCTCAGGTCGTTGTCGGCATAACCCAGAGAGCGACGAAGATTGCGGTCGAAGGTCGATTGATTGGCTGCATTGTAGAGCCTGTTATAGCGAACCGTATCACCCAACATGAAGCCGAATTCATCGCGGTCGATAAGTGGATTGTCTAAATCCAACTCGAGGATGTGGCGATTGGTTAACGCTCTGGCGATGCCCCATAAGCCAATACCACCGGCGTAGGCGCTTACTGAATAGCCGCGATCGATGCGCTGGTCGTATTCGAAACCAAATTTGAGGGCATGCTTTCCAATATCGGCGGAGAAAAATCCTGTGAAACGGAAAAGGTCGTTGTTTGAGTAGCTATAGCCCCCAAACTGACGGCCCGGGTCTTGCCAAATGCCGTAGGCGGAACCCGGACGAAGGCCATTTACTAAACCACCGAATAAGCGTACGTCACTCAGGCTGTTGAATTCAGTGGCATTGAGCACATTGAAAAAGCTCGTGCCCCAAACCGATAGGCCCGGGTCGATTGTGCTTGGGGTGAAGCGAAGGTTGCGGTCTCCAAAGCCCTGAAGAATCTGTACATCATCGTAGCGGACCGGAAGTCCAGAGGCAGAATCCACAAAAAATCCCCTTTGAAAAACAGGAATTTGGCTATAGTTGAAATTGCCCACATGTCCATAATTAAAGGGATTGCGGTCCAACGCACCCCCACCATCCTGGGTGGAACCTGAATTGGTGTAGTCGAATTGCAGCGTATAATAAGCATTCTTTATAGTAGCGTCTTGCGAGGATGCAAAATTCTGCTTGTAGCGGGCATACATACGGGTTGTGGTCTCCGTGTTGAAGCCCATGTTGTTGGGACTAAACAGCAGATTGGCGCGGCTGTAGTTGCGGAAATCTACAAAATCGTAGTTTCCACCCACTGTGAACCCGATCAACGGCGTCGGCTGGAAATCGATCTTGCCTGCAACCGACAAACGATCGCGGTTGGCATTCGGGCGAACTTGACCCAATACCATATCGTCGCGGGTCACAAATTCTGAGTTGCGGTTCACCCCACTTCCAAATATTGAAGCTCTATAGGGGTTGTTGCTTATTGAATCGAGGACTTCAGGCATAAGCGACCATACGCCGACAGCAGACGGACGGGGGTCGACCTGAGTTTCATACTCTGCCGAAAGAAAATATCCCAATACAGATCGATTTCTGGATTTCGCCAATGGACCAGAAAAGTTAAGCGCATAAAGGTTGTATCCGTAGGGCTCCAGCACTTTAAAAGAACTTAACACCTCAGCACCGCCGTAAAACTGACCGGATGGGCCACGTGTGGTGATGTTGATGATACCCCCGGTGGCATCCCCGTATTGAGCCGGAATACCTCCTGTGATTACAGTTGTCTGTTCGATCGCCGCATTGGGCAGGTTGGTCGTTCCGCGTACCCGAATACCGTCGATAAAATACTCTGTTGATGAAGAGCGCGATCCCCTTATGTTCAGTGCGCTTCCCTCATCTTGCTGAAAAACGCCGGCGGTAGTGGCCGCAATAGAATTTACATCACGGGTAGGCAATGCAGCAATTTCCTCCCGGGTTACGGTACCTCCCGTTGAGGTTTCGTCCTTAGAAATCAGCGGAACCTCGTAATCCACCACATCAATCACGCTCAAATCCACGCCAGAGGTCATGCGAATATCCAAAAAGTTGGATTTATCGGCCGTCACCAAAACACCCTTGATTTCCCGTGAATTGTAACCCACATAGGACACCTTCACATCATACTTTCCAGGCGGAACCGCACCGAATTTGTAGGCTCCGTTGATATCTGTGGTGGTTCCCGATTTTTGGGCACCGTTTTGCTCCAAAATCACGTTGGCGAAGGGAATTCCTTCCTTGGGCTTGAGGTCATCCACTACTTTTCCTTGCAACGTACCCGTGCCGGCCTGTCCGAAGGCTGAGGCGATGCAAGCAAAAAACAGGAAAAATCCAGCGTAGAGCGTTCTTTTCATACAAATCAACTTAAGGTAAAATCGAGGTGCAACATAGCAAGGAGAATGAACTTTTGCAAGTACCCCCCCCACACTAAAATTATTCTTTGGAATGACAAGAACCGAAATCTGCCGTTTCTACGTAGTTTGCGAGGATCAACTCTTGGTTGATTCAAAAAAAACTATGTCAGAAAACAGGGTTTGCCGTCTGTTCAACATCTCATACCCTATTATCCAGGCCGGTATGATCTGGTGCAGTGGATGGGAACTTGCCTCCGCGGTGAGTGAGGCGGGTGGATTGGGCATCATTGGTGCCGGATCTATGTACCCTGATGTACTCGCCGGGCACATCAAACGTTGTCGCGAGGCCACGAGCAAACCATTCGCCGTGAACCTGCCCCTTTTGTACCCTCAAATTGAAGATCACCTAAACCTCATCATTGAAAACAGGGTGCCGATTGTGTTCACCTCTGCAGGCAATCCAGCTAAATACACATCAACCTTTAAGGAACAGGGCATTACGGTGGTGCATGTGGTGTCGAGTGCTGCATTCGCCCAGAAAGCTGAGCGTGCGGGGGTCGACGCGGTGGTGGCCGAAGGCTTCGAGGCGGGCGGACATAATGGACGCGAGGAAACAACCACCCTTTGTCTGATCCCTCAGGTGAGGAAGGCTACATTGCTACCACTGATTGCAGCTGGTGGCATTGGTTCGGGCACTGCTTTATATGCCGTAATGGCTTTGGGGGCCGATGGTGCACAGCTAGGTAGTCGTTTTGTGGCCACGCATGAATCGTCGGCTCATCCATCCTTCAAGGAAGCGGTGGTTCGGGCCGGTGAGGGCGACACCCGACTGTCGCTAAAGGCGCTTACCCCGGTTCGATTGCTGAAAAATCCCTTTTTCGATCAGGTGGTAGCGGCCGAGGGTGCAGGGGCTGATGTAGGTCAACTAACAGCACTGCTGGGCAGGGGTCGCGCAAAGAGGGGAATGTTTGAAGGGGATTTAATCGAGGGCGAATTGGAAATCGGACAAGTTTCGGCGGGAATCGATGAAATACTTCCGGCGGCGGAGGTGGTTCGCCGCGTCTGGGATGAATTTCAGCAAACAAAGGCAAGCATGAGCAGGTTAGGGTAACAGAAATTCCCTGGCCTCATTCTTTTCCTGTCCTGTTTACCCCAACACCTCATCAATCAGACCATGCAAGAGGGTATGGCGGATGATACGCATGCCGGAAGGAGGTTGTGCGATCGGCTGCAACTCGGCCACACAGGCAATGCTGTATCCCAGCCGGGAGGCCTCGCTCAGCCGGGCTTCAATGGCGGTGACCGGACGAAGTTCACCGCCCAATCCGATTTCCGCGGCGAACAGCATGGGGGAAGCCGGAGCCAGATCTCTGGTGGAGCCAGTTAAGGCCACACAAACCGCCAGATCCATCGCCGGATCCTCGGTTTTAAGTCCACCCGTCACATTTAAAAAAACATCGCTTGGACCCATTCTGAGTCCACATCGCTTTTCCAGAACCGCCAGCAACATAGCCAGTCGACGGCTGTCTATGCCCGTTCCTCCCCTTTGGGGAACGCCGAAAACGGAGGGGGTTACCAATGCCTGTACCTCCACCAAAAGTGCCCGGTTGCCTTCTCTACTAGAACCGGTGGCCATACCCGACAAACCAGGAATAGTCCGCCCCGAAAACCAAAGGGCGGGATCGGACAAGGGTAGCAATCCGGCCGACACCATCTCGTAGATTCCCAGCTCAAGTGTACTTCCAAATCTATTCTTGAGGCAGCGTACCAACCGTAGATTGAGGTGGCGATCGCCCTCAAACTGCAGCACCGCGTCTACCAGATGCTCCAATAATTTGGGGCCCGCGAGCTGGCCTTCTTTGGTGATATGACCGATCAGCCACAGTGGCACATTTTTTTCTTTCGCAAATTCGGTGAATTTCGCTGCTGCAAACCGGATCTGGGCTACACTCCCCGCCACCGCATCGATGTTGGGATCCGACATGGTTTGAATGGAATCGACGATGATCATTCGCGCCTTTAAGCGGTCGGCCGCCTCCAAAATGATGGGCACGGAAGTCTCCGCCAGCAAATAGCATCGATCCAGATTTCCCCCCAAACGCAATGCTCTTTGCCGAACCTGCGAAACGCTCTCCTCCCCACATGCATATAAAATAGGTGAAGGGCCGAGCTCTTCCAGTGCCAACTGCAGCAACAGGGTCGATTTTCCGATTCCGGGTTCACCCCCCATCAGCATAACCGCTCCCGGCACAATGCCACCCCCCAATACCCGGTTGAGTTCCGGATCCTGACATTCAATCCGCTGAAATTCGATTTGTGGTGCTTCCGAAAGCAGGACCGGCTCTGAATGAATGACCGATCCGCGAGGGGCGGCCTCGGCCGCAGACAATTTTATTTCCTCCTGAAGGGTGTTCCAGGAGCTGCAGGATGGACAACGACCCGACCATTTGGGTTGTGCCGAACCGCATTCCGTGCATATCCACTCTGTTTTGATGCGCGCCGCCATGATGTGTCAAAAATAGGCGTTTCGGCGGTGGCGAAATCGCCGTATTTTTACACTTTTCACCAACTTCCGCGTTGTTTCAATCGATGTCAGCCTCCCTTGTCTTTTCCGGGGTCTCATCTCCCCGGGCTAAAGTTGACGTTGCCTGTGCGTTCCTTTTTGGATTTTGCATCGCCCTGCCTCTGTTGGCCATCACGTCCGCCCGTGCCCAACAAGATCCCAAGACCCAGATGCAGTTGGGCATCAACTATTTTCAGCAGGAAGAGTTCGACAAAGCAGCAGAGACATTGGAGCAACTGCTGAAAACGAATCCAGGTGAACGAAACGCATACAATTACTTGTATGCCGCTTACAGTCGGCTGGGTGATTTCAAGCGTGCGGAAAACATGGCCGTTTATTTAAGCAAAAAATTTCCGGAAGACATCCAATTTGAGATTGACCAGGCGGTGTCACTCCGTCAACAGAACAAGGAAACCAAGGCACTGTCAGTTTTCGAAGAGATCTTCAAAAAGCTTCCCTTTGATCGCAACCGCCTCCTCACTTATGCCTTTTGCTTCCAGATCCGGGCCGAAAATGACTACGCCATACGGGTTTATGAACAGGGGGCGCGACAACTGAACAACCCTGCTGCTTTCACCCTCGAATTAGCCGAGTTGTATCGGGCAACGGGACAAAAATCACGGATGGTGGTGAATTATCTGGAGTATCTCGTGAAGAATCCGCAGCAGATGGGGCACATTCAAAAGCAATTGCAAAGCAACATCGATGCCGAGGATTTCGAGATGTTTCGCGAAAAATTGATGGCCGCACTACAGAAGTACCCCGACGACCTGCAATTACCCGAACTCGCCATCTGGTATTTCGTGCAGCAAAAGGACTTCAGTCTGGCTTTTGTGCAGGCGCGGGCAATCGATAACCGCAAAAAAGAGGGAGGCAGTCGCCTCCTTGCTCTGGCGGCAACAGCCACAGAAAATCGGGATTATGCGGCGGCTGATGATATCTACCGCTACCTGATTGAAGCGGGTCCTGCACAACCGGTTTGGTTCGATGCCCGCATAAACCGCCTCGAAAACAGCCAGCTGATGCTGGAGCGCGATCGTGCGGGTCGCGAATTGTGGGCACAACTTGCCGAACAGTACAGGCTCGTGATCGCTGATGTTCGTCACCCCAACCTGTCACTCCCCCTCAAAAAAGGTCTGGCCCACATCCTAGCCTATGAACTGGGTCGCTTTGAGGAAGGCATTCAGTTGTTGGAAGAAGCCATCGCTGGTCCAGGCGATGCCCGCAGGCGTGCTGAAGCCAAATTGGAGCTGGCCGACTTGTTTTTATTGACCGACGAGCTGTGGGAGGCGCAGTTGCTTTATGGTCAGGTCGATAAAGACTACATTGAGGATGTGATCGGCCAGGAGGCCCGCTTGCGCAATGCGCGCTTATCCTATTACCGCTTTGATTTTGAATGGTCACAGGCTCAGCTCGATATATTGAAAGCGGGCACCACCCACAAAATCGCGAACGATGCCATGGAACTGTCGCTACTCATTGCCGATAACTTCAACCTCGATACCAGCCAGGTACCCCTGATGAATTTTGCCCGTGCCGAGTTGATGATGAAACGTCAGCAGTATGACTCGGCCCTCCGCGCCTTCGACGTCATGCTGATCGAACTGCCTGACCATAGTCTACGCGATGAAGTCTGGTTCCGCAAGGCATCAATACAGGAAAAAACCGGCGATCTGTCCGGTGCCCGCCAGAGTTATGAGGTGCTACTCAAAGATCATCCGAAAGACATTTTGGCGGATGATGCCCTGATTGCTTTAGCTGGGCTTTCCGAACGGGAAGGTAAATCGGAGGAGGCCCTTAGCCTGTACCAAAAACTACTCGAGGAATACCCTGATAGTCTTTTCACCGTAGATGCCCGGCGGCGGTTCCGGAATCTTCGGGGCGACGCCCTGAAAGTCGATTGATGGCAAAAGCGGCTTCCCCTACTCCCTCTTCATCTAATCAGCGTGAGTGCGCCGTGATGTTGGGCATTATCAGCCCGTCGCACGATGAATCTTTGTGCAACGAGCACCTCGACGAGCTGGAATTTTTGGCCAAAACGGCCGGAGCTTCGATTAGCAAGCGCTTTGTTCAACGTTTACCCGGTCCAGATTCGCGCACCTACCTCGGGTCGGGCAAAATCAGGGAGGTTGAAGAGTATGTGCGGATGGAGCAAATTGACTTGGTGTTGGTCGACGATGAGTTGAGTCCGGCCCAATTGCGCAATCTGGAGTGGCTGTTCAACCCCGACCTCCTCGAAGCCCGCGTCAAAATCCTGGACCGAAGTACCCTGATCCTCGATATATTCGCCTCCCGTGCCCAATCGGCGCAGAGCCGCACCCAGGTGGAACTTGCGCAGCATGAATATTTGCTCCCGCGTCTTACCCGTATGTGGACCCACCTGAGCAAGCAAAAAGGTGGAATTGGAATGAAAGGACCCGGTGAAAAAGAGATTGAAACTGACCGGCGCAACATTCGCTACCGCATTACTCTGCTCAAAGAGAAATTGGAAGAGATTGAACGTCAACACATCACCCAACGGAAGAACAGGGGAAAAATCATCCGTGTGGCCCTCGTAGGCTATACGAACGTGGGCAAATCGTCGTTGATGAACGATCTCAGCAAATCGGAGGTTTTGGCAGAAAATCTTTTGTTTGCCACCCTCGATGCAACCGTCCGCAAAGTGGTCATCGATTACACCCCATTTCTCCTTTCCGACACTGTCGGGTTTATCCGAAAACTGCCACATCACCTAATTGAGTCCTTTAAAAGCACGCTCGATGAAGTCAGAGAGTCGGACATACTCGTACATGTGGTGGACGCCTCCCACCCCGGCCACATCGCCCAAATGAATGTGGTTACGCAAACCCTGCATGATTTGGGTGTGCGCGACAAGCCCATTCTCATCGTATACAACAAAATCGACTTAATACCTTCGGTTCAAGAATCGGAAAAAGAATGGCCTGATGGTTCGGATACCCAGCTCCTGCAGTCACCCGATTCTGATGCAATCGTATCCGTTTCCGTACGTAACCGGACAGGTATGGACTTACTCCGCGCCAAATTGGCGCGGATGGTCAAAGAAGCCTGGATAATTCGTTACCCTCATCAGCATGACTTTTATTGACAATCAAATCTATTAGTTTTTTATTTAAATAACACCTCATTATATGTCAAATAGAGTATTTCGCATAATCCCGATGTGGATCAGTCTCATCGGACTGATCGGCGAAGGGTCACTCACTTCCTGTGTGAGCATGAAACAGCATAAAGACCTGGAGGCCCGCCACCGGGCAATCAGCACAGAACTCGATAGCTGTCAGGCGCGAGAGCTTCGTCTGAACGGACAAATGGACGTGCTGGAACAGCGTGTGAATGCCGCACAAAAAGTCAATCTGGGATTAGCACGCGACACTTCAAGATTAATCAGTGACCTCAGGTCGGCCCGGCAGCGTATCGAGCAGCTCGACCGACAAAACGAAGAACTCGCCCGCACAACCGAAATTTTGCGATCAGGCAGCGCGGCCGAACAGGATCAGTTACTCAAGGAGCTTCGGGAGACCGAATCGGAACTGCGCAAGCGGGAAGACGACCTCGCCTTGCTCGAAAAGGATGTGCGCAACCGCGAAGTGCGGATTCAGGAGATGCAGGGCATAATGGATGCGCAGGCCCAAACCCTCAATAACCTGAGGCAAACCATCAGCAAGGCTCTGCTCGGCTTCGAAGAAAGTGGCCTCACCGTGCGGGAGAAAAACGGCAGGGTGTATGTTTCATTATCTGAAAAACTCATGTTTAAAGTGGGCAGCGCCGAGGTAGATCCGCGGGGACGACAAGCCATACAGGAGTTGGGGAAAGTACTGGCCGGCAATCCCGACATCAGCATTATTGTTGAG
>Ga0194121_10000120_pt1 | contig 125096 bp, 113 predicted proteins | sample TA2MahCa50mmetaG_FD_148609 | JGI IMG/M metagenome (GOLD analysis project Ga0194121, IMG submission 148609) | Freshwater microbial communities from Lake Tanganyika, Tanzania - TA2015020 Mahale Deep Cast 50m | ecosystem: Environmental > Aquatic > Freshwater > Lake | place: Tanzania: Lake... | reverse complement strand
ATCGCAAAGGTGAAGGTGAAAGGTGAAAACCGAAAACTTCATTGACGCACTGGCGGCCGATCTGCCCTCAACGGGGATGCCGATCGCGCGCACGCTCGCGCTTTGCACGCTCGCCGGCGCATTGCTGGCCGGTCTGGTCTTTCTGTGGACATTGGGTGTTAGACCTGACTTCGCGGAGGCGAGCTTGACGGCGCGCTTCCAATTCAAGCTTGTATATACGCTTGCGCTGCTCATCCCCGCGCTTGCCCTCACCTGGCACCTGGCAAGACCGGGCGTGTCTTCACGGGCATGGCTTTGGGCCCTGTTGATTCCTTTCGGCGCCCTGATCGTGGCTTGCGTTCTGGAACTTGCCGCTGTTCCGTCAGGTGAATGGGCGTCGAGACTTGTGGGCTCGCACGCCTGGGCATTCCTGACGATCATTCCAGTCCTATCGCTGGCACCCCTCGCCGCGCTTCTTTTCGGTCTTTCGCGCGGTGCACCTACGAGGCGAACCTTGGCTGGTGCGGCGGCTGGTCTTGCATCGGCCGCGCTGGCTGCGGCCCTCTATGCCTCGAACTGTCCCGATGACAGCCCCTTATTCGTGGCAGCTTGGTACACCATTGCTATCGGCAGCGTGACGTTCGTCGGTGCGCTCCTTGGCTCGTACGTTTTGCGGTGGTGATTGGTCGATCCGACCCGCCGGCGGCAATCAGGTGCCTGTGACCAAGGGCGCGGTTTATCTCCCACAATCCCGGTGGTTCGATTCCGCCCCTGAGCACCATCCCCTTCGGACTTTTGTCTGATCCCCCAGATGACAGCCGCAACCCAAGGCTGTGACGCCACAAATCCGCTCATGGGGACGCCAATATATAACCCTAAATAATAGGGACTTGGTCCTTCAACTAAAATGTCCTGCTTCGCTCGGGCCGCGATGCACCAGGCCGGGTGTTTCTGCGACCACATTCGATCTCACTGGTCTTGATGACATCGATACTGATTTTGTCAGCGATATGGTGAGGCTGAGTTAGTGCCCTATCGGCAAGGACCAATGTGACCGATGACCGGCGAAAATCCGATTAAATTGTGGAACAACAAGTGTGGGAGAGCGTTTTGTAGACAGCACGGCCAATGGCCGACTGAAAACATCACGCAACCCCTGAGTTAGGAGTGTATGTAATGATCAAAGTCTACGCATTAACTGGCCTCATGCTGGCAGCCTTGGCATCTCCTGCACTTGCGAAGTCCCCGTATTTCGCGGTCATCGACACGGTTGGCAATTGCTCCGTGATCAAGGGCGCGATCAGCCATGGCAAGACCGCGCTTGGTACAGAGAGCGGTTACGATTCTTTCGATGCCGCTAGGCAGGTGGTGGATGACCACGCCGAAGAAAAGTGCGAGGGCATCGTGGAATGATGCGATAAATTCATCCTTACAAGACCGTCGGGTTGACCTTTGGCCCGACGGTCTTTTTTCGAGGCCGAGATATCCTACTTTCTCGTTGCAGGGTCCGGCTCGTCGGCTACTGTTGATAGACGGCGCGTGCCGCCAGTGGAGAGGCAAAATTGAGGAGATACAGAAGCATCGCGTATTCGGGGGCGAACAGGCTCGCGATCATGGAAAGGATCGCCGAAGCGATCAGGATCGAGTGTTCCACGCGTGCGCTTGGTACTTTGGCGCGACCGGTATCTCGTTCGGCAATCAGGCCGATGGCGATAGCCGACAGGGATAATAGGATCATGTTGATGCCGTAGATCCAGATGGCCGCGGGGAAGTCGTAGCGGCTGACCGCGAGCATCGAAAACGGCAGGAAGGTGATCGACAGAAGCTGAATAAGCACGGCCCACGCATACGCGGCGCTGGCCATTTTCGGTTCTTCGTCTGCCCGTGCGCGCCCGAACCAGAAGCTGACGAGGACGAAGAAGGTGATGATATAGGCGATGAATGTGTCGGCGAGATCCGCCAGCCCTGCGAGGAACTCCTGATTGCTGTTAAATCCGCCCGGCAGTTCGATATTGACGACCAGCAACGTCATCGCGAAGGCGAAAACGCCATCGGTCAGTGCATCGAGCCGGCTTTTGGAAACGAAGGCAGCTGCCTTGGTCGACTTTGACAAATCTGCCCCGCTGTTGGCCCGGATCGCTCTGTCTACCAACGTGAGAATAGGCCACGTGGGTAGTTATTTCTTGATCCCGGATTGAAAACCCGCCTGGCCTCGCGGGTGACCCGGCGTGAGGGCTGCTTGGCGTGCCGATAGACCGTCGGTTTCCTTGCGGTTGGTTTGGTCGCGCCCGAGGTTGCGGCCGCAACCGGAACTTCCGGCACGTCCTTGGTCAGCACGATAAAATCATCGCCCTCTGGCAAGATAGGTGTATCGAGGCTGAGGTCGCCGATGATCAAGGTTGAGCCGGGGGTCAGGGCCGAAGCGAGCGTCTGACGCAAATCGTCGGGAAATTGCAGACGCTCGAGTGCACTTGCCATGTTTCCGCCCTCGAGGCTCATGCCGAGCCATACGATTTCAGTCTCACCTTGAGCCTGGTCCATGCTCGTGAACACGTGGGTGCCGAGCGACCGATCGGGATCGCTGAAGGCGATCGGTGTGTCGAACAAGCGTTTATAGCCCTGGCGCACGAAGAGATGGCCCGCCGGCGGCTCGTCTTTGCCTGCGGCCTTGTAGATCGCTGTAGCCAGTTCCTTGCTGACTTTTCCCGTTACCGGCATATCGTTCGCCTTCTGGAACGCCTTGATGGCGGCGGTCGACTGCCTGCCGATTTTGCCGGTGAAGTTTTGCGGGGCGAGATAACCCAATTCTGAAAGCGTGCGTTGCAGACTGATGAGCCGATCCCGCAATGTACGCCGGGTCACTAGGATGCGCAGCGGCGGCGTGCTGCTCGCATCGGTCAGGACGGATTCATCCCCGGGTTCCAACGAAGCTTGCGGCTTAGAAACATTTGCGAAGACGGAGGCAGGCTGCGGAAGATTCCGATGCGCTATTTTCGTTGGAACAATCTGGTCGTCGGCCACGATGACATTCATGCCGACTTCCGTCATATGAAAGAGCTTGGTCGCGAATGAGAACGGCAGCCTGATACAGCCATGCGATGCCGGATAACCGGGCACAACGCCGCCATGCAAAGCTGTCCCCGAACGCGTTAGACGGTGCATCCAAGGCATCGGCGCATTGCTGTACATGTTCGAGTGATGATATCGGCGCTTGTCCAAGATACTGAATACCCCGGCCATGGTCTCATGGTCCTTCATGCCGGAAGAGATCTCCGATGTCTCGACAAGCCGGTCGCCGCGATAGACGTCGAGCCTCTGATGTCGAAGCGAGACAAGGAGGGTCAGCGGACCACCAGTTGCTCCTTCGGTAAGGACAGTATCCTCGGGGGCATCGGGAAGGCGAACGGTCGCGGCCTGGGTGACGACCGGGCGCAGTCTTGTTTGCTTCAGCGAGGCAACACGCAGGTTGCGCGTTTCCTCCCGAATGGCCGGCAAAATATCAGGCTTGATATCCTCAACGGCAGAGTCTGGTCCGATCTGTGGCAAGGGATTGGCGCGCAAGACCATGCCGATCGACGGCGATTTGCCGGTCGGTTCGTCGATAACAGCAGGCGTGGAACGTGTCGCCAGCCGCGGATCACTTAGCGCTGCCAAAACCCGTGGCGGCTTTACGGCAGACTCCATGTCGTGGGTAGGTTGCTCCCTCAAACGATTTATGAAAACCCGTCCCGCAGGGACAACCATTGGACCTGCCGCGGTCGCCAGACTGAGTTCCGGCACAACGGGTGCTGCGGGCGGCAGCAAGGCCACAGCCACACTGCTTTGCTTCATGGCCACGCCGATGATGACGAATGTCCACAGGACCGCCATCACTACCCATGATACGCGCCGGTTCAGTTTCCACGGGAACCGAAGAGATGCAGGTCGCGGCATCGCTGCCGGAGAAGCGGCATGGGATGACGCGTTTAGCCTGGGTCTTGGCTTGTTTGCGCTTGCATCCGTCGGGGACCCCGTGTCTGTCCCTGAGAGGCGTGACGGCAGGAGCGTGCACTCGTCCAGCTTTGTTTCCTCGAGCTGAACACGCGTGAGGTTCTTGGCGTGATACAGGCTCGCACCGGCAAGGTTGGCTCCCTTAAGCTTTGCTGTGGCGAAGTCCGTGTGATCGAGCTTGGCTTGGCTTAGGTTTGCACCGGCAAGATTGGCGCCGTTGAGCCGTGCATGGATCAGATCGGCGCCGGAAAGATTGGCTCCCCTAAGATCGGCATCCGTCAGATTCACCGAGCGGAGGCGAGCGCCGCGAAGATCGGCCCTCTTCAGCTCAACGCCGGTCAGGTCGGCATGATCGAGTCGTGCCGCGCGCAAATCGGCGTGACAGAGATTGGATTGATTCAAGTGCCCGTGACTGAGATCGGCACCTCTGAGATCGGCTCGATCGAGATCGGCGGCGGGAAGGCGTGCCGAGCGCAAATCAGCTTCGCGCAACAGGGTCGAGTTCAGGTTGATAGGGCCACCGTGCTTGACGTCCATCTGGCGTTCACCAGGGTCAAGCTTTAGACCGCATAGATCAGGAATGACCGATCGGGCTTTATTCCGCCAGCTATTCCAGGCTGCAGGCCCGCGGCGGAAAATGTCGATATGGTTGCGTGGACGCGCGCCCCTACCCACCGATGACTCGATGTGATCGAGCTTTGAACGAAACGAAGCCCCTTCCGCCGAAAGGCGCCGATGTGGCTGATGGGCCATTTACTCAGACTGGGATACGCTACGGGTGCTAGGCGTTAACCATAATGCCGGGGCCTGTGCGAAGGCAAGAAAGGGGGAGCCCTCGGGGCGATTGTCATGGCCTCCTGAGCTTTTGCTGCAACAGTCCGCTACCCAAGCCAGCGAGAGGCATCTGCAAGAAGCGAGGTTGATGGTGTGAAGAGGGAATATGATGTCGGCCGCTAAGTTGCTGATCCGGGTAAGTTTCCCTTTGATTTTCAGCCTTGGCGACTGGCCGTGATGCTTCACAATTTGACCGCCGACTTAATCAATAATCGGCCAATCTGGTTTCCGCTGCGGAAGGTCCTGAAAATGCCTGTGAGCCGATACGGACTGATCGTCTTGACTGGCCTTGCGTTTCTCCTCTTGGCATCGGTCCGAGACGAGGTCTCGGGCGAGGAGAATCAGGCAAAAGCGCGGATCGAGGCGACCTATCGTGTCGACTGGGCCGGCATGAATCTCGGGGAGTTCACCGTGAACGCGACAGTCAAGGATTCCGCCTATGCAATGCAGGCCAAGGGAAAATTTTCCGTGCTCGCTGGTCTGGTCTATCGCGCCTCGGGCGTCACCACGAGTGCGGGTAAGCTGACCAGCCTCGGCCCTAAACCGTCACTCTTCACTCTGGATTATGAAGGCGGCGACAAGAAAGAGCGGCGGTTGATGCGTTTCAAGGGCGGGACTATCAAAGCCACGATAACGCCGCCCAAGCGGCAGAACCCGCGCAATCGCGTGCCCGTCACCAGAAAGCAGCTCGAGGAGGCACTCGATCCGCTGACTGCCACCTTCTTATATGCCCGCTACGACGGGCCTCGTGGCGACCTCAAGGTGTGCAATCAGACCATCCCGGTGTACGACGGAAGGCAGCGCTTCGACATCGTGCTGACCCCCAAGCGCGCGGACAGGCTCGATGGGAGCAAAGGGCCGGCCGGCCTTTCCGGGCCCGTTGCGATTTGTCAGGTGAAGTACAAGCCGCTCGGCGGCTACAAGCCGGACCATCCTGGCGTAAAGTTCATGTCGGAGACGGACGAGATCGAAGTCTCGCTCGTGCCTTTGCCGCGCACGTCGCTTTATATGCCCTACCAGATCTTTGTGCCGACGGCTTGGGGGCAGGGCTCGGTAACGCTGACCGAGATCAAGATGGATTTCGACGACTGACGTCTCAAGATGCTTGAACTTACCAGTCGACTTGGGCGCGTGCGCCAAAACCTTTGATCGTTGCCCCGTTATCGAGATTGGCACCGTTCAGGAAGCCACCGTCGATATCGGATTCGCTGTATTGGAATTGGAAGCGCATGTGGTTGTTGAGCCACCAGTTAAGAGCGATCAGCCAGGTCTTCTGCTCGCCGCACAAAGTGCAGCCGGCGATGTTGATAGCTTTGTCGGTCAGGTCGAGTACGTCGTATCTCCCGCCGAGTTGCCAGGCGCCCCAGCCGCCACTGAAAACCGGATTCTTGACCATCGGCCGGCCGATCACGCCCCGCTGATAGGTTTGCGATTCGCCTGTCAGGAACCAGTTCGCCTCGACATACCAGCCGTTATAGGTCGGATCGGGATTGACTCCGAAGATCGGCGACGAATCCGCGCTCAATTGCGTGTACTCGCTTTGCACCGAGAAGGACTTCCAGATCACGAGACCTTCCAGGCCCCAGAAGGTGTCCTTGTCGAAGATTGCCGGTGTGGAAACGAAGCGATCGGCAAGACGCAGATCGGCCCCCCGGGCACGGTATCGGAAGAACTGATCGTTTTGCGGGATAGGATCGCCGCGTAGATCCTGTGCGCCTTCGCGCGTGCGCCAGCTTGCGCCGGCGTGAAACACTTTGCCTTCCTGGTTAATCGGCGCGAGCGTTAACCGTGCCGAGCCGGTCTTGACGTCTTGCAGCCAGCTTTCCTGTTCGGCTACTCGAGGCCCAAAAAATCCGGCCGACAGAGTGTAATGATCCTTTGCGTAGATCGCGCCGGCGCCGATCTGGCGATCAAGCGTCCAAGCCTCTTGGAAGGCGGCGCGTTCGAGGAAGGTCAGGTAGTTCGCGCTTTCCAGATGTTCGAGTCCGTTGAATGTCTTGAAGTTGCCGAAACGCAGGCCGAAATCTTCGAACAAGCCGGTATATTCCAAATAAGCATCTCTGAGCGAAGCGGTATCGTTGGCGAAATCGACCTCGACGATATATTTCACATCGCCCCAGACGACACCTTCGATGCCAAGGCGCGCCCGCCTGATGGTGGCGGCGCTAACGTTGGGCTCGCCGGTGATGGCCTCATCCTGATCGATGGCGTTGTAGTCTGTCTGCACGCGGCCGCGCACCTTCATCTTGAACTTCCCATCGGCACTGGAGAATTCCGGCGCGCCGCGCCACCTGACCTTTAGGTCGAGATCTTCGTTGCTGGCTTTTTGTGATGCAGCCGCGGCTGCATTGGCTTGTTCGACCTGCTTTTGCAGGCTGTTTATCTGCGCTTGCAACGCCTTGATTTGGGCTTGTATCGCCTGATTATCTTGTGCCTCCGCTGGAGTGCCCATTGCTAAAATGGCGAGAACACTTGTCCCTGCTAATAAATATCGGCTCCTGTCCCCGAACCCCCCGATCATGACGCTCTCCATTGCTTGTGTGCCCTAAGCACTTAATGTCAATAAACTCTACCTAGTATATATACATTATCAAGTCCCTTTATTTCCATAGTTTGGGGCCTTTATAGAAAGCCATTCTCCTCTGGCTTTACCCCCACAGAAGTAGGATTAGATTATGGTTAACAATCCGCTAACGGCAGTCGTGGAACCGCGGCATTTCAGGCGGATTTCATGGAGACGCAGAAGGTAGCGTCGCTCAGAAGTCGCGGCGTGTAGTGACCTGAGGACGTTGCCGTGAAGCTAGCGGTAAAGCTTCCAGCGGCGCGGGAGCACGCTAATCCTGTCCCCGAGATTGGGCTCGAAGTCCGCCGGCAGATCGATTTCGATTCGATGGCGCTGCTCATCGACCTCGAGCTCGACGCGGCGAGAGCCGCCGTGACGGCGCTGCGCCGACACGGTGCCTTGAATGCCACCGAGTAAGTTGTCCTCGACCTCGAGATCGTGAGGACGGAAATAAAGTTCGGCCGGACCGGATGGAATATCCTTGGCAACGAGATTGAGCGGGCGACCGTCTAGCAAGATCTTGCCCTTCTCGACGTCGACCGGCAGCGCACTCGATTCCCCAATGAAGGAGAACACGAAGGGCGAATTCGGCCGGTCGTAGACTTCGTCGGGTGTACCGACCTGTTTGATACGGCCCTGACTCATTACCACCACGCGGTCGGCAAGCTCGAGCGCCTCTTCCTGGTCATGGGTGACGAAAACGGTGGTGTGTCCGGTCTTGTCGTGAATCTCGCGAAGCCAGCGGCGCAGGTCGCGACGCACCATGGCATCCAGCGCTCCGAAGGGTTCATCGAGCAGAAGCAGGCGCGGCTCGATGGCAAGCGCCCGTGCGAAAGCCACGCGTTGCCGCTGACCGCCCGAGAGCTGCGCCGGATAGCGCTTCTCGAGACCTGAGAGCTGTACGAGGTCGAGCAATTCGAGCACGCGATGCCTGATATCGTTGCGGTTCGGCCGTCGCGAGCGCGGCCTAACGCGCAATCCGAACCCGATATTCTCAAGCACCCTCATGTGACGGAAGAGCGCGTAGTTCTGAAAAACCAGTCCGACATTGCGTTCTTGCACGGTGAATTTCAGCGCATCCTCGCCATCGAACAGAACGCGCCCCGCAGTGGGAAAGTCGAGGCCGGCAAGGATCCTGAGCAGGGTCGTCTTTCCCGACCCTGACGGACCGAGTAATGCCACGAGCTCGCCAGGATGAATGTCGAGCGAGACCCCATGCAAAGCGGGCGTGATGCCGAAGGTTCGCACGACATCTTCTACAGTGACCTGCATGGGCTTTTCCCAGCCCCCCTTGGACGCCAACGTGCTAGGGGCCAGGCGGTTCGCCTCATTTCCTACCAAAGCGTCCATGGTGTTCTCCTAGTGGCGATTTGAGCCGGCGATCTGGTCGGCATAACGCCACTCCAGCGCGATCTTGACGGCGAGGGTTACGAGCGCGAGCAGGGCAAGCAGCGATGCGACGGCGAAAGCCGCGGCGGAGTTGTAGTCGTTGTAGAGGACCTCGACGTGCAGCGGCATTGTGTTGGTCTTGCCTCTGATATGACCTGACACAACGGAGACGGCGCCGAACTCGCCCATGGCGCGCGCGTTGCAGAGGATCACGCCGTAAAGCAGGGCCCATTTCACATTGGGGAGAGTGATACGCCAGAAAGTCTGGAAACCGGAAGCGCCGAGAGATAGAGCGGCTTCCTCGTCCTGCGTGCCTTGCTCCTGCATCAGCGGCACGAGCTCGCGGGCAACGAACGGAAAGGTGACGAAGATGGTGGCGAGCACAATGCCGGGCACCGCAAAGATGATCTGGATGTCGTGATCGCGGAGCCAATGGCCGAAATAGCCTTGCAGCCCGAACAGGAGCACGAAAACCAGACCCGAGATAACGGGCGAGACCGAGAAGGGCAGGTCAATAAGTGTATTGAGGAAACTCTTGCCCGGAAATTCGAACTTGGCGATGGCCCAGGAGGCGGCAATGCCGAAGATGACATTCGCCGGCACGGCGATCGCGGCGACGAGCAGGGTGAGCCTGACCGCCGCAAGGGCGTCGGGCTCCGTGATCGCCACCCAGTAAGTGTTCAGCCCGGCCCGAAACGCCTCGATGAATACCGAGATCAGCGGAAGCAGGATGAACAGGCTCAAAAAGATAACGGCAATTGCAATGAGCGCGATCCGTACCCGGCGGCGCTCGGTGGTGACTGAGCGGGCACGATCGTTGGCACCGATGAAATCCAGACCGAGAGGCAGAGACAGGTCGCTCATTGTGAAAATCTCCGCCGCTGCCAGGCCTGAATGAGATTGATGACGAGAATGATCAGGAAGGCGATGAGCAACATCGCCGCCGCAATTGCCGTGGCGCCGCCGTAGTTGAATTCTTCGAGCTTGATGACGATGAGCAGCGGCGCGATCTCCGACACATAGGGAATGTTGCCGGCAATGAAGATCACCGAGCCGTACTCGCCGACCGCGCGCGCGAACGCCAGAGCGAATCCGGTCAGTATTGCCGGCAACAATGCGGGCAGCATGACGCGGAAAACCGTCTGCCGCCGTGTAGCGCCAAGAGAGACCGCCGCTTCCTCGACCTCACGCTCGAAATCCTCGAGCACAGGCTGGACGGTGCGCACCACGAAGGGCAGCCCGATGAAGACGAGCGCGACGCCGATGCCGAGCGGTGTGTAGGCTACCTTGATGCCCCAAGGATCGAGAAGGCCGCCGATCCAGCCATTCGGAGCATAGATGGCCGTCAATGCGATGCCGGCCACTGCGGTTGGGAGCGCGAAGGGCAGATCGACAATGGCGTCGAGGAAGCGGCGGCCCGGAAAGCGGTAGCGGATCAGCACCCAGGCGACGATGAGGCCGAAAATGACGTTGATGACAGCTGCAATGAAGGAGATGACGAAGCTTACGCGCAGTGCTGCAAGCGTGCGCGGCTCGGTGACAAGCTGCCAAAATCCACTGAACCCCAGCGACGAGGCGTACAGGATCAGTGCCGCAAGCGGGATCAGGACGATCAGCGACAGATAGGTCAACGTGAAGCCGAGCGCCAACCCGAAACCGGGTATGACGCTCGGCTGCTTCAACGCTAGGCCGCGGGCGCCGGCCATTCGCGTTTTCCCCCTTCTTTCCTGTTAGTTCGTGGACTTCGGTTGATAGATCTGGTCGAAGAGCGCGCCGTCAGCGAAATGCTTCTCGCGAACCTTTGTCCAACCCCCGAAAATCGGATCGCGAATGGTTACGAGCTTCACATCGGGGAACTGTGCCAGCCGCTTCGGATCAACCTTGTCCGGCTCAGAGGGGCGGTAGTAGTGCTTGGCAATGAGATTCTGGCCTTCCGGCGTGTAGAGGAATTCGAGATAAGCCTGCGCCTGATTGCGCGTTCCTCGGGCATCGACCACCTTGTCGACCAAGGCCACGGCCGGTTCCGCCCGGATGGACTGGGGAGGAACGACGATGTCGAACTTGTCGGGACCAAGCTCCTTGAGAGCCAAGAAGGCCTCATTCTCCCAAGCAAGCAAAACGTCGCCAATACCACGCTGAACGAAGGTCTGCGTTGAGCCGCGTGCGCCGGTGTCGAGCACGGGTACGTTCTGGTAGAGGTTCTTGACGAATTCCTTGTTCTTCTCCTCGTCGTGTCCGAACTTGTCGTCGGCGAAGGCCCAGGCTGCCAGATAATTCCATTGCGCGCCGCCTGACGTCTTCGGGTTCGGCGTGATCACCGCGACACCGTCCTTGGTCAGGTCATCCCAATCCTTGAGACCTTTCGGGTTACCTTTGCGGACCAGGAAAACGATGGTCGAGGTATAGGGTGAAGAAGCTTCGGGGAGCCGGCTCTTCCACTTCGATTCGAGCAGACCGGCCTTGGCCACCTGATCGATATCGCCCTCGAGTGCCAGAGTCAGCACATCGGCCTGCAGGCCGTCGATGACGGCGCGGGCCTGCTTGCCCGAGCCTCCATGAGACTGTTCGATCCTGATGTCTTCGCCGGTCTTGGCCTTCCAATCCTTGGCGAAGGCTTCGTTGAATTCCTTGTAGAGCTCGCGGGTGGGGTCGTAGGAAACGTTGAGCAGGGTACTGTCTGCAAGCAAGGCGCTCGTTGCGAATGAAGTGGCGATGAACACCGCGCCGGCGGCAAGGGTGCTTCGAAGTGTCGTCATAGCTGCGATCTCCTTTATGCAACCCCAAAACTCTATCTAATAAGTAGTGTTTTACAAGACGCATCCTTACCATAGTTTCACGGGGACCAAAACGCCTGTTCGCGTAAACCAATGGGACGGAGAAAATTGTTTCGTGGTGATCGTGCGCCGGAGTCGCGTGGTCCGTGCTTAGGCCTGCAGGGGGACGGATTTCTTTTCTTTTTCGGCGTTTTTTTCTGCACCCGCGATCTCAGGCCAACCATTGCCTATGGCATCAGCAATCGTGGTCCGGTCGAGAACGTCTCTCACGGCTTCAGCGACCCGGGCGAAGACGCGTCTGATCTCGCAGTTTGCCTCTGTCTTGCAGTCGGTACAGCGCCGATAGGCAATTCTGCTCAGGCATGGAAGAGGGGCGACAGGCCCATCGACGATCCGGAGAACGCGCCCAAAAGTGATCTGATCGGGAGGCATCAGCAGCCCATAGCCGCCTAACCTGCCGCGGCGGCTCGCCACGATGCCGTTATGCTTCAGGTCGAGAAGGATTTGTTCGAGAAATTTACGTGGAATCTGCTGTTCCTCGGCGATCTGCGCGATCATCATGGAGTTATTGGCGCGCGACAACGCGATGAGCGCTCGGAGCGCATATCTGGCCTTTTGTGAGATCATCGCCCAGGATGGAAAAAGCTATAATGTCTAGTCATTTAATCGAATATTTCGGCCAAAACAAGTCACAAGAAGAATTCCCCTAACAGCTGGCTGAGTTAAATCGACGTCTAGGCGAGCGCGGCCTGTACCCACTGTGTTTAGGGTCGGCTTTGCGGTAGCGTGCGGACATGGCGAGTCTTGCATTGAGCGGGTTTGCGCCACAGATGGGTAAAGCCCCCGTTCCAAGATGTGGCCAGGATGCAAAAAAGAACCACCGAAGACGATGCGGATGACGTGACGGCGCTGAGGGAGCCGGAAGCTCCCGTGCGCGCGCCATCCTACGAGACGGAGCCTCGTCCAAAGCGGCGCTGGGGCAATCTTCTTCTGCTACTGGCACTGATCGCCGCCGGCGCTCTTCTCTATCAATATTGGGGGTTCTGGAAGGAAGAGCAGGTAGCCCCCGCGGCACCACCGCCTCCCACCGTCACCGTGGCCAACCCCTTGGTCAAGGAAATGCGCACATGGACCGATTTCACCGGCCAGTTCGAGGCGCGGGAATCGGTGGAGATCCGCGCGCGCGTCAGCGGTTATCTCGAATCGATCAACTTTACCGACGGTCAGCTGGTGAAGAAGGGCGATCTTCTCTTTGTCATCGAGCCTCGCCCTTATGAGATCGCGCTCGCCCAGGCCAAGGCGCAACTCACCCAGACCGAAGCTCAGCTCCAGCTGGCTGAATTGCAATTGCAACGCACGGCGGAACTGCGCAAAAACGATTTCGCCAGCAAGGAGACTTATGACCAGCGGGTTGCGGAGGTTACGAGCGCCACTGCCTCGAGAGACAATGCCATCGCCTCGGTCGACCAAGCGCAGCTCAATCTAGATTACACCCATGTTTCGGCGCCTGTTTCGGGCCGGGTTGGCCGGCACGAAGTGAGTATCGGCAATCTCGTCATGGGCGGTACGGGAGCGACCACGCTGCTCACAACCATTGTCTCGCTCGATCCGATCTGGCTCATGTTCAATGTCAGCGAAGGCGACGGCATGGCCTATAAACGCCTGGTGCAGAGAGGCGAGATAAAGTCGCCGCGCGATAACGCCATAGAAGTGCAGGGCCAGTTGATGGACGAGAAGACCTGGTCTCTCAAAGGCACTATCGATTTCGTCGACAACCAGTATGACCGATCTTCTGGCACCATTCGTGTTCGGGCCTCTTTCGACAACCCGGACCTGTTCATCACTCCCGGCCAATTTGGCCGCGTGCGCGTGCCGATGTCGCAAGATCGCCCAACCATTCTCGTCCCTGACGCGGCGGTGGTGACCGATCAATCGATGAAACTGCTGTTCACCGTGGGGCCTGACGGCACCGTGGTGCCGAAACCGGTCGAACTTGGGCCCGTGACTGACGACAATTTGCGGATCGTTGAGAGCGGCATCGCGCCTACAGACGAAGTGATCATCAACGGTCTTTTGCGAGCGCGACCAGGGCAGAAAGTCACCCCTGAGCAAGGCACGATCCAGTCTCCGCCCCTACCGTCCGGCGCTAACGGTCAATGAACTTCTCCCACTTCTTCATCGACCGGCCGATTTTCGCGGCTGTCATTTCCATCCTCATCACGCTAATCGGCGCCGTGGCTTATTTCAGCCTGCCAATCGCGCAATACCCTGAGATCGCGCCGCCGTCGGTACAGGTTACGGCCCAATATCCTGGTGCTTCGGCCGAAATCGTCGCCAAGACGGTGGCCACGCCGATCGAGCAGGAAGTCAACGGCGTTGACGACATGCTCTATATGACGTCGCAATCGACCAGCGACGGAGCCATGTCGCTTGTCGTCACCTTCAAGCTCGGCACGGATCTCGATACGGCGCAGGTGCTGGTGCAAAACCGGGTATCGATCGCCTTGCCGCGCCTCCCCGAGGAGGTCCGCGCGCTCGGCGTGACGGTGACCAAGCAGTCGCCCGATCTCATGATGGTCATCCATCTGTACTCACCCGACGATACGCGCGACCTGCTGTACATTTCCAACTACGCGACCCTGCACGTCAGAGACGTGCTCTCACGCATCGATGGTGTCGGCAACGTCACCATTTTCGGCGCCCGCGACTACTCGATGCGCATCTGGCTCAATCCGGAGAAGCTTGCGGTACGCGATCTCACGGCCGGCGACGTGCTTACCGCATTGCGCGGCCAAAATGTGCAGGTCGCCGCTGGGGTCATCAATCAGCCTCCAGTGCCGCAACCCGGCGCGTTCCAGTTCAATGTCGAGACGCAAGGACGCCTCGTCGATCCTCAGGCCTTCGGCAACATTATCGTGAAGTCCGAGGGGGATGGCCGCGTTGTACGGGTCAACGATGTCGCCCGCGTCGAGCTTGGCGCAGCTGATTACAATCGCAACGGCTATCTTAATGACAAGGTGGCTATTCCCTTGGGTATCTTTCAGCGTCCTGGATCAAACGCGCTTCAGACGGCGGATCAGGTCAAGGCGGCCATGGCGGAGCTGTCGAAATCCTTTCCGGCGGGACTCGCCTACACCATCGTATACAACCCGACCGAGTTTATCTCCCAATCCGTCGAGGCCGTGATCGAGACCATCTTCGAGGCCGTGATTCTCGTGGTGATCGTGATCATTCTCTTCCTTCAGACCTGGCGGGCCTCAGTTGTACCGATCGTGGCGATCCCGGTTTCGCTGATCGGCACGTTCGCGGTGCTCGCAGCACTCGGCTATTCACTCAACAACCTTTCTTTATTTGGCCTGGTGCTTGCCATTGGCATCGTAGTCGATGACGCCATCGTCGTGGTGGAGAATGTAGAGCGCAATATCCGGGAAGGCATGTCGCCACGCGAAGCCGCCTACCGGACTATGGAGGAGGTTGGCGGCGCACTGGTCGCCATCGCTTTGGTGCTCACTGCAGTGTTCATCCCCTCTGTATTCCTAGGAGGAATTATCGGTCAGTTCTTCCGCCAATTCGCCGTAACCATCGCTACCGCCACTGTGATTTCGCTCATCGTGTCCCTGACTTTGAGTCCGGCGTTGTGCGCGCTGTTGTTCAAACCGCATAATCCACATCACCAGGGCGGGAATATTTTCACGCGGGCGATCCTCGGCTTCTTCAGGGGCTTCAACCGCGGCTTCGATTGGGTGTCGTCCCGTTATGGGGCAGCTACCGCGAAACTCGTGCGCATCTCAACGATCATGCTCCTGATCTATGCAGGCCTGATTGGTTTGACGGTCGTCCAGTTCCGGGCGGCACCAACCGGTTTTATCCCGCAACAGGATCTCGGCTATCTGATCAATATCGTGCAATTGCCGCCGGGTGCATCGCTTGCGCGTACCGACGAGGTGGCGAAAAAAGTCACGGATATCGTGCTCAATACGCCAGGTATCGCTCACGCCGTGCCCATTGTCGGTCTGGACGGCGCAACTTTCACTACCGCGCCCAATTCGGCGGTGGTCTTCACGCCGCTCGATCCCTTCGGAGAGCGCGCCAAATTGGGGCAAAGCGCCAACGCCATCATGGCGGCGCTCAACAAGCAATTTGCCGCGATTCAAGAGGGATTCGTCATCAGTGTGTCGCCGCCTCCGGTACGCGGCATCGGTACAACGGGCGGCTTCAAAATGGAGGTGCAGGATACGCGCGGCGGCGATCTTTCCCAGCTCGAAGAAGTAGCCATGTCGATCGTCGGAGCTGCCAATCAGACCCCGGGACTGACCGGCGTGTTCACCACCTTCAACACGCGCACGCCGAAAATCTACGCCGACATCGACCGCGTACGTGCCGAGATGCTGGGCATCAATCCCGACAATATATTTCAGACGCTCGAGGTCTTTGTCGGTTCGCAATACGTCAACGACTTTAATTTCCTCGGCCGCACCTATCGGGTGACGGCACAGGCCGACGGGCAATTCCGGCAGGATCTCCATGCCATTTCGCAGCTCAAGACGCGCAATGCCAACGGTGAGATGGTCCCGCTCGGCTCGGTCGCTTCGTTCCGCGACATTACCGGGCCTTACCGTGTCGAGCACTTTAATCTGTTCTCAGCGGCGGCGGTGCAAGGTGGGACCCTTCCTGGCTATTCGACTGGCTATGGGCTTGCCGCTATGGAAGCGATCGCTCAGAAACTCCTGCCTGAAGGCTATGCCTTCCAATGGACCGAACTTGCTTACCAGGAGAAGCAGGCCGGCAATACGGCGATCTACGTTTTCCTCGCCTCCGTCGTGTTCGTGTTCCTGCTGCTCGCCGCGCAATATGAGAGCTGGGCGCTGCCGCTCGCCGTCATTTTGATCGTGCCCATGTGTCTGCTCGCCGCCGTGAGCGGCTTGCTTTTGCGCGGCATGGACGTGAACATATTGGGTCAGATCGGTTTCGTGGTGCTGATCGGCCTTGCCGCCAAGAACGCGATCCTGATCGTGGAATTCGCGCGTCAGAACGAAGAGCGCGGCGAGGATCGCTTCCAGGCGGCAGCCGAGGCCGCCCGTGTCCGCCTGCGCCCGATCCTGATGACTTCCTTTGCCTTCATCCTTGGCGTCGTGCCGCTGGTGATCGCCACGGGCGCAGGCGCAGAAATGCGCCAGTCGCTGGGTACGGCGGTGTTCTTCGGCATGCTCGGCGTCACCGCATTTGGACTAATTTTCACCCCGGTGTTCTACGTGGTGGTGCGCAAATTCTCACCGAAGCCCCGCGCGCATGAGAAGCCGCGTCCCGCACCCGCCGAGTAACTCAGCCGAAGATCTTGGCTCCGGCAAGACCATTGAAAATGGATTGCACCGCAAGAGCGGCGAGCAGCACGCCGAATACCCGCACAATCGCCTTGCGCGCCGTTATGCCGATCACCTGATGCAGCTCTTGCGCCACGAGCATCAGCGCTAAAGTGATGGCCATAACGCCGAGAATGGCGCCGACCACGGCAGCCATCAACGCAGGATTACCTCCGGTTCCGGCGGCGAGCACGATGGCGCTGGTCATGGCACCGGGGCCGGCGAGCAGCGGTGTGGCCAGGGGAAAGACTGCGAGTTCGGCATGACGTTCGGCCTTGTCTTCAGCCTCCACGCTTTCCATTGGCGAGAGTGAAGCCGCTGACCCGCGCTTCGACAGCGTCATCTCAAGCGCGATCATCAACAGGATAATGCCGCCCGCCACCTGCAAGGCCGCGAGCGAAACGCCGAGCTGACGGAGAACCGGGCCTCCAAACAATGCGAACAGAAGGATAATGATCGTGGCGATCAGGACGGCCTTGACCGCAATGGACCGCCGCTCGGCCCGTGTCATGTTAGGCGTGAGCGAGGCAAGCAGCACCGCGGTGTCGATGGGCCCAATGACGGCGAAGAAAGTGGTGAAGGCGGTGAGAGCGGTCTCCAGCATGGCCGAATTCATCATTGTTCGGGCAAGGCCCTATACTGATCGAAAAATAGGCGACTAAGGGTGTTGCTCACTTAGACGCCATCAACATAATATGGGGCTAAGAACAAAGTCTTCCGAGGAAGCGTGTCGAGGCGGGCCGTCGAGGGTCGTTTTTTAGAGAACCGGGACGGGCGCGCTTGCCGCAAAGTGCCGAGAAATTGATGGCTAGGGCCGCTTCCGAGGCCGGACAGGCCGGTCCTACGCCGACGATTCCCGGAAAATTCTTCGATGAAATGCGCGCGTCCGACGGCGAAATACGCCGAACTTACGCCGGACTTGGTCGCTTTCTCGACGATTTATCCATCGACTCCCTGGTAACCAAGCAAAACGCCGCCGAGGAGCTGTTCCGCCGCCTCGGCATCACCTTCGCCGTCTATACCGAGGGTAGCTCGACCGAGCGGCTGATCCCCTTCGACCTCATTCCCCGCATCCTCGAACGTTCCGAATGGGATCTGATCGAGCGGGGCTGCATCCAGCGGGTCAAAGCGATCAATACCTTCCTCTACGACATCTATCACGACCAGGAGATCATCAAGGCTGGCCTCGTGCCGCAGGATTTCGTCCTGCTCAATCCGGCTTTCCGTCCCGAAATGTTCGGCATCGAGCCGCCGCGCAACGTCTACGCCCATATCGCCGGCGTCGATCTCATCCGCACCGGCGAGCGCGATTTCTTCGTGCTGGAAGACAATATCCGCACACCGTCCGGCGTGTCTTATGTGCTTGAGAACCGCGAGATCATGATGCGGCTGTTCCCCGATGCGTTCGCCGGGCAAAGCATCGCGCCGGTCGGCAATTACCCGGAGCGGCTGCTCGAAAATCTGCGTGCCGTGGCGCCGGGCGGCGCCGACGATCCGGTCGTCGTGCTGCTTACCCCCGGCCGTTACAATAGCGCCTATTTCGAGCATGTGTTCCTTGCCGAGCAGATGGGCGTCGAGCTGGTCGAAGGCGGCGATCTGTTCGTGCGCGACGGTTATGTGTGGATGCGCACCACCGAAGGCCCGGTGAAAGTCGATGTCATCTATCGCCGGGTGGACGACGAATTCATGGACCCGCTTGCCTTCCGCCCGGATTCCGTTCTCGCCGTGCCAGGTCTGCTCTCGGTGGTGCGTTCGGGCCGCGTGGCGCTCGCCAATGCGCTCGGCACCGGCGTTGCGGACGACAAAGCGATGTATGTCTACGTGCCGCGCATGATCGAGTTCTATCTCGGCGAGCACGCCATCTTGAACAATGTGCACACTTACATGTTGCGCGATCCGAAGCAGAGGGAGCACGTGTTCAACAATCTGCACAATCTGGTCGTCAAGGAAGTACACGGCTCAGGCGGCTACGGCATGCTGATAGGTCCTGCCTCCACGGCGGAAGAGCGTGAAGCCTATAAAATGCGTGTCATGCAGGATCCGGGGAATTATATCGCCCAGCCGACCCTCGCGCTCTCCACCGCGCCAACGCTTTGCGGGCGCGAGATCGTCTCGCGCCACGTCGATCTCAGGCCCTTCGTTCTGTCGGGTCGGGAGACGAGTGTCATTCCCGGTGGACTTACGCGCGTGGCGCTGCGGGAAGGCTCGCTCGTCGTCAATTCGAGTCAAGGCGGCGGCACGAAAGATACTTGGGTGCTGGAAAGATAGCCATGCTGAGCCGCACCGCCGAAAACCTGTTCTGGATGGCCCGCAGCATGGAGCGGGCGGAGAATACCGCGCGCATGCTCGATGTGAGCTTCCGCATGTCGCTGCTACCTTCGACGCTCGACAAGCAGGCGCTGCATTTCGAGCCGATCCTGGCGATCGCGCCAGGCGACGGGCGCTTCCACGAGCTCTACAATGAGCTCAGTCACGAGACCATCATCCGCTACGTGGCGCTCGAGCGGGAGAACGCCGGATCAATCTGCTCGCTCATCCGCCAGGCGCGCGAAAATGCCCGTGCCCAGCGCTCGGCCATTTCCAGCGAGGCCTGGGAAAGCCTCAACGCGACCTGGCTGCAAGTGCAAAATCTCGATTATGAGGGACTGAAGCGCTGGGGTTACCGCGACTTTTTCGACTGGGTGAAAGAGCGCTCGCACCTCTTCCGTGGCGTGGTGTTTGGCACCATGCTGCATGACGACGCCTTCCGCTTCATCAGGCTCGGTACTTTCATCGAGCGCGCCGACAACACCGCGCGCATCCTCGATGTAAAATATCATGTGCTCCTGCCCGAGACCGAGCAGGTCGGCGGCTATGTCGATTATTATCAATGGGGGGCGCTATTGCGTTCGGTCGGTGCTTTCCGCGCCTATCGCCGCGTCTATCACGACACGGTCTATCCCTGGCGCATCGCCGAATTGCTCATTCTACGCGCCGACATGCCCCGCTCACTGCATCATTGCTACGAGGTGCTGATCGGCGCACTCAACGAACTATCCGGCAAGAAGCAGCTCGAATGCCGCAGTATTGCCGGCCAAACCTATGCCCGTCTGCGCTACGGCCGTATCGACAAGATATTCGGCGGCGGTCTGCACGAATTCCTGACGGACTTCATCAGCAGCAATAATGCGCTTGGGTCACAGATCCAGGAAGATTTCCTGATGAAACCTACACCCATCGTGGCCGGAGCGGCTTAGGTCATGTTGATCAAGGTCGAGCACACCACCTCCTACGCTTATACCGAGCCGCTGCTGGCGAGCACGCAATATCTGCGGATGACGCCGCTCTCTTGCCGCACGCAATCCGTCGAAAGCTGGACGCTGTCCTGTACCGGCGCGTTGACGACGGCCTGGCATGATCAATATGGAAATTTTTGCCACACGTTGACAGTGGCACAACCTGCAACCGAACTCGAAATCAAGGTCTCGGGTCTGGTGCGGACGCGTGACACGAGCGGGGTGGTGGGGATGGCGCCGGCGGAGTTGCCGGCCGGGATTTATCTCCGGGAGACCGCCTATACCGCCGAGTCGGAATCGATCCGCGATTTTGCTGCGCCGTTTGCGCCCAGACTTCAGCGCGATGCCATCGACACGCTGCACGAAATCATGATGGCGATTGGCGAGACGGTCAGTTACAGCCCGGGGGATACGCATGTACACACGACCGGCGCCGAAGCGCTTGAGCAGGGAAGCGGCGTCTGCCAGGATCACGCTCATATCTTCTGCGCTGTCTGCCGCGCACTCGGCGTGCCGGCCCGCTATGTCAGCGGCTACCTTACCCACGGCTTCGGCCACGAGGCGCATGCCGTGACCCATGCCTGGGCCGAGGCCTTCGTCGATTATCTCGGCTGGGTCAGCTTCGATCCAACCAACGGCGCATCCGCTACGGAGGCATATATCCGCACTGCAATCGGCCTCGATTACGCTGAGGCAAGCCCGGTGCGGGGCGTGCGTAGCGGCGGCGGGACCGAAACCATGAAAGTGCTCGTGAGCTTTCCAAGCCAGCAACAACAACAGACACAATGAAAGACGAGGGGGAGGAGAATTGACCTATTGTATCGGCATCCTGCTCGATGAAGGAGCTGTGCTCGCGGCGGATTCGCGCACCAATGCCGGCATCGATCGCGTCTCGACTTTCCGCAAGATGTTCACCTTCGAGAAGCCGGGCGAGCGCCTCTTCACCTTGCTCACCGCCGGCAATCTTTCGCTGACGCAAGGCGTGATCAGCCTCATTACCGAATGGCTGCACAGCGAGGATCCAGAGCGTGATCTATTCGCCGTCACGTCAATGTTCGGTGCAGCCCGCGTGGTAGGTCAGGCGATCCGCGAGATTCATAAGAGCGACGGCGGTTACTTGCAGCAGCACGACGTGGATTTCAGCGCCTCGTTCATCCTGTGCGGTCAGATCAAAGGCGGGCAGCTCAGGCTGTTCATGCTCTATGACGCCGGGAATTTCATCGAGGCGTTGGGCGAGACCATTTATTTCCAGATCGGTGAGGTGAAGTACGGCAAGCCCATTCTCGATCGCATCTTGCGCCACGATACAAGTCTGACCGACGCCGCCAAGTGCGCGCTGATCTCATTCGATTCGACCATGCGTTCGAATGTTTCGGTAGGTCCTCCCCTCGATCTCATGATCTATAGGCGCGACACGCTAAAGCCGAGCTTTATGGTCAGGCTGGAGGACGACGACCCTTATCTACAAACCATCCGCGAGAAATGGGGCGGAGCGCTGTACAAGGCGTTCCACGATGTTATCCACGACCCAGGCTGGACATTCTGATCAAGCCCTTCCCTAGCGTCCCCGGGACGCTATCATCGGGGCGAAACAGGGGAGGCACATGAATATCCATATCCGTGAGTTTAAAACGGGCGGGGCGGTCGACGATGAGGCCGCGCTTGAGCAGTTCCAGCAGCAATGGACCACCTATCAGAAATTAGTGGACACCGATGCACTGGCTTCTAAAGAGGTCGGCGCCATCCTCCACGATGCGCTTGAGGGCCTGAGCAAGCCCTTTGCCTTTCTTGATATTGCTTGCGGAGATGCAGGCCAGATGCCTGCGGCGCTCGGCGGGACCAAGATCAGGCATTATCACGGCATTGATCTCTCGAAGCCCGCGCTCGAACTTGCAGCGAACAATCTGCAGAACGTGCCATTCGAAGTCGAGCTCGATCATCGCGACTTTGTCGAAGCGCTGATCAGGCGACCCGAGCCCGCCAATGTCGCGTGGTGCGGTCTTTCGATCCATCATTTGCAGACGGACGGAAAGGAACACCTGCTCAAGGCGATCCACGATTCGACGAGTGACTTCCTGATGATTTATGAGCCGACGTTAGCGGATGGCGAGGATCGCGAGGGATATCTTGAACGCTTCCGGCGGGTGAACCGGCCCCTCTGGACGTTCATGACCGAAGACGAGTGGAAGCAGATCGAGCATCACGTCACCACCTGCGATCTACCGGAGCATGCCGCGACCTGGCTTGATCTCGGGCGGAAGGCGGGTTTTACCAAGGCAAGCCAGACCTTCCTCGATCCGACCGGTTTCTACGACCGCTGAGACCATGCCGCATTCGGGACCCGCACTGGAACAACCCGTTCAACTTTCCAAGCTGCTTCAGCTTGGGCTGAAAATCCATGCGAATGAACCGGCCCTGATCTCACTCGAGGACACCTGGTCTTGGGCCGACCTCGAAGAGACGTCGAGCCGGCTCGCGGCGAATTATCTGACGCTCGGCCTGAAGCCCGGCGACCGCGTGGCTTCGCTCATGCCTAACTGTCCTGTGGTGCTTGCGCATTATCTCGCCTGTTTCAAAGCGGGACTTATAGCGACCCCACTGAATTATCGCAGTGGAGTGCCTGAGATCGATCACGTCCTGGATCTCAGCGGGGCGACACTTCTCATATCGCATGTGGCGCGAGGCGCGGACATCGCCGCAAGTAAGGCGCGCAACCTACCACTTGGGATCTTGTCTTATGGGGAAGAAGCAGCTGAGCCTAGTCTGGAACGTCTCTCTAAAGGACAATCGCCTGCGCTAAGCTTGCCCGCACTCGATGTAAGTGCCCCCGCCGCCATATTCTTTACCTCGGGCAGCACCGGGCCGGCAAAGGGTGTGACGCATAGCGTCGCTTCTCTTGGAGCAATGTTCGCGAGCATGGCTGCCGCTTACGAACTAACCCAAGCCGACACCATGCTCCCCGCGGCGTCGTTTTCACATATCGGCGCCTTCGCTTTTTCCTTCGCGGCGCTTTCGGCCGGTACCAAGGTCGCCGTCCCGGGAGCGTTGAACCACGCCGAACTAGGACCGCTCTTCCGTTTATCGCGGCCGACCGTCATGACCATGATGCCGACCGGCCTTCTCCATCTCGTTCGTGATCCGGAGACGACCGTGGAGGATTTCGCTTCGCTCCGGCTTGTCCGCTCTGGCGGCGACAAGGTTCCTGGCGAGTTGCAAAAGGAGTTCATGGCCCTGACCGGCCAGCCTGTGCATCAGACTTTCGGCATGACCGAACTCGGGATTGCCACACATAATCCGGCACCGCTCGACAAGCTAGGCTCGATCGGGCTGCCAAATCCCGGTGTGGTTTTCTCCATCCGCGACGAGAATGGGCGAGAAGTGGCTGATGGCGAGCAGGGCCAAGCGTGGATCAGAGCGGCTTGCACGACAATCGGTTATTGGAACAACGCGAAGGCAACCGAAGAGGCCATTCGTGACGGTTGGCTCGATACCGGAGATGCAATGAAAGCGGATTCCGACGGGTATCTTTGGTTCTGCGGGCGCCAGAAGCAACTTATCGTGCATGATGGGGCGCATATCGTGCCCCAGGAGGTCGAAGAAGCACTGCTCGAGCACCCGGCGGTCGAGTCCGTCGGAGTCATCGGCGTGCATGACCTCGTGCATGGTGAGAATGTGCGGGCCTATGTCGAAATCAAAGCGGGCATGAAGACACCGAGCATTATTGATCTAATCGAGTTCGCGTCGGCGCGACTTGGCTATAAAGCGCCAGATGAAATCGTCTTTCTTGACAAAGTGCCCCTCAATCTGATCGGCAAGGTCGATCGCGTAGCCCTTAAGACGCTTGCGGCTGGCGAACACGCCCATCACGTCTAGCGGAAAAAGGGGAACGCCATGCCGCATTCGGGACCCGCACTGGAACAACCCGTTCAACTTTCCAAGCTGCTTCAGGTTGGGCTGAAAATCCATGCGAATGAACCGGCCCTAATCTCACTCGAGGACACCTGGTCTTGGGCCGATCTTGAAGAGACGTCGAGCCGGCTCGCGGCGAATTATCTGACGCTCGGCTTGAAGCCTGGCGACCGCGTGGCTTCGCTCATGCCCAACCGCTCGGCGCTCATCGTGCATTACCTTGCTTGCTTCAAGGCGGGCCTCGTCGCCACGCCGCTCAATTATCGCTACACGCCGACCGAGATCGACCATGCGCTTGACGTGAGTGAGGCGAAAATCATCCTCGCCCACGCCGAACGGAGAGGCGACATCGCCGCGAGCAAGGCGCGCGACCTGCCGCTTGGTGTCATCACCTATGGTGCTGAAAGCGGTGAGGGGACGCGCTTTGAAGATCTCATGACGAAGCAGGCGGCAAAGGGCAATCTGCCCGAACCGAAACCGGATGCGCCGGCGGCGATCTTCTTTACATCCGGCAGCACGGGTCCGGCCAAGGGGGTCACGCATACCGTGGATACGCTCGGCTGGATGTTCGCGAGTGTGGCCAAGGGCTACGCGTTCACGCCGTCCGATGTCATGCTGCCTGCCTCGTCCTGTTCCCATCTCGGCGGGTTCTCGTTTGGCTTCGGGGCGCTATCGGCCGGCGCGCAGCTCGTCGTGGCGCGGTCCTTCGACCATGCCGAACTTGGGCCGCTGATACGCGCGACCCATCCGACAGTGATGACCATGCTGCCCGCCTCGCTGCTGCATCTTATCCGCGAGCCCGAGACTACCGCCGACGATTTCAAATCGTTTCGCCTGGTTCGCTCAGGCGGCGACAAAGTTCCGGCCGAGCTTCAGAAGGAATTTCACGCGCTGACCGGGCTTTATGTCCATGAGGGTTACGGCATGACCGAGCTTGGCATCGCCGCCAACAACCCGCCGGCCGGGACCGACAAGCTCGGCTCGATCGGGCTGCCCAATCCGGGCTTTTCCTTTTCCATCCGCGACAATGCCGGCCAGGAAGCGAGGAACGGCGAGGACGGACGCGTATGGATCAGGACCAGGAGCCAGGCGCACGGCTATTGGAACGATCCGCAAGCGAGTGCAGAGGTCGTGCGCGACGGCTGGTTCGACACCGGCGACGTGATGAAGGCCGATGCCGACGGCTATCTCTGGTTCGACGGCCGGCAGAAGCAGATTATCGTGCATGACGGTTCCAACATCTCGCCGCAGGAAGTTGAGGACGCGCTGTTGGAGCACCCCGCGGTGGAGGGTGTCGGCGTGGTCGGCGTGCATAATCTCCTGCATGGCGAGAATGTGCGCGCCTATGTGGTGTTTAGACCGGGCGTGTCACGGCCAACCGCAGCGGAGTTGATTCAATTCGCGCGCGCCCGTGTCGGCTACAAGGCGCCCGAGGAGATCGTGTTCCTCGATACCATGCCGCTTAACGCTACCGGCAAGGTCGATCGCGCCGCGCTCAAGAAGATGGCCGCCGGCGACCATGCCCATCACCTCTAGCCGTAGTCGTTAATCAACGATCAGCGCTGTGAGCGTCTCGAGCCGGTCGGCCTCTTCCGCCGGCTTGTCCCAGCGGATGCGGTGAATGCGCGGAAAGCGCATGGCGACGCCCGATTTATGCCGGGTCGAGCGGTGCACTGAATCGAAAGCCACCTCGAACACGAGCTTGGGCTCGACCTGACGTACCGGTCCGAAGCTGTCCACCGTGTTGTTTCTGATCCATCGGTCAAGCTCCTTCAGCTCCTCGTCAGTGAAGCCGAAATAGGATTTGCCGACCGGCACCAGCTCCGGCTCGCCGCCGTCGCCGTCGCGCCAGGTGCCGAAGGTGTAATCGGAGTAATAGGAGGAGCGCTTGCCGCTGCCCCGCTGCGCGTACATGAGTACGGCATCGATCAGAAGCGGCGCTCGTTTCCATTTGTACCAATGTCCCTTGGGGCGCCCGGCAAGATAAGGGCTATCGCGCCGCTTCAGCATCAATCCTTCGATGCCGGTCTCGCGCGCGCCGGCCCATAGTTTCTCCAGCTCGGCTATCGACACGAAGTCGACGATACTCGAGACATCGGTGCGCGACGGTGCATGCACCTGATGCCAGGCTTCGAGCCGTTTCCGGCGTTCGATGAAGGGAAGGGGGCGCAAGTCCTCGTCGCCTTCGAACAGAATATCGTAGAGACGAATATGTGCCGGGTGCGATTTCAACATGGCTGGGGTCACGCTCTTGCGGTTAACCCGCTGCTGGAGATCATTGAAAGGCGCGACCTCATATCCACGCATCACCAGCAACTCGCCGTCGAGGACCACGCCTTCCGGCAGGGTTTGGACCACGTCGGGGAAGCTCGCCGAGATATCATCGCCGGTGCGCGAAAACAGCCGCCTTTCGCCGGCCTGGTGCGCTGCCTGTACGCGGATGCCGTCCCATTTCCACTCGGCTATGAAATCGGCGGGGTCGATGACGGCAAGCTCGCGGTCTTCGATCTGATGCGACAGCATCAGCGGTCTGAAGACAGCACGGCCCTCCATCGACGGGCGTGGGCCCTCGCCCGAGAGCCAGGCGAACAACTCGAGATAGGGTGGGCTAAGTCCGTGCCATACCTCCTCGATATCGGCGAGAGGCTTGGCCGACCACTCGGCGAGCGCCGTCTTGGCAAGTCGCGCCGAAACGCCGACACGCAGGGCGCCGGTGAGTAGCTTAAGCAGCGCCCAACGCTCCGTGGCATCGAGCTGATCGAGCCATTTCGTCAGAAGCGATGGAAATTCCATAGGATGCGCCGATTGAACGGTCTCGACCACGGTGGCAAGCCGCAACGGTTCCTGTCCGCGCCCCTCCGCCGGCCAGATCAGCGCGATCGTTTCTGCCGTGTCGCCCACATAATCACGCGATAATCCGAACAGCACAGGATCGACACGCGCTTCGATCAGTTCGCCGAGTATGCGTCGAAGCGGCAACCGGAAAAATAGACCGTCGGTCAGCGCCGCAAGCGCATAGCCGCGATCCGGATCTGGCGTGTTGGCAAAATAGTCGGAGAGCAGCCTAATCTTGTCGTTACGCGACGGCGTATAAGCGAGCCGGTCAAGCAGTGCGGAGAAGGACTTCACTGGTCCTCATCCTCGCGACCGATCAGCGCGAGCGCACGCCCGCGTTTCCCCGTCGATTGGATGTGATGCAGCAAGGCGTCTTCACGCCCGTGCGTAACCCACACTTCCTCGGCACCTGTCTCGGCGATGGTCTCGGTTAACTCGCGCCAGTCGGCATGATCCGAAATCACCAATGGCAGCTCGATGCCCTGTTGCCTTGCGCGGGCGCGTACGCGCATCCAGCCAGACGCGAAAGCTGTGATGGGGTCGGGTAAACGTCGAGACCAGCGGTCGGCGATCGCGGACGGTGGCGCAAGTACGATCTGGCCGGTCAATTCGTCGCGCTTTGGACCCGTAGCCGGCTTGAGAGTGCCGAGTGTTACGCCGAATGATTCATACAGATCGCAGCATTCTTGTAACGCGCCGTGCAAATAGATGGGATGATCATACCCGGCTGCGCGCAAGAGCGCGATCAGACGCTGACATTTGCCAAGCCCATAAACGCCGACCGCATGCGCGCGATCGGGGAATTGGGCCACGGACTTCAGCAGCTTGGTCACCTCATCCTGTGCATTTCCGTGCTGGAATACGGGAAGTGCAAAGGTCGCCTCGGTGATGAAGAGATTGCACGGCGTGATCTCGAAACCCGGACAGGTCGGATCGGCGCTTCGCTTGTAATCGCCGGAGACGACGGCGCGCACGCCCTTCCACTCGATAAGGACTTGCGCACTGCCGAGAACATGACCGGCGGGAATGAGTGTCACCGCTACGTCACCGATCTTCAGTCCTTTGCCATAGGCGAGGGCCTGTGTGCCGCGTTGTGCCGGTGAGCCAAGTCGTGCGCGCATGACAGCAAGCGTCTCTTTCGTTGCAAGAACATGCTGGTGTCCCGGACGGGCATGGTCCGAGTGACCGTGACTGATCACCGCCCGCTCGACCGCACCATGCGGGTCGACATAGAAACCACCGGGGCGGCAATAGAGACCGCGCCGATCGACGGTCAGCCAGCTATCGAAATGGTCTGGTCGCATTCTTCTCAATCAATCTGTGGACAACGCAAGGATCACCGAAATCATAGATCCTATCGTTAGTAGTCACGTTTCATCCGACCCACTACCCCGCGCATGACCGCTATCTTAGGTCGTATTGTATCGAGTTGCGCTCGCTACGGTTGCTCAACCGCGTGGCGTATATCCAGCATAGTCATGGCGATACAAGTGCGAGCTTCGCCATGGGGGGCATTCACGGCAGGGGCACGACATGGCTCCGTGCGAGCGGAGCTCTAAGTCTTGTCGTCATGGCGCCGGCGCTCCTCGCCACAAATGCGCACGCAGAGTTAGACCCGCCACACACCGAATTTTTCACCGGGTTTGAGACAAGCGACAACTACGCCAGCGGCTATGTGGGCGGCGGCTATGCCTTCGGCAAGGGATTATACGAGAACGGCCTTCGATTACGCGCGGTGGGCAGCTACAGCCGGTATCACTACGACGGCACACTCTTCATCAACGGTTTCGATGTGCCGATGCATTTCGAAGGCCAAGGCGCATTTGCTGCCGCGCTTGTTGGCTATCAGTTCACACCCGGTGCAGTTATTGTCAAACTATTCGCCGGGATCGAGGCCGAGGATCAGCGGATCAACCCACGCGATCCCAATAATTCTGTGCAGGGAAGCGAGGTCGGTCTGAGATTGCTCGCGGAGGTCTGGCACGACATTTCTCCCAGAATGTTTTTTTCGGCCGACGCCGCTTACGGCACGGCCTTCCAGGAATATTGCAGTCTTGCACGCCTCGGCTATCGAATCTGGCCGAGATTTTCACTCGGCATCGAAGGTGGCGCACTCGGTAACGAGGAATACGACGCCGGACGTGGCGGTGGTTTCGCACGAGTCAATTTCCGGAATGTCGAGGCGACGCTCTCCGGAGGGTTTACCGGGAACTATCTCGAAGACGACCCAAGCGGTTATGTAGCGCTAGGCATCTATCGGAATTTTTAGGGGTAACATTTTTCGACGAAAGTGCACTGCCGGCCCCGCTCCGGCAGTGCTGCCTCGTCAGAGTGGCTGCTCGCCTACGACGTCCTTTCCAAGGTCCGGATCGTCAAAAAGAGCGCCCTCATTCATCGTGCATTCTGTGCAAGAGGGGTCTCTCCCTCCGCTAACGAGCATGACACAAAGACGACAATCAAAGCAAATGGGAGTTGCGGACTTACCCGCAATTTTTCTGTGAGCGACATGCGGCGCCTTGTGTGACTGTCACTTATTGTTCCTGCCGAGGGGAGGCACCTTGTCGTTTACCCGATGCGGCGTCTTGATCTTGCGGGCTTTGCGCCGGGTCTTGCGACGCGGCTTTCTCTGCCTTCAAAGCGGCTCGCCAGGCCGCGAACCGCTTTTTCAAGGGCTCGCCGTTCTGGCTCCACCAAGTGTCGTCGAATCGAAGCGCTTTCTTGAAATTGTCCGGTGAGGTGGGCAGGAAGCTCTTCATGTCAACATTGATGACGGGATGCGGGCCCACCAGATCAAGCGCCGATTTGCGCATCGGACCATAGGCGATGAGCTGCGCCTGTGCTGCCAGCCTTTCGGGCTTCGTAGCGAAACCGATGAACCGCTTGGCCGCGTCCTTGCTTTTAGCGCCTTTGGGTATGGCCCAAAGGTCGAGATCATAGATTTGGCCGTCCCATATGATGCCGAGGCGCTTTCGCAGACCGACCGCTGCACGGAAGATGCGTCCGCTATAACTCGCAGCCATGACCGCCTTTTTCTCAAGCAGCCATTCGATCGGCTCCTGCGCCTCATCCCACCAGAGGATGTTACCCTTGATACGATCAAGCGCAGCAAAGGCGCGATCAGCACCGGCTGGCGTGGCGAGTTCACTGTAAATGTTCTCCGGCGGCACCCCATCGGCCAGGAGGACCAACTCGAGTGTGTAGCGCGGTCCAGCGGGTAGGGCCCGCTTGCCCGGAAAAGTCTTTGTATCGAGCAGGGCGGCGATGTCAGAAGGCGGGTTTTTGGGGAAGCTGCGCCGGTCAAAAGCAATGGCCATCGACCAGGCCATGCTGGCTACACCGCATGTCGAGAGAGACCCTGGGAAAAAATCCTGCTCGACGCTTTCCGTCTCCGGAGCAGGATCTAGCGATGCGGGGTCGATCGTCTCGAGCAGACCCTCTCCACAGAGCGTGGCGAGTGTCGCCGGCGATACATCCACCACATCGACAGGAGGGTCCGCCTTGATCAACCGCCTGATTGCTTCCAGGCTTCCATCATAGATCTCCGTGACAATCTTGGTCCCGGTCTCTTTGGCGAAGGGCTCGAAAAAGGCGATTTCCTGCGACTGGCCATACGCCCCGCCCCAGGTGGCGATGCTCAGCGTCCCAGTCTCTTGGGCCTTCGCCCCAAACGGCGCAAAGAGCAGTATAGCGGCAAGGACGGCGGCAAGCCGCTGGCTGGTAGCGACAAATCTATGGCTATTGCATTGTGCTGACACCGCGATGCTCCGAATTTTTTAACGCGGGGAAACCGGCGCGGTGTCCGGGCTCTGCCTCGATCCTTCGAGGGTTGGACGGTCTGCTCTTCGGATCATCGGCTGCGCGAGCGGGCCATAGATGGATACGCGTGGGGGTGGCGACAATTTCGCTGCATCCAGCGGAGCCATGAGCCTTGCTAGAGACAGGCTCCAATCAAGCGTCCGGCGCCCTATATCAACCTCGCCAACCCCTGAGATCGATCCCCGTGGCGTCTGCATTTTGAATCGCTGGCACGAAATATGTCCGGCAGTGAGGCTGCAATCGGCGACGAGTGTATCGAAAGGCGTAGGATTCTTCTGGCTCCAGCCGTTTTCCTGAGATGCGCTAGCGGTCAAAAGCGCGGCGAAATCGACCGGGACTGCACCTTTCTCCGCTCTGATCTTAAGGTCGCCGGTAAGGCCATTGACAATTTCCTCGACGGTGTCGCCTTCGGCTGTGACATTGGCCTTGAAGCTGCCGACACCCTGGATTTGAGCCGCGAGTGCCAGCGGCTTGAGACAAGCATCGAGATTGAGATCCACCAGGTTTCCCACCAGGCTTCCCTTGGACTTGGCTTGCGATAGATCGAGAGCAAGACGCCCGGTTGCCAATCCTCCGCAAAGTTCGAGTTCACCAATTTCGGCTGCGACCACGCTGTGCTTGGCAGTGAGGGTAAAGCCGCCACGGCCGAGTTCTATGGGTGAGGTTACGACCTTGGCAGCAGAAATCCTGAGATCGGTATCAAAATATTTGAGCAACGCCCAATCGAGCCACGCGCCGTTGTGCGGCGCAGTCGCGGCATCTGACTCATTGCTACCGATATACGGATCGAGCACGAGCCGCTCGAAATCGAGCGTGCCTTCGATGCGTGGACGCTCGCCCATGGTAACTGCCAGGAGACCGATGGCGGAATTTCCATCCAGGGTAAAAGACCCATCCTCGACGGTCAGGGTCGAGCCGCTCAAATGCGCCGGCCCGGAAATGGATAGCTCTTGCAGACTCTGACCATTGGGAACCGGTATCCCGACCCATTCCAGAAAACGCCGCCCGTCAGCAATATTCGCTTGCAGAGCACCGTTGAGCTCCAGCCTGTCGCCAAATACAGCGGTGCCGCCAAACGTGGCAGTGATAGGACCGGAAAATCTGAGGCGGAACGGAGCGCTTACGACCGAATCGCTTGTCGTGAACTCGCCGTTATCAAGTACAAAACGTACCCTGTCGCCGCGAAGATCGAACGCGCCGAATGCCGACAATATGCCGTTGCCATCACTCATGTCGAAATCAGCGTCGAGCTTGCTCGCCAGGTCCTCACCCGTCGAAGATCTCACAGTACCAGCGCGCAGGCGCACGGCATCGACCGTCCTCCCGTCAAGCAGGTTGGCGATCTCATCTATGGAGACATGTGGAGCGGTCTGGTGCTTTAGGGTAATCTCCGGCCGATTCAACCGCATCCCATCAATGCTGAATCGGCCCAGCAGCAGGTGACCGAAATTGATCGAGATCTTGATATCCTTGGCGGTGATGGATTGAACGAGCGGCAGACGATGAGCGTCACGCACCTCGAATCCGCCCCTGATCGAAAGCGGCGGGAAGAAACGGACACTCCACGGCTCGGTGAGCGTGACCTTGCCCCCGGTCCATTCCGAAAGCGCCTTGGTCACGCGAATGCGAAGCTGTTCCGAATCACCGATTTGCCGGGGAATGGCGGCAAGGCCGACGAGCATAACGACGACAAGGCCGAGAAGAAGCCATTTCCAAACATGCTGGCGAGGCTTCATACCGACCTGTCCACGCTTTTCCAGCCGTTATTATCCGGGGGGTGAGCCGTTTCCGGCCTCGTAAAAGACCCGTTGTTTTAGCCCGATTGAGCCGGGAGGGCGAGCCCAACCCCAAATTTTGTTGGGTTATCAAGTGATCCGCAACGCCCATTCCGGACTTACTGGCGCATGGCCGCGTGCCGACGTACCGCCCGGGCGGCCGCCAATGATGATTCCATGTAACAGGAGAACCGGGGCGAGACTCACCGCGACAATGGTGAGGGCCGAGAGTCCGGCCTCCTCGTAGCGATAGAGTGAGACGAGCGTGAACACCTGGGTCGCCAGCGTGTCAAAATTAAACGGCCTCAGCAGCAAGGTCGCTGGCAGTTCCTTCATCGAATCCACGAACACAAGCAGGGCCGCGGCGCCGAGCGCCGGGCGCAAAAGAGGAAGATGCACGCGCCATAACGTCTCGCTGATCGTGGCACCAAGTGTGCGCGAGGCGGCGTCGATATTGCGTGAGACTTTGCTGAAGCCCGCTTCTACCGCGCCGAGCGAGGCGGCCAGGAAGCGGATGGTATAAGCGAGCACAAGAGCGAAGGCGGTCCCCGATAGCACGAGCCCGGTTGAGACACCGAATAAAGACCGCATAGCGGCATCGATATTGTTGTCTAGTCCAGCAAGGGGAATGAGCAGGCCTATGGCGAGCACCGTGCCGGGCACGGCGTAACTGATGGCAGGAATGGTGCTGGCCGCATGCACCAGCTTCGAACGCGTCTGGCGGCGGGCATAGGCAAGCACGACGGCGAATACGACCGCGATTGCGGCCGCGGCCCCTGCCAGCAGAAGACTGTTGAGAGCGGCTTGCCAGAATTTCGGGGAAAGTCCCGCCGTCATATGCGCGAGCGCATCTTCAATGAGGACGGCGCCTGGTATGACAAAGCCAACCAGTATTGGCAGGGCGCAAACCGCTGCCGCCAGCGCTCCCCGCCAGCCATCGAGCGAATCCTCAGGCAGATCGCGATATTTGCCGGTGGTGTGATGGAAGCGGCGCGCGGCTCTGAGGGCACGTTCAAGCAGCAGCAGCGTGAGAACGAAAAAGAGCATGACGCAGGCGATCTGGGCGGCGCCGACGAGATCGTTGCGATCGAGCCAGGTGTCGTAAACGGCAACGGTCAAGGTCCGTACGCCGAAAAATTCGACAGCGCCGATGTCGTTCAAAGCCTCCATCAAAGCGAGCGCCACGCCGGCGGCAAGTGCGGGACGCGCGAGCGGTAACGCGATCCGCCAAAATGTTTCCATCGCGCTTCTGCCAAGTGTGCGGCTCGCCTCGAGAACGCATACGGATTGGGCGACGAAACTCGCCCGCGCGGTAATGTAGACATAAGGATAGAGCACCGCGCTCATCACGAAGATCGCGCCACCAAGGCTTCTGATGTCTGGAAACCAGTAGCTTTTGGCATCCTGCCAGCCAAACAGAGCGCGCAAGGTCGTCTGCACCGACCCAGAATAGTCGAGGAGCTCTAGATAAGTGTAGGCGATGATATAGGTGGGGATGGCGAGTGGCAGGAGCAGAAGCCACTGGAAATAGCGCCGCCCTGGAAAGCGGTACATGGTAACGAGCCAAGCGGTACCTGTACCCACCACCAGTGTCACGAGGCCGACACCAAGCATGAGTCCGAGAGTGCGGCGCACCGCGCCAGGAAGCACATTGGCGATAAGGTGAGGCCAAGTATCACCGCTCGGACCTAATGCGATGAAGGTGATGGCAATGAGCGGTGTGAGTGCGATTAAAGACAGGATAAGCGCTGCCACCGACCACCCGAGATTGCCGCTTTCCCGGAGCCGGGCAAGACGTTGGCGGAACCTTATGCGCTTATGGGTCTCGGCCAACGTCAGGCGTCCCGATCAGCGCCGTTCCGCGTGACCGTCTATGCCTCTCTTGCGCTGACTGGTCATCAGAGCGGCAACCGCCTCGGCCGATAGGCGCTGATCGGCTTCCTCGAGCACATCGGCGAAGGCATTGGCGGTGTCGATCACAGGCTCGACCAGGTCGGAACCGATGAGCGCGAGTGCGCAGGCACGCATCGCGGGACAGCGGTGATGTTGCGAGGAAGCAATCAAAGAGATCGCCATGCATTCATCGGGGCAAAAGCCGTTTGTATCGCAGGCGCGATATTCAATCTTGCGCGAAGCCGAAGCGCGTACCGCCCTGACCCAACAGGCGAGCTCGGTTACCGCTCGCTTCGCCCGCTCGGTGCCGAGTACTCTGGCATAGGCGTTCCAGCCATGCTCCCAGCAGGAAATGTCGCCATTATCGTATCCGGCCAGCCAGCACCTAAAACCTATGCCGACCAGCCACTCAGGGCCGCTACAAGGCGGAACATAGATCCGTCGATCCGCTCTATCCCAGGACTGCTTTTCAATTTTCTTGAAGATGCTCATCTCATCCCCCAGTCATGAACTCGGGCCATCGTCGAAGCCAACTTTGTCTACGAGTTCACTCGCCGTCTTGCGATGGGCCGCAATCTCGTCGAGCGAGATCGGATCGGCCTTGAAAGTCCCCCAGGATTGAACGAGCTCAGACGGGGGAACGCCATCCTTCACCGGATATTCGGCATTAACGTCGGCATACATCTTCTGTCCCCGGTCGGAGACCAGGAATTCGACCAGCTTCATGGCGTTGTCTTTGTGCGGGGCATGTTTCGCCATCACCGCGCCGGAGACATTTATATGCGTGCCACGATCGTTGGTGTTGGGGAACAGGATACGGACCGAATCTGCCCACGCCTTCTGCTCTGGCTCCTTCTCATCGTTCAACATAGCGGCCATGTAATAGGTGTTGCCGAGGGCTATGTCGCATTCGCCGGCATAGACACCCTTCACCTGAAGACGATCGTTGCCCGCGGGTTTTCGCGCGAGATTGGCCTTTACGCCTCTAAGCCATTCCTCCGTCCATGCTTCGCCGTGAGCCGCGATCATGGAAGCGATCAGCGCGACGTTATAAGGATGCTGGCCTGAACGCGTGCAGATCTTGCCGCGCCATTTCGGATCGGCGAGTTCTTCGTAGGTAATCGCATCCTGCTTCGCCCTGTCCTTCGAGGCGTAGATCACGCGGGCGCGGCGCGTAAGGCCGATCCATTCATCGTCATTCGCTCGATAGGCCTCTGGTACCACCTGATCGATCACCTCGGACTGGATTGGCTGTGCAATGCCCGATGTTGTGGCTTGCGTGAGATTGCCGATATCGGTGGTGAGCAGCACGTCAGCGGGACTGTTTCGCCCCTCGGCCTGAATGCGCTCGATCAAGCCCTTCTCGGCGAAGATCACATTGACCTTGATGCCGGTCTCTTCGGTAAATTCCTTGAGCAGGGGTTCGATGAGATAAGGCTGGCGATAGGAATAGACATTGACCTCGCCAGATTCGGCGGCTCGCGTGGACGGAATCACCAGGGCAGGTGAAAGGAGCGCAAGCGCCAAAGCGCGCGCGAATACAAATGACATTCATCCCTCCAATGGCCGGAGTTCAAGGCCCCGGTATCGGACTGCTTACAAGCTGCTCTCGACGGATGCCGAAAGCGCAATTCCTCGCTTAAAGCCTGGGATCGGTGAGTGTCAATAAGAATAACCTTATTTAGAAGCCTTCTAAGCTTAAATGGAGAAGGATATATTATCGAATACCTAATCTAATGAAAGTAAACCTAGCCTTTTCTACTGATCAACATTTACAAGATATTAGATAGAAACAGTGCGGCCAGCGCAACGTAAAGCGGATCGCAAGTAATAGCTAAAGATGCGAAAAAGAGTCGGATTAGGTTGTGAACAACCGCTCAGCCGGAAAGATCACATCGGCCGAGGTGCCGACGCCTGGCTCGCTGCTCAAAACCAGTCGGGCGCGGTTGGCGTCGGCCAAAGCCTTGGTGACGGGAAGACCGAGTCCTGTTCCCGCCTGCCGCCGCGGCGTGGTGTCGAGCTGGTGGAACGGCTGCATGGCGTAAGCGATCTCATCCGCGGTCATGCCGATGCCGTTGTCGTGCACACGCAGCCGGAGTTCGCCACCGAGCATCGTTCCTGACACGATCACCTGGCCACCTTCCTTGGTGAACTTGATGGCGTTGGTTAGGAGGTTGAGCACGATCTGTTTGAGCCGCCTCGGATCGGCAACGACCATCGGCAGATCGGGGCTGAGCGAAGTGCGGAGGACGATGCGCGCTCGCTTCGCCAGCGGCTGCAGGCTGTTCACGCAATTCTCGACCAGGTCGGAAAGATCGACGGCGGTGAAATCGAGTTCGAACTTGCCGGCCTCGATCTTGGAAATGTCGAGCAGATCGTTGAGCAGACTCAAAGCGTAAAGCCCGCTTTGATGAATGTCCTCGATATACCCTTTATAGCGCGGGCTGCCGATGGGCCCGAAGCGCTCCTGCAGCATCAATTCGGCAAAGCCGATGATCGAGTTCAGCGGGGTGCGGACTTCGTGACTGACCTTGGCGAGAAAGTCGATGCGCCGCGCAGCGGTCTTCGCCTCGATTTCGCTTGATTGTGCAGGGGAATCAACGGGTTGCTCCGCATCGAGATCTGGCTGATCAATCAGGCGCAAGAGTTTGATATCGCTCGCAGGATCGAGAAGACTGACGGCGAAGGCGACTTTCACTTTCCGCCGCGAACGGGTGAGCGCATCGATTAGTGGTGTAATTTCAAGGCCTTCCACATGGGCGAAGAGCAGGCCGCCATCGGGCAGGACGGCGTCGAGCCCGCCGGCATCGAGCAGCTCGGACGGCGCGCTATAGCCGAACGCATTGGCTAAAGCACTGTTCGCATGCACTAATTTCCTGCCGGCGAGGATGCCGATCGCCATCGGCAGCGCCTCGAGCAGGGGCTTCAGGCACGCCGCGTCGAGCCCGGGCGCCTCGTTTTTACTGTCTTTATCAATGGCTTGGCTGGACCCAAGCAGCACGCGTCCTTCCAGGGCGCGGGCGATATGCTCGAGCGCCTCGCGATCGCCTTCAATTTCAAGGTCTTGGCGTTGCCGTTGCGGTCTGATCTCAACCATGGACGCCCCGCATTAGGGGGATTCGCGGCGATTGACCCGCAGAATATGCGGTCTGGGAATGGCGGAATAATGCCGGGATTGCGCTCTTTTGTCAGGAAACACATACCTTTTTGCACGGAAACCGTCATCGGCCGGAAAGCTCGCGCGCCTATCATTGCCCTTGCTTTTCCGCACCGCAACGCGCGGCGAGTCCCCCGCCACGCCAACCCACCATACGAGGTCCATCATGAGCCAAACTTTTTCCCCCCAGGAAGCCACCACAAAGGCGCGCAACAGTTTTCAGAAAGCCGCCAAGGAATTCGAGTCCATGACGCTCGACACCACCGTGCCGGAGAGCGTTCGCGCGCTCGCCGAGAAGACGGTGAACCAGACCCGCGAGGCGTACGAGCGCGGCAAGGATCAGCTGGAAGAGGCGATCGACGCGCTCGAGCGCTCTTTCGACGCCGCGGGACAGGGCGCCACCGCCTTCAACCGCAAACTCATCGACATCGCCCAGCGCAATCTCAATTCCTGCTTCGATCTCGCCAAGAGCCTGGCCGGCGCCAAGAACCTCGCCGAGATCGTCGAGCTCCAGTCGTCCTTCCTCCGCCATCAGTTCGACGTGTTCGCCAATCAGGCCGGAGAGATCAGGGCGCTGACCACCAAGATCGCCGCCGACACCACCGAGCCGATCAAGCATCAGGTCACGCGCAGCTTCGAGACGATGCGCAAGGTCTAACGGTTTCGCGCGGACGCTTTTAAACGGCGTCCGCCAGCGCGCGAGGGACCGAGGGAAGGCCCGGGCTTCGGCCCGGGCCTTTGCTTTGCCCGAAGCTTGCAAGGCCAGGCCCCTGCGCTTAGGTTCCGGCCAAGAGGCCGCCCTCGGCTCGTCCTGAAAAGGGGCAAGCCCGGAAGGGACCGCCTGATGCCGCTGTAGCTCAGTCTGGTTAGAGCGCTTGACTGTGGATCAAGAGGTCGGTGGTTCGAGTCCACCCAGCGGTACCATCATTGCAGCGAGATAAAATAAGACGATAATAGCGCGCCACCGTTCCGTGCATTTGCAAACACTTGCCGGTTGGCGGCTTTAGTGCCGGGCCGTCAACGGCAGGCGCGCACACCGATGACGCCCGGCCATGAGGCAACGCTCCAACGCAAGGAAGGAGAGCAATCATGGCATGGCATATTCCGCAGTCTCAGACGACACCCGGCGTAACCGTCCTTCTCGACCCGGAAGACGATGCATTCGTCGCCAGCGGCATCCTGATCGTGTCTGAGGCAAATAATGCGATCCGTGGCATCGACGACAACCACGAGGTGTTGATATATGGCACAGCGGCCAGCCTCGCCACCGACACGGTCCGTCTCGGTCTTGCCGGTGCGACTGTCGGCCAGCTGGTCACGATAAAACCGAGTGGACATGTTCAGAATTTTAGCCCCTTTGCCGGGGTGTATTTTCCCTCATCTGATTCAAAAGTCATCAATCAGGGCTTGATCTCGTCACCATTCGGTTCGGGGATCGAAATAGATGGAGATAGTACTACCACCCAGTCGGAAATCACCAATTCCGATACAATAGAAGGGCTCATAGGAATCCTTCACAGCGGCATCGAGACGCTCGTCACCACCAATAGTGGCCTTATCTCCGGTGGCAGCATGGCCTATGAGGGTTCCACGGGACTAGACCTGATCACCAACACCGGCCGCATGGTCGGTGACATCCAGCTCAATGGCGGCAACGATGTCTATGACGGGGCCTCAGGTCGGCTTACTGGCGCGGTGTTCGGCGGCGGCGGTAGGGATACGATTACCGGCGGAATCGACAACGACCACTTCGAGGGCGGCGGCAACAACGACACGCTGATCGGCAATGGCGGCAACGACATGCTGCTTGGGGACGCGGGCATCGACACGCTGCGCGGCGGTGCGGGCCGGGATTTGCTCACCGGGGGTCTCGATGCCGACACGTTCGACTTCAACGCCATCTCGGAAAGCGGCAAGGGAAGCGCCAACCGTGACCAGATTCTCGACTTCAGCCGAAGCCAAGGCGACAAGATCGACGTTTCAGGCATCGATGCCGACACCAGCGCAAACTCCGGCAACGATATATTCGAGTTCATCGGCAAGGATGCCTTCAACGGCGGCGGCGGCGAGTTGCGCTTTATCGACCACGGCACGTTCTGCACGGTGCAGGGCGACACCGACGGGGATAGAAAGGCAGACTTCGAGATCAGGGTAATGGTCGGCTCGCTCCGAGAGGGCGACTTCATGCTGTAGGCCAACCCTGTCCTGGTTAGAGCGATTGACGCGACATTGGCGGGAGGCGTTCACCGCCTTTGCTCCCGGCGCAGCCTAATGCAAATAGCGAGATATTGGCTTGCTACCTGCCGGTGTAAATTCAACTGGCTGATCACCACAGCAAACGGGAGATGGCGCCATGAAGCGCGAGATTTTCATTGGGTTCTTGATGTTGGCCGTCGCGGGGGCGGATGCTCACGCCCAGGGTTTTTTCGATGATGGCGACATGCTCTATTACGCCTGCCGAGAGAGAAAAGACGATCCTTTCGCTCAAGGCGCTTGCCTGGGAACCGTCAGCGGCGCGTTGGATATGATGCGAGCCCTCGGCTACGACTGTAAGGTGAAAGGCGTGACGCGGGCGCAGGCCAAGGACGCGGTGGTCAAATATCTCGAGGACCATCCGGAAAAGAGGGCAGGACCGGCGGTGCTCAGTATCATCGAAGCCATGCAAGCTGCCTTGGATTGCAAAGCTCCCGCTTGATCGCGCCTTGCATGGCGATTGAGTGGCTTGTCGCCAAGGCTTGACCGGTGCCGATGTTTGCCAAACTATGCCTCCAGGAGGCCGATTGGGGTGAGTTACCTTGCCCGTTGTGACGGAGGCACTGCCATGAAATTTGCCCTCATAATCTCAATGGCGCTGATCGGCGGCTTGCTTTGGAGCCTGCCTTCGGCGCTCGCGGCGCCGCGAGAGGTCGAGGACTATTGTTTCGATCAGGCCTCGAAACGGTCTTTCAACGGGCGCGGTGAGCGGGAAGCCTTCATCGCCAACTGCATCGCGGACCTCACGCCGACACCGCGTTGGCTGAAACGCCGAGCCTCTAAAAAATACAACTATTAGCGCCGCGCCGGTTTCAAACCGGAAATAATCCGCGCTAAACTCCGCCGCGACCCGAGGCCAGCACGGCGTCGGCGGGGAGGGGGCACATGCTGGCTTTGCAATCGGCGTTCGGCGTCGTGGTGCTGCTCGCCTTCGCCTGGGCGATCAGCGAGCAACGTTTCGCCGTATCGGCGAGGAACGTCCTGATCGGCCTCGCCGTCACTTTCGTGCTCGCCATACTCTGCCTCAAGCTACAGCCGATCCGCGATCTGTTCACCCTGGCCAATGTGCCGGTCCAGGCGATCGCCGACGCCACCCGCGCCGGAACGAGTTTCGTGTTCGGCTATCTCGGCGGCGCTGAGCTGCCATTCGAGCCGAAGAGGCCGGGCACGGAATTCATCTTCGCCTTCCAGGTCCTGCCGATCGTGCTGGTGATGAGCGTACTCACCACGCTCCTGTTCTACTGGAAGATCATTCCGCCCATCGTCAGGGGCTTTTCCTGGCTGCTGGAACGCACCATGCGGGTCGGCGGCGCGGTCGGTCTCGCCACCGCCGCCAATATCTTCGTCGGCATGGTCGAGGCGCCGCTCTTCATTCGTCCCTATCTCGCGCGCCTGTCACGGTCGGAACTGTTCGTGGTGATGACCGGCGGCATGGCGAGCATCGCGGGCTCCGTGCTCGTGCTCTACGCCACGCTGCTTGCGCCGGTCATTCCCGATGCCGCGGGCCAGTTGATCATCGCCTCGGTGCTGAGCGCGCCGGCGGCCATCCTGATTTCGCAGATCATGGTGCCGGAGAGCGAGGAGCGGCACACCGATGCCTCCCTGATCGAACCAGAGCCGGTGGCGGTCAGCACCATGGACGCCGTGGTCAAGGGCACCACGGTCGGGCTCCAGCTCCTGCTCAACATCGTCGCCATGCTGATCGTGCTGGTGGCGCTCGTGCATCTAGTCAACGCCGCGCTCGGCGTGCTGCCACAGCTCGGCGGTGAGCCGATCACGCTACAACGCATGCTCGGTTACGCCATGGCGCCGGTCTGCTGGCTCATGGGCCTGCCCTGGCAGGAGGCGGTCACCGGCGGCGAGCTGATGGGGATCAAGACCATCCTCAACGAGCTGATCGCGTATGTGCGGCTCGCCGAATTGCCGCAAGACGCGCTGTCGGAGCGCTCGCGGCTGATCATGCTCTATGCGCTGTGCGGTTTCGCCAATTTCGGCAGTCTCGGCATCCTGATGGCGGGTCTCACCACCATGGTGCCCGAACGGCAGAAGGAGATCGTGGCGCTCGGGCCAAGGTCGATCGTCTCGGGCACGCTTGCCACATGCCTGACCGGCGCCGTGGTCGGCGTGCTGACCTGGACTTGATGCGAAGCGTGCGCCTAGCGCCGGAAGGCCGGTCCGGAGGCCCAGGCCGGCGACGGCAGGCTGATGCCCGGCCCCGGAATGGGAATGGAATTGCCGTAATCCGACACATGCCCGCTATAGCCACTGTCCTTGCTAATATAGGGCATGGCGAGCGAGGAGCCTTTGAACTCGGGCATGACATAGCCCTGGTTCAGGCTGGTGAACGGCGCGGCGCCGTCCGAAAGAGTGGCGTCTTCGCCATAAACCTCGAAGGCCTGCGACATGCTAGGCAATAGGACAAGGCCTGCCGCAAGGCTCAAGGGGAGGACGAGAAATTTCATTTCAATTCCCTCTTAGCTGCTCTCCTCAGCTTGGGCCTAACATAGCGTGTTCGGACGCTTGAGGCTACCCCTTGGACATGCCGCTTATTCCTCAATTCCGTGGGGGCTGGTAGAAGCCAGGAATTATGGGCCCCCGCATCCTCTACGTGGTCACCGAGGACTGGTACTTTCTATCGCATCGGCTGCCCATGGCGCGTGCCGCCAAGGCAGCGGGCTACGAAGTCCATGTCGCCACCCGAATCAAGGATGGGGAACCGGCCATCAAGCGTGAGGGTTTCGTGCCCCATGCGCTTGACTGGAGCCGGGGAAGTCTGTCGCCGCGCGGCAGCGTCTCGGCCGTGCTCGAGCTGCGGCGGCTGATAGAGCAGATCGACCCGGACATTCTCCATAATGTGTCGCTGAAGCCCGTGCTGCTCGGCACCACGGCGAGCCTCGGCTTCGGCCGCACCGCCGTGGTCAACAGCCTGACCGGTCTCGGCACGTTGTTCATCGGCGAGGCGAAAGTGAGCGCCGCGACGCGGCAGGCCGTGCGCTTCGCGCTGTCCGCCCTTCTGCGGCGAAAACGCAGCAAGATCGTGGTGCAGAATCCCGACGACTGGGACTTCGTGCTCGGTCTCGGTGCGGCGCCCGACAATATCGCGCTGATCCCGGGATCCGGCGTCGACACCGAGCATCTCACCAAGCTGCCCGAACCGCCGGCGCCGGTCACCGCCGCCTATGTCGGACGCATGCTCGCCGACAAAGGCGTGGTCACGCTCATCCAGGCTTATTCACTTCTCAACCAACGCGGGGTTCAGTTGCAATTGCTGCTCGCCGGCGATACCGACCGGGAAAATCCGGGCTCGCTCGCGCCCGAGCAATTGCGTGAGTTCGCGAGCCTCTACGGCATTCACTGGCTCGGTCACGTGACCGATATCCGCAAAGTGTGGGCCATGGCGCATTTCGCCGTGCTCGCCTCGCGCCGCGAGGGCCTGCCGAAGAGCCTTCTCGAAGCGGCTGCTTGCGGCCGGCCGATGGTGGCGACCAATGCGCCTGGCTGCCGCGAGATCGCGATTCAAGACAAGACCGCGCTCACCGTGCCGGTCGACGATGTCGAAGCCCTGGCCGACGCCATGGCGCGCATGGCCGGGGATCAAGCCATGCGGGACAGATTCGGCAAGGCAGCGCGCGCGCTGGTCGAGGAGAAATTCTCGGCCGAAGCAATCGGCCGCGAAATCGTCGCGTTATATGACGGGCTCAGGCGGACATAGCGCCGTTCTCGGCGCGCATCATCTCGAGAATGCCGTCACGGGTTGAGATGGCCGGACGCCAGCCGATTCCCATCAGCTTGGCGGGAGAGATCACGAACTGGCCAGTGATCCGCTCCCAATCGTCTTCCCGGCCGAAGGATTTCAGGATGCGCCGGACCGCCCCTTGCGGCACGCTCATGAGATGCGGCGGACGTCCAAGACCCTCGCGCATGGCGGCGACGAGATCGGCAACGGTGATCGATTCGGCATCGGCCACGAGAAAGGTCTCGTTCGCCGCCTGCTTGCTGTTCAGCACGAAAGAGATCGCTGAAAGGAGATTGTCGAGCCCGAGCAGCGAACGGCGATTGTCGAGGCCGTCAAATGGCAGCGGCATGGCCGATTTGGCCACGGTGACGAGCGAGGCGATGTTGCCTTTCACGCCCTGGCCATACACCACGGCGGGTCTGAGCACGGTGAAGCCCGTGCCGCTTTGCGCCACCAGGCGTTCCGCCTCGAGCTTGGTGCGGCCGTAGGCGCCGAAGGGTTGAGGCGAATCCATCTCGGTGAGGACATGGTCCGCCGCGTGTCCGGCTTGCGCCCTGACCGAAGACATGAACACGAAGCGCTCGACCTTGCCGCGCGCGGCCTCGGCCAATTCGCCGACGGCCTCCGCGTTGATGCGTTCATAAACCTCATCGGCGATGCGTCCCGGAGCATGGGCGAGACCGGCGAGATGCACGACATGGCTCGCGCCGGCGAGCAGCGCCGACCAGTCGGCGGGGCGGGAAAGGTCCGGCAGGACGGCGCGCTCCACGTCGCTCGCGGCGATGATGGCCGACGGATTGCGCGCGGCGGCCCTGACCTTGAAGCCGTCACGGCCAAGCGCGCCGATCAGGCGCTTGCCGATGAAGCCAGAGGCGCCGGTGACGAGGACGAGACCGGCCACTTACCGCCCCCGCGTCAGCATGCGGAAGACCACTCCCGTCGCCACCACGCCGGCGCCGAGCAGCGCCATGTCGAAATAGAGCGAGCGGGCAAGGGCCGCGGTGACAGCCAGAACCATCAGCAGAAGTCCGAGCAGAAAGATCCACGTGGTAACTTGCGGCATGCGCCAGCCATGGTCGACGGCCCGCTGATAGAAATGCGTTTTGTGCGCGGAGAAGATCGGCTCGCCGGCGGCGGCGCGGCGGAACAGTGTCAGGGTCGAGTCGGCGAGCGTGTAAAGCGCGAGCAGGAGGCCTGTGACGAGATGTGCCTCGGCCACGAACAGCAGCATGTAGGCGAGGCATAGTCCGATCGGCAGGCTGCCGGCATCGCCGAGAAAGATCTGCGCCGGATGCTTGTTGAAGGCGGCGAAACCGAACGTGGCGCCGAGCAGCACGAGCGCCAGAAGCCCGATGCTTGCCGGCACCACGTCAAATATTTGCAGGATGACGACGCCGAGCGTCATCGGCACGACCTGCGCCACCATCATCCAGTCGAGACCGTCGAGGAAATTGATGGCGTTCACGAACCACATGATGCCGATCACGAGCAAGGCCCGCTCGACGGCGAGTGGCAAGAGTCCGGGCAGAAGCTGGAAGCCCTCCGGCAGGGTCGTCACCACGATGAGCGCGGCAAGCGCCTGGGCGCCCAGGCGCAACGGGACGGAGATCGCATGCGCGTCGTCGTAAGCGCCAAGCAAAGTGAGGAACGCTGCGGCGGCAAGTACCGGCACAAGGCTCGGCGGCGATGCGCCGATCCCTAACGATAAGGAAGCGGCGCAAACGATGAGCAGCGCGGCCATGACCGCGAGCCCCGCGCCTTGCGGCGTCGGCACGCTGTGCGCCGAACGGGCGTTGGGATGGGCGAGAAAGTAGCGGGACAACAGCGGCTTCAGGAGCAGAATCAAAAACGCGCTGAAGCCGGCGCTTACCGCCAATACGGCGACCCAGGATACGAGCCCGGCGTCTTGCATCGTCTCAATGAAGCGTGCGCGAGGAAGGTTGCCACTCGTCCTTGGCCGATGCCGGCATCACCGTGCTCGCCGGCTCATACCCCTCGACCGTTCTGCGCAGCAGATCCTGAAGATCGGCCTGGTCGAGCCGCTGAATGGCATCATCGAACCGTTCGAGCGCAGTGACGAGTTCCTCGTAAGGCAGGATCGGCTCGGAATTCTTGAAGATGCGCGGATGGCTGGTGCCGGTCGTATTCTCGCCGATCAGAAGCTCTTCGAACAGCTTCTCGCCGCGCCGGAGCCCGATATATTCGATGGCGATATCGCCTTCGGGATGCTCCTCGTCGCGCACTTCTAGTCCCGACAGGCGGATCATGGTGCGGGCGAGGTCGTCGATTTTCACCGGCGTGCCCATCTCCAGCACGAAGACTTCACCGCCTGTCGCCATGGCGCCGGCCTGGATCACAAGCTGAGCCGCCTCGGGGATCGACATGAAATAGCGGATCACCTCCGTGTGCGTCACGGTCACCGGCCCTCCCGCCTTGATCTGGCTGCGGAACAGCCTGACCACGGAGCCGGAGGAATCGAGCACGTTGCCGAAACGCACCATGGTGAAAATGGTCGTGGGTTGTTCCTGCGCCAGCGCCTGGAGGATCAACTCGGCCAGGCGTTTGCTCGCCCCCATGATATTGGTGGGGCGCACCGCCTTGTCGCTCGACACCAGCACGAAACGCTCGACGCCGAGTTCCTTGGCGGCCTCGGCGACGACGAGCGTGCCGAATGTGTTGTTCTGCAGCCCGGCGAAGGGATTGGCCTCGACGATCGGCACGTGCTTGTAGGCGGCGGCGTGATAGATCACCTCGACGCCCAGTCCCTCGATGGTGCGATGGACGAGCTTGCGGTCGAGCACCGAGCCGAGGATCTGGACGATGGCCGTATCACCGGGACCGGGCTCGGCGCCTTTATGGCGCCGGCGTTGCAGTTCCTCGATCTCGATGGCGATCTCGTACAGCGCCGCCTCAGAAATATCGAATAGGACCAATGTCTTAGGCTCAAGGCGCAGAAGCTGTCGGGTCAACTCCGCGCCGATCGAACCGCCGGCGCCGGTAATCATCACCACCTTTCCGCGGACCTGAGCGGTCAGCAATTCGAGGTCGGGCGCGACCGGATCGCGCCCCAACAAATCTTCGACGTCGATCGGCCTGAGGTCGCTGACCTCGACATTGCCGGAAGCGATTTCCTCGAGCGCGGGCAGCGTCTTCACCACAACGGGATAGGCCTCGAGCGCCCTGATGGCGAGACGGCGCTCGCTGCGCAGCGCCGATGGCGTGGCGAGCAGGACCTCCTCCACATTCGCCTCGGAGATCACCTTGCCGATCTTCTCGGGCCGGACCACTTTGACGCCATGCACGACCTGGCCGGAGAGGGAAGGGTCGTTATCGATGAAGGCGACGGTCTCGTAGGCGCCGGTCTCGTTAAGGGCGCGCAGAAGCTGGATGCCGACGGTGCCCGCGCCATAGATGATCACGCGCTTCCTTTCGTCGAAGCGTACCGGCTTGTGTTCCGGAGCGGCCCTCATCAGAAGCGAACCGGCCCATTGCCGGCTGAGGCGGATAAGCCCGGCGGCGATCAGGCCATAGATCACGACCACCGACCGCGGATTGCTGTAGATGCCGCTCATCAGCACGAGGAGGGCCCAGCACACGGTGGCGATGATCACCGCCGTGTATATGCGCATCGTGCCTTCGGGACCGATGAAGCGCGTGACGAGCTTGTAGAGTCCTCGCCAGTAAAAGACGATGACGCCGATGACCGGCGCTGCGATCATGAGCAGCGCACTGCCCAGATCCTCAGGGACGTAAAGCGTGCTTAGCCTGAGCGAATAGGCGGCCCACAACGCGATGCTCAGCATCACGAGGTCGTTGAGGATAAGGAGTGTCCGCTTGAACCAGCGGGGACGTTCGATCAGCCAAACGGCTAGATGCATTCTTTGACACCCCCAAGCCGGTCTGGCGTCGGATCCGGTAGTCTATGGCAAAATACTGCGTTTCAAGCGGATGAGCGCACCATAGCCGAAGCGCTGGCGGAACGGAAGTGAGAGCCCCGGGGTGAAAAGCCGAGATATTCCATCAACTTCACCGCATGTTTAACCGTTGATTAACAACGTGAGAACAGAACGGAAGAGATGGCACGAAGATTCATAACCGCAGTTTCGCTGCTGCTGCTTGCCTCCGTCACGGCAAAAGCGGAGAACGTGGAACCGGTGACCCTCGTCATGCCCGTCGCCTACGGTGGGCATCTTTCCGGCCTCGGCACGCCGGCGGTGGCCCTCGCGAGGCTCATCAAGGAAAGGTCCAAAGGCGCACTCATCCTCGAGGTGAAACAACCGGGGGAGGGGATCAACGCCTATGACATTCTCGACAAGGTGTCAGACGGCAGCATCGATTCCGGGTTCACCACGCCGAGCTTCTGGGCGGCGAAGATTCCCGCCGCAGCGCTGTTCGCCGGGTTTCCCTTCGGCCCCGACGGCAAGACCTATCTCGCGTGGGTCAAAGACGGCAATGGCCGGACGCTCTATCAGGAGCTCTATGACCATGCCGGCTTCAAGGTCCATGCACTGCCATGCGCTTTCGGCGGCGGGGAGACAGGCGGCTGGTTTGCCAAGGAGATCAAGAGCAGGAAGGATATCGAGGGCTTGCGCATGCGCATCTTCGGGCTCGGCGCGCGTGTCATGGCCAAGCTCGGCGCCACCACCCTGATCGTACCCGGTAAGGACCTGGCGAAAGCTTTCGCGAAAAAAGAGATCGACGCGGCGGAGCTTTACACGCCCGCCGCAGACCGTGAGCAAGGACTGCAGGACAAAGTGAAGCTCATCTATGTCCCCGGATGGCATCAGCCCGAGACGGTGCTTGAATTCATCGTCAACCGCGATCGCTGGAACGCCCTGACCGAAGAGCAGCGGCAGCTGATCGAGGGCGCTTGTAAGGACTTGCTGCAATCGACTCTCGATGGAAGTCCGAAACTCCAGGCTGAAGCGCTTGGCGGCTTTATCTCGCAAGGCGTCCGTGTTGAGACCTGGCCGGAGGAAGTGCTCGAAGCCTTGCGGTCAGCCTGGACGGAATTGGCCAAGGAGGAGGGCGGGCGGGATTATTTCTTTCAGGAAGTTCTCGAAGACATCGAGAAGTTCCGCGCCAAGCAAGCCCTCCCGAAGCAGACAGGCAGCGCCCCGGTATCAGCCCCAGCCAAAGTCCCGGCGCGACCGAACCCGCGTGGCGGCGCCACGCGCTGAGCGGCGCCGCCGAAATTATCTTTTGAAATTAACAGGTAAGCACCCGGAAGTGCTTGTCATAAAGTAAAAATTCCTGGGACTGTGGCAAACCTGCACAAGCCGACTGGCGGCCGGCCCCCTTACAAATTATGGCAGCGGTCAGGCTGAGGCCGGCCAGTGGGGGGACGACATTTTGGGCCATCCTTTGCGGAAAGCCCAGAGGCGGCTGATGCGCCGTGGACGTGCAAAACCTGCACGCCAGGCCAAGCCGCGACCTTTGCTATTTCAGCCGCAACTGAGACATGCCGATCGCCTTTCTCTGCTGCGCGGCACGGCACTCGCCTCGACGCTTCTGCTTGCCGGCTTGCTGGCGCCCGCACCGGCTCATGCCACGGTTGACTGCCAGGCGGGTGCCCCGGCGCCGCCAAATCCGATCTTCGAGAACGTCGCCGACTCGATCGTCTGCGTGAACAACGATCCGCGCAACGGCGCCGCCTACGCCATCTATCTCTATACGAATGCGCCGGACGGTTACATCGAGCTCTTCAACAGCGGCGATCTGGTCACCAACAACGTCAATTATACTAACGGCATTTTTGCCGTCTCTGAAGGCGCAGCCAACGTTCGAAGCTTCATCGGCATCGAGAACCGGGGCGATATCACCGTTACATCAGAGACCGGCAACGCCACTGGCATTTTCACTTTTACCAGAGCTGACGACAGTCCCATCGCGGTTCTGAATACTGGCGACATAGTCGCGACCACCGAGGGCCTCGCCACCTCTTTCGGTATCAGCGCGGCGACGGCAGGCGACAGAAGCCCGGTCAGCATCGAGAACAGCGGCGAGATACATTCGAACGGGGGGATATTAGTCTTCGGACTCCTCGGCCAGACCACCGGCTATGACAGCCCGGTCAGCATCGTGAACGAGGGCGACATTACCGGCGTCGGCGGCATCATCAGAAGCAGCGGTATCGAGGCGAATAGCTATCGATCCCGCAGCCCGATCAGTGTGGTGAACGGCGGCGGCATTTACTGGTTCAGCACTGACGCGAGTACATTCGGCATCAATGTCGTTACCAACGGGATAGGTAATGTCGACAGCCCCGTCAGCATCGTGAACGGCGGAGACATTATTTCTAGAACGACCGGGCCCTATGGCGCTGCCTTCGGTATCTACGCCCGTACCAATGGTCCGATAAACAACCCCATCAGCATCGTGAATGGCGGCGATATCACTGCGCTGTCGAGAAACAGAGATGCCACGGGCATCTTCGGCGAGACGCGTGGTGACGACAGCCCCCTCTTCATCGTGAATTCGGGCAACATCAGGACGAGAGGCGGTGGTGTTTACAGCCTTCTGAACGGCGGCATCTTCGGCGACGCATTCGGCTCCAACAGCCCGGTCATTATCCATAACAGCGGCGACATCAATTCATCCGGACCCCAGAATGCGTTTGGCATTTTCGGACGCGTTGCCGGTACCGGCTTCGTCGACATCCTCAATAGCGGCGACATCGAAGTGGATGGCGGCGCAGGTTATGCACTCGGCATTCGTGGGCTGGTTGACGGCCTCAGCGGTCCTCTCAGCATCAGGAATAGAGGCAACATCATCACCTATGGTACCTATACCTTGGGCATATCTGCCCAGACTTTCAATGCGGATAGTCCCGTCACCATTCGGAACAGCGGGCACCTGACCTCGCGCGGCCTAGGTGCCAACGGCCAGGCTGCCGGCATTCTAGTCAATTCTTTCGGTGGTGCCTCTAGCCCGATCGGCCTCCGCAACAGCGGCGATATCAAAGTGGAATCTTCGCTTATTGCCGCAGGCATTGTTGTGAACGTGGACGATGCCTCGACCGACATCTTCAACCGCGGAAACCTCGACGTGGCAGGCGGCCTTGGCATCGGCATACTTGCCAACTCTTTCGGTGGCCGTCTGAGAATTGAGAACCACGGTGACATTAACGTCCAAGGCCGAGAACTGGCCGCAGGCATTCTCGCTCTAACCGAAGGTGCTGGCCAGCCTCTGCGCATCGTAAACAGCGCCGATATTAGGGCTGTAGCCACCAACGGGCCTGGCGTGGGTATTTTTGCGTCGACGAACGACGTGAACAGTCCGCTTGTCATCGTCAACTCCGGATCGGTGTTCGGTGCCGGCGGGGGTGATTACTTGTTCTATGGCGGTCCCGGCGCCGGCATTTATGCCGATAGCCTCACCGGCACGACAGTCGTCAATAGCGGCTACATATCCAGCGGCACGTACCGGGCCATCGATATCAATGGCGCTACCGCCCTGGTCTACAACACGGGACTCATCAGAGGCTTCGTCGATCTCACCGACGAAAACGACACGTTCATCAACCGGCGGGGCGGCACCTTCGAGGCTTTGCTCACGAGTAATTTCGGCGACGGCGACGATCTGTTCGTCAACGAGCAAGGCGGCACGGTGCTCGTCACCCCGAAGTCACACGAGACTGTGCTCAATCTGACACGCTTCATCGGGTTGGAGCGCTTCGACAACCGCGGCCTTATCAGCATGCAAAACGGGCTGGTGGGAGATGCGTTCCGCATTTCCAATAACCCCGGCCCGGCGAACGATTATTTCTATAATGGCGGCATTGTCTTCAACGCTTCTGGCGGCTCGACGCTTGCGGTCGACAGCTTCCTGGGCGGCCCCGGGTCCAGATCCGACATTTTCATCATCGACGGCGACGTGAAGGGCAAGACCTTGGTCACGGTCAACAACACCAATTTCGGCGGCGGCTCCTTCAACCCCGAAGGCATTCCGGTGGTGTTCGTCGGCGGCAAGGTGAAGGCCAACGCCTTCTTCCTGCCAGAACCAATCGACGCCGGCCTGGTCGACTACGACCTGTTCTTCCAGCGGGTGAATAGCGGGCTGTTCGAATTGCGGAGCTTCCCCGGCGGCGGCGCTCTGTTGCTGCCGCAGCTGATCACCGCCACGCAGGATATCTGGCACCAGGGCTCATCGACCTGGTTCGATCGTTCGGCGGATCTCAGGGTGCTGCTGGCCGGCGGGACGTCGCCCATGGCCTACGACCCCAATGGCGGCTACGTTGACGGCGCCGCTGTCGGGCCAACGTCCTTCACCCCGGCGGTATGGGCCAGAGGCTCAGGCGCCTGGCTCGACCGCGACGGCAGCGAGACGGTCAACGCCTTCGGGAGGAACTACACTTACGATCTCAGCCGCGATCTCGACGTGCTGGACTGGCAGATGGGTCTCGATCTCGGCCACCGCGATCTCTTAGCGCCCGGCGATATTCTGGTATTCGGCGTGCTCGGCGGTTTTGTCGGCGCGGGGCTCGACTACGACCAGCTTGCCCGGCAATTCGATTTCTCGGGCGGCCAGATCGGCGGCTATGCCACCTATCTGCGCGGTGGGCTATTCGTCGATACGCTGCTCAATGCGCATCTTTTGGAAATGGATACCGCCGCTCTCGGCATGCCGAGCTCACTCGATGCCAATACGCTCGGCTTGCGCACAGACACCGGCTACCGCTTCGGTTCGTTCAATGGCGGCGCGTTCATCGAGCCTCTGGCCACCATCGAAGTGCTGTGGTCGGACATCGACGGCTTCATCAATAGCGGCAACCGCGTCTCCTTCGACGACGAGGCCAATGTGCGCGGTCGTCTCGGCCTCAGAGCCGGCACCTCCTATCCGGTCTGGAACGGCACCACGATGGAACCGTTCGTGATCGGCAGTTTGTGGGGCAATCTCTCCGGCGACAATCAGGCGACACTCGTCTCGAACGGCACCATTTTCCGCTTCGAGGACAATCTCGACGATGTGTGGGGCGAGGTGTCGGCAGGCGTCAACTTCTTCAACCCGAGCGCCGGCACCGCCGTATTCGCCAAGCTCGACGTGACCTTCGGCGACGAGGTCGACGGCATCGGCGGCAAAGCCGGCATGCGCGTCGCCTGGTAGGTCCTCTGGACCGGCTTGAGCGCCCAAATCCTTGCTCAGAAAGGGGTTTAGGCCGGCCCGGCACAGCAGAATTCCCTGGCAGTGTGGCCCGGCGGCACTAGCGGCTCCGGCTCGCGCGGCCCTAGATATTGGAATCGCGGCAAGGGCACACATGGTGGCGCCGGCCGTGGGGGGCTGTCCATTTGGGCCATCCGTGCGGGAACCGGTCGGTTCGCAGCGGCCAGCGTGCAAGGCCTGCATGCCGCGCGCGGCCACAACCAATGCCATTGCCGCATCGCGCCCGCGCCGACCGCAAATCGCTGGTGAGGGAACGTACTATTCCGTGGGCTTCGGCGTCTTCGCCCTTACGCTCGGCCGCAACAGTCCGATTGCCATCGGCAACGCGGGCGCGATCGACTCGGGTAATGCTGGTCTTTTCGCCAACAGCCTCGGTGCCGGCAGCCCGATCGAGATCACCAATTCCGGCCCTATCAAATCGTTGGGCGACGGCATCTTTGCCGTCGCTGAAGGAACAGCGAGCGCGATTTCGATCATCAACTCCGGTGATGTCGCTGCGAGCGCAGGGGAGTTTTTTTCTGGCGACGGCATCTACGCCCTTACGCTCGGACGCAACAGCCCGATCGCCATCGTCAATGCGGGGAACATCGCAGGTGAGGACGACGGCATCGACGCACGCGCTATAGGCGCCGGCAGCCCCATCTCAATCGAGAACAGCGGTAATTTCTTTGCAAGCGGCCCTCTTTCTACCGGCGTGTACGCATTTTCGCTCCTGAGCGACATGGTCATCGTCAACACGGGATCGATTTCCGCGAGCTCCTTGCTCGCCATCGATACCTACGGCGCAAGCACGCAGATCTTCAATACGGGACACATCACCGGTTTCGTCGATCTGACCGACAGTCCCGATCGCTTCTTCAACCAGGCGGGTGGCGTGTTCGAGACCAAGCTTACGAGCGATTTCGGCGGCGGCGGCGACCTGTTCCGCAACGAGGCTGGAGGCATGGTTCTTGCCGTCACCGATCCGGACGCGCGCGAGCGAAGCGCGTTCATCAATCTCGAGCGCTTCGAGAATAGAGGCCTGATCTCCATGGTCGATGGCCGCGCTGGCGATGTATTCGAGATCTCCAACACGGTCGGCGGCGAGGATCTCACCTTCGCGGCCTCGGGCGGCTCGACCCTTGCGGTCGATGCCTTTCTCGGCGGGCCTGGTTCGGTGTCGGACGAGTTCATCGTCAACGGCAAGATCACCGGCAAGACCGTGCTTCTCGTGAACAACACCAATCCCGGTCTCGGCACGGCCAACGCCATCATTCCGGTGATCTTCGCCAATGGCGCCGTGAAATCCGACGCCTTCTTCCTGCCGCAGGCGATCGACTCCGGCCTCTTCCAATACGATCTGTTCTTCCGGCCGACCGGCAGCGGCATTTTCGAGCTCAGGAGTTTCACCGGTCCTGGTGCTCTGCTGCTGCCGCAGCTCATCACCGCCACGCAGGACATCTGGCATCAGGGCTCATCGACCTGGTTCGACCGCACCGCCGATCTCAGGGTGCTTTTGGCCGGCGGGGCGTCACCCACCGCCTACGACCCCAATGGCGGCTATGTTGACGGCGCCGCTGCCGGTCCAATCTCATTCACGCCGGCGGTGTGGGCCAGAGGCTCAGGCGCCTGGCTCGACCGCGACGGCAGCGAGACGGTCAACGCCTTCGGGCGTAACTACACTTTCGATCTAAGCCGCGATCTCGACGTGCTCGACTGGCAGATGGGTCTCGATCTCGGCCACCGCGATCTCTTGGCGCCCGGCGACATTCTGGTGTTCGGCGTGCTTGGCGGCTTTGTCGGCGCCGGCCTCGATTACGACCAGCTCGCCCGGCAGTTCGACTTCTCGGGCGGCCAGGTCGGCGGCTACGCCACATATCTGCGCGGTGGATTGTTCGTCGATACCCTGCTCAACGCCCATCTTTTGGAGATGGATACCGAGGCTCTCGGCATGCCGCGCTCGCTCGACGCCAATACGCTGGGCCTCAGAACAGACACCGGCTACCGCTTCGGCTCGTTCAATGGCGGCGCGTTCATCGAGCCGCTGGCCACCATCGAAGTGCTGTGGTCGGACATTGACGGCTTCACCAATAGCGGCAACCGCGTTTCCTTCGACGATGAGGCCAATGTCAGGGGACGCCTTGGTCTGCGCGCCGGCACGTCCTATCCAGTCTGGAACGGCACTACGATGGAGCCCTTCGTGATCGGCAGTTTGTGGGGCCATCTCTCCGGCGACAATCAGGCGACACTCGTCTCCTCCGGCACCACCTTCCGCTTCGAGGACAATCTCGACGATGTGTGGGGCGAGGTCTCGGCAGGCGTCAACTTCTTCAACCCGAGCGCTGGCACCGCCGTGTTCGCCAAGCTCGACGTCACCTTCGGCGACGACGTGGAAGGCATCGGCGGCAAGGCCGGCATGCGCGTCGCCTGGTAGCGGCGCACTTACCCCTGATCCTATTTCGCCGTTTTCAGATAGGCGATGATGTCGGCCCGCGTGGCTGCATCGGGCACACCGGCGAAGGCGAGCGCCATCGGCGAATCGGCGATCATGGCTTTGGGATCGGCGATCCATTTGTCGAGATGCTCTTCGGTCCAGGTGAAGCCTTCCTCGCCGAGCTTCTTCATGCCGGCCGAGTACAGGGCATAACCTGCCTCGCTCGCGGCCTTGCGCCCGACAATGTTATTCAGCTCCGGCCCCACCAGGTTCTGCGCATCGGGACCGACCTGATGACAAATCCCGCATTGGGCAGCAAAGGCCGCTTTGCCCTTCTCGGCATCGGCCGCCGCCGCCATGCCGCTAGAGGCGGCAAGTGTCAGGGTGCAGACACATAGTCCCGCAACAATCCTCATCTCGTTCCTCCTTGTTATCGACCGCTCCGAAAGCGCCCGCTCTCGCACGGCCGGCCCAGTCGTTTCTTTTTGGTCAGTTTATCAGAAGCGAAAATACTCGGGAAACGGGGCGCCGGATGGCATAACGCCACGCTGGCCAGCAAGGTTTCGGGCCGAAAACCCGCGAATTACCGGGCATTGCCCCTCAATCGCCCACATGCGAAAGCTAGGGTTCTGCTTTGAGCGTGCTGGGAGCCTTGACATGTCGCTCACCCTTCCCGAACCCGATCGCGCCGTTCTCGCGCGCCAGGACGACCTTGTGAGACAGCTCGGCAGGCTCGTGCCGCAGGCCGTGCTGATCGCCGACGAAGAGGGCAGGCGGACCTTCGAGACCGACGCGCTCACCGCCTATCGGTGCCTGCCGCTTGCCGTGATCCTCCCCTCGAGCACCGAAGAGGTGAGCAGCATCCTGCGCTTTTGTCATGAGAACCACATCAAGGTCGTTCCGCGCGGGGCGGGCACCTCGCTCGCCGGCGGCGCCTTGCCGCTCGAAGATTCGATCGTGCTTTGCCTGTCGCGCATGACCAAAGTACTGGCGATCGACACATTGAGCCGCACCGCCTGCGTGGAAGCAGGCATCACCAATCTCGGCATCACCCAGGCCGTCGCCGCGCAGGGCTTCTTCTATGCGCCCGATCCATCGAGCCAGATCGCCTGCACCTTGGGCGGCAATATCGCCACCAATTCCGGCGGCGCGCATTGCCTGAAATACGGTGTAACGGTGAACAATGTGCAGGGCGTGCGCCTCGTGCTGATGAACGGCGACATCATCGATATCGGCGGCGACCATCTCGATGCGTCGGGCTACGATTTTCTGGCGCTTATCGTCGGCTCCGAGGGTCAGCTCGGCGTGGTCACCGAGGCCACGGTACAGCTCATCAAGGCGCCCGAAGGCGCGCGCCCCGTTCTGCTCGGCTTCGCTTCGACGGAGGCGGCGGCGGCGTGCGTCGGCGCGATCATCGCCGCCGGTATCGTGCCCGTGGCCATCGAGTTCCTGGACCGTCCCGCCATCAATGTTTGCGAGCATTTCGTGGCTGCGGGTTATCCCCCCGACGCCGAGGCGCTTCTCATCGTCGAAGTCGAAGGCTCTGACGACGAGATCGAGTACCTCCTGGAAAAAGTCGAAGAGATCGCCAGGGACTACAAACCCACGACCGTGCGCCGCAGCCAGAACGCGGCGGAAAGCGCGCTGATCTGGAAGGGCCGGAAAGCGGCGTTCGGCGCCATCGGCCAGCTGTCCGACTATTACTGCATGGACGGCGTCATCCCGCTGTCGAAGCTGCCCAAGGCGCTGGAAGAGATCGGCAACATTTGCAAGAGATACCGCTTCGACGTGGCCAATATCTTTCACGCCGGCGACGGCAATTTGCATCCGCTCATTCTCTACGACGCCAATGACGGGATGCAGCTGCAGCGCGCCGAGCAATGCGGCGCGGAGATTTTGAAGCTCTGCGTCGAACTCGGCGGCTGCCTCACCGGCGAGCACGGCGTCGGGCTCGAGAAGCGCGAACTGATGTATGTGCAGTATTCAGACGCCGATCTCGAACAGCAAATGCGGATCAAGACCGTGTTCGATCCCGAATGGCTGCTCAATCCCGGCAAGGTGTTTCCGCTGGAAGGACGTCCGCCCCAGTGACCGGACATATGCGCCTCGGCTTCCATGCTCCCGAAACGGCGGAGGAGCTTGCCCATCTCGTGGCCGAGGCGGTCGACACGCGCACGCCGCTCGAAGTGATGGGGCGCGGCACCAAGCGGGAGATCGGACGCCCCGTGGGATCCGGCTCGGTGGTCAGCACCGAGCGCATGACGGGCGCCATCCTCTACGAGCCGAACGAGCTCATTCTCGTGGCGCAGGCGGGCACGCCGCTGGCGCAGATCGACGCCATGCTGGCCGAGAACGAACAGGAGCTTCCCTTCGAGCCGGTCGATCTCGGCCCCATCCTCGGCTATGCCGCCGGCGAGGCCACGGTCGGCGGCATGGTGGCGACCAATATCTCCGGCAGCCGCCGCGTGCTCGCCGGGGCCGCGCGCGACTACGTGCTCGGCGTCAAGGCAGTCAATGGGCGTGGCGAGGTCATCAAGAGCGGAGGGCGGGTGATGAAGAACGTCACCGGCTACGATATTTCCAGGGCGCTGGCCGGCTCCTGGGGAACGCTCGCCATCATGACCGAGATTTCCCTCAAAGTGCTGCCGGCGCAGCGCGAGGTCCGCACCATTGTCTGTTTCGGTCTGCCGGACGCGACCGGGGTCGAGGCTATGTGTCTGGCCATGGACACGCCCTTCGAGGTCTCCGGCGCGGTGCATATGCATCCAGGCCTCACCACGGCACATTCTCATGCGGATATTTCAGGTTCAGGGGTCTCGGTCACGGCGATACGGGTGGAAAATTTTCCGGCCGCGGCCCGCTATCGGGCGAGCCGCCTGAGACAGGCGCTCGCCGCCTATGGTCCGGCGCTCGAACTCGACACGGCGGCGAGCCGGGTGTTCTGGCATGAGATCAGAACCCTCAAGATGTTCCAGGGGACCAAGACACCTCTGTGGCGCATCGGCACCACGCCGCAAGGCGCCTCGAAGCTTATCGCGGCGCTTGCGCGCAAGATCGAGGTGAGCGCCCTTTACGACTGGTCGGGCGGCCTGATCTGGCTCGGCACGCCACCGCTCACCGATGCCGGCGCGGTCGAGGTTCGCCGCACGATTGCCGAATTGGGCGGCCATGCCACATTGATCCGCGCCGATGCGCCGACGCGGGGGGCGATCGACATCTTCCAGCCGCTCGATCAGCCCCTCATGGCGCTGACGGCGAAGCTCAAACAGGCTTTCGACCCGGCCGGCATTCTCAACCCGGGACGCATGTATCAGGGACTCTAGGCGCGTCATGCAGACCAACTTCAACCCCGTCCAGCTTTCCGATCCGACCGTCGCCCGCGCCGACGAGCTGTTACGCCGCTGCGTTCATTGCGGACTATGCACGGCGACCTGCCCGACCTATGTGCTGACCGGCGATGAACGCGACAGTCCGCGCGGCCGCATCTATCTGATGAAGCAGATGTTCGAGCGGCGCGAGGTCACGCCGTCGATGACCTATCATCTCGACCGCTGCCTCTCCTGCTTCTCGTGCATGACCGCCTGCCCGAGCGGCGTGGATTACATGCACCTGCTCGATATTGCCCAGACGCAGCTCGAGAAGAAGGGCCATCGTTCTCTTGCACAGAATCTGTGGCGCTGGTTCCTGAGCAAGGTGCTGCCCTATCCGCGCCGGTTCCGATTCGCGATGATGATGGGTTGGCTGGTCAAGCCGTTCACCGGGCTGTTCGCCGCCCTTCGCTTGAACCGCGTGGTTGCCGCGCTCGATTTGGTGCCGGCCAACGCGCCTAAGCTCAAAGTCATCGGTGCGCGATCGGCGATCGCTGCGGGCACGACCAAGCGCAAGCGCGTGGCGCTGGTGCTCGGCTGCGTGCAGCGCGTTCTCGCGCCGCAATACACCGTCGCCGCCATCAGGCTGCTCAAGCGCCACGGCGTTGACGTGGCGGTGGTCAAGGACGAAGGATGCTGCGGCGCTCTCGTGCATCAGCTCGGACGCGATGAGGCGGCACGTGACCAGGCGCGCCGCAATATCGACGCCTGGACCGCGGCCATGCGCGAACATCTGTTCGATGCGATCGTCGTCACCGCTTCGGGCTGCGGCACCATGGTCAAGGATTACGGCAATCTGCTCGCACGCGACCGCGGCTATGCCGAGCGCGCCGCCTTTGTCGCCGGGCTTGCCCGCGACATCACCGAGATGATCGCCGAAGTCGGTCTCGCGCCGCCGGTGATGTGGACGGGACTGCGCGTCGCCTATCATGCGCCATGCTCGCTGCAGCATGGGCAACGACTCGATCAATTGCCGCTGACCCTGCTCGACGAAGCGGGCTATGCGGTCACCGAAATTCCGGAAGGGCATCTCTGTTGCGGTTCGGCCGGCACCTACAATATGCTCGAGCCGAAACTCGCTACGGAGCTGCGCGAGCGGAAGCTTGCCAATATCGCCAGCGTCGCCCCCGACGTGATCGCCACCGGCAATATCGGCTGCGTGACCCAGCTCGAAGCGGGCGCGGGCGTCCCCTTCGTGCATACGATCGAGCTGCTCGATTGGGCGACCGGCGGCCCGTGTCCGCCGGCACTGGTGCGGGCGGGGATGAAGAACCGTGCCCATCCGGTCGAGGCCCTGGTCGAAATGGCCAAGGAAGGCCTGCTGGTCGATTAACCTCGTATGCATTGTTTGCTAACGGTTGATGGGCTAGAACGCGGCACGTTTTAAGAGCCGTCCTCCCATGAGCAAGAAAGACGCGAGCGCCCGCCCCGAGGCCCGCCTGCCGAAGGGGCTTTTCGATATTTCCGCGCAGGAGATCCGCGCGACCGGCGAAATGCTGCGCGTCATCCAGGGGGTTTTCGAGTCCTACGGTTTCGAGCCGCTGGATACGCCGGCCATCGAATATACCGACGCACTCGGCAAGTTCCTGCCCGACCAGGACCGGCCCAACGAGGGCGTGTTCTCCTTCAAAGACGACGACGAGCAATGGCTGTCGCTGCGCTACGATCTGACGGCGCCGCTCGCCCGCTACGTGGCGGAGAATTATCAGAACCTGCCGAAGCCCTTCCGCCGCTATCAGGCAGGACCGGTGTGGCGCAACGAGAAGCCGGGTCCGGGCCGCTTCCGCCAGTTCACCCAGTTCGACGCCGACACGGTCGGCGCGTCATCGGTCGCGGCGGACGCCGAGTTGTGCATGCTCGCCGCCGACACGCTGGAAGCTCTAGGCGTCCCGCGCGGGCAATATGTGGTCAAGGTCGGTAATCGCAAGATTCTCGACGGGGTGTTCGAGTCGATTGGATTGAATTCGAACGATACGAGCAAACACCTCGCCGTGCTGCGCGCCATCGACAAGCTGGATCGGTTGGGCGTCGAAGGTGTCCGCGCGCTACTCGGTAAAGGCCGCAAGGATGAGTCCGGCGACTACACCAAAGGCGCAAACCTCGACGCGAAGGTTATCGATTCCGTTATTGGTTTCGTAACGTCGGATGAACTGCCGGCGCGCGGTGCCATCGGCGAGGAAGGACGCGCCGAATTGGCTGAAATGGATCGTCTGTTTAAAGCATCGGAGTTCGGGAATGATCGGGTCAAGTTCGATCCATCAGTCGTACGTGGGCTCGAATATTACACCGGGCCGGTGTTCGAGGCCGAGCTGCTCGCGCCGATCAAAGACGAACGCGGGCAACTCATCCGCATCGGTTCGGTGGTGAGCGGCGGACGCTATGACGGGCTGGTGGAACGCTTCACCGGCGAGAAGGTGCCGGCGACCGGCATTTCCATCGGCGTGTCGCGGCTGCTGTTCGGCCTGCAGCGTCTCGGGTCATATAAAGAAAGCGCATCGCAAGGCCCGGTCGTGGTGCTGGTGCTCGACCGCGACCGCATCGCCGACTACCAGAAAATGACGCAAGCGCTTCGCCAAGCGAACATCCGCGCCGAGATGTATCTTGGCGAAAGCGGCATGAAGGCGCAGATGAAATATGCCGACAAGCGTGGGAGTCCGTGCGTGGTCATCCAGGGCGGCGACGAGAAGGCAAAGGGCGAGGTGCAGATCAAGGACCTCATCCTCGGCGCCACGCTCACCTCGATCGAGAATCGCGAGGAGTATCTGAAGAAGCAGGCCGAGGCGCAGTTCGCCGTGCCTGAAACCGATCTGGTCGAAGCGGTCCGCCGCGTCCTCTCCCGTCATCAAGCCTGAAGCCATGACCGCTGAATCGGCGAAAGAATTCGAGGCTCTCGAAGCGCAAGCCCGCGCGCTGCTCGACCTGTTCGCGCGCGCGGGCTACGAGCCGGTTGCGCCCTCGATCATCCAGCCGGCCGGGATGTTCCTCGACCGCGTCGGCGAATCGATCCGCGGCCGCACCTATGTGTTCACCGATCTCGCCGGCGACGAGCTTTGCCTGCGCCCCGATCTGACCGTGCCGGTGTCGCGGCTTTATCTCGAGCGGCACCCCGATGCCGAGACGCCGGCACGCTATTGCTATAACGGCCCGGCCTTCCGCTTTCAGCCGCAAGGGCGCAGCCGGACGCGACCGCGCGAATTCCGCCAGGCCGGCATCGAGTGTTTCGGCGTGACCGACCGTGAGAGCGCCGATGTCGAGATCGTGAGCCTCGCCGTCGACGCCGTGGCCCGCGCCGGTCTCAACGATGCGCGTCTGCGCTTCGGCTGCATCGCTCTGTTCTATGCGCTGCTCGATGCGCTGGCGCTGCCCGAGCGCTGGCGTCTGAAGCTCCGTCACTATTTCTGGCGGCCGCCGGTGTTTCATGCGCTGCTCACGCGCCTCGCCAAGGGCGAGCGGCCCGACGAGAACGGCACAGCGGCGTCTCTGGCCCAATCGCTTGCCGACAAATCGCCAGACGAGGCGGAAGAGCTGGTCGCCGCTTTTCTCGAAGTGCAGGGACTGCCGCTCTCGGGCAACCGCACGCTCGGCGAGATCGCCGAGCGCCTGCTCGACCACGCCGCCGATCTTCGGTCGGAACCGTTGCCGAAAGAGGTCGCCACCGTGATCGATTACTATCTTGCGGTCTCCGGCCCGCTGCCGGAGGCGGTGGAGCGCGTGGCTCTGATCGCCAAGGGCGCGGGTCTCGACATGGCCACGCCGCTCGATGCCTTGGCGTGCCGCTTCGACCGTCTGCAAGAGAGCGGCATCGATTTGGACGAGGCCATGTTCGCCACCGAGTTCGGCCGTGACTTCGAATATTATTCGGGCCTCGTGTTCCAGATCGAGGCGCCAGGCAACGGCACCGAACCCGTCGCCGGCGGCGGCCGCTATGACGGGCTGCTCGAGGCGCTTGGCGCGCCGCGAGAGGTTCCGGCGGTTGGCGCGGCGATCCACACCGAACGCCTGCTCGCCGCCGTGGAGAGGGGCTCGTGATGGCGGCGAAGCTCACCATTGCCGTGCCTTCCAAGGGGCGCCTCAAGGATCAGGTCGAGGATGTGCTCCGCCGCGCCGGGCTGATCTTGCGCAAGACGGGGCATGAACGCGGCTATCGCGGCGCGCTCGAGGGTCTCGACCTGAACGGTCTCGATCTTGACGGCGTCGAGGTGGAGTTCACCTCCGCGGCCGAGATCGTGCACCTCTTAAGGACCGGCCGCGTGCATCTCGGCATTACCGGCGAGGATCTGGTCCGCGAGATGCTGGCGGACGTCGAAGCCACGGTCGAGTTCCTCAATCCCCTCGGCATCGGCCGGGCCGACGTCGTGGTTGCGGTTCCCGATTGCTGGCTCGATGTCGTGGCCATGGCCGACCTCGAGGATGTCGCCGCGCAATTCTCGCGCACGCATGGCCGGCGTCTCCGCGTCGCCACTAAATATATGAATCTGACCCGGCGCTTCTTCGCCAGCCACGGGGTCGCGGGCTATCGCATCGTGGAAAGCGTGGGCGCCACCGAAGCCACGCCTGCGGCGGGAACGGCCGAGCTGATCGTCGATATCACCACCACCGGCACGACGCTCCGCGCCAATCATCTGAAGGTGCTGAGGGACGGGTTGATCCTGACGTCGCAGGCGCGTCTTTTCGCCGCGCGCGAAGCGACATGGGGACCCGAGGCGGCAAAGCTCCGCGACGCCATCGTCGCCAAACTGCCGGCTTAGCAAAAGAAAAAGGGCCGCTCCGGGGAGCGGCCCTTGTCTCATTGGAAGCGCGGCGAGCGCGGACTACATCATGTCCATGCCGCCCATGCCGCCGCCATGCGGCATATGGGCATGGCCGTCGCCACCCTTCTTGGGCGCCTCGGCGACACCGGCTTCGGTGGTAACGAGCAGGCCGGCCACCGACGCGGCATCCTGCAACGCGGTACGCACCACCTTGGCGGGGTCGATAATGCCCTTGGCGATCAGGTCGACATATTCATCGTTCTGCGCGTCATAGCCGTAAGACGCCGATTTCTGATCGAGGATCTTGCCGACCACGATCGAACCCTCGACGCCTGCGTTCTCGGCGATCTGCCGGATGGGCGATTGCAGGGCGCGGCGCACGATATTGACGCCGGCCTCCTGGTCGTCGTTGTCGCCCTTGGTCTTGAGCGCCTTGGAGGCCCAGAGCAGCGCCACGCCGCCGCCCGGCACGATGCCTTCCTCGACCGCGGCACGGGTCGCGTTCAGAGCATCGTCGACACGGTCCTTCTTCTCCTTCACCTCGATCTCGGTGGCGCCGCCGACCTTGATCACCGCCACGCCGCCGGCGAGCTTCGCCAGCCGCTCTTGCAGCTTCTCGCGGTCATAGTCCGAGGTGGTCTCCTCGATCTGCGCCTTGATCTGGCCGATACGGGCCTGGATGTCGGCTTTCTTGCCCGCACCGTCCACGATGGTGGTGTCGTCCTTGGTGATGACGACCTTCTTGGCCGTGCCGAGCATTTTCACCGTTACGTTCTCGAGCTTGATGCCGAGATCCTCGGAGATCATCTCGCCGCCGGTCAGCACGGCGATATCCTGCAACATTGCCTTGCGGCGGTCGCCGAAGCCCGGCGCCTTGACCGCAGCAACCTTCAAGCCGCCGCGCAGCTTGTTGACCACAAGCGTCGCAAGCGCCTCGCCCTCGACGTCCTCGGCGATGACGAGCAGGGGCTTGCCCGATTGCACCACCGCCTCGAGCAGCGGCAGCATGGTTTGCAGGCCTGACAGCTTCTTCTCGTAGATGAGGATGTACGGGCTCTCGAGCTCGGCCACCATCTTCTCGGCATTGGTGATGAAATAAGGGGAGATGTAACCGCGGTCGAACTGCATGCCCTCGACCACTTCGAGCTCGCTGTCGAGGCTCTTGGCCTCTTCGACGGTGATCACGCCCTCATTGCCGACCTTCTGCATGGCCTCGGCGATCATGTCGCCGATCGCCTTCTCGCCGTTGGCGGAGATGGTGCCGACCTGGGCGATCTCGGAGGAGCCGCTCACCTTTTTCGACTGCTTCTTGATGGCGTCGACCACCTCGATAACGGCTTTGTCGATGCCGCGCTTCAGATCCATCGGGTTCATGCCGGCGGCAACCGCTTTCAGCCCTTCGCGCACGATGGCCTGAGCGAGCACCGTGGCGGTGGTGGTGCCGTCACCCGCGGTGTCGTTGGTCTTCTGCGCGACTTCCTTCAGCATTTGCGCGCCCATGTTCTCGAACTTGTCCTCAAGCTCGATCTCCTTGGCGACGGTGACGCCGTCCTTGGTCGAACGCGGCGCGCCGAAGGATTTTTCCAGGATGACGTTGCGGCCCTTGGGTCCGAGCGTAATCTTGACGGCGTTGGAGAGAATATCGGCGCCGCGCATCATGCGTTCACGCGCGTCGGCGGCAAATTTTACGTCTTTAGCGGCCATTGGAAATTGCTCCTTGGGAATTCAGGGGAATAGGGAAGGGTTCAGCCGAGGATGCCCATGATGTCGGACTCCTTCATGATGAGGAGTTCATCGCCGTCGATCTTGACCTCGGTGCCAGACCATTTGCCGAACAGCACCTTGTCGCCGGGCTTGACGCCCATAGGCTGCAGTTTGCCGTCCTCGCCGCGCATGCCGGGACCGGCGGCAACCACCTGACCGGTCTGCGGCTTCTCGGCGGCGGTGTCGGGAATGATGATGCCGCCTTTGGTCTTGGACTCCTCCTCGAGCCGCTTGACCACCACGCGGTCGTGCAACGGTTTGAATTTCATGGGGTTTTCTCCAGGATTAGGGACAAAAAAGAATGGGTCGGCCCGTGCCTGGCACTCATGAAAAGCGAGTGCCAAGGCTCGCGCAGGAGATACTGTCGCCCCCAATGCCTGTCAAGGTAGAGACCGGGCTTTAACTTAAGGCGCGGTGCGACGGCCGAACGACTGGACGTAGTCGGCTGAGCGCAAGTTGAAGATCGAATTATTCCTACACCTGCCAGGACGTTGGCGGCTTGGCGTCCCCTTTCCCGGCTGCTATCAACAGATGGGGACCGGATTGCCGTAGCGGGCGTGGTTTGTCGCTCATTCCGGCAGGCGTGGAGGCGAGGGAGAATTGCAGGCGCGTTACACCATGACGGATAGCGCTCCTTCAGGAGGGCTCGGCTTGCTCGATCTGGTTGTACTGATCGCCATGGCGGTGACCGCGGTGGCTTTCGCCGCGGGTCTCCATATCCAGGCCGGTCTGCCGTTGCTCGCATCCATCATCGCCGGAGCGGCACTCTATCTCGTCGCGGCCGCCTCCTATCTCTTTATCGCGCGCGCCTCCCAGGGCAGCGACGCCGGCCACCTGGACCAGCTCGAAGGGGCCCTGGAGATCATCGATTCCAGCCTGCAGCGCATCGATCGTGTCGAGACCGACGTCGCCCGCCTCGATCCTAAGCGCATCGAGCAACTCGCCTCCGAACTGGAAAGCGTGCATGCCCGGATCGAAGGGCTGCGTACCGATCTCCAGGTGGAGACGGACAATCAGCGGGACAGAATCACCAAGGACCTCGGCATGCTCGAGGGCCTGATCAAGCAGCTCTCTCATGACCTGACGGGAGGAGCCGCACTCGGCACATCGAGCGCTACCCTAACCGGTGCTGCGACCATGCCGGAACCTGGCGCGCCTGCGGCCGAGCGAGAGGATGAGGCCGCCGAGGACGGAGAGATCGTCATCGATAAGGAGATCGAAACGGTGATCGCGGCGGTCGCCGACATCCTGGATGGAGGAGAGGACACTGAAACCGCCGACACCGAGCAGGTCGTGACGGTGACAGAGATGGTGGAGGTCGAGACTGTGACAGTCTCCGAGGCGGCCGGCCCTGCGCCCACCACCACAGTCGAGCGGGGCATGATCGGCACTTTGCAGGAGGCAATCGAGGCCGGCCGCGTCGATCTTTATGTCCGGCCGATCGTCAGCTTGCCCACGCGCAAGCTCCGGTACTACGAAAGCGTCACCCGCATCAGAAATGCCGCCGACGAGTTGATGCTTCCCAGTGTCTATATTCAGGAAGCGGAAAATGCCGGCATGATGCCGCTCATCGATAATGTGCTGCTGGTAAAGAGCGTGCAGATGTTGCGGCGGCGCCGCCCAGACTCGAAGATCAAAGGCGTGTTCTGCAACATCTCAGCGCAGTCGCTGCTCGATCCGGATTACTTCCCCGAACTGGTCGTGTTCCTGGAGGAAAATGGCGGGATCAGCGACAATCTGGTCTTCGAATTGCGTCAGCCCGAAATCATGGGGCTGACACGCGGGCAACTCGGCGCACTCGATACGCTCGGCGCGCTCGGCTTCAATTTCTCGCTCGATCATATCGTCGATCTAGACATCGACTTTATCGAGCTCAGCGACCGCTATTTCCGCTTCCTCAAGCTCGATGCGCCGACCTTTTTCGAGGGCATGCAAGAGAAAGGAGCGCCGCTGCCTCCACCCGACATGGTGCGTTACCTCGAGGGCTTCGGCCTTCAGCTCATCGTGGATAAGGTTGAGGACGAGAGGGCCGTGGCGCGGCTCGTCGATGCGGGTGTCGAGCTGGCCGAAGGCAGTCTGTTCGGTGAGCCGAAACAAGTGACGTCTGATTTTCTCCAAGAGCTCGAAGCGGCGGACACGGCATAAAAAAGCCGCGCCCTTGCGGGCGCGGCGAAACTTTCTGACGGTCGGTAGGCTTACTGGCCCTGACCCATGTCCTCTTCCATGGCTTTTTCTTCAGCGTCCATGGCGCCTTCCTTGGCGCCTTCCTTCGGAGCCGCGGGTGCAGGTTTTGACTCTTGCATCGAGTCGGATTGGACCTCATCAGGCCGCATATCCTCTTCGACCGCTTGCGTTTCCATGTCCTCGGCGGCATAGGCCGGGACGATAAAAGCAAAACCGCCTAGAAGGCAGGCAATCGAACCCGCCTTGATGAGCGCATTCAACATCTTTTCCTCCTTGAACTAAATCTCGCTGCCGATCGTCCTATACGGAAACCGGCTACTGCTTTTCTTCCGGTCCCCCCATATCCCGTTCGATTTCCTCCTCGCCGATATCCTCACCTGCGGGCGCGGCGGGTGCACCTTCAGGCATAGCCTCTTTTTCTGATGGTCCGGGAGCCATTCCGTCGGGGCTCATACTCTCCTCGACCGCTTTCTCCTCGGTATCATCATCGGCAGCATAAACATAAGTAGGTCCGGCCAAAGCGAGGCCGACAACGCAGGCTATCGCACTCGCTTTGATGAGCGCATAAGACATGTTTTCCTCCTTGGACTGAAATTCCCCTGCCAGTGACATCTAACGCCTTGAAAGGTGCCTCTGCAAGCTTCGGCTTTAGACACGTCAATCAAACCTGGGCCGGCCACTACCGGCCTCTATCCCGAGTTCAACGCGATCAAGGGCTTAGTCGTTCCCAAGCGCTCCTGGGCTCGCCTAGATTGTAAGGTTACGAGGGCTCATTTGATTGAACGGGAGCAGCCCCCCAAGGCTGTAATCCGGTTGTCGGGTTGACCCTTAATGAGGGAGCCTCTAACCGGGCGCCATGAGCCTCGCCATACCCGCCATTCCCGTTATTGCTTCGATCAAGGAGCTTGGCGGCCGCTACCGTGCCTGGCTGGTCGATATTTGGGGCGTGATGCATAACGGTCGCCGCGCCTTTCCGCAGGCCGTCGCCGCGACGCAAGCGTTTCGCGCGTCCGGCGGCATCGTCGTCCTGCTCTCCAACTCGCCGCGACCGAGCGGGAGTGTGCACCAGCAGCTTCGAGGGCTCGGTGTCCCAGATGATGCTTATGATGCGACAGTTACCTCGGGCGATCTCACCCGGTATGAGCTCGGCAAGCACAAGGGCGCGCGCGTGTTTCATCTCGGCCCTGAGCGCGATCTGCCAATCTTCGCCGGGATCGACATGAAGTTGGTCGGTCCTGAGGCTGCGGAACTCATCGTCTGCACCGGCCTGTTCGACGACGAGACCGAAACGCCTGACGATTATGTAGAGATGCTGGGCAAACTTGCCGGGCGTTCACTGCCCATGATCTGCGCCAACCCCGATCATCTGGTAGAGCGCGGGTCGAGCCTGGTCTATTGCGCGGGCGCGCTCGCCGCAGTCTATGAGAGAGCAGGCGGCAATGTGATTTATGCCGGCAAGCCGTTTCCGCCCGTCTATGATCTGGCGTTGGAGACGATCGGCGAATTAGCGGGAAAACCCGTAGCCAGGAATGACATCCTGGCCATCGGCGATGGCGTCAACACCGACATCGCCGGAGCTGCCGATGCCGGCATCGATTCCGTATTCGTGGCGAGCGGCTTGCACGTCCCGACATCGTCCGAGGACGAAGAGCTTGACGAGCGGCATCTTGCCGAGCTGTTCGCGCCGGCCAAGCGGCGTCCGCTCGGCGCCATTCGCGCGCTAATCTGGTAGTTGGTCGGCGAACATGTCGTCGATCTTCGACTTGAGCGTCGCCGCGTTGACGGGCTTGACGATATAGGTGTTCGCCCCGGCCTTCTTGGCCTCGATCACCTTCTCGACCCTGGCTTCCGCTGTGACCATGATGAAGGGGGTATGCGCCAGATGGTCGTCGGAGCGCACTTCGCGCAGCAGCTCATAACCGCTCATCGGCGCCATGTGCCAGTCGGAGATGACGAGGCCATAGTCTTTCTGCCGCATCATGTCGAGCGCGGCGCTGCCGTCATTCGCTTCATCGATGCTGACGAAACCGAGCTGCCGCAAAAGATTGCGAATGATCTGAACCATGGTCTGGTAGTCGTCGACCACCAGCACCTTCATGTTGCGATCGACTGCCATGCTTTCCCCTCCGCCCAAGGGCTCGCCTCTCGATCCGAACCTAAGTCTCGCGCCGTGAAGGGAGGGTTAAGTTCAACCGCCACGGGGCTTTTTCCGCCGCGTGGTTAATAGGCGGTGGACTTGTTGCGGTGCAGCAATGGCTTCGCTATTTTGCCCCGACATATCAGGGGGAGCAGGGACATCACATGCGCATGACCACCAACGGCAAGACCGGCCTCGGCCACGGCTATTATCTCGAAGACCTGTCAGTCGGTATGGAGACCACCGTCTCCAAGACCATCTCCGACGCCGACGTGCAGACATTCGCCGGCCTGTCCGGCGACATCAATCCGGTGCATCTCGACGACGATTTCGCCGCGGGCACCATCTTCAAAAAGCGTATCGCCCACGGCTTCCTCACCGGCAGCCTGTTCTCCACCGCGCTCGGTACCAAGCTGCCGGGTCCGGGCAGCATCTACCTTTCACAAGCGCTCAAATTCCGCGCGCCCGTGTATATTGGCGACGAGGTCGTGGCCACGGTGCGTGTCACCGCCATAGACCCTGACAAAGCCCGCGTGACCCTTGCCTGCGATTGCTCCGTGAACGGCAAGACCGTACTCGAAGGCGACGCAGTGGTGATGGTCGACCGCCGGGCGCCGCGCCAATAGTGGCAGGCGAAGGATGCACGATGGACGTTGTCCGCTTTCGGCGGGAAGTGCCGCCGTCCCTCAAAGGCGCGGTGCTGGCCATCGGCAATTTCGACGGGGTGCATCGCGGCCACCAGGCGGTTCTTGCCGAAGCGAAACGCATCGCCGCGGTTGAAGGCTTGCGCGCGGGCGCGGTGCTGTTCGATCCGCATCCGCGCGAATTCTTCGAGCCGGACAAGCCGTTCTTCCGCTTGACGCCGTTGCCCTTGAAGCTCGAACTGCTTGAAGCTTTCGGTCTCGATCAGGCCTTCGTCATCGATTTCAACGCGGAGCTTGCCGGCTTGAGCGCGGACGACTTCGCCACGGACGTTGTGGGGAAGGGGCTTGGCGCTTCTCATATTGTGGTCGGTCACGACTTCACCTACGGCAAGGGCCGCACCGGCAGCGTTGAGCAACTGGCGGCGCTCGGACGCGTGCTCGGCTTCGGCGTCGATGTGGTGGCGCCGGTCGGCATGGGCGATGTCGTGTTCTCCTCTAGCAAGATCCGCGATCATCTTCGCCAGGGCGAAGTGCGGGAGGCGGCGGAGCAGCTCGGTTATTGGTGGCGCGTGCGCGGTCAGGTGGAGAAGGGCGCGGGCCGCGGCAAGGATCTCGGCTTTCCCACGCTCAACCTCGCGCTCACCCCCGGCCAGGGTATTCGCCACGGGATCTATGCCATGCGCGTCTTCCATGACGGGCGGCGCTTTGGCGCGGCCGGCTATGTCGGCCCGCGTCCCACCTTCGGCGAGGACCGGCCGGTACTCGAAGCCTATCTCCTCGATTTCGCCGGCGACCTTTACGGCGAGGAGGTGGAGGTCGAGTTGCTCGCTTTCCTCCGCCCAGACCAGACTTTCACCGATGGACCCTCGCTCGCCGCGCAGATGGGCAAGGACGTGGAGGCCGCGCGCGTGGTGCTTGGCCGGATCGAGGCCGACGACAAGATGCGCCGGTTTCCCCTAGGCAAGGCGCTGGCACTGGATTGTCAGGAGACCGGTTGCTAAGAACCCGAGATTCGGGGCGGCGCGGGACCTAAGGCCAATGGCGAAAAAGACCGAAAAACCGGCCGCCAAGTCCGGGCGGGACTGGAGCGAGACCCTATTCTTGCCCAAGACGGATTTTCCCATGAAGGCCGGATTGCCCGAGCGCGAGCCCGAGTTGCTCAAGCGCTGGGCGACGCTTCGCCTTTATGAACGCCTGCGCGAGGAAACGAAGGGGCGGCCGAAATTCATCCTGCATGACGGGCCGCCTTACGCCAACGGCTCGATCCATATCGGCACGGGGCTCAACAAGATCCTCAAGGATGTGATCAACCGCTCACAGGCGATGATGGGCCGGTGCGCGAATTACGTACCGGGCTGGGACTGTCACGGGCTGCCGATCGAGTGGAAGGTCGAGGAGGAGCATTACCGCGCCAAGGGCAAAGCGAAGCCCGACCTGTCTGACTCTGACGCGATGATCGCCTTCCGCGCTGAGTGCCGCGCCTATGCCGAGCATTGGCTCAACGTGCAGCGCGAGGAGTTCAAGCGGCTCGGCGTGATCGGCGATTGGGACCATCCCTACACCACCATGAGCTACGACGCGGAAGCGACCATCGCTGCCGAGCTGATGAAGTTCGCCATGAACGGGTTGCTCTATCGCGGCTCTAAGCCGGTGATGTGGTCGGTGGTCGAGCGCACCGCTCTGGCTGAGGCTGAAGTCGAATATGACGAGATCGAAAGCCCCGCCATCTGGGTGAAGTTTCCTGTCAGCGCGCTGGGAGCCAGCATTGTCATCTGGACGACGACGCCGTGGACCATTCCCGGCAACCGCGCCATCAGCTATTCGGAATCTATCCCTTACGGATTGTATGAGGTCACGGCTGCACCGACGGAGAATTGGGCAAAAATCGGTGAGCGATTAGTGCTTGCCGATGTACTCGCCGAAAACGTGAAACAAGCCGCCCGTATCGAAGCGTGGGAACGGTTGGGCGATGTCTCGGCAGAAATGCTCAAAACCTCGCTAGCCGCGCATCCCCTGCGCGGGCAGGGCTATGACTTCGATGTGCCGCTGCTTGCGGGCGAGCATGTCACCGAGGATACCGGCACGGGCTTCGTGCACACGGCGCCGGGACACGGCACCGAGGATTTCGAGATTTGGGAGGAGAACCGCGCGCAACTCGAAAAGCGCGGCATCGACACAAAAATTCCATTCACCGTCGATGAAGCCGGCTTCTTCACCAAGGACGCGCCGGGCTTTGCCGGCAAGCGCGTGGTCGACGACAAAGGCAAATTCGGCGACGCCAACGAGGCGGTGATCAAGGCGCTGATCGAGGCTGGTGCGCTGATCGCCCGCGCGCGCCACAAACACGACTATCCGCATTCCTGGCGCTCGAAGAAGCCGGTGATCTTCCGCGCCACGCCGCAATGGTTCATCGCCATGGATAAAGGCGATGAGACATTGCGCAACCGCGCGCTTGCGGCCATCGGCGACACGCGCTGGGTACCGCCGCAAGGGCAGAACCGCATCACCGGCATGATCGACACGCGGCCCGACTGGGTGGTGTCGCGCCAGCGCGCCTGGGGCGTGCCGATCACCGTGTTCGTGCATAGAGAGAGTGGCGAGGTCATTCCCCGCGCCGGCTTCGCCAAGTCGGACGCATTGATCAACCGCATCGTCGAAGCGTTCAAACAGGAAGGCGCGGACGCCTGGTTCAAGCAGGGCGCGCGCGAGCGCTTCCTGCAAGGCATCGTCGACAATCCCGCCGACTGGGAGAAGGTCGACGATATTCTCGACGTGTGGTTCGATTCAGGCTCGACGCACGCTTTCGTGCTGGAACAGCGCCCCGACCTCAAATGGCCGGCCGATCTTTATCTCGAAGGCTCCGACCAGCATCGCGGCTGGTTCCAGTCCTCGCTCCTGGAAGCGTGCGGCACACGCGGCCGCGCCCCCTATGACGCGGTGGTGACGCATGGCTTCGTGGTGGACGAGGACGGGCGCAAGATGTCCAAATCGCTCGGCAACGTGGTGGCGCCGCAAGACGTGATGCGCCAGTCCGGCGCCGAGATTCTGCGGCTGTGGGCCATGAGCTCCGACTATGCCGAGGATCTGCGCATCGGTCCCGACATCATCAAAGCCAATGTCGAATCCTATCGCAAACTCAGGAACACGCTGCGCTTCCTGCTCGGCAATCTCGCCCATTATGAGCCGGACCTTGCCGTGCAGCGCGCGCAAATGCCTGAGCTTGAGCGTTACATGCTGTCACGGCTTGCCGAGCTCGATCGGGTGGTGCGCGAGGGCTATCGGGATTTCGATTTCAAGCGCATCTTCCACACGCTGCTCAATTTCTGCGTCAACGATCTCTCGGCGTTCTATTTCGACATCCGCAAGGACGTGCTCTATTGCGACCCTTATGACAGCGTGACGCGGCGTGCTTCGCTCACCGTGCTCGATCATCTGTTCTCGGCGCTGACCGCGTGGCTTGCGCCGATGCTTGCCTTCACCATGGAGGAAGCGTGGCTGAACCGCTTCCCAGGCGACGAGGCCTCGGTGCATCTGCGTCAGTTCCCGGAAATTCCGCGCGACTGGCAGGACGCGAAACTCAGCGAGAAATGGCGGAAAGTACGTGCTGTGCGCCGCGTGGTGACCGGCGCGCTCGAGATCGAGCGCAAAGAAGGCCGCATCGGCTCGAGCCTGGAAGCCGCGCCGGAAATCTACGTTTCCGATGATGATCTGCGCGCGGCACTCGACGGCGTCGATCTCGCCGAGATTGCCATCACCAGCGGCGCCAAGCTGATGGCGGGGGAGGGACCTAAGGACGTCTTCCGTCTCGAAGAGGTGCCGGGGGTGGCGGTGATGTTCGCCCGCGCCGTGGGCAGGAAATGTGCCCGCTCCTGGAAGATCCTGCCTGAGGTCGGCGCCGATCCCGAATTTCCCGACCTCAGCCCGCGCGACGCGGAAGCCGTACGCCAGTTCGACGCCCGCAAAGAAACGGTCGCGTGACCATGGAGCGATTTCGCCACTGGTTCTGGGGACCTCTCTCGCCGCTCGGGCTCGGCATCGCCGCACTCGTGGTGCTGATCGATCAGCTCCACAAAGCCTGGATGCTCCATGTCTACGATATCGCCGCGAGGGGGATGGTCAGGATCACCTCTTTCTTCGACCTCGTGCTCGTTTGGAATCGGGGCATCAGTTACGGCCTGTTCCCCCAGGAGAGCGCGCACGGCCGGCTCGGGCTGATCCTGTTTGCCTTCGTGGCAAGCCTGGCGCTATCGGCCTGGCTCGCCCGCATCTCGACCCGCCTTGCCGCTGCTTCGATCGGTCTGATCATCGGCGGCGCCATCGGCAACGCCATCGACCGCATGGTCCATGGCGCGGTGGCGGATTTCTTCTCGTTTCACGCCTTCGGCTACCAGTGGTATGTGTTCAATATCGCCGATGTCGCCATAGTTGCCGGGGTCGTGGGACTTCTATATGACTCAGTGTTCGGGGGTCACAAAAAGGCCGGAAACCCCCCCAACATATAAGGAAATCCGGGACTTGCCCGGACCTTGAGGGACCGTTGGGGCACCGCCAAACCATAATCCGAGCCGACCGGGCCTTAGGCCTCGCTGTTGCTTGCGCCTGCGCGCTTATCCTTGGCGGCTGCGGCGGCGTTCAGTTCGAGGGTAAGGTCTTCGACTATATGGGCATCTCGGGTGACCGCCAGGAGGGCGATGTGCGCATGAGCGAGCGCCCGCCGCTTCTGTTGCCGCCGAATTCCAAAGCCCTTCCGCAGCCGGGCGCCGTCAACCCGGCCGCTTCGCGCCAGGATTGGCCCGACGATCCCGAGCGGGTGAAGAAGCGCGTCGTCGCGGAGAAGAAGGCTCAGGAGAACAAAGCGGAGGCGGAAGCCAATCCGCTCAATCCCATGGCCGGCAAACCCACACTGCTCGACAAGGTGTTCGCCAGGGAAAAGACAGAGGAAGCGCCGATCGCCGACGTGCCAGAGCCTGATCCCTCCGACCGGGTGCCCGAGGAACGCTCACAGGGCGTAGCATCGTCGCAGCCACCGCTCACGCCGCATGTCCCGCATACGCCGATCGAGGGGGCAGGCCCCTTCGAGGCGACGGGTAAGGACACCTATGGCCGCGTATCCAACCCGACTCAGTCCGGCCAGCCCGGGGTCGGGTTTTGATGCATAAAACCGCGCAAGTCGGTGATGTTGCGCGGATTTAACTTGAAAATCAGAGGTCCAAACCTGAAATGTGGAAGAGCTGCCGCTTGCCCTTTAGCCTAGCGGCTTGACGCTGCTTATTCCCGACCCTTGGCCCGCTCGATGGTGATGTGGATGATCGAACAACTCTCGGCCGTGCTCGATGCGCGCGCCGGCTATGTCCTGGCTTGCGCGAGCCTGGCCTCGCTCGCCGTGGCAATCGCGGTGGACAAGGCCATTCCCGCCGAGCACGTGCAGGAGTTCACGCTCGACAACGGGCTTCAGGTCGTGGTCATTCCCGACCATCGCGCCCCGGTCGTCACCCAGATGATCTGGTACAAGGTCGGCGCCGCCGATGAACCGCCGGGTTCCTCTGGCATCGCCCATTTTCTCGAACATCTGATGTTCAAGGGCACCGAGCGCATCCCAAGCGGCCAGTTCTCCAAGATCATTGCCAAGAATGGCGGCGAGGACAACGCCTTCACCAATCATGACGTCACCGCCTATTTCCAGTGCGTAGCCAAGGACCGCCTGCCCATGGTCATGGAGATGGAGGCCGACCGCATGGCCAATCTCCGCTTGACCGAGGACGATGTCAAAACCGAGCGGGACGTTATTCTCGAGGAGCGGCGCAGCCGCGTCGACAACGATCCGGGCAGCATTCTGCAAGAGCAGATGATGGCCGCGCTCTACGCCAACCATCCTTACGGCATACCCATTATCGGCTGGGAGCATGAGATCAGGGAGCTCGATCGCGACGATGCGCTCACCTATTACCGGCGCTTCTACGCGCCGGAGAATGCCATCCTGATCGTCGGCGGCGATGTCGAACCCGAGGAGGTCAAAAAGCTCGCCGAACAGACCTTCGGCAAATTAAAGCCGCATGGGCCGGTGAGTGTGCGTCAACGCCCGAAGGAACCCGAACATTTCGCGCCGGTGACGGTGACGCTTCAGGATCCGCGCGCCGGCCGCACCACGGTGCAGCGCTATTATCTCTCGCCGAGCTACACGACTGCCGAACCCGGCGAGGCGGAAGCCATCGATCTTTTGATGCGCATCGCGGCCTCGGGTTCCGTCAGCCGCATCTATAAGCACCTCGTGATCGAGCAGAAGAAAGCGGCCAATGCCGGCGGCTGGTATTCCGACACGGGTCTCGATTCGGGCCGACTCGGGCTCTATGCCATCGCCGCCGACGGCGTAGAAGCCGAGGATCTCGAAAAGGGGATCGATGAGGTCATCGAGGATCTGCGCACGAATGGCGTCACCCAGGAAGAACTCGACCGGGCCCGCGCGGCGCAACTCGCCGAATTCGTCTACACCAAAGACAGTGTAGCGCGGCTCGTCCGCCATTACGGCTGGCGGCTTGCGACCGGCATGATCCTCAAGGACGTGGAGGCATGGCCCGACCGGTTGCAGCGCGTCACAACCGACGATATTCGCGACGCGGCCCGCAAGTTCCTCACCGACAAGAATTCGGTCACGGGCATCCTGCTCGTGGCGCCCGACCAGACAAGCCGCATGGACAAACAGCCTGTCCAGACGCCTTCCGGTCGCAAATCGTAACCGCTATGGGGCTCGCATCCTTTCTGCCGCCCATGCTATTGCGGCATGGCTTTTTGCTGGCAGCGGCGCTGCTGGCGTCAACGGCGACAGCTTCGGCGGATAGTTTCATGAAGATTCAGGAGGTGACGAGCCCGGGCGGCATCAAGGCTTGGCTGGTGGAAAGCCATGAAAACCCCCTGATCGCCATGCGCTTCGCCTTTACCGGCGGCGCTAACCAGGACGACAAGGGCAAGGAAGGCCTCTCTTATTTCGTCTCGGGCATGATGGATGAAGGCGCCGGACCCTTCGACTCCGTGGCCTACCAGGAGCGCGAGCAGAGCCTCGCGATGCGCATGGAGTTCGACGCCGCCCGCGATGTCATGCGCGGTTATATCCAGGTGCTCTCCGCTAACAAGGACGAGGCCTTCGAGATGTTGCGCCTCGCGCTGACCGAGGCCCGTTTCGACGAGGACGCGGTCGAGCGCGTGCGTGCCCAGATTCTCGCCACCCTGAAATTCGACGATAACGATCCGGAGACCGTGGCGTCGCTGGCCTGGGACCGGATCGCGTTTCGGGATCATCCATACGGACAGCCCATCAAGGGCACCCAGGAGTCCATCCCCGCCATCACGCGCGACGACCTCAAGGACTACGTGAAGCGCGTCTATGCGCGCGACAGGCTGGTCATATCGGTGGTCGGCGATATCGACGCCGAGACGCTCGGCAAGGCGCTCGATCACATTTTCGGCGGCCTGCCGCTCAATTCGGAGCTTGCGCCTATCGCCGAGGCCGCTCCGCCGCTTGGTCCGACCCGGGAGATCATCGAGATGGACGTGCCGCAATCGGTGGCGCAGTTCGGCCATCGCGGCATCGCCCGCAAAGATGAGGATTTCATCCCGGCCTATATGTTGAATTACATCCTCGGCGGCGGCGGCTTTTCTTCGCGGCTGATGGAGGAAGTGCGCGAGAAGCGGGGGCTCGCCTATTCGGTCTACTCCAATATCTACCCCTATCAGCATGGCTCGGTGTTCGTCGGCAATGTGGCCACCAAGAACGAGGCTCTTGGCCAGTCGCTGGAAGTGATCGAGAGCGAATTGAAACGGCTTGCCGCGCAAGGCCCGACCGAACAGGAGCTCGCCGATGCCAAGAGCTATTTGACCGGCGCCTACGCCTTGAGATTCGATTCTTCATCCAGTATCGCCAACCAGCTGCTGTGGATTCAGATCGAGGATCTCGGCATCGACTACATCAATAAGCGCAATGCATTGATCGAGGCGGTGACGATGGACGATATCAAGCGCGTGGCCAAGCGGCTGATCGACGCCGATCACCTCATCACCACCATTGTCGGCAAGCCGGTACAGACGCCGGCTGTCGTGCCCGCCGGCGCCCCGGGCTAGACTGGTCATCCCGCCTTCGCGGGCATGACGGGCAAAGGGGGGAAGATGCCGTTTACGCAATCCATTGAGGGTTGTCTTGAGGAGAAGATCGGTAGGACCGGTCTGCCGCGAGACACACTCAATGCCTATCTTTTAAGGCTCGAGCCGCGGCTAGAGTCTCTGCGTGAGGAATATGCGCAGACAACGCTGCCTCTGTTGCGCGTGCCGGAATGGCGCGACGATATCGCCGATGCCCGCAAGGCTCTGCAGCGTCTGACGCAAGGGGCGCGCACGCTCGTATTCTTCGGTACCGGCGGGTCGAGCCTCGGCGGCCAGACTTTGGCGCAGCTCGGCGGCTTCGGCATTCCCGGCGACGACAAGCATGGCAGCGAGACACGCCCGCGCGTCCGTTTCTACGACAATCTCGATGCGCGCACGCTCGCTCTTACCCTTGCCGGTCTCGACCTTAAATCAACGCGCTTCGTGGTGATCTCGAAATCAGGTGGCACGCCCGAAACCTTGGTGCAAACCATCGCCGCCCTCGATGCCGTGCGCGCCGCGGGGCTCGAGGCGGAAATCCCCCATCTGTTTCTTGCCGTCACCGAGCCGGAAACTCAGGGCAAGACGAACGGCCTGCGCGCGCTCTGCCGGCATTTCGGCATTCCCACGCTCGATCATCATCCGCAGATCGGCGGACGTTTCTCGGTGCTCATCAATGTCGGGCTGCTACCGGCGCTCGCCAAGAGCCTCGACGTCGAGGCGTTACGCAAAGGTGCCGGCACGGTGATTGCCGCGCTTCTCGATGAGAGACCCGCTGCCGAATTTAAACCTGCGCTTGGCGCCGCGGTCGCGGTCGGTCTTGCCAAGGAACGCGGCATGCGCGTTTCGGTGATGCTGCCTTACAGCGACCGCCTCGCGCGTTTTGCCGCCTGGTATGCCCAGCTCTGGGGCGAAAGCCTCGGCAAGAAGGGCGAGGGGACGACGCCGGTGGCAGCGCTCGGCCCGGTCGATCAGCACAGCCGGCTTCAGCTTTATCTGGACGGCGCGCCGCAGCATCTTGTTACCGTGATCCGCGAGAATTGTGCGGGACGAGGGCCGCTTATGGCGTCCGACCTCGCCAAACTCGCCGGCGCCGACTATCTCGCCGGCCATACCGCCGGCGATTTGGTGGCGGCGCAGCAACGCGCGATCCCCGAGGCGTTGACCGCGGCAGGCCGCCCGGTACGCACCATCGACATCCCCACGCTGGACGAGGCAGCGCTCGGCGCCCTTCTCATGCATTTCATGCTGGAAACCATCCTTGCCGCGCATCTTTTGGGTATCGACCCGTTCGACCAGCCGGCGGTAGAATCGGGTAAAGTGCTGACCCGCCGGTATCTCACCGGCGCGTGACCCGAGGCAGGACATGGCCATACGCCAGCTGCCGCCGAACCTCGTCAATCGCATTGCCGCGGGTGAGGTCGTCGAGCGGCCCGCAAGCGTCGTCAAGGAGTTGATCGAGAACGCCATCGACGCGGGCGCGTCCCGCATCGACGTGACGGTTGCGGGCGGCGGACTTGGCCTGATCCGCGTCGCCGACGATGGCGCCGGCATGGGTCCTGAAGATCTCGCTTTGGCGGTCGAGCGCCATGCCACCTCCAAACTCGCGGGCGACGACCTTAGCTCCATCATCACGCTCGGCTTCCGTGGCGAGGCGCTGCCGTCGATCGGCGCCGTGGCCAGGCTGGAGCTCACAAGCCGGGCGAGAGGTGCGGCTGAGGCTTACGAGATCGCCGTCGATGGCGGGAGAAAATCGAAGCTCAAGCCGGCAGCGCTTAACGCAGGCACGCGAGTCGAGGTGCGAGACCTGTTCTATGCCACGCCTGCGCGTCTCAAATTCATGAAGTCCGAGCGCGCCGAGACGGCGGCGATTGCCGACATGGTCAAGCGGCTGGCGCTGGCGAAGCCCGAGATCGCCTTCACACTCTCTTCGCCCGAGCGTACCAATCTGCGGCTCGAAGCCTGTCAGCCGGGTCCGATCGGTCATGCGCTGGGGCGTCTCGGCCGCATCCTCGGCGAAGATTTCGTGGCTGACGCGCTGCCGGTGCAGGCCGAGCGCGGCGCGATGAAACTCGCAGGCTTTGCCGGTCTGCCCACCCTGCACCGGCCTAACGCGCTGCATCTCTATCTGGTGGTGAATGGCCGTCCGGTGCGCGACAAGCTGCTGGCGGGGACGGTGCGTGCGGCCTATGGCGATCTCGTGCCGCAAGGCCGCTACCCCATGCTCGCATTGTTCCTGGACCTGCCCCCCGAGGAGGTCGATGTGAACGTGCATCCGGCCAAGACGGAACTCAGATTCCGCGACCCGAATATGGTGCGTGCGTTGATCATCGGCGCGCTCAAGGAGGCGCTCGGCGGTGCCGGCCATCGCGCCACCGCGACGCTGTCGCAAGCCGCACTCGGACGCATGCTGCGGCCCGGCGCACCCGCTACGCCAAGCTATGCGCAGCCGCGCAGGCATGACCCGGATGCTTTTGGCTTCGCCGAACGGGCGCAGGCGCCACTCGCCCCGGTCGCAACGCCATCAGCCGACATAAGCGGTCATGACGATACGGAAGAGGGGACCGCCTTCCCGCTCGGCGCGGCGCGGGCGCAAGTGCAGGACATGTTCATCATCGCCGAGACGGGGGACTCCCTCGTCATCATCGACCAGCATGCGGCGCATGAGCGTCTCGTCTATGAGCGCCTGAAGCGGAGCTTCGCCAATGGCGGTCTCGCCAGGCAATTGCTGCTCATTCCCGAAGTTGTCGAGCTCGATGCGGAGGCAGCCTCGCGGCTCACCGCCGCAGCATCCGCACTCGAGCGCCTGGGCCTGGTGATCGAGCCGTTCGGCGCCGCGGCGATTGTGGTGCGCGAAGTGCCCTCGCTGCTCGGTACGGGCAATGTCAAAGGCCTGCTCGCCGACCTTGCCGACCAGCTCGCCGAGGAGGAGGCAGGCGACGGCAGCAATCTTGTCGCCGAGCGCCTCGATCATGTGCTCTCGACCATGGCCTGTCACGGCAGCGTGCGTGCCGGAAGAAGGCTCACGCCGGAGGAAATGAACGCGCTGCTCCGCGACATGGAGAACACGCCGTTCACCGGTCAGTGCAATCACGGCCGCCCGACCTATGTCGAATTGAAGCTCGCCGATATCGAGAAGCTATTTTCCCGGCGTTAGATCCGTTCGCTGTCGAGATGATCGGTGACACAGGCGGCAAGCTGCGCGATCGCGTCGCGCGTGCCGGTCAGCTTGAAGCTCAGCGTCGTGCCCCCCGTGACGATGCGCAGGACCTTGCCCTGGCGCAGCGCCTCGATGACCGGATCGGAATTGGCGAGAGGGATCAGCAAGCCGTGAATATCGACGACCTTCGCCACGGCAGCGATCGGGTCGCGCTGGTCGATCTGCAAGATCATCGCCATGGTTGAGCCCACCGGCAGATCGCGCGCCTCGTCGGCGAGCACCAGTCCCCAGTTGAAATCCTTGGTGATGACGAAGCCAAGCTGGATGTCGTCGCCGGACTGCGCCGTCATGGTGCAGTCGCGGAACTCGCCGTCAGCGTCGTAATTGGCGTTGCCCTGCCATACGCCGGAAGTAAAGCTAGGCTTCTCCGCCGCGGCGGCGAGCGCCACGGCAAGCAACGGCGCTACGAGCAACGCGCGCAAAGTCATGAGTTCCCCGCTCAGTCCCGTCCCGCGCATTAAAGCACAGGCGGGACAAGGCTAAAGCCTAAGATGTAAACGGGCTTAATCTCCCGCACGCGCCAGCGAGATCTCGGTGTTGCCATAGTGGCGCCGGTCGATCTCCTGAAATGGCGCGGTCCAAGCGATTTCGCTGCCTGTGCGCTCTTCCAAGACTGCTACGGCGTCTTTCGCGGTCCATCCACCAGCAACCGCGGCGGCGATGGCCCGTTCGCCAAGCCCCTTGCCATAGGGTGGGTCGCAGAAAATCAGGCTGAAAGGCTTGAGTATCCCGGCCTCGCCGAGCTTGGTCGCATCGCGCCGCCAGATCTTGCTCGCGCCGGTCAGCCCGAACGCCTCGACATTGCGGCGGATGGCGCCGCGGGCCGTGGTGTCTTCCTCGACAAACAGCGCGAAACGGGCGCCACGCGACAGAGCCTCAAGACCGAGCGCACCAGAGCCGGCAAACAGGTCGAGCACACGCGCGCCTTCGAAATCGAAATCCGGCGCGCCATGTTCGAGCACATTGAACAAAGCCTGCCTCACCTTGTCGGAAGTAGGCCGCGTCGCAGCGCCCTTTGGCGCCACAATGGATGCGCCCCTGAATTTCCCGGCGACAATCCTCATCGGCGGCGCGCCTTGCGGCGTTCCCTGGCGGCCTCGCGCAGTCCAAACTCTGCCGCGAGCTTCGCACCAAGTTGATCTTCCAGCACGCGCGGCTTCACCTCTTCGATCGCGCCCGCGGCAAGATCGCCGAGCGCGAACGGCCCGAACGACACGCGGATCAGGCGGTTGACTTCAAGACCGAGATGTTCGGCAAGGCGTTTCACCTCGCGGTTCTTGCCTTCGCGCAAAGCCAGCATCAGCCAGGTATTGGCGCCTTGCATGCGGTCGATCCGCGCCTCGACCGGACCGTAACGCACGCCGTCGATGGTGACACCGGCGCGCAAGCCGTCGAGCGCCTCTTGGCTGACTTTGCCATGCGCGCGGACGCGGTAGCGCCTGAGCCAGCCGGTGCTCGGCAGTTCCAAATGTCTCGCCAGCGCGCCGTCGGTGGTCAGCAGCAACAATCCCTCGGTATTGATGTCGAGCCGTCCCACCGACACCACGCGCGGCAGTCCGGCCGGTAAAGCTTCGAACACGGTCTTGCGGCCTTGCGGATCCTTGTGGCTGGTGAGGAGCCCGCGCGGCTTATGATAGCGCCACAGCCGTACCTCTTGCCCCCGCGGCAGAGGCTTGCCATCGACGGTGATGCTGTCCCCCGGTCCGATTGTGACGGCAGGGGTGGCGAGGACTTTGCCGTTGACCACGACCCGGCCCTGCTCGATCCATTTCTCGGCATCGCGGCGCGAGCAAAGGCCGGCATGGGCGATCGCCTTGGCGATGCGCATGGTCTCAGGCTTGGGCGTAAATGGCTCATTCTTTCGCGCCGCTTGACGCTTGCCTTGTCCTTCGCCCACTTTGCTCCCCATGACGAAGGCGAAGCTTGCAGAAGCGAAGGATGGAAGCAAGGCCGTGCGGCCGATGGCGCTCGCGCTGGCGGAAGCACGTGACGCGCGCGATCGCGGCGAAGTGCCGATCGGCGCGGTGGTGGTAAGCCCAGATGGCGATGTTTTGGCGCGGGCCGGCAACCGCACGCTCGCTCTGAGCGATCCGACGGCTCATGCGGAGCTGCTCGCCATCCGCGAAGCTTGCGCCAGGATCGGCAGCGAACGGCTCACCGATTGCGACCTCTATGTCACGCTCGAGCCCTGCGCCATGTGCGCCGCCGCCATCTCCTTCGCGCGGATCAGGCGGCTTTATTTCGGCGCATCCGATCCGAAGGGTGGCGCGGTCGAACACGGCCCGCGCTTCTTTTCGCAAGCTGCTTGCCATCATGCGCCGGAAGTGATCGGCGGCCTTGACGAGAGCGAAGCCGCGGCGCTGCTGAAGGCGTTTTTCGCCTGCCGCCGCTAGAACTGGAAATAGATGAAGCTCACCGGCGCGCCTTCGCCGACTTCAAGCACGCTGAACACCGCAAGCGCCACGAAACCGATTGCCACGGGCCAACTCGGCTGGATGCGCATGGCCCACTCATAGGTCGGCACCTTGAAGAGCGCGATCGCGCCGGCGATCAGGATGGGCACCAAAGTCGCGGCCGGCCATAGCGCTCCGGGCCCGCCTTGGCCCATCAGGCCTGCGAACATGTTGCCGGCAGCGGTGAGATCGACGGCACGAAACAGGACGAAGAGCAGCACCACGAAGGTGAGGGTGATGGCCCAGGCGGCGAGCGCCGGCAAAGGCGGGCCGTAAACCTGCCAGAAACGGCAGACCAGCAGCCCGATACCGTGCCCCAATCCCCACAGCACGAAGGTCCAGCCGGCGCCGTGCCACAGGCCGCAAAGGCCCATGGTGACCATCGTCGCCCAGATATAGACGGCGACGCCCTCACGGCTGCCGCCGAGCGGGATGTACACATAATCGCGCAGCCAGCGTGACAGAGTGATGTGCCACCGGCGCCAGAAGTCGCGCAAATTCACCGCGCGATAGGGCACGTTGAAATTTACCGGCAGCATGAAGCCGAACATCAACCCAATGCCCATGGCCATGTTGGAATAGGCGGCGAAGTCGAAGAAGATCTGCAGCGCGAAAGCAAGCGAGCCGGCGCTCGCCGCCGAGATTGTCGGTACCGCGCTTGATGCCTCGGCGAATACCGGATCGACGATTGGCGCGAGCTGGTCGGCGATGAAGAATTTCTCGATGAAGCCGATAAGGAAGAGGATCATGCCGCGGCCGATGCGCTCGAACAGACCGGCGCGAAACGGATCGTAGGAAAATTGCGGGATGATCTCGTTGTGCCGCATGATCGGCCCGGCGATCAGATGCGGAAACAGCGCGATGAACAGTCCGAACACCCTTAAGCTGTAACGCGGCGCCGTGCCGCGCAGGCGGTCGACGAGATAGGAAATGAGCTCGAAAGTATAAAAGCTGATGCCGATGGGCAGGATCAGCGAGGCTCTGGCAAATTCGAGCCCGGTCACCTGTTCGAGGATGGTCGCGCCGAAATCGATATATTTGAACAGGCCGAGGACCGAGAGATTGGCGACGACGGCGAAATAAAGCGGCCAGCGCCAATCTTTGCGGATCGCGAGCTCGGCGAGCATCCAGGTCACTATCGTCTGCCCGACAAGCAGCGGAATGAAACGGATGTCCCACCAGCCGTAGAAGACCAGGGAGGCAAAGATCAGCCACCATTCGCGCGCGGCCTGATGGCGGCCGAGTGCGTAAAAAATGCCGACCGCGACCGGCAGGAACAGAAGGATGAATTCCTGGCTGTGAAACAGCATGGTTCTAGACGCCTACGCCTCGGGCCTGATCTCGCTTTGATCGATCCGATTATTCGGGAGTTGGGGAAGCAGTAGCCGCGACAGGTCCGGCCAGATAATGAAAATCGCCGTTGGGATCGTCCTTGCCGGTGGCAATAGCCTGCCCGATGTCTTGGACAATGCGCTCGGCGATTGGAAGCCGGTAGTGCAAGGGATCCCAATAATTGTCGTCGTTCGAGGTGATCGCGGAGGGGATGTTGAAATCGATGAAGGGTGCACTGTGCCGCCTGGCGATCTCGGCGATGCGGGCCTTGCATTCCTCCCGCCGCGCGTCCATGGCCGAGCCTGGACGCGGCTGCGCGGCGATATGGGCCGGCATATAGGCGAGCACTACACGGCCGGAAAATCGCGTCAGGATCTCGTCCAGCCAGACGAGCGCGGGAAACTGCCATGAAGCCCGTCGTTGGGAACTCACTGTGTAACGCGCTACTTGCGCTTTTCTGGCCTCAGGTCCTTGCTTGCCCCACAATTTGGCCTTGGCCTTCGCCGCGTCATACTCATTCTCCGGCGGGGTGAACACCTCATAGCCATCAAGGAAGCGGGCTTCCGCGAATCCGAGCGCCTGTCGCAGTCTGCGCCCGCTGATCTCGACTGCCTTGGCGTTCAGCATGTAGGGAAGGTCGTTCCGCCAATCGGCGTCGTACATCCACTCGGGAAAGCCGCGAAAAGTGACGATCTCCTGGTCGGCCTTGTCGTCGCACCAGACATGATCAAGGGCGAGCAAAAGCGTTCGTGGCGCTTTGACTTCGCGCATGAACAGATCGGCGAGACGATATTGCTCATGCGCGAGCCCCGCATTCATGGCGAAGTTGGCGAAATTCCCGCCGAACACTTTCTCGAGTGCATCGGGGTGAAGCAGCCGCGCGTCGGAGGCGCCGATGACTGCTGAGTCGTAACGATCGGAGCGAACCAGCGCCGGATATTGAAAGCGCTGGTTGATATCGGTGATGGCATGCTCGCTGAAGAGTATGCGCGGCAGATTGCCGTAAGGATTCATCAACAGGATGAAGACGGCGAGCAGGGCAAGAATGACAGCGAAGCCGCCGAGTGTCACCAGCACGAAACGGCGCCAGCCCAACCGCATTATGCGTGCCCCTTACGCGGCGTTAGCGCCGCTTCCGCCGTGTCGGCTCAGGCTCCTGCGGCCAGACATCCATGCTTGGGGGCCACGCCATATCGTAGGGATACAACGACCGTTCGAGCGCCTGGGTGCCGAAGTCGCCCTTCTTGTAGGGCACGAAGCCCCCATAGAACTCCCAGCCGCGAGGTCCCGGTCCCCTATAGACATAAGGATAGATGGGAACGCGGCCTTTTTCATAAATGGGAGGCCGCCAGCGCCGATAGTCGCGGACGAGTTCTACTGCCGGCGCGCGGGGTTCGACACTGGGCATGGTGACAGACGCGGCATGGACCCGAGGCGTCTCGGCCAGTAACAGGCCTGATCCGACAAAGGCCGCGCAGGCGAGGGCCGCCGCCGATTTCTTATTTAAAAACAATGCCATATAACCCCCATCAAGGCCGCTTCCGTTCGACTCGTCGCGCCGGTCTCAAGCCCTAGTCATGACCCCCCATTGAGCCGAAAGCAAGACGGCTCAATCAAGCGCGCGGGCGCCGATATCGCGCCGGCAGAAACCGTCGGGCCAGTCGATCTTGTCGACTGCGGCATAAGCGTGTGTCCGTGCTTCGACGATATCGCGCCCGCTCGCCGTGACGCCGAGCACGCGTCCGCCATTGGCGAGAATGCGCATCCCGTCACGCTTGGTGCCGGCGTGGAAAATCTGCACCTGCGGATCGGCGGCGGCCTCGGCCAGCCCCTTGATCTCAGTGCCGGTGAAATAGGCGCCGGGATAACCTTTCGCCGCCATGACCACGCAGAGCGCGGCCTCGTCGTGCCAGTCGAGAGTGATACCGGCCAAGCGTCCTTCCGCCACGGCGAGCAAAGCCGGGAGCAGATCGGACTTGAGACGCATCATCAACACCTGCGCCTCTGGGTCGCCGAAGCGCACATTATACTCGATGAGCTTCGCGCGTCCGTCCTTGATCATCAGCCCGGCATAGAGCACGCCCTTGAACGGCGTGCCGCGCGCCTTCATGGCGCGCACCGTGGGCATGACGATCTCTTTCATGACTTGTGTGCTGAGTGCTTCGGTCATGATCGGCGCTGGCGAATAGGCTCCCATGCCGCCGGTGTTGGGGCCCTCGTCGTTATCGAAGGCGCGCTTGTGGTCCTGCGCCGCGACGAGCGGCAGCGCGGTCTCGCCGTCGACGAGCGCGAAGAAGCTCGCTTCCTCGCCGTCGAGAAATTCCTCGATCACCACCTGCGCGCCGGCATCGCCGAACGTACCGGCGAAACAGACATCGATAGCGTCCTCGGCATCTTCGCGCGTGAAGGCGACGGTCACACCCTTGCCGGCGGCAAGTCCGTCCGCTTTGACGACGATGGGTAAGCCCTGCTTCGCCGCATAGGCCTTGGCCGCAGCGGCGTCGGTAAAGCGGGCATAGGACGCGGTGGGGATACAGATTTCGGCACAGAGATCCTTGGTGAAACCTTTGGAGCCTTCGAGCTGAGAAGCGGCGCGCGACGGTCCGAACACCTTGATGCCCGACGCTTCGAGATCGTCGGCGAGCCCGGCCACCAATGGCGCCTCGGGGCCGATCACCACGAGATCGATGCCGTTGTTGCGGCAGAAGCCTATGACCGCCTTATGCTCCGCCATGTCGAGGGTCGCGCATTCGGCGATCTCGCCGATGCCGGCATTGCCGGGCGCGCAAAAAAGCCTGTCGAGCAGCGGGCTCTGCCTGAGTTTCCAGGCCAGCGCATGCTCGCGCCCGCCGCCGCCGATCAACAGCACATTCACGTCGCTCACGCCCCGCTTGTTCGCCGCCGCCGAGGCTAGTATTGCTCGACGCCCGATTTGGCGCTGCTTAGCACAGGGCTACGCCCAAGGCGAAATGAGATGAATTGTGGCTGACCGCACCCAGGCCAAGACCAACGTCGTGGAATATACCGTCTCGGAGCTTGCCTTCGCACTCAAGCGGACGGTCGAGGACGCCTATGGCCTGGTGCGGCTCAGAGGCGAGATCTCTGGATATCGCGGCCCGCATAATTCCGGCCACTGCTATTTCTCGCTGAAGGATGAGAAAGCGGTCATCGAGGCGGTCGTCTGGCGGAGTACGTTCCAGCGTCTCAAATTCAAGCCGGAAGAGGGGCTTGAAGTCATCGCCAAAGGCCGGGTCACCACCTATCCCGACCGCTCCAAATATCAGATCGTCATCGATGAGATCGAGCCTGCGGGCGTCGGCGCGCTCATGGCGCTGCTCGAGCAGCGCAAGAAAGCGCTCGCCGCCGAAGGCCTGTTCGACGAGGCGCGCAAGAGGCCTTTGCCCTTCCTGCCCCGCATACTCGGCGTGGTGACCTCGCCTACGGGCGCCGTGATCCGCGACATCCTGCACCGTCTGGAAGACCGCTTTCCCTCGCATGTGCTGGTCTGGCCGGTGCGGGTGCAGGGCGAGACCTGTGCGGCCGAGGTGGCCGCCGCCATCGCCGGCTTCAACGATCCGAGCCACGGTAGGACGATGCCGCGTCCCGATCTCCTCATCGTGGCGCGCGGCGGCGGCAGCCTGGAAGATCTCTGGGGCTTCAACGAGGAGATCGTGGTGCGTGCCGCGGCTTCGAGCGTCATTCCGCTGATCTCCGCCGTCGGCCACGAAACCGACTGGACGCTGATCGACCTCGTCGCCGATTTCCGCGCGCCGACACCGACTGCGGCGGCTGAACGTGCCGTGCCGGTGCGTTCCGAGCTCATCGTCACGGTGACGAGCCACGGATTGCGGGTGCAAACCTCGCTCAGGCGTAGGATCGAGAGCGAACGGCACCGCTTTGCCGGACTTGCGCGCGGACTGCCGCGCCGCACCGATATTCTGGCGCTGCCGCGTCAGCGTTTCGACACGGTGGCCCTCCGCCTGCCGCGCGCTCTTCTGGCCAACGCGGTGGCGCATCGCGCAGGCCTTACCCGTTGCGCGTCGCGGCTCAGGCCGCACCTCCTGGCGCGGTCAGCGAGTGCCGGCCGCGAGCGGTTCATAAGGGCCGACCGTGCCCGCAGACGCGCACTCGGCGCTCTGTTCGAGCGGGCGAGAGGGCGTCTCGACGGTCAGATCAAACTGCTGGGCACGCTCGATTATCACAATGTCTTGGCGCGCGGTTTCACACTGGTGCGCGCCGCTGACGGCACCGTGCTACGACGCGCCGCACAGGTGAAACCGAATGCAGCCCTGGACATCGAGTTCGCCGATGGCCATGTTGGAGCTCATGCCGACCCGCGCCCGCGCAAGGCAGAGCCCGAGGCGAAAGAGAAACCCCGGAACGGCGGTGGAAAGCAGGGGTCGCTGCTTTGATTTGTCTGGCGGCTTGAGATTAAGATGGTCGACGAAAAGAAAATCCGATGAACCGTTTCGAACGCAATTTCGGCAAGGGCGAAGCCAAGCTCAAATATCTCGACGGCGAGGTCCAGGTGCTGACGCCTGGCGACTTCGTGCGTTGCGCCGTCACGGATCGCGCCATTCCGCTCGATGAATTGCGTTATTGGAGCGTCGAATTGCAGGAGGCCTATGCCGACGCAGCCTCCTCGCTCAAGCGCTACCGCGAAACCAATCTCAAGTCCTCTTAATAGTCGCCCTTAGCAATTGCATCAGGGCATCTTCGTCCGCGAATTTGACGACGATGGGGAAGGGTCGCGAGCGGTGCTTGAGCTCGCCCAGAGCGGTGCCGTCTTCATCGGGCAGTCGCGCCCAGTCCTTCTCGGTGGTGACCAGCATGGCGTTCTTCTCCTGCGCCGCGTCGAGCAGTCGGCGCGCCTCGCGCTCGGTATAGCGATGATGGTCGGGGAAGGAGCGCGTATCGATCACCCGCGCGCCATTGGCCCGCAGCGTCGCGAAGAACTTGCCGGGCCGGGCGATACCGGCAAAGCCGATCGCCGGCATCACGCCGAGCCAGCGCGGATCGCAATTCGGGGCAATAGTCGCTTGCAGTACGGTCTTTCCGTGTTGGGAGAAGGCATCCGCCAAGGATGCGGCACTGCCGCCTTCGCCGATCACGAGCAGCGCGTCGGCGCGGGCTATTTGGGCCTGGAGCGGGGCGCGCAACGGTCCGGCCGGCATGATCAGCCCATTGCCGATGCCTGACGCCGCATCCACGGCAATCAACGACAGATCTTTGTGCAAGCTCGGATTCTGGAACCCGTCATCCATGACGATGACCGTGGCGTCGGTCGCCTCGATGATTCTGGCGCCCTCCATCCGGTCGGCCGAGACCACGGTCGGCGCCACCGCAGCGAGCAGCAAAGGTTCATCTCCAACTTCGCTCGCATGCCCGCCATCAGGCACGAGGATCGGCCCGGCATTTGCCCCGCCGTAACCGCGCGTGAGGAAGGCGGGACGTTCTCCTTGCGCCAGAAGCATCCTTGCTACGGCGATGGCCGTGGGCGTCTTGCCGCCGCCGCCGGCGGTGAAATTGCCGATGCAGATGACCGGCAGACGCGAGCGATAGGGCGTGGCGCGCGCGAAGCGTCCCTCGACCATGCCGCCATAGAGCCGGCCAAGCGGCGCCAGCAGAGAGGCAAGCAGGCCTTTGCTGCGATACCACCAGAAAGGCGTCTCAAGACGCATGCTGTAAGATTGCCCTTGGCGGAAGGTAAGGTTCAAGCTCAGCCAGAGTGCGCGGCAGTGCGCCGCTCATCGAGATGATGACCCGGTCGGCGCTCGCGCGCATCGCCTCGCGTGGGATGAGATCCTGAAGCAGCACAAGGGCGATCTCGGCGAGGCTCGCCGCGTCGGTTACCTCCTTGGCGCCGCCGGCGCTGAGCAGCGCGTCGTAGGCGTCGGTGAAATTCTTCCAATTGGGTCCGGTAAGCACCACGGCGCCGAGCTTGATTGCCTCGACCGGGTTTTGCCCACCCTTGGGTACGAGCGAGCCACCGATAAAGGCGACAGGGACAAGCGCATAGAACAGGCCAAGCTCGCCGATCGTGTCCGCCACATAGATGTCGGTTCCACTCTCCGGCAGCTTGCCCTCCGAGCGAAGCACAACATTGAGATTGGCATTGCCGAGCTGTTCGGCGATCGGCTTTCCCCGCTCGGGATGACGCGGCGCGATGACCGTCAGAAGATCGGGAAGCTTTTTCTTCATGAGGATGTGCGCTTCGGCCACCACCTCGTCTTCTCCTTGATGCGTACTTGCCGCCAAAAACACCGGACGGCCTCTGATGGAAGCGGCGAGCTCCTTGCGCCCGGATAGATTGGCCGGCGGCGCCGGCGCATCGATCTTGAGATTGCCGACATCGAGCGAGCGCGGCGCACCGAGCTGGGCGAAGCGCTCGGCGAGACCGTCGTTCTGCGCCAGCACGAGATCGAAGGCAGAGAACAGAGGACGGCTCAGACCGGGCCGCCGCCGCCAGGCGCGGAATGAAGACGTCGACATGCGTCCGTTGATAAGCAGCAGCGGAATGCCTTGCGCCTTGGTCTCCAGCACGAGGTTGGGCCAGATCTCGGACTCGACCAGGACCGCGAGGTCGGGACGCCAATGGTCCAGGAAGCGGCGCATGTAACCCTGATTGTCGAGCGGCACATATTGGTGCACCGCGCCCTTGGGCAGACGGTCTCGGGCAAGCTGTGCGGACGTGACCGTGGCGGTGGTCAGCAACACATTCGCCTCTGGGTACTGTAGGGAGATGGTGTCGATCACCGGCAAGGCGGCATTGACCTCGCCCACACTTGCCGCATGGAACCAGACGAGGAAACCGTCGGGACGCGGCGCGCTCGGCCGGCCATAACGTTCGGGATGCCGGTCGGGCTCCTCCTTGCCGCGTTTCGTGCGCCAGGCAAGCAGGAGAGGCGCAAAAGGTACGCCGAGGCGGGTGAAACCCCGGTAGATCCTGAGCCACAATCCGGGTTTGGTCGCCACTGTCTTGCTCAAGGGATCCCTCGCTCCGGCCATAGCATAAGCACGCGCGGTCACTCCGGCGAGAGCCCCTTCGATGGCGAGGCGCCCGGCTTCAATCTTATCGGCATCGTTGCCCGGAGGTACCCTGATCGGATCGCCGATCACGATGGCCAAGGTAGAGAAGGGAAGGTTGATGGTAAAGGCGCTCCAGGTCGGCAGCTTGATGAAGCGTCGCGTGGCGATGGCGAAGGGCACGACCGGTCGTCCCGACAGCGAAGCAAGCGTGGCGATGCCTTCGCCGGCACGGCGCGCTGGCCCCGGCGGCACGTCGGCGGTCATGGCCACGGTCGCGCCTTCCGCGAGAGCGCGCAAGGATTCCCGCATGGCGGTGGCGCCGCCGCGATTGCGCTTTCGTTTTCCCGCGCCGGCGCCCCTGATCAGGTCCATGCCGAATTTCTTGAGCACGGCGCCGATGATCTCGGCATCGCCGTGGCGCGAGACCATGGCCTTCACATCGGCCGGACGGTCAGGCTTGAGTTTTGGCAGCAGCAGGAACTGGCCGTGCCACATCGCGAGAATCTGCGGATGTTCTTCGAACAATTTGGCGACGGTGTCGGGCGGCTCGCGCTTGATCCTGCTCGTCGCGTAGACGAGACGGATATAGGCGGAGCCAAGTGCCGCACCCAAAATTACGGCAGGCTTCGATGCTAACACCCGTTTCAGCATGACACTCAGGCGCTGTTATTCGCCGGCCACGGCAATGGCCCCTCGGCCCTCATCGTCGCCTGAAGCCGGTGCAAGTCCGCTAATGCCGAACTGGGTACGGTGCAGCTTGGTATAAAGTCCGCCTTTGGCGACCAACTCGTCGTGACGGCCGGTCTCGACGATGCGGCCTTGATCGAGCACGCAGATGAGGTCGGCCTTCTTCACCGTCGATAGGCGATGAGCGATCATCAATACGGTGCGCCCGCGCATCAGCTGCTCGAGCGCCGCCTGCACCTTGGCTTCGGCTTCCGAATCGAGCGAGCTCGTGGGCTCATCGAGCAGGAGGATGGGCGCGTCCTTATACAGCGCGCGGGCAATGGCGATGCGCTGGCGCTCGCCACCGGAAAGCAATCCGCCTGCCTCGCCGACGCGGGTGTCGTAGCCCTTGGGCAGGGCCATGATGAAATCGTGCGCGGCGGCCGCCTTGGCGGCTGCGACCACCGCCGTCTCGTCAACTTCCTTTGAGCCATAGGAGATATTGGCGCGGATCGTGTCGTCGAACAGCACCGGATCCTGGGTGACGAGGGCAATGGCGTCACGCAAGGAGTCGATCGTGACATGGGCGATGTCCTGGCCGTCGATCAGCACCTTGCCGCGATTGGGATCGAAAAAACGGAGCGTGAGATTGACGAGTGTGCTCTTGCCCGAGCCGGAGGGTCCAACCAGGGCTACCGTATGGCCCGGCGGCACGGTCAAGCTTACGCTCTTCAGCACGACGTTATCGGGTTCGTAGGCAAAGGACACATTCCTGAATTCGATCTCGCCGCGCTTGAGCGCGAGAGGTTTGGCGTCCGGAGCCTCGTTGAGATGCACTTCGCGGTCGATGATGCCGAAAACCCGGCTCGCCGCGGCAATGCCTTCCTGCAATTGGGTCTGGAGCGTGGCCACGCTTTTCAGCGGCGTGTAGATGAGGAGCGCCGCTGTCATGAAGCCCATGAAATGACCGAGCGTGAGGTCGCCGCGCACGCCTTGCGTGCCGGCAAAATAAATCGCGAGGGCGAAGCCGAAACCAACCAGAAGCTCCATCGACGGGCTCGACAGCGCACGGGCGCGCGTGCCACGCATGGTGAATTCGAGCGCCCGGTTGACGGCGGAGGCGGCGCGCGCTTCCTCGCGGTCCTCCTGGCCATAGGCGCGTACGATGCGCATGCCGCGCAAGGTCTGGGTGATGAGCGCGGAGAGATCGCCGGTCTCTTGCAGCGACTTGGTGGTCGATGTCCGCATCCGGCGGCGCTGGCGCGACAACATGAACCAGGCGATCGGCATGAAGATCAGGACCAGCAGCGAGAAGCGCGGGTCCATGTAGAACATGGTGGCGACGAGAATGACGATCTTGAGCGAATTCTCGCCGAGCGTGATGAGCGAACGGCTCGCCGTGGCGCGGATCAGATTGGCGTCGTTGAGAAAGCCCGAAAGCAGCCGCCCAGAATGCACCGTCTGGATCCAGCTAAGATCGGCGCGCGCAAGCTTGGCGAACATCTGGATGCGTAGATCGGCGACGAAGCGATGGCCGAGATAGGCGACCGTAACGTCGGCGACATATTCCGCGATGGCCTTGATCACGGTGACGACGACGATGGCCGCGGTGATCCAGTAGACCATGTCGGCGTTCTTGGCGACGAACACGTCGTCGGCGGTACGCTGGATCAGGAAGGGGATGGCGCCGGTCGTGCCGGCCGTGAGCAGCATGGCGATCACGGCGATACTCAACAGCCCCATGCGCGGGCGTAAATGCTCCCGCCAGACGCGAATCACGATGTCGCGCGTCGAATATTCCACCTGGAGCTCATCGGCGCTCCGGGCGACGGTGCTGACATCCCTGAAAAGCTGGTCTTTCAAGCGTTTCCCCGTTTCCGGCGCTGGGCCTGGAATTCCCACCGGGCTGCCGCCCTTCTAGCACGCGGCCCATGGCGCCTCTAAGGCGAAAAGCTCCTAAGGCTAAGGCCGCTCGCCGCCGCTTTTACCGGTTTCTGCCGGGTCGAGCAGGCGATGCAGATGCACGATGAAATAGCGCATATGGGCGTCGTCCACCGTGCGCTGGGCCGCATCCTTCCAGGCGTCATAGGCCCGCGCATAGTTCGGATAGACGCCGACGATGTCGAGCGCGGCAAGGTCGCTGAATTCGACCTTATCGAGATCGGTCAATTCTCCCCCGAAGACGAGGTGAAGCAATTGCTTCTGCTTAGCGCCGTCCTTGGCGGCCATGCTCGGCTCCCCTGCTGCTTGGCTTACGGCCCGAATTTGCCGGAAGCCGCGCTAGAGGTCTATGCGGCTTGTGCGCTCGATGAGCAGGGGATGCAGCCGGGATCCGCTCGCGACCAGGCTCGGCAGGCGGGGCGATTCGCGGTTATAGAGATGCGGATTCCCACGATGGTCGGTGATGACGCCGCCGGCCTCCTCGACGATGATCGCCGCGGCTGCCAAGTCCCACTCGCTCTTGTTCGAGAGAGAAACGGTGGCGTCGGCCTTTCCTGCCGCGACCAGCGCCAGCCGGTAGGCGACCGAATTCACCCAGCGCGACTTCACTTCCGGCCACGGTTCCTTCCAGATCTTCTTCTTGAACAGGCCACCGCTGGCGATGAGCATGGCGCCGTCGAGCGTGGCGAGGTCGCTCGCCCTGATCGGCTTGTCGTTGAGGAAAGCGCCATGCCCGCGCATGGCATGAAAAAATTCCTGCGTGGCCGGATTGTACACGACACCCAGCACCGGCACGCCGTCTTCGACCAGCGCGGCGGACACCGTCCATTCGGGCAAATGGCGCAAGAAGGCGTTGGTGCCGTCGATCGGATCGACCATCCATACCCGGTTATGTTTGAGCCGCTCGGCATCGTCGGGCGTTTCTTCCGACAGCCAGCCGTAACCGGGGCGCGGGGTGGTGAGACCGAGCTTTAACGCTTTGTCGACGGCGAAATCGGCCTCGCTCACTTCCGACCCGTCGGCCTTGCGGTTGATCAGGATTTGTTGACGGAAAAAAGTGAGCGCGAGCTCGCCCGCGTCATGCACCGCCTCTTTAAGCAATGCGTAATCTTCCGCCAGCGACGGCGGAGATAGAGGCTTTTCCTGGGGGGCGAGTATGGTCATCGGGACAACAAGAGACTCTAAACCATGTCAACAGTCGGGCAGCGCATACCGGACGTTAACGACGTCCATTAAGCGACCGGGAATGCTTGTGTGGCAGGGTGGGTGCATAAGAGGTCGCCAGAAGGCGGCTGGGAGGGAAGCTAACAGCAAGGCGTCACGCGGGCCTCGGGGCGAAAGCTCCGGGGCCCGAGGCTTTTCTGCCTCAAATGAGTGCAGCCAACGCCATGTCGAGCACGATGGCGGCGAATACGATGAGGCCGAAATCGCGGTTGGCGCGGAAGCGGACAAGACAATTCTCGGCGTTGTCGATATCGAGACTCAAAACCTGCCAGGTTAGATGGGAAGCGGCGAGAACCATGCCAAGAAGGAAAAAGAACCCCGCCCCGGCCATGATCCCCGCGCCGGTGATCGCCACCCAGGCGAACCCGTAGAATAGAGCGAGCCATGCTTTGGTGGTGCGGCCGAATTTAAGGGCGGTCGATTTCATCCCGATCAGCGCGTCGTCTTCGCGATCCTGATGGGCGTAGATCGTGTCATAGCCGATGGTCCAGGCGACCGCGCCGGCATAGAGGATCACCGCCGGCCAATCGAGCTGCGCGAGCACCGCCGTCCAGCCGAGCAGCGCGCCCCAATTGAAGGCGAGCCCGAGCACGGCCTGCGGCCAGCTGCTGACGCGCTTGACGAAGGGATAAAGCGCAACGATCGGCAGCACGGCGAGCCCGAGCAGGACGGTGAAGCGGTTGAAGCTGAGCAGCACGGCCAGTCCGGTCAGCGACAGCAGGCCCATGAAGATCGTGGCTTGTTCGACCGTGACCTGTTTGCTCGGCAGCGGGCGAGAGCGCGTGCGGGCGACCTTCGCGTCGATGTCGCGGTCGACGATATCGTTATAAGTGCAGCCCGCCGCGCGCATGACGATGGCGCCGATGGCGAAGAGGAGCAGGAGCCAGGGATCCGGGTAGGGGGCACCGATGCTGCGCCCGGCGAGTGCCACCGACCAGAAGCAGGGTAGCGCCAGCAGGAAAAAGCCGATCGGCCGGTCGGCGCGCGCGAGCCGCAGATAGGGCGCAAGCGGCGCCGGCACGAACCGGTCGACCCAGTTCCCAGCTCTAGCGTCGGCTACCGCGCGCTTTTTGCCTTGCCGTTTTGGACGTGGCATGTCTCGTTCAGCTCCGCTGGGGTCATCGCTGGAAGCAAGCCCTTATGCCCTCTAAGCTTCACCGTCTGTTCGTCAAGGCCCCGCTGCATGCAGGAGCAGAAATCGAGATCGAGGACGAACAGGCGCATTATCTCCTGAACGTGCTCCGGCTAAAGCAGGCCGACAAGCTTCTTCTGTTCAACGGCAATGATGGCGAGTGGTGCGCGCGTTTGAGCGCCGTAAGCAAGAAAAAGGCGCAAGCCGTCCTCGAGCACCAGATGCGGGCGCAAGAAGAAGGCCCCGATTTGCATTATCTGTTCGCGCCGCTGAAGCGCGCCCGTCTCGATTACATGGCGCAGAAGGCGACCGAAATGGGCGCAAGCGTCCTGCGTCCGGTCATCACAAGGCGTACCGTGGCCGAGAAGGTCAAGACCTCTCGCCTCGTCGCCAATGCGATCGAAGCGGCGGAGCAATGCGGCATCCTTAGCGTGCCGGAGGTGCGGGAGCCGGAGAAGCTTGCCAAGATTTTGGAGACTTGGGACCCGGCGCGGCTTTTGATCTTCGCCGACGAGGCCGCGCCGAGTGCCTCACCGCTGGAAACTTTATCGGCGCAAGGGCCGCGCCCACTTGCCCTATTGATCGGGCCGGAAGGCGGCTTCGAACCGGAGGAGCGTGCGGCGCTACTGGCAAAGCCTTTCGTAATCCCCATTTCTTTAGGGCCGCGGGTCATGCGGGCAGATACCGCCGCGGTAGCGGCACTTGCGCTGGTCAATGCCGCTTTGGGTGACTGGCGGTAGGCAGAAGAGTTCTCTTGTCAGGCCCGGGGCCCGAGCGCCATAAGAGCCACCCTTTTGCGTTTCGCGCCCAGGCGCAGGACGTCCCTCAAGCCAAGCGGAGCTCCCTCATGTCGACCAAGGTGGAAGGGCCAGAGAGCCCGGTCATCTCGTCACGGAACGAGCTTGTCGCTTATCTCGAAGCCGGGTCGAAGCCGGAAGGCGATTGGCGCATCGGCACCGAGCATGAGAAGTTCCCCTTCACCCTCGATGGACATGCGCCGGTCCCCTATGCCGGCGAGCGCGGCATCGCCGCATTGCTGGAAGGCTTCAAGGACCGCTTCGGCTGGGACCCCATTGTCGAGGATGGCAACATCATCGGCCTGAACTGCCTCGATTGCCCCAAAGGCGGCGCGATCAGTCTCGAGCCTGGCGGACAAGTCGAATTGTCAGGTGCGCCGTTCGAAAACGTTCACGAGACGGAACAGGAGCTACGCAAGCATCTTGCGCAAATGGGCGAGGTGGCCGCCGAGCTCGGCATCGGTTTTCTGGGGATTGGCTTCTCGCCGACATGGACGCTCGGAGAAGTGCCGATGATGCCCAAGGAGCGCTACCGCATCATGATGCGCTACATGCCGCGCAAGGGATGGCATGGCCTCGACATGATGTTCCGCACCGCCACGGTGCAGGTCAATCTCGATTTCGGCGATGAGGCCGACATGGTGCGCAAGATGCGTGTCGGGCTGACCCTCCAGCCGGTAGCCACGGCGCTATTCGCCAATTCACCCTTTACCGACGGTAAGCCGAACGGTTTCCAGTCCTACCGCGCGGAAATCTGGCGAGATACCGATCCCGACCGCACCGGACTTCTGCCCTTCGTCTTCGAGGACGGCATGGGGTTCGAGCGCTATGTCGACTATGCCCTCGATGTGCCGATGTATTTCGTCTATCGCGGCGGACGTTATGTCGACATGGCCGGCGCCTCATTTCGCAATTTTTTGAACGGCAAGCTTGCGCCGGGTGTGCGGCCGACATTCGAGGATTGGAGCGATCATCTCACCACGCTGTTTCCCGATGTCAGGATGAAGCGCTTTCTCGAAATGCGCGGCGCCGACGCAGGCTCGCTGCCGCATATGCTGGCGCTTCCGGCGCTATGGACCGGACTCCTTTACGACAAGACGGCACGCGATGAAGCCGCGTCTCTGATCGCCGATTGGACGAAAGAGGAGCGGCAGGCTTTGCGTGATTACGTGCCCCGTCTTGGCCTCGCCGCGCCATTCCGCGACGGTACGGTGCTGGATGTGGCGCGCGAGATGGTGAGGCTGGCCGATGAGGGTCTGAAGCGCCGCACGCGACTCGATGATAGCGGTGAAGACGAGCGTAAGCTGCTCGCGCCGCTCAAGGAGATTGTGGAGGAGGGGCGTTCGCCGGCCGACCGCCTGCTGGAGGACTATGAGGGTCCCTGGGACGGCGATATCGACCGTGTCTTCGAGTCGGAGGCTCTTTAGAAACTTGAAAATTCGCGTCCGGCCGCCCACATTTGCCGCAAGTCAGCGCTCCTTTGGCATACCCTGCATGGAAGGAGCGTAGTCCGTCCCCCAAGACGGATGTGTCGGCGGCAGATTTCTCCTTTTCTGCCGCCGATTTTTTTGCGCCTGCGAAAAAGGCTATTTCAACCCTTCAATGGCGGTGCTGAACCCTTGCAACGACACAGGGATGCCGATGCCGGCTTCAGGTGTGTCGAAGATGATGAACATGGCGTTGGTGCCCTTTTTCAGTTTGGCGATCACCTCGTCCTGGAGCACCACTTCGGCCACGCAGCCGCGTTTGCTGCATTTCAGGAAGGGCGCGTTGCCGACATCCTGCTCATCAATCTTGAGGCCGAGCCCGGTGGGCAACAGCACGCCGAGCGGCACCACCACGCGCAACAGTTTCTTGTCCTCGCCGATCGCTCTGTAGAAAACGACGGTCAGCCCGACATTCGGCCGGTCTTCGGCCGTGACGCTCTGCACCAATGCGCATTTCTCTTCCTTGGCGCCGGGTGGCGTCCGGCAACTGACCTGCCAAGCGCCATGCGTCTCGCGCACCACGCTGCCCGGGCCCGTGGCCCCTGAGCCGGCATCGGGAGCGGCCTCTTGCGCTCGCGCGCTGCTCGCAAGTGCGAAAGCCAGGCTCAAGCAAAGCGTGGCGATTGCCAGCCAGGACGGCGCGGAAGCCTGAAATTGGGACCTGTGAGTCATGATACTTAGAAAGACGGGCTTCGCGTATTTGGCGAGCACGGACCAGATGTAAGGAAATTAAATTGTGAGGGGAAGCGCTTTAAGCTCGGGTGGCGCGACATGGAAAATCGCCTTCGCGGAGTAATGGGGCCAAATTTCGACGCAAGCCATTACAGGAACTTCTGCCCGTTCCCGATGCCTCATCGGCAAGCGTGGATATGCCGCAGCAATGCTGTGAATCATGAGTGTTGCCAACCTTTAGCCTTTATGATTTGAACACCGGAAAAGAGCCTCCAGCCCCCCGATTTGTGTGGGGGTCCTGGGCCAAGAATTACGGTGGGGGCGACGCCAATTACTGCGACTCTTCCTTCTCGTTGCCCTTGCTCGACTGAGCGGCGTCACGCCGATCTTGACCCTGCTCAATGTTATCGGCCCGCGCCAGCGGAAAGATGACGGATAAGGGGAGAAGACTTGAGGAGTGAAGGGATGGCGATCTTTTTTCGGACATTGACGGTCTTTGCTGCGCTCGCCGGCCTTGCCGGCCCCGTGCTCGCTGCCGATGGGCAACCATCGGATTGGCAGCTGGGGTTCCAGAAAGCCGCCACGCCGATCATGGACCAGATCACCAACTTCCATACCTATGTCACCGTCATCATCACCATCATCGCCATCTTCGTCCTCGGCCTGATGATCTATGTGATGATGCGCTTCAACGAGAAGCGCAACCCGCTGCCCTCCCGGACATCGCACCACACGCCCCTCGAGATCGCCTGGACGGTGGTTCCCATTCTCGTTCTCGTGGCCATCGCCATTCCGTCGTTCCGCTTGCTGTTCGCCCAATACGACTTCCCCAAGGCGGACCTCACCATCACCGCCACGGGTAGCCAGTGGTATTGGTCTTACGAGTATCCGGATCACGGCATCGCCTTCGATTCGATCATGGTGAAGGACGCCGACCTCAAGGAAGGCCAGCCGCGTCTGCTCAGCGTCAACAACGAGGTGGTGGTGCCTGTCGGCAAGAACGTCATCGTGCAGGTCAGGGCCACGGATGTGATCCACGACTGGGCGGTGCCGTCTTTCGGCATCAAACTCGACGCCGTGCCGGGACGGCTGCAGCTGACCTGGTTCAGGGCCGAGCGCGAGGGCTGGTTCTACGGGCAATGCTCGGAACTGTGCGGGCGCAATCACGCCTTCATGCCGATAGCGATCCGCGTCGTGTCGGAGGAAGAGTTCAACGACTGGCTCAAGACCAAGTCCGCCGCCACGCCTGAGAACGGTAAAGTGGCTGCGATCGAGGACTAAGCGCATTGCCCGAAAGGGTACGAAGGAAACGGAGCGGGGCGACCCCTCGCCAATGACAACGCTAGAAAGCTAGGACGCAAGGAAGCATCAGCATGGCACATCCCGCCACCGTAGACACAGCCCATCACGAGGACCACCCCACTGGTTGGCGCCGCTGGGTCTATTCGACCAACCACAAGGACATCGGCACGATGTACCTGATCTTCGCCATCATGGGTGGCGTGATCGGCGGCGCGCTGTCCATCGCCATGCGGCTGGAGCTGATGAATCCGGGGATGCAAATCTTCGGCGATCCGGAAGTGTTCAACGTCTATGTCACCGCGCATGGACTCACCATGGTGTTCTTCATGGTGATGCCGGCGATGATCGGCGGTTTCGGCAACTGGATGGTGCCGTTGATGATCGGCGCGCCGGATATGGCCTTCCCGCGCATGAACAACATCTCCTTCTGGCTGCTGCCGTTCTCCTTCGCATTGCTGATCACCTCGCTGTTCATGCCGGGCATGCCCGGCTCAGCCGGCGTGGGCGGTGGATGGACTCTCTATGCGCCGCTGACCACCAAGGGCTCGCCCGGCATCGCCATGGATTTCGCCATCCTGTCGCTGCATCTGGCCGGCGCCTCGTCGATCCTCGGCGCCATCAATTTCATCACCACCATCTTCAACATGCGCGCGCCGGGCATGACCCTGCACAAGATGCCGCTGTTCGTCTGGTCGATCCTGGTGACCGCTTTCCTGCTGCTACTGTCGCTGCCGGTGCTCGCCGGCGCCATCACCATGCTGCTCACCGATCGCAATTTCGGCACCGCCTTCTTCGATTCGGCCCATGGCGGCGATCCGCTGCTGTGGCAGCACCTGTTCTGGTTCTTCGGCCATCCCGAAGTCTACATCCTCATCCTGCCGGGCTTCGGCATGGTGAGTCACATCGTGTCGACCTTCGCCCGGAAGCCGGTGTTCGGCTATCTCGGCATGGCCTACGCCATGGTCGCCATCGGCGTGATCGGCTTCGTGGTGTGGGCCCATCATATGTACGCGGCCGGCATCAGCGTGAACACGCAAGCCTATTTCGTGTTCGCCACCATGGTCATCGCCGTGCCTACGGGCATCAAGATTTTCTCGTGGATCGCCACCATGTGGGGCGGCTCATTGTCGTTCCGCACGCCGATGCTCTGGGCGCTCGGTTTCATCTTCCTGTTCACCATCGGCGGCGTCACCGGCGTGGTGCTCGCCAATGCCGGCGTCGATCGCTCGCTGCACGACACCTATTATGTGGTGGCGCATTTCCACTATGTGCTGTCGCTCGGCGCCGTGTTCGCCATTTTCGGCGGCTGGTACTACTGGTTCCCGAAAATGACCGGCTACATGTATTCTGAGACAGTCGGAAAACTGCATTTCTGGCTGATGTTCATCGGCGCCAACCTGACCTTCTTCCCGATGCACTTCCTCGGCCTCGCCGGCATGCCGCGCCGCATCGCCGACTATCCGGATGCGTTTGCGCCGTGGAACTACGTCGCTTCGTTGGGCTCCTATCTTTCGCTCATCGGCCTGTTCGTATTCCTGTTCGGCATCTTCCAGGCCTTTTCGCGCAAGGATCGGGCCGCGGCCAATCCGTGGGGCGCCGGCGCCACGACGCTGGAATGGACGTTGCCTTCGCCGCCGCCGTTCCATAGCTATGAAACGCTGCCGCGGATCAAATAACGGCAAGGGTGCAAGTCTTGCTCGCGACCCAAGCGCCCTGAATGAGTAGGTCTATGTCGAACGCCACGGTCGAAACGCTCGCTCCCGAATTCACCATCGCCACCGATGGCGAGGTCGCCGATTACTTCGCGCTGATGAAGCCGCGGGTGATGTTTCTCGTGGTGTTCACGGCGCTGGTCGGCCTGGTGGCGGCGCCGGGCGACATGCATCCCGTGCTGGCGATTGCCGCGTTGATCTGTATCGCGGTCGGCGCCGGCGCGTCGGGTGCGCTGAACATGTGGTACGACGCCGATATCGATGCGGCCATGGCCCGCACCGCCGGACGTCCCATCCCGCGCGGACGGATAAGCCCCGACGAGGCGCTCGTCTTCGGCGTGGTGCTCGGTGTGGGCTCTGTGATCTGTCTCGGGCTGATGATCAATTGGGTGGCCGCGGCGCTGCTGGCGTTCACCATCGCCTTCTATGTCGTCGTCTACACCATGTGGCTGAAACGGAGCACGCCGCAGAACATCGTCATCGGCGGGGCCGCCGGCGCCATGCCGCCGATGATCGGCTGGGCCGCGGCGACCGGTGGCGTGAGCCTCGAATCCTTCGTGCTGTTCCTCGTCATCTTCATGTGGACGCCGCCGCATTTCTGGGCGCTGGCGCTGCTCAGGAGCGGCGATTATGCGCGCGCCGGCGTGCCCACGCTTCCCGTCACGCATGGCCCGGACGAAACCAGGCGCCAGATCCTCATCTACAGCGTGATTCTGGCCCCTCTCGGCATGGTCCCGGCCATAATCGGCCTTGGTGGCACGCTTTATATGGTCGTTGCCGCCTTGCTCGGCTCTCTCTTCGTGGTCCTGGCACTCGAATGCTATCGCGAGCGGGAAGGCGAAAAAGCCAACCGCGCGGCCAAGCAGCTTTTCGCCTATTCGGTGCTATATCTCTTCCTGCTCTTCGCGGTCCTCCTCGTCGAGCTCGGCTTCAACGTTGACGGCATCGTCCTGCCGTCCATCCGGACGTTGTGATGGAAGATGCGGAACACGAGCGAAAACGCCGCCAACGCAAACGGTCCGTCGCCATCGCCTGGATCCTGGCGGCGCTCGCCGTTCTTTTCTTTATCGTCACCATCGTCAGGCTCGGCGGCAATGTCGCCGACCGGCCTCTCTGAGCAAGCGGCATGACCGGACCCGGCAGCGATAACAAGCAGCGGAAACGGCACAACATCGTCGCCTTGTCCTGCGCGGGCCTCGTCGCCGCCATGGTCGGCCTATCCTTTGCCGCCGTGCCGCTTTATCGCCTGTTCTGTCAGGTCACCGGTTATGGCGGCACGCCGCAACGGGCGGAAACCGCGCCGGACAAAATTCTCGACCGCACCATCCGCATCCGCTTCGATGCCAATGTCGACCGCGCTCTGCCATGGTCCTTCAAGCCGGTCAATCGCGTCATCGAGGTGAAGATCGGCGAAACGGCGCTCGCCTTCTTCAAGGCTGAGAACGAATCGTCGAAGCCGGTTACCGGCACCGCAATCTTCAATGTGGCGCCGGAGAGTGCCGCGCGCTACTTCGCCAAGATCGAATGTTTCTGCTTCAAGCAGCAGACGCTCGCGCCCGGCGCGAGCATTGAGATGCCGGTGACCTTCTTCATCGACCCCAAGCTGGTCGAGGACGAGGACACCCAGAATCTTTCCGAGATTACCCTGTCTTACACTTTCTACCGCGACACCAATGATCCCGGCGTCGCAGCCGCGCCGTCAGCCGGCAAATCGGGATCGTAAGCAACGAGGAATTTAGGCGCTGCGCCTGACTGGATTGGGAGGAACGGGAGAGCACAATGGCCGAAGCCCACGCCCACGCTAAAGAACACGACTTTCATCTCGTAAATCCGAGTCCGTGGCCGATCGTCGGCGCGGTCGGCGCCTTCGTGCTCGCCATCGGCCTGCTGTTCTATTTCATGTCGAAAAAGGCCGGCGATCCGCAGCTCTGGTACGTCATCCCGGGCATCGTGCTCGTGATTGTCACCATGTTCGGCTGGTGGCGCGACGTCATCAAGGAGGCACATGAAGGCTACGAGACGCCTGTGGTGCAGCTTCATCTGCGCTACGGCATGATCCTGTTCATCGCCTCGGAGGTGATGTTCTTCGTCGCCTGGTTCTGGGCCTATTTCGACTCGGCGCTATATCCCGACAGTTCCATCACCTATGCGCGCACCCAGGTGCTGGGCGGAGAATGGCCGCCGATCCCGAGCGCCGATACCGGCGTACCCGGGCTCGGCTATTTTAGCCACACTTTCGATCCTTGGGGCCTGCCGCTCGTCAACACCCTGGTCCTGCTGTTGTCGGGCACCACTGTCACCTGGGCGCATCACTCGCTGCTCAACAACAACCGCAAGGGTCTCATCTGGGGGCTGATCTGCACCGTGGTGCTCGGCATCCTGTTCACGTCCTTGCAGGCCTACGAGTACATGCATGCGGGGTTCGGCTTCGCCAACCACATCTACGGGTCTACCTTCTTCATGGCCACCGGCTTCCACGGCTTCCATGTCATCGTCGGCACCATCTTTCTGACGGTGTGCCTGTTCCGGGCACTGCAAGGCGACTTCACGCCGAAGCAGCATTTCGGCTTCGAGGCCGCGGCCTGGTACTGGCATTTCGTTGACGTGGTGTGGCTGTTCCTGTTCACCTGCATCTATGTGTGGGGAGCGGGTGCCAACTACGCGCATTAACCGGCCAACGCCGTCATTCACGAGGGGCGGCCCATGAGGCCGCCCCTTTTCATTTGGACGAACTCATGATGAACACACAAACCGGGCACGAAACACCCTCCTTGGGCGCCACGCTTTGGGACGGCATCGCCGGGCATTGTCCCTCCTGCCATCGTGGCAAATTGTTCGAAGGCTATCTCACGCTCGCGCCGCGTTGCGGGGTATGCCGCCTCGATTACCGCTTCGCCGACGCCGGTGACGGGCCCGCAGTGTTCGTGATCCTGGTCACGGGCTTCGTGGTGGTGGGGCTCGCCCTCATCGCCGAAATTCTGTATTCGCCGCCTTATTGGCTGCATGCGCTGCTCTGGGGCTCGCTTGCCATCCTCCTGCCGCTCGTCCTGCTTCGGTCCTTCAAGGGCATGCTGATCGCCCTACAGTTCAGGCACAAGGCCGAAGAAGGCAAGCTCGCCTCAGAATAGGTGAGGGGCATGCGGACCAGGGGACTGCGCGGGCTCACCGCACTGACGCTGATAGGCCTGGCCATCCTGATCGGTCTCGGGGTCTGGCAGCTCAACCGCCTCGAATGGAAGCAAGGCGTGATCGCCAAGATCGAGGAGCGTTCAAGCGGCGCGCCGATCACCCTCGATGAGGCGCTGGCTCTTTCCCGCAAAGGCGATGATCCGGATTATTACCGTGTCCGCGTCGAGGGACGCTTCGATCACGCGCATGAACGTCACCTCTACGCTATCTCCGATGGAAAACCCGGTTGGCATGTGATCACGCCGTTGCGGACGCAAGACGAGTTGGTGTTCGTCGATCGGGGCTTCGTTCCCGACAGCTTGAAAGAGCCGGCCTCGCGGTTGCCCGGGCAGATTGAGGGGACGGTCACGGTCACGGGTTTGGTGAGAAAGGTGGAAGGACCTGGCCCCTTCACCCCCGACAACGAGCCCGAGGCCAATAGGTGGTTCTGGCCCGATCTATACTCCATGCTGGAGTCGATCTATCCCACCGCCACCATTGAGCCGCCGCCGTTCTTTCTCGAAATGGAGAAAAGCGAGGTGCCCGGAGGCTGGCCCGAAGGCGGGCAGACCAGGCTCGATATCCCCAACAACCACCTGCAATACGCTCTGACCTGGTTCGCGCTCGCGCTGTGTCTTGCCGTCATCTACGCGGTTTACGTTTGGTCCGCTTACCGCAAGGACGAGTAGCGCGAGCGTGGTCGCTCTGGATTTCCGGCTTTCGCCGAAATGACAAATGCCGATAGTATTTTATGGGTGAGTCATGACTGAAGAGGGATGTAATGCGCGCCGCACGAATGCATGCTTACAATGAGCCTTTGGTCCTCGAGGATGTTCCAATCCCCGAGATCGAACCGAACGAGGTTCTGGTCAAGGTCGGCGCCGCCGGCATGTGCCGCACTGACGTGCAATTGATTGACGGCTATTTTCGTCCTTACGTCGAATCGATCTTCCCGATGACACTGGGGCACGAGATCGCCGGGGAAGTGCACAAGATCGGCAGTCTCGTGCCGAAATCTGCCGGCCTCGAAGAGGGCGACCAAGTCGTCGTTGTCGGGGGATGGGGAGATGAGACCTGCCGTCACTGTCATGAAGGCAACACGCAAATCTGCCCCCACGGAAAATGGCCGGGCTTCGGTCCCTATGGCGGATACGCGGAATATGTTCCCGTTCCGGCGCAATATCTCATCAAGGTCGACAAGCGCTACAAGCTGAAGGCCGAAGAGCTCGCGCCGCTTACCGATGCGGGTCTGACACCGTATCGCGGCATCAAGAAGCTGCGCGATGCCGGCGCGCTCGGTCCGGATCGCGTGCTTGCCGTGTTCGGCGTCGGCGGACTTGGCACCTATGCCATCCAATACGCCAAGCTTCTCGGCGGCGGCGCGACGGTCGTCGCCTTCGGCCGCAACGCGGAGAAGCTTGCCGCCGCCGAGGACCTTGGCGCCGACTACGTCATCGACATCAAGGGCAAATCGCTCGACGACATTCGTAAGGAGCTGACCCGCGCGACAGGCAAGGGGGAGATCGACGCCGTGATTGATTGTGCCGGTGCCAAGGAGATGATCCAGCTTGGGTTCGGCTTATTGTCGGTCGGGGCGCATTATTCATCCGTCGGCCTTGTCGGCGACCGCATCGACATCCCCCTGTTCCCCTTCGTTGCCCGCGAATACACCTATCACGGCTCGTTCTGGGGCAATTACAACGATCTCGCCGAGGTCGTGAAGCTTGTGCAAGAGGGCAAGGTCAAGCATACGGTCAAGGCCATCCGTCTGGATGACGTCAACGAGACACTCGACCTCCTGCGGAGCGGCGGCATTGTCGGCCGCGCCGTGGTCAAATACTAGGCGCGCTCCTTTTGCCGGCTATTGAGCCGTGATGGGAACAGGTTGCACCTTCACGACCGGCGGCGGGTTCCATTTGCCGGTCAGCGCCTCGCTCTTCGGCGCATAGAGGCGCATGGTCAGATTGAAGGGACCCTTCGGCGCGGGTAGCCAGTTCGCCTCCTTGTCTCCGCCCGGGCTCTCGTTCTGGAAATAAAGATCGAGCGAGCCGTCTGGATTGTATTTGAACGGCATCCAGCTTGAGACCGCCTAGCGATTGAGTGGATTGGCGATCTGGAAGCCGTCCAGGTCGTAAAGGGTGATCGACCAGAAGGCTTTGACCGGAGGAATCTCGCCCTTGTCGAAATGGATTGTGTAATTGCTGGCGCCATCAAGCGGTTTGCCGTCTTCATCCGCGAGGTTCAGCGGATAGATCGCATCCTCGGGGAGATTGGCGCCGAGACCTACTTGGGAAACCATCGCGCGCTTGAGATAATAGTTGCCGTAGACACCCATCGTGTCGGTGTTCATCGACCAGCCATTGGCGACGCGCGCGAGCGTCGGCACCTTCCAGGCCATCAGGGCTTGCGCCGCTTCCGGCGTGCTATCCAGCCCCTTCTTCACCGCGGGATCGGCCTTATCGAGGTCGAAGCTCTTGCCCGCCTCGAAGCCTATGCGCTTGATCTGCGCGATGATCGGCTGGTCGGTCATATGCGGCGGATGCAGCTTGAGCAGCTCGGCCGCGTAGGCGAAATACGGTCCCGCCTTCATGGTGTCGACCTGAGTCTTCGGCGGCGTCTTCATGTCGATCGAGGGATCGATCGTCACTGTCGGAGGGGCCGGCTCCTTCCCCCATTGGGAGAGCGGCGTGATCTTGTAGCCGGCCTGGATCTTGTGCACGGCCTCATAGTCCGCGGGACCATCGGTCTTGGTGCGGCCGATGATCCACACATAAGGGGTCGGCGCCTTGATCTGCGTGAACCCGTCGGGAACGGTTCCGTTCCAATTGGGCGGCGTTACCAGAAAATTGCCGGCTTGCGTTCCGGTCGTGCGCCAGCCGGGCGAAGCGAATACATCCGTCCACATGTCGAGCATCGGCAGCAGATAATAACGTCCGTCCGTGTCGGGGGCTGACACCACCATGGGCTCCTCGGTCAGGTCGAGCCAGCCGCTGGAATAGAGCGTGTCGAAATTCGGCCGCACCACGGAGCGCATATCGGCAGTCGGGAACGCCTCGATATTGGCGAAGCCGTTCGCAGGGCCGCCCAAAACACCTGGCTTCGACTCCTCATTGGTCAGCTGCTTGCGCGTCACGTCCATGGTGATGATCGGATAGAAATAGAGATAGGCGTCGACGCCGATGGCGTGCGCTTCCTCCTCGGTGATGGCTTCGGCCCCGGACGCAAGCATTGGGATGAAGGCCAGGACCAGTGCCAGAGCGAGTACGGACTTTTTCATGTGTAACCCCCGGAATTGTACGATGTCCGGATAGTACAGACGTGAGTGTGACGGCGCTATTATGGCATTCACCTTGGATCACATGCACCGGTTGCGGGCGTCCCCGCCGCCCGCTAGGGTCCCCTCCCGAGTCCCCCAGTTCCCGCCAAGAGGCCGGTCGTGAAATTCATCTCAACGCGCGGCGAAGCGCCGGCGATCTCTTTCGAGGGCGCGATGCTAGCGGCACTCGCCAGCGACGGCGGTCTTTATCTGCCCGAAGCCTGGCCTCGGCTTAAGCCTGGCGACATCGCCGCGCTCGCCGGCCTCGATTATGCCGACGCCGCATACCGGGTCATGCGGCCCTATCTCGAAGGCGATCCCTGCCTCGACGATCTCGAAGCCGTGCTCGAGGAGGCTTACGACAGCTTTCACCATCCTGCCGTCGCGCCCTTGCAGCAGATCGCGCCGAACATGTTTCTGCTCGAGCTGTTTCATGGACCGACGCTCGCCTTCAAGGACCTCGCCATGCAGGTGGTGGCGCGGCTGATGAACCGCGCGCTGCTGCGCCAGGGCGTGCATGCCACGGTGATCGGCGCGACGTCCGGCGACACGGGCGCGGCCGCCATCGAGGCGTTTCGCGGGCTCGAAGCCATCGACATTTTCATCCTGCATCCCAAGGGTCGCATCAGCGACGTGCAGCGCCGCCAGATGACGACTGTGTCAGAGCCCAACGTGTACAACATCGCTGTCGAGGGAAATTTCGACGACTGCCAGTCGATCCTGAAGGGGTTGCTCGGAGATGAAGGTTTGCGTGCATCTCGGGCGTTGACGGGCGTAAATTCCATCAACTTCGCCCGCATTCTCGCGCAAATTCCCTATTATTTCACCGCGGCGGTGAGCCTCGGTGCGCCCCAGCGCGAAGTGGCCTTCACCGTGCCCACCGGAAATTTCGGTGATATTTTCGCGGGTTACGCGGCCCGGGCGATGGGCCTGCCGGTCGCGCGCCTCGTTATCGCCACGAACCTCAACGACAGTCTGCCGCGGGCACTAAGTACCGGAATTTATGAGCCAAAAGGCGTGATCGCCACGTCAAGCCCGAGCATGGACATCCAGCTTGCGAGCAATTTCGAGCGCCTGTTGTTCGAGCTTGCCGGCCGCGATGCTTCTCGGGTGAGGGCGCTCATGGGGGAATTGCGTAAGACAGGGGCCTTTCGCCTGAATGATGCCGAGCTCGAAGCCCTGCGCGGCCTGTTCGCGGCGCATTCGATCGACGAGCATGCGACGGAGATGACGATTAGAGGGTTGGCCGAGGAAACGGGCATGCTTGCCGACCCGCATAGCGCGGTGGGGATTGCCGCGGCGCGTCAGGAGACGGGCCTCGGCACCACGCCCATGATCGTGCTCGCGACAGCACACGCCGCCAAGTTTCCCGAAGCCGTCGAGCGTGCCTCCGGCCGCGTGCCGGAGCAGCCCGAGCGCTTGAGACTCAGACTCGGTCAGCACGAGCGCTGCACCGTGCTTCCCAACGATTACGCCAAGGTCGCCGACTTTGTCGCCGGGCATAGCCGCACGCGGGACGGCGCTAAAGAAATCCGTTCCAAGGTGCGTGCATGAGTGTGCAAGTTTCACAACTGGCAAACGGTCTGATCGTGGTCAGCCACACCATGCCGGAAGTCGAAACCGTGTCGCTAGGCGTGTGGATCGGAGCCGGTAGCCGGAGCGAGGCGAAACACGAGCATGGCGTCGCCCATTTTCTCGAACACATGGCGTTCAAGGGGACGGAGCGCCGGAGCGCTTATGATATCGCCGAAGAGATCGAGGCCGTCGGCGGCGATCTCAATGCTTCGACCGGCGTCGATTCCACCGCCTATTACGCGCGCGTCATGCGCAAGGACCTACCGCTCGCCCTCGACATCTTGAGCGACATAATTCTGTCGCCGCGTTTCGACCCGGTCGAACTTGCCCGCGAGCAGGAGGTGGTGTTTCAGGAGATCGCCGCGTGTTTGGATTCGCCCGAGGACATCGTTTTCGATCTCGTCCAGGAGGCGGCCTTTCCCGACCAGTCCCTTGGGCGTCCGATCCTCGGCACCGTGGCGAGTGTAAAAGGTTTCAAGCCGAACCATCTCGGCGCATATCTGTCGGCGCATTATCATGCCCCCAACATGGTGCTCGCGGCGGCCGGTGCCGTCGAGCATGAGGCTCTTGTCGCGGAAGCGGAACGGCGCTTCGCCGCGCTCGATATCAGCCCGACGATGCCGCCCACCACGGCCGTCTACTCCGGTGGTTTCCGGCGCATGGACAAGTCCTTCGAGCAGACGCACATCGTGCTGACTTTTGAAGCGCCGCCTTACCGTCATGCCGACTATTTCACCGCGCAGATGCTGGCCGGGGTGCTTGGCGGCGGCATGTCCTCGCGGCTCTTTCAGGAGGTGAGGGAACGGCGCGGGCTCTGCTATTCCGTCTATGCTTTCTCCAGCGGATTGATCGACAGCGGTATGTTCACCGTGCATGCCGCGAGCGGACCTGAGCGGGCGCACGAACTCTTCGCCGTCATTCGCGATGAGCTGGTGCGCGCCGCCGAGCATGGCTTCCGCCCGGAGGAGATCTCCCGGGTCAAGGCGCAGCTCAAGATGGGCCTGTTGGCCGGGCTCGAAAGCTCGAGCGCGCGTGCCGAGCAGCTCGCCCGGCAAATCCTCATTCACGGCCGGGTGTTCACCACTCAAGAGCTGATTGAAAAGGTCGAGCGGATCGAAGCCGCCGATATACAAGCCTTGGTTGAGAGATTGTTGGTTTCGCCAGTGAGCCTTGCCACGGTTGGGCCCATTCGGCATGTTGCAAGGTTCGATGCAGTGACGGAAAAATTCACCATTCCGTCGACCAAAGCCGCCTAGGAGGTATCCGGCCGATGGCCTTGTTGCGAGCAGCCACTCCAAGCGATCTCGGGCCGGTCATCGAATCCGAGCGGGTCTATTTACGCTCGCCGCAAATGTCGGACTATCCCGCCTGGGCCGAGCTTCGGGCCGCAAGCCGCGAGTTTCTGACGCCTTGGGAGCCGCTCTGGGCCAATGACGAGCTGTCGCGAGCCTCGTTTCGCCGCCGCGTGCGTCATTATCTCCGCGATCTCCGCGAGGACGTGGGCTACGCCCTGTTCGTGTTCTCGGCGCAGACCGGGGCAATCGTCGGCGGCCTTACCCTATGCAATGTGCGCCGGGGCGTGACCCAATCCTGCACGCTCGGCTATTGGGTCGGGGCTAAATACGCGAAGCGGGGTTACATGACGGCGGCCGTTCGCGCTGTTATCCCTTTTGTGTTCGATTCGCTTGAATTGCACCGGCTGGAGGCGGCCTGCCTGCCGGCCAACACGGCGTCGATAAGGCTGTTGGAGAAGACGGGCTTCAAGCGCGAGGGCATCGCGCGACGCTATCTGCGGATCAATGGCGTTTGGCAAGATCATCTGTTGTACGCGTTGCTTGACAGCGACACGCGCTGCTAGCGCGGTCGGGTAAGCGCCGAGAGACGGGGGAGGAATGGCGAAATCATTCGCCACATCGCAAGATAGAGCGGCGCCTTTTCGGCATGGCGGGGTTTTGGCCGCGTCCGCCGGAGCCGTATTGTTCGCTGTCGCTGCCTTCGCGTCCGGCATGGCGCACGCCGTCGAGGCGATTCCCGTCGATCCTGATGAAGCCAAGATCGACATCACCGCCAAAGGCGAACTGTACGAAGGCCGCGGCGACCGTCTGCAAATCGAAACAGCACCAGGACCCGATGGCTATATCGGCCGCATGGCGGTAGGCGCCTCGGTTCCCGGCACCAATCCGAGCTGGCTCGTGTTCGCCCTGTCCAATCCGACATCGGAGCGTATCGTGCGCTGGCTGGTGGCGCCGCGTTATTCGCTGGTCAATTCGCGCGTGTTCTGGCCCGAGCTCGATGCGTCGCGCATCGTCGCCGTCACGCCATCACTCGGCTTCCGTCCCGAACCCCTGAAGAGCGATCGCGCCGATATGTACCGGCTCAATCTGGAGCCGGGGCAGACTGTCACGTTCGCCGCCGAACTTGGCTCGCCACAAGTACCGACCTTGCATCTGTGGGATCCCAATGCCTATCAGGCCAAGCAGCAGGACCGCATGTTGTTCAACGGCGTGCTGCTCGGCATCACCGGCCTGCTCGCCATCTTCTTGACCGCGATCTTCGCGGCGAACCACCGCGCCATCTTTCCGGCGACCGCGCTCATCGCCTGGGTGGTGCTGATTTATTTCTGCGTTCATTTCGGCTTCTGGAGCAAGCTGTTCCCGGTCGGTCCCGACCGTACCGCGTTCTATCGTGCCGCCGCCGAAGTCGGATTTGCCGCGAGCCTGGTTCTCTTTCTCTACACCTTCCTCCGCATTGGGTTGTGGCATGGCTGGATCAAGATGCTGTTCTGGGGCTGGATCGCCGCCCAGTTCGCGCTGATCATCGTCGCCATCATCGATCCGCGGCTGGCCTCGGGCCTCGCCCGCGCCTCCATGGTGCTCATTGCCGGCATGGGTACCGGGCTCATCGTCTATTTCGCGTTGCGCGGCCAGGATCGCGCCTTGTCTTTGATCCCGAGCTGGATGCTGCTCATTGTCTGGCTGTTCGGTGCCGCCCTGGTGGTGCTTGGCAAGCTCTCCGGCGACATCGTGGTCGCCGGACTGGTATCGGGGCTCGTGCTCATACTCGTTCTGCTCGGCTTTACCGTGACGCAGTTCGCCTTCCGCTCCGGCATCGCACCGCTGGAATTGGGACCTATCAGCCAGGTGCAGATGAAGTCGCTCGCCGTCGATGGGTCCGGCGCGCATACCTTTCAATGGAACGCGGCGCGAGACACCATCACCATCTCCGAGGACGTCGAGATGGAACTTGGTCTCGATCCGGGTAGTCTCGATGCCCCGCTCGAAGAATTTCTTCAACATGTCCACGCCTCCGACCGTGAGCGTTTCCGCCTCATGCTGTGGTCGTTGCAGGAGAAGCTCGGCGGCGATTTGCAGATCGATTTCCGTTTGCGGCGTCAGGACGGCAGCTATCTCTGGTACGACCTCCGGGCGCATGCCGCGTCGAGCGAGAACGCGAGGCTCTTGCGTTGTGTCGGCCTCATGCGCGACGTGACCAACCTCAAGCGTGCCCAGGAGCGTCTCTTGCACGACGCCGTGCATGACAGCCTTACCGGACTGCCGAACCGTGAATTGTTCATGGACCGCTTGCAGGGTGCGCTCACCCGCGCTTCAGAGGGGCAGGCCAACCGGCCGACCGTGCTGTTCATCGACATCGACCGCTTCAAGAACGTGAACAAAAGCTTCGGGCTCGTCATCGGCGACAGCATGTTGCTGACGCTTGGGCGAAGGCTGGCCAGGCATCTCAACCCGCAAGACACGCTGGCGAGGCTTGGCGGCGATCAATTCGCCATCCTTCTCATCTCCGAGACCGATCCGCATCAGGTGGCGACCTTAGCCGAACGGGTGAGACGCGCGCTCAGGACGCCGATGAAAATAAGCGCCAAGGAGATCATCCTGACCGCCTCAATTGGGCTCGTGGTCCATGACGGGCGTCAGATAACGGCGCAAGACCTGATGCGCGAAGGCGAGATCGCCATGCTTAGGGCAAAGCGCGCCGGCGCCGACCGCATCGAGATTTTTACCCCGTCCATGCGGGAGGAGGGCGAGACCCGGTTGCCGCTCGAAAGCGACCTCCGCATGGCGCTGGAGCGCCAGCAGATCACTATCCTCTATCAGCCGATCACGCGGCTCGCCTCCAACCAGCTAGCCGGCTTCGAAGCCTTGATTCGCTGGGACCACCCCACGCAAGGGCGCCTCGCCGCCGAGGATTTCATTCCGCTCGCCGAGGAATCGGGGCTGATCGTCGAGCTTGGCAGTTATGTGCTGAGCCACGCGCTTGAAGAGGCGGCACGCTGGCAAAAGGTGCTGCCGCGCGACCGCGATCCGCTATTCGTCAGCGTCAACGTATCGAGCCGGCAAATCTTCCGGCAGGACATGGTCCAGGAAATCAGGTTGCTGCTCGCGCGCGAGACAGTACCCAAGGGCACGCTCAAGCTCGAGATCACCGAGTCCCTGGCCATGGAGAATCCGGAACGGGCGGTCGAGATCCTGACCTGGCTCAAGAGCTTCGGGGCTTCTCTCGCGCTCGACGATTTCGGCACCGGCTATTGCTCGTTGAGCTATCTGCACCGCTTCCCGTGCGACACCATCAAGGTGGACCGTTCGCTGGTGCGTGACTCTGGCCTCAACGGCCAGACGCCCTTTGTGCTCCGTTCGATCATCACGCTCGCGCATGAGCTCGGCAAGGAGGTTGTGGCCGAAGGCGTGGAGGCCTCTGCCGATGCAAACTATCTGCGCTCGATCGGCTGCGAATTCGGTCAGGGCTATTATTACGGCGAGCCCATGCCGGCCAAGGATGTCGGCACGTTGCTCGCCGCGCTTGCCAGCCACCGCAAGCGCCGCGAACGCGAGCGCTCCCGTGCGCCGGAGGTATCCGAAACGCCGGAAGGTCTCGAAGTGCAGGCGCCACCCCAAGCGCCACTGGCGGCGCTGTCGGGGCCGAGAGCCATTCCGTCAGCATCCTAGCCGTTAAGCGTGACCAGAATCGTTGACGAGCCGGATCGGATCGATGCCAAGCCGGTTGAGGGCGCGGGTGTATTTGTGATCGACGTCGGGATCGAAAATGAGATCCGGATCGGCCGGACAGTTCAGCCAGCCATTGGAGTGGATTTCACTCTCCAACTGTCCTGGGGCCCAGCCGGCGTAACCCAGCGCGAGCAGCGCCTTGTCGGGGCCGCTGCCTTTGGCGATATCGCGCAAAATATCGATCGTTGCCGTGAGGCAGACGCTCTCGTCGATCGGCAGCGTGCTCTCGGCCTTGAAATAGTCGGCGCTGTGCAGCACGAAACCGCGTCCGGTTTCCACCGGTCCACCGAGATAGACCGCCATGGCGCTCATGCTGGAGGGCAACTTGATGCGGTCTTTCGCCGGCACGATGTTGAGTTGCTCCAGAAGTTCGGTGAAGCTGATATTGGGCGCGCGCTGGTTGATGATGATGCCCATGGCGCCGTCGGCGGAGTGGGCGCACATATAGATCACGGCGCGGGAAAAGCGAGGATCGCCCATGCCGGGCATGGCAATGAGCAACTGACCATCGAGGTAGCCGTCGCGTCCGGGTTTTACGCTTGCTGACATGAGGCTATGCTACATCAGTTCTGTTCAGAAGGAAGGGGGGCAACGATCATTTAACGCACGACACGCATTTTCGCCTCATTCGGCTCACGAAAGATTGAGACGTGAGGCCCATTGGTTGAATCGCGTGGCGCGCTCAGTGCCGCTAGATTGTGCCTGCCACAATTCGTCCAGGTCGATCATGATCGTTCCCGCCCTATTCTCGCGTCGTTCCTCGCTCCTATTCATTGCCGCATATTTAAGCATCGGCTTGAGCGGCACCGCTTTGGCGGTAATCGCCAGTGATGCGCCTTGGGTCGATTCGACCAACTCCAAGGCGCGGCTGATCGGCGGCACGGTGGAGATCGACGGCAAACTCATGCTTCTTGCCGGCGTGCAGATGCGCATGGACGACGGCTGGAAGACTTATTGGAGGTATCCGGGAGATTCAGGCGTTCCTCCCGGCTTCGACTGGACGGGCTCGAAAAATCTGAAATCCGCGGAAGTGCTCTTTCCCGCGCCGCATCGCTTCGTCGACGGCGGCGGTACGGCGATCGGTTACTCGCGTGACGTGGTGTTCCCGGTAAAAATCACGCCGGAACGGCCAGGTGAGCCGGTCGAGCTCAAGCTCGTCTTCGATTACGGCATCTGCATGGATTTATGCATTCCGAACGAGGTCAATCTCAGCCTGACATTGCCGTCTGACGCTACTGAAGATGCGAAAGAAGCGTCGCTGTTGAGGGAGACATTGGCGCGCGTGCCGAAGTCCGAGACACCCAACGCCTTGCCAAGAGTTGCAGGCATCGAGGCGAAACTCGACGGAGCCGCGCCTCGCCTCAGGGTCGAAGTGCTGTTCGACCCCGATGCGGCCGAGACCGATCTATTCATTTCGGCTGACAAAACCTTCGTGCCGGTACCGAAGCCGCTTGGCACGCCTGATGGCGGCATGCAGAGCTTCGAGGTCGCCTTTGGTTCAGCCAAGGAAGCTGCGGCTCTGAAGGGTAAGAGCCTGACATTAACCCTCGTTTCAGACCGGGGTTCTACGGAAACCAGCTGGAAGGCCGAGTAAGTCGGCTTGGCCGCGACTTTGGGAGCCGTTATGGTGCCCGCCAACATCGCAGGATTATGAGGGAGAGCGCGCATGACCATCGCCAAGGGAGACCGCTTGCCTGAGGCCACCTTCAGGGTCCTGGGCCCCGAAGGCATTGCCACGCTGACCACGGGCGATATCTTCGCAGGCAAGAAGGTGGTGCTGTTCGCGGTTCCTGGCGCCTTCACGCCGACCTGTCACCTGAAGCACATACCGGGCTTTATCGACAATGCTGCCGCATTCAAGAAAAAGGGAATCGACACGGTGGCTTGCGTCGCGGTCAACGATCCCTTCGTGCTAGGGGCCTGGGAGGATGCATCCGGCGGCAAGGGCAAGGTGCTGTTCCTGTCCGACGGAAATGCCGAGTTCACCAAGAAGATCGGCATGGATTTCGACGGCAGCGGCATCGGACTGGGCACGCGTTCCAAGCGCTATGCCATGCTGGTCGATAACGGCGTGGTCAAAGTATTGAATGTCGAAGACTCGCCGGGCGTCGCCGTCGAAAGCACCGCCGAGCAGATGCTCAAGAGCCTATAGACGCTTGCCGAGAAACGGCGACATGCCTTCGCGCGCCAGCTCATCGGCGCGTTCGTTGGCGTCGTGGCCGACATGGCCCTTGACCCAGTGCCAGCGCACCTGATGCGGCCCAGACGCACGATCGAGCCGTTCCCATAATTCGACATTGGCAACGGGCTTGCGGTCGGCCGTTCGCCAGCCGTTACGCTTCCACCTCGTGATCCAGCTGGTGATGCCCCCTTTGAGGTAATTCGAGTCGGTATAGAGATCGACGTCGGAAGGCGTTTTGAGCGCCTCGAGCGCCTGGATGGCGGCCATAAGCTCCATGCGATTGTTGGTGGTCATGGACTCTCCGCCTTTCAGTTCCTTGCGATGCGCGCCCGATTCGAGGATCACGCCCCAGCCGCCCGGACCCGGATTGCCCGAGCAGGCGCCGTCGGTATGGATCACCACTTTCGGTCTGTCCCCCATGCCGCCCGCCTAAGTCTTGCCCAATCCATAGTCGCGCGCCGACCTTACCCGCTGGTGAAAGCGCAGCTTACGCAGATATTCGGTGGGGTTTTTGGTCTTCACCAGCGCGTTGGCATCGGTGTTGAGCATGTCGTAGGTGCGGGTCAGGAGGAATCTGAGCGCCGCGCCGCGCGCGAGCGTCGGCAGGCTGGCAAGCTCGCTCTCGTTCAAGCGCCGCTCGCGTTCATAAGCTTGCAGCAGGGCGCGTGCCTTGGTGACGTTGAAGCTTGCATCCGGCTCGAAGCACCAGGCATTGAGGCAGATGGCGACGTCATAGGCGAGCAGGTCGTTACAGGCGAAATAGAAGTCGATAAGGCCGGAGACCTTGTCACCGAGGAAGAACACGTTGTCGGGGAAGAGATCGGCATGGATTACGCCTTTGGGCAGATCGTCCGGCCAATGTTTCTCGAGATGGGCAAGCTCCTTCTGGATCTCCTCGGTTAATCCGGGAGCGACGGAATCGGCGCCGTCACCAATCGAGGCGAACAGCGCGCGCCATCCAGGCAGCGACAGGCTGTTCGCCCGTTCCATGGGGAAATCGGCGCCGGCGAGATGGAAACGCGCCAGCGCCTGACCGAGGCCGGCGCAATGCTCGATGCTCGGCCGCCGCACCCACAAACCTTCGAGGAAGCTGATCAGTGCCGCGGGCCTCCCCGCCAGCTCCTTCAAGGCACGGCCTTCGCGGTCCTTGACGGGCAGCGGGCAGGATATGCCGCGCGCGGCGAGATGCTCCATCAGCGCAAGAAAATAGGGCAGATCCTCGCGGCGAACCCGCTTCTCGTAGAGGGTGAGGATGTAGGGACCGGTTTCGGTGTGGACGAGATAGTTCGAATTCTCCACGCCCTCGGCGATACCCTTGAACGACGTCAACGCGCCGATCGTGTAGCTTCCGATGAAGGCTTCGAGCTCTTCGTCTGAGACGTCGGTGTAGACGGCCATCTAGAGCGCCGGCATCTCTCTAAGCTCGCGCGGCAGCTTGAAGGCGATGTCCTCTTCCGCCGTGGTGACGGACTTTACTTCCGCCGCGAAGCGCGCCTTGAAGGCGTCGATGATCTCGTCGACCAGAACCTCTGGCGCCGACGCGCCGGCGGTTATACCGAGCGTACTGATACCGCTGAATCTCGGCCACTCGATCTCCGCCGCGCGTTGGACCAGCATGGCCTCGCGGCAGCCGGCACGTTCGGCCACCTCGACGAGACGAAGCGAGTTCGAGCTGTTGGGCGCGCCCACGACGATCATGCGATCGCAATGCGGCGCGATTTTTTTCACAGCGTCCTGGCGATTGGTGGTGGCGTAGCAAATGTCGTCCTTGCGCGGCAAGGCAAGCGTAGGAAAACGCTCCTTAAGAACGCGCAGGATCTCCTTCGTGTCGTCGACCGACAGCGTGGTCTGGGTGATGACCGCGAGACGGTCCGGATTCTTGGGCGTGAACCGCATCGCATCTTCGACGGTTTCGATGAGATGGACGGCGCCTTGCGGCAATTGCCCGGTCGTACCGATCACTTCGGGATGGCCCGCATGGCCGATCAGCAAGATCTCGCGGCCTTCGCCGTAAAGTCGCTCGGCCTCGACATGAACCTTGGATACCAAGGGGCAGGTGGCATCGAGCACGAACATCCGGCGCGTTGCCGCCGCCGCGGGGACCGCCTTCGGCACGCCATGGGCAGAAAACACGATAGGCGCATCGGTATCCGGGATTTCGTCCAATTCTTCGACGAAGATGGCGCCCTTGGCCTTGAGACTCTCGACCACGTAGCGATTATGCACGATCTCATGTCGGACATAGACCGGCGCGCCATATTTTTCGAGCGCCAGCTCGACAATCTGTATGGCGCGATCCACACCCGCACAGAACCCTCGCGGGGCTGCCAGATAGATGGTCAGCGGCGGACGGCGATCATGCCTTCCATTGGCTCGGTCGGGGCTGGACATCGGAGCTCCGGTAGGGGCGTTAAGCGTAGGGCAAGCCGTTCAAGTCTAGCCTTGTCGGGCTTTTTGACAGTAGGATAGTTTGGCGCGCAAATGCTTAAAAAACGGCAGTTTTGCCACATATTTTTTCAAGATATTCGGTCAAGCAAAGGCATATCAGGCGCAGGAGCTTGCCATGTCAAGCCAAGGACGAGCGGGTTGAAACGTAAAGAGACACTATGCTTCCGGCGTGGATGGAGGGTGGCGGCAGCTTTGCTCGTGGTGCCGGTCATCGCCTTGGGCTGCTCTGCGCCGAAGCTCAATCCGTTCGGTTCCGGCTCGAACGAGGTTTCCGGTCCACCCCCGGATCAGCTGACCTCGATTGCCCAGAACGATGCGCCCGTGGCTATGCCCGAAGGTATGGGCGCGAATTGCCCGCAGGTCGTGGCCTGGCCACGCGAACGGCTGGTCACCATCTATCAGCCCGGGCATGTCGGTGACGCTAAGCATGTGGTCCATCGCGGTGAGATCACGAAAATGTCGCGCGAGTGCCAGTTCACTCCCGGCCGCGTGACGGTGAAATACGGTTTCGCCGGCCGCGTGCAGCTCGGCCCCAAGGGCCATCCCGGCCAGGTGAACCTGCCGGTAAACGTGCGTGCCGCGGGCCCCGGGCAGGTGACTCTCGCTAGCGATCGGATGAGTGTCTCGGCTACTGTCGCAGCTGGCACACCAGCCGGTTACTTCTCCATGGTGCGGCAGATGTCCTTCCCCGTTCAGGTCGGCGCGCGGCCAGAAGACTACAAGATTTTCGTCGGCTTCGAGCGCAGTCAGCCCGGCGCGGGATAAGCTTTCAAAATCTGGATCATGTTCTCTTACCGAAAACAGCTTTGCACGATGCTTCTGCTGTTTCTCGCGGCACCTGACGCGACCGCCGCCGGCATTTGCCGGAGCGAGTCCTTCGCGGATGACCCCTATATCGTTTGCAGTCTCGATCTCGCCAAGGATGATTTGCGCCTATTCTGGCGCGATACGGGAGGCACGCCGTACCGCACCTTTTCGGCGCTTGCCGAGGACCTGGAAGAGAAGGGCAAGAGACTGCGCTTCGCGACGAATGGCGGCATGTATGGCGGCGATTATGCGCCGGTCGGCCTTTATGTCGAAAGAGGCCGCGAGCTGACGCCGGTCAACACGGAAACGCGTACCGGAAGCCCAAGCCAGATTCCGAATTTCTACAAGCAGCCGAACGGCGTGTTCTTCATCGAGGATGGCAAAGCGGGCGTGCTCGAAACAAAGCAGTTCAGCGCGGCTGATCTTCGCGTCGACTTCGCCACGCAGTCAGGCCCGATGCTGGTAATCGACGGGAAGATCCACCCGGCCTTCATCGTGAACTCGAACGATCGCAAGCCGCGCAACGGCGTGTGTGCGTCGAGCCCAACCGAAGTGCACTTTGTCATGACCGAAAGGCTGGTGAATTTCCACGACTTCGCCCGCTTCTTCCGCGACGGGCTTAACTGCAAGAATGCGCTGTTTCTCGACGGGGGCAGGGCTTCCGGCCTCTACGCGCCAGAGATCGGCCGCAACGATACGCCCGGCCATGGCGGCTACGGCCCCATCATCGCCGTGGTGGAGTAGGGGCTAGTTCAACTTGGATTTCAGGGCGTCGATGCCCTGTTTGACCAGCTTGTCGGCTTCTGCCGGCGTGAGTTTGGCGGCGATGACGATCTCGGCCGCGGCGACTGCCGCATCGGCGGCTGCCGCCTGCACGTCACGCAGCGCTTCCGCCTCGGCGCGGGCGATCTTTTCCTCGGCGAGCTTCATGCGCCGGTCGAAATGCTCCTTCATGGAGCGGCGCGTCTCGGCCGCCAATATCTCGGCCTCCTTCGAGGCAAGAGTAATAATGTCTTGCGCCTCCTTGACCGCATCGCCCTGCTTGCGGCGGTAGTCGGCCAGCACTTTCGCTGCCTCCTCGCGCAGACGCTTCGCCTCGTCGAGTTCCTTGGCGATCCTTGCCGAACGGCTGTCGAGGGCCGCGGCGAGCTTCTTGTGTACGCCGAAATAGAAAATGAGGCCGAGGAACAGGAAGAAGGAGACGGCGACCCAGAAATCCGGCGTGGCGAAAACGCTCATGGCTTTAAGCCTTCCGCACGGTTTCTACCGCCTTCTCGATCTCAGGCTTGGCGGGCGCTGCCCCGATGAGACGCTGCACGATATCGGCGGCGACGTCTGCCGCCACCGCGTTGAGGTCCTTCATGGCCGAATTCTTGGCTTCTTCTATGCGCCGTTCTGCCTCGGCGCTCTTCTTGCCCAGCTCCTTATCGAGCTTAACGCGCTCGGCGTCGGTCTCGGCCTTCAGCTTGGCGCGTCCCTCATCGACAATGGCATGCGCCTTCTGCTTGGCCTCGGCCAATGCCTGCTCATAGGCGGCGATTGCCTCCTCGGTCTCGCGCCTTAGCTTGTCGGCCGCGGCGAGGTCGGCCGCGATATGCGCGGCGCGCGTCTCGATCACCTTGCCGATGCGCGGCAGGGCCACATACACCATCAGCACATAGAGAAGGCCGAAGGTGATAGCGAGCCAGATGAGCTGCGGGGCCCAATCTTCGGGAACGAGTTGAGGCATGTCCGGCCGATGCTAGAACACGAACAGGATGATCAACGCCACCACCAGGCCGAACAGGCCGGTAGCCTCGGCGAGAGCAAAGCCGAGCAGCAGATTGGCGAATTGCGATGGTGCGGCGGACGGATTGCGTAGCGCACCTTGCAGATAATTGCCGAAGATGGTGCCGATGCCGACGCCGGCGCCGACGAGAGCGATCGAAGCGAGCCCCGCGCCGATCAATTTTGCTGCTTCTGGTTCCATGATGTTCTCCCTTAATGATGCATATGGAGTGCGTCGTTGAGATAGATGCAAGTGAGGATGGCGAAGACATAGGCCTGGAGGAACGCCACCAGGATCTCCAGGCCGGTGAAGGCGACCATGAAGGCGAGAGCCGCCCAGCCGCCGAGGAAGCCGAGCGCCACGACGAAGGCGCCAAACACTTTCAGCATGGTGTGACCGGCCATCATGTTGGCGAACAGGCGAACCGAGAGCGACAGCGGCCGCGTCAGATAGGAGATCACCTCGATCACCACGAGCAGCGGCAGCATGACGAATGGCACGCCGTCGGGCACGAAGAATTTCAGGAATTTCACCCCGTGCTTCCAAAAACCGATCAGGGTCACGCCGAGAAAGATGAAAGCGGCCAGCGCGAAGGTGACGATGATGTGGCTCGTCACGGTGAATGTGTAGGGGATCATGCCGAGCATGTTCAGCACCAGCACGAACATGAACAGCGTGAACACGAACGGGAAATATTTCATGCCGTCGGTGCCGACATTGTCGCGCACCATGCTGGCGACGAACTCGTAGGAAATCTCGGCCACCGATTGCAGCCGTGTCGGCACGAGCGAGCCGCGGCGCATGGCGAACACGGTGAACAGCGTGATCAGGCAAATCGCGATCACCATGAACAGGGCCGAGTTGGTGAATGAAGCGTCGAAGCCGAACAGCTCAAGCTCGAACAGGCGCTTGATCTCGAATTGGTGCATGGGATCGGGCAGGCCGCCTCCGCCGCCATGGCCATCGTCCGCTGCATAAGCTGTCGAGATCACGTCGCTTCGCCCTTAATCGTCGTCGTCATCGTCCACCGGCTTCAAATTTTTCGGCACCGGCGCCTCCGCCTGCATCTGCTTGGCGGTACGTATCACGTTGAGGATGCCGGCCGCGGCGCCCAACAGCAGGAACACCAACATCAAGAACGGCTTGGTGCCGAACAGCCCGTCTAGCGCCCAACCGATAAATCCCCCTACCACCACGCCCGCGACCAGCTCGGTCGCGAGCCGCAGCGCCTGACCCATCGCTCTGCCCCGGCTCTCCCGCTCAGGCGGCGGAGCGTGACGGACGCGCGCCGCTTCGAGCTTGCCTTCGAGAGCGTCGAGCCGCTGCCGAATGTCTTGCGTGTCGCGGTCATTATGGTGCCGACCGGACTGATTTTCGGCTCCGGCCATTGGCGCTGCTCAATTTCCGGGAGAGCCCTAAAGGACCGGCTGGTCCTCAAGCTTGGCGGGCACTTTAGTTTCGGATTCGCCCCTGTCAAGAAACTCGACCGGGCTTGCAAGCCACTGATTTGCAAGAGTATTAGGGCTAGCTGGCGTCGCGCAGGCGGACCGCACCCTCGAGATCGACCGAGACGAGCTGACTTACACCGCGTTCGGCCATGGTCACGCCGAACAGCCGGCTCATGCGCGACATGGTCAGCGGGTGGTGGGTGATGATCAGGAAGCGCGTATCGGTCTGCCGCGCCATCTCCTCCATCAACTGGCAGAAGCGCTCGACATTGGCGTCGTCGAGCGGCGCGTCCACCTCGTCCAGA